>FLOH01000058.1_pt1 | contig 352516 bp, 350 predicted proteins | sample 756751 | NCBI WGS metagenome assembly FLOH01 (sample SAMEA4026879, study PRJEB14308) | marine metagenome | biome: coastal water; material: water | depth 74 m | reverse complement strand
ACAAGGCTTCGATGCGGATATACGGGCCTTATACGAAGCGTATTGGGGAAAACCTTTAGAATTTAAAACACGGCCCAATGGGTGCATTTGGCCTGTGTTAAATTTGATAACTACCATTCTATTTATAATATCGACTATTTTTCTAATTTTATCCCGCGCTAGGTTTCATGCAAAACCTCCCCGTGAAATTTTTCTAGCTGCAGATCATCTTGATGACGCCCGCGATATTTCGATCGTGAAAGAAATCATGGGGGGATTTGACGATGTTTTGTTTGTTCCCCGCACTAAAAAACTAGTTAAACAATTTTCAACCGCTTTAATTGGCTGTAAATTTGACCATCGAAAAAACGCAAATATATCAATTACACGCATTATTGAATTCTGTTGGATGGCATTACGTGACGCCATTTTAATTTTTTTAAACTTTGTTTCGCAAAATCCAAGGCTGTATTGGCGCCTACTAGGCCTAGTATATTGGCGGGTGATTTACAGGGCTTTCTTGAGCAAATATAAGGTTGAATATTTTTTAGGTCGTGACGAATACAATCCCGAGCATCACATTCGGTCGCAGGAGCTAAGAAAAATCGGGGGGAAATCACTAGGAATATTACATGGCATCCCAGTTCATGCTGTCGTCCTTCAGGAATTTCGTTATATAGATTTTGATTATTTTTATATATTTGGTGAGGACCTGTACAAAAAGCATTACTCCAGTTCGTGGCCTAATCATATGCAGGTAAGGGCAATCGGGGCCTACTCCATGACCCGAGAGCGGCAAGCTAAAGTAGAGCAGATTGCTAAAACACACTCTCGACCCAAAGATATAGTCGTTTTTACAGGCACAGATCGGATGTGTGAGGATGCTCTTTACAATGCGATTGTAGTGCTCGCAAAAACATTTCCGGATAGAATAATTTATCATAAACCTAAGCGAAGAGCTAAAATTCAGGAAATAATAAATTCAAAAGAGTTCAAAGGCATATCAAATATTAGGAACACCGTTGAAAATGCCTATGATTTAATGCTTAAAACGTCCTTCGCACTTTCTGGCGCTTCGACCACCGGCGCAGAAGCAATCCAATTTGGATTAAATTCGTATATTTTAGACGATTATATAAATTGGCCTGATTCAATTGGCCAATATTATCGAAATTTTGAAGGCCTATGTATTGATTCGGTCGAAGATATGATTTTGAAAATTATCGAATTAGAATCGGCGGAGCCTATGAAATTAATCAACTGCCATCCGGGTTTGATCGCCAGCCCCAGCCAAAACGCCTTCGACATAATTCGTAGCGATCTTGGCTTGGGCCCTTTGTTTTCAGGTTCAAAATAATGTCGGAAAGTATTGGAAATTCGATTTATGAATTAGCGGAAAAATTATTTCCGATTTGTAGAAGTTTATCCGGTGACGGCGTTCGTGAATCATTACGGGTAATCCAAAATTACGTGCCCGAATTGCAGATGCATGAAGTTAAATCTGGAACTAAATGCTTTGACTGGATTGTCCCTGATGAATGGAACATTAAAGACGCATATATCATCGATCCTGACGGAAACAAAATTGCAGAATTTGAAAAATCAAACTTACATGTCGTCGGGTATTCCCTACCGGTAGATCGAACAATGCCATGGGAAGAGTTGGATAAACATTTGCATTCAATAGAAGGTCAACCCGATGCGATCCCCTATGTCACCTCATATTATAAAAAAGAGTGGGGATTTTGCCTTCCTCATAACCAACGGAAATCGTTAAAAAAAGGTGATTATAAAGTTTTTATAGACAGTTCGTTAAAGCCGGGTCACTTGACCTATGGCGAATGCGTTTTCCCGGGTCAGCTAGATGAAGAAGTGTTTATTTCAACAAATATTTGCCACCCATCTTTAGCCAACGATGAATTGTCTGGCCCAATCGTGGCTACATTTATCGCAAAACATTTGGCTGAGAAAAAAGATCGCAGATATACCTACCGACTAATTTGGATACCGGAAACGATAGGAGCCATAATTTATCTATCTAAACACCTCGCGCACCTTAAAGAAAAGGTGATAGCAGGGTATACGCTTTCTTGTTTAGGCGATGACAATTCCTATTCCATGATTGAATCTCGCCTTGGCAATACATTAAGCGATAGAGTTGCGGATCATGTGCTTAAACATATGGCTTCTGAATATGAACATTATTCATATTTGGATAGGGGCAGTGATGAGAGACAATATTGCAGCCCTAAAATTGATCTACCAATTGCTTCTTTATCGAGGACCAAAGCCGACAAATTCCCCGAGTACCATACTTCAAATGATAACTTGGAATTTATCTCGCCTCAAGGTTTGGCCGGCGGACACGATTTGGTGGTCAAGTGCCTGGATAGCATTGAACGCAATCAGCGATATAAAGCGGTTATGTCAGGTGAGCCGCAGTTAAGCAAATATGGGGTCTATCCAACGCTTTCAAAAAAAGGAAGCGCCGCAGGTTTTTATAAAAACTTGTTAGACGTCCTTGCCTATTCAGATGGGAATATGGATCTTCTTCAGATATCTGAAAAACTTGATATCGATATGCAAAATTTATTTGAGATTACAGATATTTTGCTAGCGCACAAATTAATCGAATAAATTATCTCATAATATAAATTCGTTTAATTTTAATTCATCTAATCTGGTTCAGAAATATAGGACCACCTCAATTTAGATAATCAGGATAATAGTAATCAGTTATGAGTAAAGAACATGTTGATGTAGTTGTGACTGGCCATACGGGGTTTATTGGCCAATCAGTGGTCCGGGAGTTAGACCGTAATAATATCAGTTGGATGGGCGCATCAAAATCCACCGGCGTTGATTTAACCCAGCAAGGAAGTCTAAATAATTATCCAGCGGCAGACTGGATAATACATTTGGCCGGAACGGCTGACGTTATCCCTAGTTGGGAAAATCCGACACCATTCTTCCGCACAAATTACACGGTGACGTTAGAGGCGATTGAATATGCTCGGCGGACGAATGCTAATTTTCTATATATGAGCTCTTATATGTACGGGAATCCGAAAAGCCTCCCGATTGGCGAGAATCACCCACTTGCATATCGCAATCCATATGCCTGGTCAAAACGGATGGGCGAAATGTTGTGCGAAGCCTACACAGATTGTTTCTCAACCAACGCAACGATTTTACGGCTGTTTAATGTTTATGGCGCGGAGCAAGCCAAGCAGCAGTTGATTCCTCAAATTGTTTCACAAGCAAAAGCCGGCGATTTGATAACGGTATCAGATCTGAAACCCAGACGAGATTGGTTATGGATTGAAGATCTGGCAGATGCGGTTGTACGCGCAATTTCCAGCACTCCGAAAAAGCTTGAAATTTATAATATTGGTTATGGTAAAAGTTATAGTGTCCAGGAAATAATCAGCAAAGTAATGGACCAGATGGGGCCTCGAAAAGTAGTCACACGAGATGAAATTAGAAAGAATGAAATTCTCGATTGCGTCTGTGATAATACAAAATTCAGGAATAAATTTGATTGGAAACCAAGATTAAACATAGAGCAAGGGTTGGCCAAAGTTATCGATCACTATTCATAAAATGTTTTTTAAATAAGAATGACCAAAAAAATGATAATGAAAAATATCAAAATTGAGAATATATCCATTGGCCTAAACCAACCGATTTTTGTAATTGCTGAAATTGGCGGAAATTTTAACACCGTCGATCAAGGAAAGTTTTTAATTGAAATGGTGGCTGAGACCGGTTGCGATGCAGTTAAATTTCAAACATTCCGCGCCGAAACGCTCACCAGCAAAAAAGCCATGTTTAATATGGAGAACACCGGCGTTATCTCCCAATGGGAGCATTTTGCCAAATACGAACTATCAGAGGCAGATCACAGAGCACTTTTTAAACACGCAGAGAAAAAAGGATTGGTGGCTTTTTCAACTCCTTCTCATCGTACAGACGTGGATATGCTCGAAAAAATCGGCGTACCGGCACATAAAATTGGGTCTGATGACGCCGTAAATATTCCATTCTTGAAATATGTTGCTGGAACCGGGAAGCCAATACTTCTGTCCACGGGCATGTGCACAATGGAAGAAGTCGAACGCTCTGTCCAAGCCATACAGGAAGAGGGCAACGACAACATCATATTATTCCACTGCACCACAAATTACCCGTGTCCGCCTGAAAGCGTTAACTTAAAATCGATGGCGTCAATGCAGGGTAATTTTCCGTTCCCAGTTGGATACTCCGATCATACTTTGGGAGTTAATGCCTGTTATGCTGCTGCCGTGATGGGCGCCCCAATTCTAGAGTTTCATTTTACCCATGATAAAAATGCTGACGGCCCAGATCACATGCTGTCCAAGGATGGCTTGGAAACAACCGAACTCGTAAATAAAATTCGGCAACTCCCCATTTTGATGGGAGATGGAATAAAACAACCGGCTGAAACTGAAATTGTTTCAATAAAAAATAATCGAAAAAGTATAATTTTGACCAAAGATGTCAAAAGCGGCGAAAAAATTACGGCGGATAACATCGATTTGAAGCGGCCTGGATACGGGATTGCATGTGAACACTATGATGAAGTTATCGGAAAATTGGCATGCCGCCATCTAAGCGCGGATGACCCACTAAATTGGGAAGATATCGATTGAATTACTACTTGCGTGCGGTTGGAACGTATAAATCCTAAATGAATAACGCAAAACAACATGAATCTGGGCGGCAAATTGTCATCCGCGCTGATGGCAACCATACGATCGGCATGGGCCACGCTTTCCGAATGGCTCGTTTAGCAACGGAAATACGCAAATTCGGGTATGCCCCATTATTCGTAACTCTGGCAAATTCTCCAGGAGAAACGCTTTTTAGAAACTTTGAATTTGATTGCATTTCCTTTTCTGGAGCCGGTGAAGTCGACGCCCTTTCCACAGCATTTCGTCAATCTGAACACTGCTTGACAATTGTTGACTGCCTGAACGCACCCGCATCAATTTATGAAATCCTATCACACGAAAGTGATATGCCTGTTGTTGCATTTGACGATACTGAAACAGGGCTTTGTGAAGCCAACGCTGTAATAAATGCAATTTCCTTTCAATCTGTCAGCAACAATGTCGTCAGTTACGGCCAGGTATATAACGGCCCCAATTATATGATTCTTGACCCTCATCTGATTGCCCAGATACCTTCATCAAAAAAAACGATTGATGACGTGAAAAAAATTCTCATTGCATTTGGGGGCTCTGATACACACAACGTGACAGAGCGAGTTATCCCTTATTTTGAAGATTTGCCACGGCCTCTGAAAATCACCGTCTTGTTGGGCCCAGCCAGCCGCCCGGACCAGAAAATAGTGAATATTATTGGGGGCTCAAAGCATGATTTCAAAATCGTCCAATCACCGGACTCTGTCGTTGATATTTTTCTGGAAACAGATCTCGCACTGTGTGCCGGCGGCATCATGATTTATGAGTTGGCCGCTTTGGGCCGTCCGGTTGCAGCCATGGCAACCGAGCCCCATGAGGTTGATAACGTCAAATTCTGGGCTAAGGCTGGGTTCGCTTATGATCTGGGACGGCACGACGAACTGGAGCGTTCTGTCTTCATTGAAACCATAAGCCAATTGATAAACGATTCAGACCAGCTTAACAGCATGGCGTCTCAAGGACGGCTAGCCGTTGACGGCAAAGGTCTCGAGCGCTGCATGGCCATCATTACCGGTCTGGCTGCATGACCACGGTCGTTATCCACCAGCCGGACTTCGCACCGTATATGGGATTTTTTGAGCGATTACAGGATGCGGATTTATTCATCATCCTTGATGATGCTCAATTCGAAAAAGGCGGTTGGCAAAACCGAGATAAAATTAAAACACCATATGGCGCCAAATGGCTGACGCTCCCCATTGAAAAGAAGGTATTTGGGAAAAAAATTAATCAAGTAAAGTTGTCCGCATCAGGCTTGGATTGGAAGCAGGCCAATCTGAACCTCATTGCTGAAAATTACCGTCAGGCTTCGGCCTTCGATGTTTTTTACCCGGAAATCGAAAATATTTACAAACAGACAGGCGATTTATTATCTGACTACAACATGAATTTTATTAGATACTTTTTAAAATTACTGGAAATCGATATAAAAATTGTGTTTTCGAGCGATCTTGCCGCAGAAGGCGCGGCGACCGACAGGCTGATCAATCTTCTGACAGCGGTAAAGGCTGACCTTTACGTTACCGGAACCGGATCGATCGATTATCTGGAGCAGGAAAAATTCACCGAAAGCGGCATCAATCTCGAAATCCGCCGGTTTCAACAACCCGTTTACCCGCAATTGCACGGGGCCTTCATTCCCAATCTATCAATTATTGATTTGGTGATGAACTGCGGAAACTCGGCAAAAGACTACATTCGCAAATGCAACAAAACAAAATAGGGGTCGTTATACAGGCGCGCATGGGATCTTCGCGTCTTCCCGGTAAAGTCATGAAGAATATGGCGGGCAAGCCGATGATTGATTGGATCATTCAGCGAATGTCTCGGAGCACTGCAACCGATGAAATAATCGTTGCTACATCAAAAGGTGAGCGAGACGATTCTTTGGCGGAACATTTGGAACGCCAGGGCGTAGCCGTTTACAGGGGGGATGAAATGGATGTTCTTAAGCGATATTGTGAATGTTCTCGCCAATTTGAATTGACGCATACCGTCAGGCTGACTGGCGACAACCCTCTCGTCGATACAGAGGAAATTGACCGCCTTGTAAAATGCCACCTTGAAAGGGCATCCGATTATTCGAGCCACTTTATATCAGGGGAAAGGGGGCTGCCGGTTGGGCTTGGCGGCGAAATATTCTCGGCCGAAGCTTTGGAGATTAGCGAGCGTAAAGGAAAGAAGCCCCATCACCGGGAACATGTTAACGAGTACATATTAGAGAACTTGGAAGATTTTGCGCATTGCGCGCCAGAAATTCCTTTTGAGAAACAGTCCCCGAAAACGTCTTTCACAGTGGACACGCAAGAGGAGTTTTCGTTTGTCGAAGGCGCGATGAAGTGTTTTTTCGAGGATCATAAACAAGATAATTATGTCACAACAGAATGGTTAATTAAATACACCGGCGAGGCAGGGCGAGGTTCGAAATTATGAATATATTGGCTATAGGCGCGCACGCGGATGACGTTGAGCTTGGATGTGGCGCAAGTTTGGTAAAGTGGGCCAGCGAAGGGCACAATGTTACGATCTTTGTGGTAACAAATTCTGAATATAGTGCGCCCAATGGGGAAACTGTTCGGGAGGCTGCCGCAGCTCAAACAGAAGCAACCAAATCAGCAGAGCTTATCGGAGCTAAACTACTATTCGGTAACTTTGAAGCCATGGATCTACAGCCTTCAGATGCTTTGAATATCGAATTTTTAAAAGTGCTGGATACCGTACAGCCGGACATAGTGCTAACCCATTGGAGTGGCGATACGCATCCGGACCATCGGACAGTATCTCAAACTTCTGTTCATGTTTCGAGAAACGTGCATTCGGTATTGGGCTATGCCAGCAACTGGTATTTAGGCCCGCAGACATTCGACGGACGCATGTCCGTTGACGTAACAAATACGCTTGAAACAAAAATTTCTTTGATCGAAATATTCGAATCTGAAAACACGCGCACACAGGGTAAGTGGGTTAAGTATGCCAAGAACCAAGCGGCAGTACATGGGCAAAGGATAAATGCACAATACGCAGAAAATTTTGAAGTTATAAAATATCTCATTGCATGATTACGTTTTTAAAATAACCCCCTGTGCCCAATCTGTATGACCGCTATGAAAACGACATTCACGATTACCGGAAATTGGTAAAATTCAGCTATTGGCACGCTTCCGATGTGCAGATATGGCTGAAATACGTAGATCGCGGCGAGGCGTGGTTCGACAAAATATGCGACAGTTTTCGCGAGCCTCGGGCTTGGGCTAAGCCTGCCGGAAAATGGTTCAATCAAAACATCTGGTACGAGACTCCCGGACAGACAGCAGCATGAACAAACCCAGGAAATTACGGGTTGTCGGCACCGGCAAGCCCGACCAATTCAGTATTTAACCTAAGGAACGTCACATATAATGGAAATTATAGACTCCTACAGCAAGTCCTCGACCTCGATTGATCTTGACGAGATCATCATTAGTTCGTCTACCACGATCATCGAAACCGTAGAGATTTTGAATAAGGCCCACTTAAGGATTGTCCTGGTTGCCGATAAAGATCGCAAACTTCTCGGGGTCGTATCGGATGCCAACATACGCCGTGCCCTGCTGAGCAAAACGGACTTCAGCCGGCCCGTCCACGAAATCATGGCAAGCAACCCGATTACCGCCCATGAAAACACGACTAATGCGGAAATCCGTACCATTATGGAGCGCACCCAGATTTACGAAATCCCCATGGTCGATGACGGTGGTCACATCGTCGGCCTAAGGATGATTGATGACATCCTGAGTACGGATTCAACTGCCGATCTAACCGCCGTCATTATGGTCGGCGGGCTCGGTTCACGGCTGAAACCACTGACCGACAAGACCCCGAAGCCTTTAATCGATATTGGCGGAAGTCCGATATTGTTTATTCTTCTTGACCAACTGATCACCGAAAAATTCACCCGTATTTATCTGACCTTGAACTACAAGGCCGAGGAGGTTCGCGAGGCCGTTGACGCGGTCCCCCGTTTTGCCAAGTTCGTGCATTATATATATGAAGAAAAACGGCTTGGAACGGCCGGCGCGTTGAAGCTTTTACCGGAAATTCCGAACAAGCCTTTCCTGATACTCAATGGCGATTTGCTCACCAAGGTGGCCATGGGCGAAATGGTGCGGTTTCATGAATTTGAACGCAATTTGATGACCGTCGCACTGAAAAAAGAGCGTTTCAGTATTCCGTATGGCTGCGCCGAAATCGAAGGGACGCGCATTCTTAAAATGGAGGAAAAACCCGACCATACCGCCTTCATCAACGCCGGTGTTTATGTGGTGGACCCGATCATTTTGCAAAATATTCCCACTGATACATTCTTTGATATGACCGACGTCATCGATCAGGCTCTGGGTTCTGAATTGCGAGTCGGCTTTTTTCCGGTTCACGAATACTGGCTGGATATCGGCCAGCACAGCCAGTTGGAGCAAGCTCGCTCGGATTACGAAAAATATTTTTAGGTTCGGCTCATCAATTTAACTTGCCCGGCACATAAGGCAGCAAGACTAATCCAGGCTCTACGGCATCCGCATCATGAAAAACCAAATTTCCAAGATCCTTTCTCTTATTGACCAGAAAGCCCGCAAAGGGCTGATTGGTTTGTTCGTCTTGATGTTTGTAGCAGCCGCTATCGAAATGGCTGGCGTCGGGATGTTTTTGCCACTTTTGCAACTGCTTGCGACGCCAGATATGGCCTTGCAGAACCCTGCCCTTGTTGTCCTGCAGGATATTCTTGGGGCGGAAGATCAAAAGCAGTTCATAACGGCCTTTTGTATTTTGATTTTTGCCTTCTTTGTTTTTAAGAGTATTACGCTGGCGATTATAATTTATATTCAAAACCTGTTTATCGCCCGACACCAGGCTCGTTATTCCCAGGCCCTGCTGCGGCATTATCTAAATCAACCCTACGTGTTCCATTTACAGCGCAATACAACGGAGTTAATCCGCAATATCACCATTTTGACAACCCGCATTTATGTCAAGGGGTTGCTGCCGATCTTGCAAATCTCAATGGAGATTCTCATTATTACCGGCATTGGGATTGTGCTGATGCTGGTCGATCCCGTGACGACGGTCCTGGTAGGGCTGGTTCTGGGCGGGACGGTCGGAATTTTTTATTTAACGGTACGCGATAGAATCCAGCATTGGGGCCATCAGATTATCCTCCTTGACAGCAAAATCTTGCTGTGGATCACCCAGGCACTGGGATCGATAAAGGAAACAAAACTTTATCACCACGAAGATTTCTTTACCGACGCCTTCGCTCATCCAAGCAACGCCCAGGCAGACTATTTGGCCCGGAGCACAACCGCCCCACATCTCCCCCGCCTGGTTATAGAGGCGATAGCCATTAGTGTGATGGCCCTGTTGGTCGCTGTCCTGATTAATCAGCCGGGCGGAAGTATCGAGGCCGTCATCCCCAAGTTGGGTATCTTTGCTGTCGCGGCTATGCGGCTGATGCCATCGTTGAGCAAGCTGGTCGGCGCTATCACCTGCCTGCGAGACAATGTTGCCGCCGTTGATGTTCTATACGCCGATGTCAACGATGCCGCAACGGCCGGTGTCCTGGGCCAGCCCCCGACGGCCAATAGCGATACTGATGCGTTATTTTCATTTCGGCAGGATATTCGGCTGGACAATATCGAATATCGTTATCCCGAGACCACTGAAACCATTTTGAATGGTATTGATCTGGTCGTTGAGCGCGGGCAATCGGTGGCCTTGGTCGGGGCCTCGGGCGCGGGCAAGACAACCCTGGTCGATATTATTATGGGCCTGCTGGAGCCGGCCTCTGGCAGCATTCGCGTCGATGGGAAAGATATTAATAACAACCTCGACGGCTGGCAGTCACTCATCGGCTACATCCCGCAGGATATATATGTCACCGACGACACTCTCCGGCGCAACATTGCATTGGGCAAGAAAGATGACGAGATCGACCAGATGCGGATGGACCATGCCCTTACCCTTGCGCAACTAACAGATTTTGTCCGCGACCTGCCAAAGGGCTTGGATACTATGGTCGGTGAGCGGGGCGCACGCCTGTCGGGCGGCCAGCGCCAGAGAATCGGTATCGCCCGCGCCCTCTATCACGACCCGGAAGTCCTGATCATGGATGAGGCCACATCCTCGCTCGACAGTGAAACGGAAAAAGAGATCACCACCGCCATCGACCAGTTGAGCGGTGATAAGACCCTGATCATCATCGCCCATCGTCTCAGCACCGTTCGTCATTGCGACAGAATCGTTTTGCTCAATAAGGGGCAAATCACCGATTCGGGCAGTTTTGAAGAATTAACGGCCCGCAATGATGAATTTAGCCGACTGGTTGAACTGGCTAGTCTAGATCAGGAAGTCAAGATTTGACCCTTCGCGAAGCCGACATCCGCCCGGCGGCGCTGCTCAATGAATACCTTCGCCTGAGCACCGAGGATGCCCGGGAAATGGCGGGCACTCCCGGCGCTTTGGCCGACCGAACGTGTCCGGGATGCGGCGGACGGGAGCAACGGCCTGCGTTTGAAAAAAACGGCTTTAGTCTCGTTCATTGCGGCGACTGCAGGACGCTCTACGTATCGCCGGCACCAACGGCGGAAGCCCTGGCGAATTTTTACCGGGACAGTGCATCGGCAAATTATTGGGCGTCGGTATTTTTCCCGGCCGTGGCGGAAGCCCGCCGGACAGGGATTTTTGCCCCGCGCGCCGCCCGTGTGGCGTCGCTGATCGATGCTTACGCAACCGGAACCCGGGGCGGTGAGTTGTTCGATGTGGGTGCCGGGGCCGGTCTTTTTCTGGAAGAATTCAGGGCAGCGTCGCCGGAAACACCGGTGGCGGCGATAGAGCCGGGACGCCTTCATGTGGAAAATTTAAAAAGTCAGTCCATGCGTGTTTTCGAAGGCTATGCCGACGAAGCGGCCAACGACCCGGCCTGGGCGGGCGTGGCCGGATGCGTCACCTGCTTCGAGGTCATTGAGCATATTCCCGATACCGCCGGGTTTCTGGCGTCTTTACGCCAATTAGCCTGCCCTGGCGGGCTTGTCATTCTTTCCGGCTTGTCGGGAGACGGTTTTGACATAAAGGCCCTTGGTGTGCATTCGAAAGCCGTGTCGCCGCCCCATCACCTGACATTCCTCAGCCTCGACGGCGTCAAGGCGGCGCTCAAAAGAGCCGACCTTGAATTGGTCGATCTGTTTACACCGGGCGAACTGGATGTCGATATCGTACGCAACGCCGTTCTGGAAGACCCTTCTTGTATTGACGATGCCTCGCTTCGGGCGCGTGTCCTCGACGAGGATTCTGCGGCTCGGGGAGCACTTCAAGAAGAGCTGAAGGAAAACATGCAATCGTCACATATGTGGATTGTTGCCCGTCGTCCCATGGCGGATGGGGGCGCGGCCTAGGCGTGGCGGTTCTTCTTCACCGTTCCGACGATGCCCCGGACAAGACGGCCTACCGGCACTGGTTCGCCGTCGCCTCGATCCCGGTGGGGGGGCTCGACCCCGACACCAGAGTGGCCGACATTCCGGGTCGGCTGGAGAGTGTTTTCGAAAGCATGACCGATTCCTGGCTGGAACTGGCACGGTCTCTGTCCGGGGATTCGTCGGCCAGCCTGTCACATACGGCATCCGCCGCCGCCAACGTTTCCGACTTCGGCGTCATGCTGGCTTGGTCACGGCTTGTCGAAGAGGCCGCCGCCGGGGCCGGGGCAACCCTTGTCGTCTGTGACGACCCCTGGATGTTTCGCCATCTCGAGACGCTGGACAACGTATCTTCTGGGGCAAGGCCGCCGCTTATGATGCCAAGCCTCGGGCTTGGCCTGCGTGGGCTACTGGCGCGCACCAAGGTTGCCCTGGCCAGTCTGCTGGCCTGGACAAGAATGCGCGGCCAGCGCAAGCAATATCCCCAAGGCCAAGCGGCGATCTTGGTCTACGGCCATCCGGCCAGCACCGTCGATGGGATCGATGGCTATTTCGGCACCCTGATGCGGGACATGGATGAACTGGTCCGTGTCCTTCATGTGGATTGCCCGGCCGGGCGCGCCGCAAATTTGGCTAAAGACGGCCGAACCTTCAGCCTCCATGCCTGGGGCTCGCCGCTCGATGTGCTGACCTTGCCGTTGGCGCGGTGGCGTCCCGCCAGGGCACATCTGGCAGGCCCGTTCGGATGGTTGATTCGCCGCGCCGCCGCCCTGGAAGGTGGCGGCGGTCAGGGCGCCATGATTGCCTGGCAACAACGCTGTCAGCGGCGCTGGCTTAACCACGCCAAACCCAAGGCAGTGAGTTGGCCGTGGGAGAACCACGCTTGGGAAAAAAAATTCGCAGCCGCCGCGCATCGCGCCGGGGTCCACACCATCGGTTATCAGCATTCGGTGATCGGCCGCCATATGCTGAACTATTCCCCCAAGGCCAATTACGACGGCGCCGACAGTTTGCCCCGTAAGATTTTTTGCAGCGGGCCATCGACGCTAAACCAGTTGATTGAATTTGGCATGACGCAGGAGCGGCTTTTCATCGGTGGCGCGTTTCGCTTTCCCGACACAGGCCAGCGGCAATATGATCCACAAGGCCCGGTGTTCATCGCGCTGCCGTTTGATCGGAAAATTTCAGCCGAAATGGTTACCGCCGCCCGTAACCTTCAGGATCGTGGCTTGCGGTTTGTCGTCAAGGACCACCCCATGTCGCCATTTGAATTCAAAGAGGCTCCCGGCCTTGTCAGAACCAAAGACACCCTGCACCAACAGGGCGGCCTGTCCACCGTCCTGTACGCGGCGACGACCGTGGGTCTGGAAGCCTATCTGGGCGGCCTTCCGACCATCAGGTTCCTATCCGAAGAACGCATGGCCCTTGATATAATGCCCCGTGAAATCAATCTGCCGACCGCGACATCGGCCAGCTTGCAAGAAACACTGTCGCGTGTTGCCGATCAGTATGGCAGCGAACGACCCACCCCCCAGCCCGGCGCACATTTTTTTGCCGCCGTGTCATTGGAACTTTGGCGTAAGGAATTGCTCAATGGCTGAAGCCAGAAAAAATCTTCTTAAATCCAGACTTGCAGACGGACTGCCTTGTGTTGGCGGCTGGTTGACCACCGGCTCTTCACAAGTCGCCGAAGCACTGGCCAGCCTCGGCTTTCATTGGCTTGCCCTTGATATGGAACATGGCTCTGCCGACATATCCCAGGCCGAGGCCGTGTTCGTCGCGGCGGAACGCCATGGCGTTGCGCCGCTGGTGCGGATCAGCGGACAGCATCACGATTTGGCCCGCCGGCTGCTGGATATGGGGGCCGCCGGGTTAATCGTATCGACCGTGGAAAGTGCTGCCGATTTTCGTGCATTTGCCCTTTCCTGCCAATATCCGCCGGCCGGCCGGCGCGGCGTCGGGCTGTCACGCTGTAATCGGTGGGGAGACGACTTTGATTCTTACATGGATGGCTTCCAGCCGCTATTGGTGCCGCAGATTGAAACCCGCGCCGGGGTTGAAGCGGCGGCCGGGATTGCCGCCGAAGAATCTGTCGATGCCTTGTTCCTGGGGCCCTACGATTTATCGTGCGACCTTGGTCATCCGGGAAACTTCAACGCGGCGGACGTTAAAAAGGCTATTCAATCCGTCAAGACGGCGTGTACGGAAAACGGCAAGGCTGCGGGGATCCATCAGATCGAGGCGGACACGGTAGCGCTGCAAGGCCAGATCGACGACGGCTTCACGTTCATTGCCTATTCCACCGACATGATCGCCATGCGGGGCGCCTTAGGCGGCGTCCGCAACATTGCCGGAACCACAAATGACTAAGCCGATTTGCATTATTCCGGCCCGCATGGGTTCTAGCCGCTTTCCCGGCAAGCCCTTAAAGCCCATGCTCGGGCTGGCGCTGATTCTGCACATTTATGAACGCTGTCATCTATACGGCGGGTTTTCCCATGTGGCGGTGGCGACGTGCGATACAGAAATTTATGATGCGGTCATCGCCCATGGCGGGGAAGCGATCATGACCGCTGACAGCCATCAACGCTGCACGGACCGTGTTCAGGAAGCCGTCGGCAACAAATACCCGGATATGGCTGATGATACGGTCGTCGTCATGGTTCAGGGCGATGAAGTCCTGGTTTCGCCGACAATGATCGAGGATGTGGTTGCGGCGCAAAGCCGGTCGGGTGCGGGCGTTATCAATCTGGGATCTAAGCTTTACAGGACTGAAGATCACGATGACCCTAATACGGTAAAAATAGTTGCCGCGCCGGACGGCAGGGTGTTGTATTTCTCCCGCGCCGCCATTCCGTCACGGGCACTATCTGCAACCGTACCCATGTACCAGCAAACCGGAATCATGGCTTTTACCTGGGGTTTCCTTAAACTGTTCAGCTCGCTGGAACCGACCCCGCTTGAAATAAGAGAGTCGGTGGATATGCTTCGGGTGCTCGAGCATGGACACGCCCTGTACGCCGTTTTTACAGAAACCGAAACCATCGGGATCGACACCCAACAAGACTTAACGCGTGGCGAGGGTTTGTTACGGGACGACCCGTTGACCCGCCAGTATTTGGATTTTTCATGACGTCTTTACCTCTTCGCATTGGCATCGCCGGCTTCGGCGTGGTCGGCCAGCGTCGCCACCAGTTCATTCAGCAACGACCGGATATGGTCACCGTTGCTGTGTGCGACCGCACCCTGCCCGGCGACGGTGTGCTGGATGACGGGGTGCGTTTTCATCAGGACTACAAGGGACTGCTCGAAGAAGGCCTGGATGCCTTGTTCGTTTGCCTGACCAACGACATCGCACCGGAAGTGACCATGGCCGGGCTTGAAGCCGGGCTTCATGTGTTTTGTGAAAAACCGCCCGGCCGGGAACCCGCCGACATTAGCCGGGTCATCGCCTGCGCCGAACAACATCCGGCGCTAAAGCTTAAATACGGTTTCAACCATCGCTACCATGATTCAGTTCAGGACGCGTTGGCCATTGTTCGGTCGGGCGATATGGGACGGGTTCTGAACATTCGCGGAGTCTACGGAAAATCAAAATTCATCAGTTATGGCCAGTCCTCCGACTGGCGCACCCAGCGCGATATCGCCGGCGGCGGCATCCTGCTCGACCAGGGCATTCATATGGTTGATTTGATGCGCCTGTTCGCCGGTGAGTTCGAAGAAATTCACAGTTTCCTGAGTAACGATTTCTGGGGCTACGACGTGGAAGATAATGCTTATGCATTGATGCGAACACAAACCGGCACGGTGGCGATGCTGCATTCCACGGCGACCCAATGGCGCCACCGGTTTTCTCTCGACATCACGTTGGAGAAGGGCGCGGTCAACCTGTCCGGGATTCTCAGTGGATCGAAAAGTTATGGCGAGGAAACCCTGTCCGTTGCCTGGGCCGCGGACTCCGATATTGGCGATCCAAAAGAAGAAATCACCCGCTACGATCACGACCCGTCATGGGAGCGCGAAATTGCCGAATTTGCCGATGCGATTATTGGCGACGCACCTATCGTTAATGGTTCCGCCGCCGACGCACTGAAAACCATGGAACTGGTTTACCGGATCTATCATGCCGACCCTGCATGGAAGGCCCGTTGGGATTTGGGAGGCTAAGCAGTCTTATTTCCCATCCGGGCCAAGCGCCCTGAGGCCGGCGATGACCTCATGGCCATCGTAGACGGCGCTAAACGGCCCTGCAGATACAGGCTTTAAGACTGCGAGTATTGGTTGCAGGTATTCACCAAAGCGATGATCGCGCAGGTCCAGGGGCAAGAATTCGGGCTTGCCCGTGTCGTTGCGGCGCCGCTCGTTAGCCGTGGGAACGATGAAGAAGCGGAAGTTGGCGGCCTCGACGCGGGAACGAAATGTCTCAAAATCCATTTCAGGGGGCTGCTTACTATCAAGCCACCATTTCTCTTCATCTTTGAAAAACGCCCACGTCACCGAAGTCTGCGGGCAGTAAAATGAATGGGGGACAATAAGTGAGAAATAGGTTTCATCTTCCCGCAGATTGTCGCGGATATAGGTGCAGGTCGCATATTTTGCCCCTGTCATGGTCGGGGTCCGGGCGTGAAAAATCTCGGGCGTCATCAGGCCGACCGCAACGGGCAGCCGGATCGCCGCATAAATTCCGACAAACATAGCCTGATTAATGAGCAGGACGCCGATTAGCACAAGGTATGCCGCCTTCAAGCCACGGTTGTTGCGCACCGCCTGCCACAGGGCGGTGGCGCCAACCGCCGCCATGATCGCCAGCAGCGGCATGACCGGCGACAAAAACCGGACCTGCTGGCTCAGCGCGTAAAACCAGATGATAAAGAATCCGGCGACGACGGACAGCATCGGGCGTAGCGGTTTGGTGCCGATGGGGGACAGAAACGCAAGCGGCACCAGTGCCAACAGATACGGAGCCCCAAGAACCATTCCGTCAAAATAATGCATCGGCATGATGGAAAAATTCCATGGCGCCAGCAACAAATCGAGCAGGCCCGTCCCCGGCCCATAGGGCGAGAAGAGCGCGTCCTCGAAATAAATGGGCTTTCCCGGATTGAAGACATTGTTAAGCAGAGGGAAAAGAGGGTTGCCGGTCATTACCCAGTTGCGCGTCAGGTGCGGCAGAATAACGAAAAAAGCGACGAGCGGACCAATAACGAGTCCGGACCAATTTTTCCGCGCCACGAAGCGGTCATAAAGAATAAGCGGGCCGAACGCGGCGGCCAGCGGGTATCCCTGATATTTGGTCAGAAGTACGGCCCCGATCATCAGCCCGAAAATTGCGGCGAGCCCTGAAGCTTCATGCTCCCGCCATACCGTGTAGGCAAGCATGGCCATAATGGTGAAAGCGGCCAGGGCGATATCGACTTCGGCCGTCGCCATTTCCCAGACCACGAATCGAATAGATAGAAACAGCAGCGCCGCCAGCAGTCCCACCGACCGTGACATTTTTAGACGCCACGCCAGCGCGGCAACGGCGGCGGCGGCGAGCAGGCCCATCACGCCATGCAGCATCTGCGCGACGCCCTCGTTCGATAGCGCCAACGCGAAGCGGCTCATATTGCCCATCATGGCGGGGAACAGCCCGAACCCCGTGCCGCTGTCTTGAGCCCACGGAACGGCGATACGGCCCAATTCGACATCATGCTGCGGATACGACAGGTGATACATCAGGCTATCGTAGTCGTTGGGTGGCGCCATACCCTGGACCAGGGCACTCAGGCCGACACCGATAACGGCAAGCCACAAGAACATCTGGAATTTATCGCCACGCGCGGCTTGATAGGCCTTGGCTAACGTGCGGCCAATGTCCCGCCATGCCAGGCGGCGGAGAACAAATAACGCGGCCAACGCCAGAACCATGGCCAACGCCCCCATGGTCGTCGCGTCCAGACGCCAGTAGCCGATGGCGAAAACGCCGAAATAAATCGCATAGCAGCCGATGGCGAAAGAAAATAGCGCGCGCTCAAACCCGCTCAGGCGTTCTTGGGGGTCAAGCCGCGACACGCTAACGAACCCGATAGCGGCAAGGACGGCGACAAATACAAGGACGAACAGAATGCTTGCCACGGACTACCCTAATGCCCCAAACAGATATTTAGCGAATACGCCTATTTTTTCTTCGTAGTATCCGGCATTGGAAACGTAGTATGCAGCCATGACCATGGCGCACCAAGCGACGCCAAGGGCCGGGAAAACTGCTTTATAATTTTTTAAATTCAGCATAATCACTATCCGCAGGGCAGGCTCGTCCTTACCTTTTTATCCGTCGCCGCGGACTATACACTTAATGTAATTCCGGTCAATGCGGCGGCGCCTATTTGAATGCAAAGATTCTCTTTTCCCATGGCGGAAGACAAACAGCAAATGTCGTTTCTCGAGATCATTTCCAGTGATGCGAAAAGCCTTTTACGCTGTCCGGCATGTAAAGCGAATGCGCTGGGCATGGGCGCCGATGACGGGGTGTCCTGCGGCGCCTGCGAAACCGATTTCCCGGCGGACGGTGAAAAGCTTCTGTGCTCGTTTCTTTCCGACGCCTCCGATACGGCGACTAAGGCCGATATCCGGAAATGGTGGGGTGATCTGTATCGTCAACTTTATGCAGGCCACGAAGACGGCCTGAACGCCGAGACCTTCAAGACGCAATTGGCGGAACTGGAAGATATGTTCGTTCGGCGTCAGCACATGGCGGCAGTGGAAATGCCACTGGCCGGCCTTGCCGGAAAAAAAGTGCTGGAAATTGGCCCGGGCGGTGGCGGACACTCGTCCCTGTTCGCATTGCACGGGGCGTCCGTTGTCGCCGCCGACATCACGCCCGAAAGGGTTATGGCGACCAACCGAAAGCTTGTCCTGCTGGGGGGCGGTGGGCGCGCCTATCAGGCAGACGGGGAAAACCTGCCGTTCCGTGACGACAGCTTCGATATTGTTTATTCAAATGGCGTACTTCATCATTCGGAAGATACCGACAAATGCATCGAAGAGGTTTACCGGGTGTTGAAGCCCGGCGGAAAGGCCGTGATCATGCTTTATTCCCGCCATTCCGCGACCTATTGGCTGAACATCGCGCCGCGCGCCGTGATAACCGGAGAAATTTTCCGCTGGCCGGAAGCCCAGTGGGTCGGCAGACTGACCGAGGGCAAGCCCAAGTTCGGCGACACAAAAAACCCCATTACACGCGTCTACTCGGAACGGGAAATGCGCGACCTGTTCAAACGCTTTACTATTCACAGCTTGCGTAAATCCAGCTTCCAGTTCGATAATTTTTGCATCCCGCGCTTGAGTCAGTTGCGGGTCGCCCTTTTTAGATTGCTGGGCCGCAAGCCCCATCCCGGTGGAAAGCTGGTTTACGGGAGTCCTTATATGATCGAAACTGATCTGGAATTATGGCTTGGCGGCATTGCCGGATTTGCCTGGAACATTAAGGCGGAAAAAAAATGACTGTTTCCCTGACGAACAAACGCGCCCTAGTGACAGGTGGCACACGGGGCATCGGACGGGCCATCGCCGAATGTTTGTGTGCCGGGGGGGCCAGCGTGCTGGCCACCGGCACCGGGCCCGATGGCAAGCCGCCCGGGGGCTGCGATTATCGCGTGGTTGATTTCTCTGATCCGGCGGCACTGGCTGATTTTGCCGAAGAAATCACCGGCGACGATTTCGATATCCTGATTAATAATGCCGGAATTAACAAAAATTCGCCGTTCGCCGACATCGACCCAGGCGATTTTTCGGCGATCCAGCAGGTCAACGTGACCGCACCGTTCCGCCTTTGTCAGGCCGTTATTCCGGGCATGGCCAAAAACAAATGGGGGCGGATCGTAAACATTTCATCGATCTGGGGCAAAATCAGCAAGGCGCATCGGGCCGCTTATTCGGCCAGCAAGTTTGCTCTCGACGGCATGAGCACCGCCCTCGCCGCGGAAGTCGCCAGGGACGGCGTGCTGGTCAACTGCATCGCCCCCGGCTTCATCGACACCGAATTGACGCGCGCCACCTTGGGCGACGAAGCAATTGCCGAGCTTGTTGCTCAGGTTCCTGTCGGGCGACTCGGCACGGTCGATGAGATCGCCGCCTTCGCCGTTTGGCTGGCTGGCCCTGAGAACACATACATAAGTGGCCAGAACATCGCCATCGACGGAGGCTTCACCCGTGTCTGAGGAAAAGGCTTCACCCGTGTCTGACGGAATGACCATCCAATCCCATAAGGGGCCATATTCTGTTTCTTTCGACGAAGAAGCGCTGGCGAAGCTGGATGCCACGGCTCCTGAAAACGCCCATTTCATCATTGATGCCCGCGTCGCCGAGCTGTACGCCACAGACCTGAAAAACGTCCTTGCCTCGCCGTCGGTATTGCGTATCGTGGCGACCGAGGAAAACAAGTCGCTGGACCACACCCCAGCCTACGTCGACCATCTAGTCGATAGGGGCGCGCGCCGCGACCACGTTCTGGTCGCCCTTGGCGGCGGAATCATTCAGGACATCACCTGCTTTCTGGCGACGTTGCTGTTGCGCGGCATCGAATGGCGCTTCTACCCGACGACGTTACTGGCCCAGGCCGATTCCTGTATCGGATCGAAAAGCTCGATCAACAGCGGCAAGGCCAAAAATATCCTGGGATCGTTCACGCCACCCCGGCAGGTCACAATCTGCAATCGCTTTCTCGAAACCCTGGACGAAAGAGACGTTCGTTCCGGCATCGGCGAGATGCTGAAGGTTCACGCCATCGCCGGGCCCGACGATTTTGACCACATCGCCGCAGACTATGATCAAATCTTTGCCGACAAGACCGTGATGACCAATTATATCCGGCGCTCGCTTGAGGTAAAGCAGCGCTATATCGAAGAAGATGAGTTTGATCAGGGTGTCCGCAATGTTTTCAATTACGGCCATAGCTTCGGCCATGCCATCGAAGCGGCGACCAACTTCGCCATTCCGCACGGCATCGCCGTAACCATCGGCATGGATATGGCGAATTTTATATCTGCAAAACTGGCCGTCGGAACCGAACGGGACTATCGGCGCATGCATTTTGTCCTGAAAGCCAACTACCGGGGCTTCGAAGAACATCCAGTTCCCCTGGACGCCTTTCTTGCCGCCCTATCGAAAGACAAGAAGAACGTGGGCGCGGGCAACGTCACGTTGATTTTGCCCGGAAAGGACGGCGTCATATATAAAGACAGCTATATCAATGACAACGTCTTCGCCGGTTTCTGTGGCCAATACCTGGGCGAAGGGCGAACATCGTGACAAATTCCGTTCGTGTCGCCGTCGCCTCACGGTCTTTTTCCCGGCATCCTGTGCTGCGCGCCGAATTATTGGCGCGCTATCCCAACACCACCTTTAACGACGCCGGGGAAAGCCTTTCCGGCGAGGGCCTGATCGCGTTCCTTGACGGACATGAAAAGGCCATCACCGCCCTGGAAATCATCGACGCCAACCTGCTCGACGCCCTGCCGGCCCTGAAGGTGATCGGCAAGTACGGGGTCGGGTTGGACATGATCGACCAGAACGCCATGGCCGAACGCGGCATCGCCCTCGGCTGGACCGGGGGGGTCAATAAACGCTCGGTTTCCGAACTGGTGATATCGTTTGCCGTCGCCCTTTTGCGCCACGTTCCCGCCGCCAATGCCGAAGTCCGGTCCGGCACCTGGCGCCAGCACATGGGGCGATATCTTTCCGGGCGCACAGTCGGTATCGTCGGCTGCGGCCATGTTGGTAAAGACCTGGTCCCGATATTGAATGCGTTTGGCTGCACGGTGCTGGCCCACGACATCCTGGATTTTCCGGATTTCTATTCCGCCAACCGGGTCGAGGCGGTGGGCCTGGAAGATCTTTTGCGCCGCGCGGACGTAGTCACCCTGCACCTTCCCCTCGACGAGACGACCCGCAATATCCTAACCGCCGAACGGCTGGCCCTGATGTGCGCCGATGCCATCTTGATAAATACGGCCCGTGGCGGACTTGTCGATGAACAAGCCTTGAAGGCGATGCTGATGGACGGTCGGTTGGCCGGCGCCGCGTTCGATGTTTTCGCGGTAGAACCGCCGGTTGACGCCGAATTGTTGTCGCTGCCCAATTTCCTCGCCACCCCGCACATCGGCGGCAGCGCCGAAGAAGCAATTTTGGCCATGGGCCGTGCGGCGATCGAGGGGCTCGATAATAATGCCGTCCCCACGCCCGGAGCCCCTTAATGCCAGCGGGTAAATCTGCAACATCAATCGTGGCATATTGCTGGGCGTTGCTGGCGGCCATGTCGTTTGCCAAGTACAGCACCCCGAAAGGCTTTTACCGCAATGCCTATTTCGATGCGCTAAACCCCGGCATTCTGGTAAATGATATTTATCTGGCCGATCATATTTCAGCAAAAAGTTCTTTGTTTTATGATGCCATCGCCTTTCTGAACCTGCCCCTATACGACGATATTTTTGGGCTGGTATTTTTTCTGGCCGTTTCCGCCTTGTCCCTGTGGATGACCTTCCTGATCGTCAGGGAATATTCAGGCGTTCCCGATTCAGCCACGGCGGCGGTCATTACCTTGCTGCTCGGCTTTAGTTACAACAAGATTCTAATGACCGTCCACAGCGGCGCCACCACCTTGCACGCCGTGCCACAGAATGCATTGGCCCATGGGCTGGGGCTAGCGGCGCTATATTTCATGCTCGGGCGGAAGGCCATACTTGCCGCCCTTTGCATAGCGCTGGTATTGCTGGTCGCCCCGAAAGGCGGCTTCGTCTTGCTGCCCATTGCCCTGGTATATTTTCTGTTGACGCGGGCGTTTAAAATAACGGATGCGCTGGCCCTGACGGTGCCTGTTATCATCGTCATTGCCTTGAGCGGCAGGATTGCCTTCCCGGAAGAAGTCGATGCCCTGATTCGCATATGCGAACGGGTTATCGCGCGGGAAGATTACGAAGTTGCCTATCACCTGCAGCCGGTTTCGGCCCTTATTCTTTTCACCGCATCACTGGCGACGACACCCTTTCTGGCCAAGCGCATTGCAAACCCGGATTTCAGGCGTCTTTTTTGGTGCGTTTCGCTTGTTACCCTTGGCCTTTTTGTATTCGGTCTTTTTTACACCACCATTGGATATAAAATTTACCCGATCCCGCAGCTTATTATGTTGAGCCCGGTTCGCGCCGCTAAATTTCATATTTTCCTTTTTTCTTTAGTGGCCTTGGTTCTGATCCTGAATAACGATCGGCTGATATGGCATGAAAAAATTGGTGTGGCGACGGCCTTTCTGGTTTTGCGCGGCGATATGGCCGGCATCGGATATGCCGCCTTCGTTCTGTTGATGACATTTATTCTGTCAAAAACCCTGACCACAAGTACGGGATCAAAATTAAAATCAATATCGGCCATACAGGTTACCGCCATGCTTTCGGGTATTGTGACCGTTGTATTCGCTCTTCAACTTTTCAGGTCCTATCCCGTGGCGGACATGGACCTTGAAATGTACAAGTTGACGGGGAACTGGACGCGGATATCGGATATCGGAATTCCGGCATTAAAAGACTTCAGCCGTCTCGCCGATAGGAAGGAAGATTTTGTCCTTCTTGGTTTTTACAAGGACGGGGATCGGTATCGCCCGGTTTTAAATCCGGTTGATCTGATGGCCAGAAAATCTTCTTTCGTGGGCGAACAAGCGACTTTTTATCATCGCCCTCGACTCTGGGACGAAGCGATTATGCGCCAACAAATCGCCAAAGATTTGGCTGCTGCATTAAGCGCTGGGCGGAAGGTTTCCGAAGAAACGCTTTCACGGCTACATGATCGGGAAGCCCGCGTCATGGTGCCTGGCGATGCCGGCCCTCTTTTTCCTGCTTCCACGCCCCGCGAAACCATTGGCGGGCACGTGTTATTCAAGCCATAAGTCAGTAATTAATTTAAAAAGATGATCACGAGAATTCATCGCAAAATCCACCAGCTCGCCAATGACCCGACGCTAAGGCGCTGGCTCGTCGGCCGGGCATTGGGCCGTTGGCCCGGTGAGCCGCCGTTCGCGGCGCATCATCCGCCCTACCTGTCGGGCTTGTTGCCGCTTGGGCCGGAGGCGCCGAATGCAGAATTCGAAAGTGCTGCCATGGCATCGCCTGAAGACGAGGTTGATATCCACCTGGCTGGTGAGACGCTGACCCTGAATCCGTCCAATAGCAGTAGATTTTTCCAGCGGGCCTTCGCTGATATCGAGACCCAGCTGGCCCTGCACCGTTTCGCATGGCTGCCGCTGATGGACGCGGACGTCGATCCGGCCTGGGCCAGAGTCCTGTGGCAGGCCTGGCGCAAGAACTTTGGCACGCCTTCCGACAGCTGGGCCTGGCACCCCTACACGGCGGCGGAACGGGCGGTTAACATTCTCGCCTTCGCTCGTCGCCACGGCCTGCCGGGCGATTCGGCCGATACCCTGCGGGTTCTGGCCGCCCATGCGCCGGTGATTGCCGCGGGACTCGAATATTTCGGCGAGCATCACACATCGAACCATCTGTCGAACAACGGCCGCGGACTGTATCTATTGGGCCTGGAGCTTGGTCTTGATCAGGCCGCCAACATGGGCGCCATCATACTGGGCAAGGAATTTGAACGTATTTTTTCCGAAGGCGGCGTCTTGCGCGAAGGTTCCAGCCATTACCAATTGCTGTTGGCCCGAAACTATGTCGATGCCTGGCTCGCCGCCAGACGCCACGGCCGGGAAGAAATAAAAATGCTCGAGGCATATGCCCTGAAGGCCCTTTCCGCCGCCGCCGCCATGACCTTGCCGGGCGGCCTGCCCCGGATCGGCGATATCTCGCCCGATTGCTCCCCGGCATGGCTATCGGGCCTGCTGCCCGGCGGTGTCGGCGGGTGGCTCGGGGGATTGAGCGAAGAGGACACCGCCGCCTATTTAGATTTGCGCCAGCGCATCTCATCGACCTCGACTTCGGTTATGGCCGACGCCGGCTGGCATCGTCTCGAAGCCAACGCCTTTGCAATAATCGCCCACGCCGCCCCCGGCGGCTGGACTCACATGCCCGGGCACGGCCATCAGGACATGGGCAGTTTCGAGCTGCACCATGGCGATGAACCGGTAATCGTCGATCCTGGCCGCGGCGCTTACGGCGAAACGGGAGAGGCTGCCACTTACCGGTCGGGCCGGGCCCACAACGGCCTGATGGTTGACGGCGCCGATCCCTATCCGCCAAACCGCCCCTATTACGACGAGACCTTTCGCCGGGCGGTCGGCGGCCCGAACCCGCAGGTAAACCAAGCCGCAAATGAAATGACTCTGACCCACCACGGGTTTTCCCGGCTGTCCGGCGTCGGGGTGCATGAACGCCAGTGGCATATAGCGGGTGACAGCTTGTCCGTCACTGATAGTCTAGGCGGCAGTGGCCACCATGATCTGGTGCGCACCTTGATAACGCCCCTGACGCCCCGGTACGAAAACGACGCTATTGTCTTACAAGGAAGCCGGGCCTCATATCGTTTGGGATGTGATGATGGCATGGCCGAGGCGACGTTTGAGCCGATAAAACGCTGGCATTCCTACGGCAGTGGTACCCAGACTCATGCTATTCGATTTAAAACACGCGCCCGGCTGCCGTGGCGCGGCGCGATCATCCTGGAGACTCGTTAGCCATGTGTGGAATCGCCGGATTGTTCCTGCCACGAAGCGCCCCGCCGCGTGAGGTGGATATGGACGCCATGCTGGCCGCCATCGGGCACCGGGGGCCGGACGGCGAGGGCCGCCATGTGCGCGCCGATGGTCGATACCAGGCCGGCTTTCGCCGCCTCGCCATCATCGATCTGCAGACCGGCGATCAGCCCCTTGTCGATGATGCCGGCGGGCGGGTGTTGTCGGGCAATGGTGAAATTTATAATTATCTGGAAATTCGTGACGCCCACCCGGACTATCCTTACCGAACGCAAGGCGACATGGAATCAGTGCTGGCATTGCACCGGGCCGAAGGCGAGTCTTTTGTGTATGGCCTCAACGGTATGTATGCCCTGGCGCTTTATGAAGAAGCCCCGCATCGTTTAACCCTGGTGCGCGACCGCCTGGGCATCAAGCCGCTGTATTGGGCCGATGTGCCGGGCGGCGGCATTGTCTATGCATCGGAAATAAAATCCCTGTTTGCCTCGGGCCTGATCGAGCGCGCCATCGACGAGGCCGCTATCGGCCTCCAGTTGGCCCATGGCTACGTGCCGGCGCCAGGGACTCTATATAAAGGCATTCGCCAATTGCCGCCGGGTCATTTGCTGCGTGCCGGCGCCGACGGTACCGTCACCGTGAAGCGCTACTGGCAGGCCGGTCCGGCACCTGACCTGCCGACGGATGACCGGGAAATAGCCGAATACCTGACGCAGTTGCTCGGCGACAGCATTCGCTTGCAATTGCGCAGCGACGTGCCGATCGGCGCACTGCTGTCGGGTGGCATCGATTCCGGGTTGATGGTGGCGCTGGCCGCCGAACGCACATCGCAACCGATCAATACCTTCACCGTTCGTTTTGAGGGCGCCCCCTTTGACGAAAGCCCGCTAGCTGAAGAGGTTGCGGCCCGTTACGGAACCCGCCACACCACCATGGACCTGCCGGCGACGGATGTTGGCAGCTACTTGCCGCGGCTGGCCTGGCATGCGGACGAGCCGCTTAACGATCCGGCACTGCTACCGAATTTTTTGATCGAAGAAGCATTGGGGAAAAGCCTCAAGGTGGCGCTCAACGGCACCGGCGGCGATGAACTGTTCGCCGGTTACGGGCGCTATTTCCAGCAGCCGGTGGAAGGCCGCTACCTGCACGTGCCCCGTTGGCTGCGACGCGGGTTGGTGGAACCGGCCTTAGCCACCGTTTCGCCGATGACCGCCTGGCGGCTGGCGCGGGCCGAAAAATTCACATCCGATCCGGGCGCTTACCTGCACGATCACACGACCTTTTTCGCGCCGCCGATTCTCGACCTTATGGGATGGCGGCGCCCCGTCGGCAAGGCGGCCCAGGCCGGTTTTGCCAATGCCTATGGCGGCGACCGGCAGACGGCGATGCTGTCTGCCGACATCAACACCTATCTGCCGGGCGACCTGCTCGGCTTGCTTGATCGCACGTCCATGGCCGTCGGTGTTGAGGGGCGGGTGCCGTTTCTCGATCATCGTTTGGTCGAGGCGGCATTGGCAGTACCAGCGGCAATCCGCACACCAAATGACCGACAGAAAGGGCTTCTAAGAGATATAGCCCGACCTTATCTTCCGGCCAGTGTCATCAACGCCCCCAAACGGGGCTTTGCCTCGCCGGTGCCGGCCTGGATCGATTCGGGTCTTGGCGGTCTGGCCCGCCGTATCCTGACCCGCCCGCAGACCCTGGAGCGCGGATGGTGGACCGGGGACGGCATCGAGCGCCTGTTGGCCGATCCCAAACGCCACGGCTTTCGCATCTATCAATTACTGATGCTGGAACTGGCCGTGCGCATTCATGTCGAGACGCCGCCTGCCGCCCAACCCCCGACGGACGGATTGGAGGCCTTCGCCGATGCCGCCTGAATCCACCCAGACGGCTGACGTCAGCGTTATCATTCCGGCCTACCGGGCCGAAGCGAGTATAGGCCGGGCTCTGGCTTCCGTCGCCGCGCAAACCTGCAAGCCCCGCGAAGTCATCGTCGTCGATGACGGCTCAGACGACGGCACCCTTGGCGCGGCCGAGGCCATGGGCGAACGCATGAATGGCATCGTGTTTAAGGTGATCACCCAGGAAAACCGGGGGGCCGGGGCGGCCCGCAATCGTGCCCTCGAACACGCCACCTCGACATACGTGGCCTTCCTCGATGCCGACGACGAATGGCTGGCGGAAAAAATGGCGCGCTCCATGGCCGCTATTGAAAAGGGCGGGCTTGTCCTGGTGGCGCACGATTTTCATCGCCGCGACCAAGATGGCGCACAAACGATGGTTCATTGCGCCAGGCACTTCAAGGCCACAACGAATCCTTACAGGCGGCTTTACAAGACCGGCTACATAGGCACCTTGACCGTTGTCGCCCGGCTGGATGCGGTGCGCGCCGCCGGCGGCTTCGACGAAAGCCTGGCCGCGGCTCAGGACTTCGACCTGTGGCTGAAGATGCTGGCCCCGGCCGATGCCCGGTTCTCGGTCTTCGACGAGGCGCTGGCCATTTATTATCCGGGCGCCGCCGGCATCACCGCCAAGACCGACCAGCGCCTTGCCTGTTCGCGGCGTGTCGCCGGGCGGCACGCGCCGTCGCTGCCAGCTTATTTCATGCGCATCATGGCGGTTCACTATGAAGCCATTTTGGCATATTTATACCAGGGCCGCCCCGGGAAAGCCCTGTGGACATTCCTGCAAGCCCCCTTCGCCGCCGTTTTCAACGTGCCGCCCGGGCGGGCGGTCGGGCGCCGGTCATAAGGCCTTCGGCCCTTGCTTTTAGCCGTAAACCGGGGATATAAGGTGCCTTAAAGTCGGCGAAACCCCTCTTCTCGGCGCTCATCAGATCGAAAGTGCTCCAGTAATACCCATGCAAGTTCCCTTCGTTGACTTAAACGCACAGTATGTGGGCATCAAGGATGAAGTTGACGGCGCCATGTCGAGCGTCATCGACTCCAGCGGCTATATCTTGGGCCCCCAGGTCGGAGCTTTTGAAAAGACTTTCGCCGAGCTTGTGCGGGCTGATCATGTATGCGCCGTCAGTTCCGGAACGGAAGCCCTGCACATGGCGGTCAGGGCCCTGGGCATAGGTCCGGGCGACGAAGTCATAACCGTCGTCAACACCTGGATTTCGACCGCGTTTTGCATTTCCTACGTCGGCGCCAAGCCGGTCTTCGTCGATATCGATCCGGCCACCTACCAGATGGACCCGGCGGCGCTGGAGGCCGCCATCACGCCGAAAACCAAGGCGGTGATTCCGGTCCATATGTTCGGCCATCCGGCCCCCATGAGCGACATCATGGCCATCTGCAAACCCAAAGGCATCAAGGTTATAGAGGATGTCGCCCAGGCGCCGTTGGCGACGACCGATGGTCGCATGGTCGGCACTTTCGGCGATGCCGCCTGCTACAGTTTCTATCCAAGCAAGAACCTGGGCTGTTACGGCGATAGCGGGGCCGTCACCAGCAACGATCCCGAAGTCGCCACGGCCTTGCGCACCTTTACCCACTATGGGCAGTCGTCACCGCACCATCACACAGAAATCGGCCATAATGCCCGCATGGACACGCTACAAGCGGCGGTTCTGTTGGCCAAAATCGGGCATCTGGAAAAATGGACCGAGCGCCGCCGCGACATCGCCCGGTCCTATGGTGAAAAATTGGCGCACCTGCCCCTGATCCTGCCTCAGCAGTCGAACAACGCCGGGGCGGTCTATCATCTGTACCCGGTGCAAGTTGAAGACCGCGACGAATGTCTGGCGAATCTCAGATCCCATGGCGTCATGGCCCAGATTCACTACCCCACCCCAGTTCATTTGCAACCGTGCTACCAGGAACTGGGCTATGGCGAGGGATCGTTCCCGGTCGCCGAGAATTTTATGAAGAGAACCCTGTCCTTGCCAATATTCCCTGAAATTACCGAACAACAACTCGACCATGTGGCCGAGGTGCTGTCGAAATATTTTCAGCCGACACTTTAAGAAATTTTTGAAAGGTCCTGCCTTCTTATGTACAAGGGCAAAAAAGTTATTCTGATCGCTCCCGCATATAACGAAGAGGGCAAGATCGAAGAGGTCGCAAAAAAAACGCCATATGATATCGTCGATACATTTCTTGTCGTCGATGACGGGTCGGATGACCAAGGCGCCGCCAAGTCAGAAGAAAACGGCGCCACCATCCTGCGCCATGACAGGCCGATGGGGGTCGGCGTTGCTATTCGTGATGGTTACCGATATGCGCAACGCAATAACTTTGATATTGCCGTTATTATCGCCGGTAATAACAAAGACGATCCAAGAGAAATATCGCGCCTGCTGGACCCCATCTGCGATGATGACTGCGATTTCGTCGTCGGCTCGCGTTTCCTGCCCGGCGGCGCTTACGGCGGCGATATGCCGGCGTACCGGGTGTTTGCGACCAAATATATTCACCCATGGTTGGTCCGTTTATTTTGCAACAGGAAGGTAACGGAATCGTCGAACGGATACCGGGCCATGAAGCTATCCGTTCTGGATGATACCAGGATTAACATCGACCAGTCCTGGCAAAAAGATTATCAATTGGAAATGTATCTCATCATGCGTATTCTGATGCTTGATTTCAAATGCACTGAAGTGCCGGTTTCAAAAATCTATCCGCCCCGCGAAATGGGAAACACAAAAATGACGCCGATTACCGGCTGGTGGAAAATGTTTTATCCGATCATTCTTGTAGGCATGGGCATCCGCAAATAACCCGTGGTATCGACGGCAAAGGATAGCCAGATGGCAGAAAGTCCGACAATAAAGGAAATCGGCATTGTAAACGTCGATTTTGGTAAAAATGTTTCGGTCGTGTCGCCGGTCAACCTGTATGAGTGTAAGGTCGGCGACGATACCTTCATTGGACCGTTCGTGGAAATTCAGAAAAATGCCGCCGTCGGCAAACGCTGCCGCATTCAGTCCCACTGCTTTATCTGCGAACTTGTAACTATCGGTGACGATTGTTTTATCGGCCATGGTGTGATGTTCATCAACGACTGGTTTCAAACTGGACGCCCGGCTTTCGATGACAAATCGTTGTGGGCGCCGACGGTTCTCGGTAATTGCGTCAGTATCGGCTCGAACGCAACCATTCTTCCGGTCAATATTTGCGATAATGTCGTTATCGGCGCCGGCTCGGTGGTGACGTCCGACATTCAGGAACCGGGAATCTATCTTGGTAACCCGGCCAGAAAAATGCGCGAGATTCCGCCCGCATCCGGTGAGCAGAAGTGAATTCCGATGGCACGCCGGTGGCTTGGATAAAGGGTTCGTGCTGGGTGTGGATTATCGGCGTGACGATCCTGTACCTTAAACAGTTCGGTCACATAGCGGGTGCCATTCTGGCCCGTTTTTCCATTCCATTTTTACAGTGAACTTCTTGATTTCCATTCTTGTCGTTGTGCTCGAAGCCCTGGCGTGCGTTGGCATCGGGGCCGTACTGTTGCGGGGCCTGGGACTTGCCGACCGACTCGGCGCCCTGGAAAGAATTACCTGGTCGTTTGCCCTAGGCTTCGGCGGACTGGGCTGGCTTCTTTTTTTCTTTGGTATTTTCGGTTGGCTGATAAAGCCGGCGCTGTTGCTGCTGCTAATTATCGGGGCGTGCGGTGTGCTGACCCTGAGGGGCATCCCCGCCGCCGCTGATTTCCCAAACCCGAGTGGCCCCGAAAGTTCTGCGTGGAAATGGACCCTCGTCGCCATGCTGGTGGCGGTGCTGTTCTTCGATTTTATGGAAGGCCTTTCCCCGCCCGTCGATGCCGACACCCTGGCCTATCATTTTACCCTGCCGAAGCTGTATCTCGAAAGCGGCAGCATCATCCATTTCCCCCGCGCCTCAACCGGTGCCGCACCGTATCTGACGCAGATGACATATGTGCCGGTCCTTGGGCTGGGCGGAGAGGCGGCCCTGACCCTGTGGACCATGCTGTCCGGGTGGGCGGTGGCGCTTCTGATATTCACGGTTGCTGGCCGTTTCATGGACAGGACCTGGTCGCTGGCGACGGCCCTTGTCTTCCTGACCCTGCCTGCGACCCTGTACGGCGCCGGTAGCGGCCAGGTCGAGGTGCGCATTGTATTGATGACCTTGACGGCGGGCGCATCGATCGGCCTCGCTGCGAAAACCGGACTGCTGCGCTATACGGTGGCCGCCGGAATCGCTACCGGGTTTTTTATGGCCTCGAAATATACCGGGCTTTTGTTCGTCGCTTCGGCGGGCTTTGTCGTCCTGATGCAGCGGCGCTGGTTCGTTCATGGGGCCGTGTTCGGCCTTGCGGTGCTGGCCACCGGCAGCCAATGGTATCTCTGGAATTGGGCCTATACGGGTGATCCCGTGTGGCCGATGCTGACCGGGTGGCTCGGACTCGGCGATTCAGATATATGGTCCGTCGAGTTTCATCGCTGGTTCAAGGAAGGCATGTTCGGCTCGAACGTCGCCGTACCCGCGTCCCTGTACTGGTTTGTGGTCTATCCCTTCAAGGCCACCGTGGACGGCCTGCCCATATTCGAATCCGGGCGCACCGGGCTCGGGCCGATTTGGTTGCTGGTGCTGCCGTTTGCCTTGCTCGGAGCATGGCAGGCGCGGCGTCGGATTATCGACAGCCCGCTGGCCCGCATGGCGTTGATCGCCTTATTTTTTTATGCCTTTTGGTTTTTTACCCGGTCTTCGCAGCGAATTCGCTTCCTGCTACCCCTGGCCCCGTTACTACTGATTCCCGTAACCGTCGCGGCTTTGCATTGCGCCGAAAAATTCCGGTTACGAAGAGAATTGATTGCCGCATTTATGGTTTGCCTGGTCATCCAGCTCGGCGGGCACGCACTGTTCAGCCTGTCATACACGAAATATCTGATAACCGGACAGTCTCGTGAAAGTTTCCTGGAGCAAAACATCCCTGCTTACGCCATTGCCCAATGGATAAACGCTAACCTGACCCATGACGACAAGGTGCTGACGACGACCAGACACCTTAGCTTCCATATAGATGTGCCGATTTACGTGGCGCTGCACTACAATCAGACGCTGATTGATCTGCGGCCCAGTGCAACAACCGACGCTTATTATCGCCAAATCAGGGCTCTCGGCATCAGCCACATCATCATCGGCAGGCCAAATGCCGGGCAAACGGAAATCGAGACATCGGCGCGCCTGGCCTTGGGCCTGCTCACCGCCGGCTGTGCCAAGATCGTGGCCGAATTTCCAAGCGCGACCTTCCTGTCCAGGACCCTTCGAGGCGATAAGGTCGGCTCGGATACGCTGATGGCCCTTCGCGTACTCCCTGAAGCCTGTAAATTGTAGTATTCACACTGCAGACTTGCCTTGGAAGGGCAGTCATAATACTAGTAGCCAGCTTTTGGGCCTTTAATTCTATCTCTTTATCTATGACTGTGTTGCCGCATATGACCACTATTTCGATTATCATCCCTTGCTATAACGAGGAAGCCACCCTTTTGCAGGTTCTAGAGAGTGTTGCCTGCCAGCAGGTGGAGGGGTTCTCTTTCGAGGTGATTGTCATTGACGATGGCTCCAGTGATGGCTCTGTTGCCCTGCTGGAAAAGCACCCCGACCTGTACACTAGGCTGGTCAAACAACCGGTTAACGGGGGCAAGGGAGCCGCCGTCAAGGCGGGGCTGATGCACACAACCGGCGACTTTATCCTTTTTCAGGACGCGGACCTGGAATACGACCCGGCCGATTGGAGCAAGCTATTGCTGCCGGTGAGCAGATTTGACGCCGACCTGGTCATGGGTTCGCGCATGGTGGCCCCGGAATGGACCCGCGTTTCCTATTTCTGGAACAAAGTCGGCAACCTGTTTATCACGCTGATTTTCAATGTGCTCAACAACACAACCTTTACCGATATCTATTCATGCTATCTGATGTACCGGCGTGACCTGGTTGATCCAGCGGCGCTTGAAAGCCTGGGCTGGGAACAGCACGCGGAAATACTTTCAAATGCCTCGCGCGCTGCGAAAAATATGTATGAAGTTCCGATCAGCTATCACGGACGAACCATTGAGGAGGGCAAGAAGATCCGCGCCCATCATGTCATCGCCGTGATCTGGATGATTATCAAAAAGCGGCTTTTCAGCTGAATAATCGCAGAGAGAAAATAAACATGGCTAATAACGAATCCGATATTGATCCCGTCACCGAAGAAGAAAAAATGAGCTGGCCCGACGAGGCCCTAGTGCCGTTGGAAAAGCCATTCGTTGACGACCGTGGCGCGATCCAGCCGCTGGTCGATCGGATGATGAAGTCTGCCGTGATGATCGAATCAAAAGCCGGTTCCCTTAGGGCCAATCACTATCACAAGACTGACTGGCATTATTGTTATGTGATCTCGGGTTGCATCGAATATTACCACCGCCCGACCGGCAGCACCGAAGAGCCGGAAATGATTTTGGTCAAACAAGGCCAGATGATGTTCACGCCGCCAATGATCGATCACGGCATGAAGTTTCCGGAAGATACGGTTTTTCTGACCCTGTCGCGTAACCCGCGCGATCAGGCGACCTACGAAGCAGATGTGGTGCGCGTCGATATGCTGGACGATGCCGGAACCATTTCCTGGCGACCGGAAGACGACGGTTGAGCCAATGACCTCCGCCTGTCACCGCAGAACCACCTGCCGCCTGTGCCACGGCCCTAACCTGACCCAGGTGCTATCACTTGCCCCGACACCGCCGGCCAATGCCTTCGTTTCCGAAGACCAACTGTCCGAGCCGCAGGCAACATTTCCGCTGGACGTTTTCTTTTGCGAGGACTGCCATCACGTGCAGCTCCTGGATGTTGTCGATCCGGCGGTTCTGTTTGAAAACTACGTCTATGTGTCGGGAACGTCGCCGGTGTTCGTCAAGCATTTCGAGGACTATGCCGGTTTTATCCTCGACAGGTATGCGCCACCGCCGGGCTCGCTGGTTTTCGATATCGGCTCCAACGACGGCACCCTGCTGAAGGCCTTTAAAAAGGCGGGCTACAAGGTGCTTGGCGTTGATCCGGCAAAAGACATCGCAGGCAAAGCGACGGCTGATGGTATCGAGACCATTTCCGGTTTCTTTTCTCCTGACATGGCCGAGGACATTCTCTGTAAACATGGCGCGGCGAGCGTGATTACCGCCAATAACGTGTTCGCCCATATCGACGATCTGGGCGGAGTACTGGACGGGGTCAGATCCCTGCTCGCAGATGACGGGGTTTTCGTTTTCGAGGTGTCCTATCTTGTCGATGTTTTCGAGCACACCCTGTTCGATACCATCTACCACGAGCATCTGGCCTATCATGCCCTCGGCCCCCTGGTTACGTTCATGCAAGCCCACGATATGGAACTGATCGGCGCGACGCGGGTTGCCTCGCACGGCGGGTCTTTACGCGCCGTCGCCGGGCCAAAAACCGGCTCGCGGCCTGTTGAAGCGTCAGTTAACGAGCTGATCGACCTGGAAAGGGCGATGGGATTGAACAAGGCGGAAACCTACCGGGACTTCGGCATCCGAATCGATGTTTTGAAGGCGGAACTATCAACCCTGCTGCGGGCAAAAAAGGCAGAAAATCGTACCATTGCCGCCTTCGGCGCCCCCGCCAAGGCGACCACCCTAATGTATCATTTCGGTATCGGACCGGATGTCATTGACTTTATCGTCGATGACAGTCCCTTAAAGCAGGGGCTTTATTCGCCGGGCATGCATATTCCGGTCGTGCCTTCGTCAGCGATTTACGATAAAAAGCCCGACGACGTTGTCATTCTGGCATGGAATTTTGCCGTGCCGATTATGGAAAAACACAAGGATTTCAAGGCTTCCGGAGGCAAATTTATCGTGCCGCTGCCAAGTGTTGAGATCCATTAGCCAAACAGAAGAAGGCCCCACATGACCGAATTCCTTCTAAAAACCGATATTGATGAAATCTGCCAGCGTCTGGCTATTCCGGCTCAGGACTTTTCCGGTAAGACCGTTCTGCTGACCGGCGGCCGCGGCTTCCTGGGCCGTTATTTTATGGAAATTTTTGCCCACCTCAATGAGACGGTTCTTGAAAAACCGGTCACGCTGGTGGCGCTGGATAACCTGATCACGGCGGGCAAGGAGGGCGCCGAAATTCCCGAGATGGAGAACGTCAGGTTCGTTAATCACGACGTTACCCAACCGTTCGAATGGGAAGGCCCCCTGGATTACGTCATTCATGCCGCCGGGATCGCATCGCCCTATTATTACCGGGCCTATCCGCTTGAGACCCTTGAGGTGGCGATTACCGGCACCCGCCGGATGCTGGAACTTGCCGACAGTCACGGCGCACGGTTTGTCTTTTTCTCATCCAGTGAAATTTACGGTGATCCCGACCCGAAACATGTTCCGATGGCGGAAAGCTATCGCGGTAATGTCTCATGCCAGGGCCCGCGCGCCTGTTACGATGAAAGCAAGCGTGTCGGCGAGACCCTTTGTTATATTTACCACACCACCAATGGCACTAAGACCAACACCATCCGGCCGTTCAACGTATTCGGCCCCGGCATGCAGGAAACCGATTACCGGGTGCTGCCCAACTTCGCCAGCCGTATCAAGGCGGGACAACCGCTGAACGTTTACGGCAGTGGCGATCAGACGCGGACGTTCTGTTACATCACCGACGCCATGGTCGGGTTCTTGTTGGTGATTCTGAAAGGGGTTCCGGGCGAGGCCTACAACATCGGCAACCCGAAGCCGGAAATTTCCATGGTCGATCTGGTCAAAAAAATCGGCGAGGTGTCGGCTAGTCCGGTTCAGCACAACATCGTCGAATACCCGGACAGCTACCCTGCTGACGAGCCGAACCGCCGTGCGCCGGATATTCGAAAAGCAAAACTGCAACTGGAATTCGCGCCTTGCGTTGGCCTGGACGAAGGCCTGAAGCGGTTCCTGGATTGGGCCGATACCATCTATACGGGAGAGCAGTAATCCGATGACGGATAGGCCGTTGAGGCTTGGGCTGATCGGGGCCGGGCGCTGGGGCCAAAATTATATCAAGACCCTGAAAAGAATGGGCGGCCTGCGACTGGCCCGGCTGGCCAGTTCCAATCCGAAAAGCCGGGGCCTTGTCGAAAACGATTGCGACATTACAACCGACTGGCAGGCCGTCGCCGGGGCCGACGATCTTGACGGCGTCATCATCGCGACCCCCCCTGCCCTGCACGCGGACATGGCCCATGCCGCCATCGCCGCCGGCAACCCGGCGCTGGTGGAAAAACCCCTGACCCAGGATGCCGGGGAAGCCGCCGCCCTGCTTGAATTCGCCGAACGGCACGACGCCATCGTTCATGTGGACCATATCCATCTTGGCCATCCCGCCTACCGGGCATTAAAAAATCTTGGACTGGGAATGGGGCCGATCCATGCCATTCGCGGCGGTGCCGGCAATTGGGGGCCGTTTCGCGCCGATACACCGGTTTTGTGGGATTGGGGCGTTCACGATATCGCCCTCAGCCTTGATCTGATGGGCGACACGCCAAAAACCGTTTCGGCCCGCATCAAGGAAGCTCGCCAGACCGCGGAAGGGTATGGCCAGGCGATTGCCTTGCAACTGACTTTTCCAGGCGGTGTCAGGGCCGATATAGAGATCAGTAATTTGCTTGAAACCAAGAAGCGTTTCCTGGCCGTCCATTATGACCGCGGGTCACTCATCTATAACGCCGTCGGTTCCGAGGCCCTAGTCAGGGAGCCCCGACCCGATGACACCAAGTGCCATCCCGAGGAGGCCAGCATCATCGATACACCGAACATCCTGCCGCTTGACCAGATGCTGATTGATTTTGCCCTGGCCATTGAAAAGGGCATCCCTGATCTCGCCGGGCTCAGGCTCGGCGTCGATGTGGTAAAAACCCTCACGGCCTGTGATGCCGCCCTTGCGGAAGCCACCGCCCAATGAGCGACGCGGAAGGACAACCGGCTGCTTATGAAGGCTCCGACCTGGAAGCGCTAGCGACGTTGCATCGCTATCAGCGTTGGATTGTCGAAACATTCCAGCCGTACTTGATTGGCAAGGCTGTTGAATTCGGGGCCGGGATTGGCAATATTTCCAAGCGTATCAGGCCGCACGTTCTGACGCTTGATCTGGTTGAACCTTCGGCCAATCTGGCGCCCCCCCTTCAGCAGCGCTTTGACGGCGACGATGGGGTCGTAATTTTTCAGGATCCTCTGGAGGTTCGATTGCCGGCGATCGCCGACAAAACTTACGACACGGTCATCTTGGTCAATGTTCTTGAGCACATCAAAGATGACGCTGCGGCGCTTGATGGATTTTATCGCATTCTCAAGCCCGGCGGCCATCTGTTGCTGTTCGTACCGGCACTCAAGTTTTTGTATAGTGATCTGGATGCGCTGGTCGGTCATTTCCGTCGCTACCAGCGCCCGGAATTGAACGGGCGGGTCACGGGCGCCGGTTTCCATATCGTTCGATCACGATATTTCGATACGCTCGGCGTGGCGCCCTGGTGGCTGCTCAACACGATGATGGGGAAGACCGGCTTTAATCCCACGCTCGTTGGCATATACGATGCCGTGTTCGCGCCCTTGTCGCGCGGACTTGAGGGTCTGGCTCCGCCACCTTTCGGCAAGAACATCCTGCTTGTCGCCCGGCGGGCCGATTCCGACTGATACGAATTTGCCGATACCGACCCAAATATCTTTTGCCTCTCTCAGTGAATGCACAGAACGTTTGACTGGCGACATTGCGGCGTGCCTGCGGGACGCGGTTAAAAAAAACGGTCGGGCCACGCTCGCCGTTTCGGGCGGGCGGACGCCGCAACATATTTTCCCTCTTTTATCCGGGGCCGAGCTGCCCTGGAATCGGGTTGCGATCACACTGGTAGATGAGCGTTGGGTCGATGCCGAACACCCGGACAGCAACGAAGGTCTGGCACGCCGCTTGTTGATCCAGGGCCCGGCCGCGGTGGCCCGGTTTACAGGCCTTAAAACCGATGCGGCGGACCCCCGCGACGGATGCGAAGAAACGGAAAATCGTCTCGCCCGGATCAAATGGCCGCTGGACGCTGTCTTTCTGGGCATGGGAGTCGATGGCCACATTGCCTCGCTGTTTCCGGACGGCGACTGGGCCGATAGCGATGGGCGTGCCGTCGGCATTTCGGCCTCGGGCGACAGGCAGGCCCGCATCAGCCTAACGCCCCGGGCACTACTCGACAGCCGCCATTTGTTCCTGGTTTTGTCGGGCCCTGATAAAAAGGCGGCCTATGACAGGGCCCTCAGGCCCGGCCCGGTTTCGGAATTGCCGGTGCGTCTGGTTTTGCATCAGGCTGCCGTGCCGGTGACGGTTTACATATCGCCCTGATCGACATGGGCGGCGGCGGTCTCGATCATTCGACGTAGAATGCCCGCGCACCCGGCCTTATTCTGGATAAGGCCATTTTCTGACGACCCGCCAATCATCCTTACCCCATTCGAGCAGGTAGGATACGTCGTATGCAAGCCGGCCGCTGTAATGTTCTTTCATTTCCGGTGTAATGGAGTGAACCAGAACCAGGGATTTTTCTTCCCTTTTACGCATTACCTCCAGAATATTTGGCAGGACCGGATTTTGGAAACTTGATATGAAGAGAATGCTTTTTCGTCCGGTGATGTAGCGGGTGATAACGACCGATTCGCCAGTTCCCTTCGGATCGACCATGACAAGCGTCATTTCATTTGGGATAGACGCGGCAATGTCCCGGGCGACGGCGGAGTAGTGGGGCTTGTTGGGTTCCAGGTCGAAGCGGAGCTTATGGGCAAAGACGAAGGGCGCCGCGACGACCAAGAGGACCGGAAGCCAAGCGACTTTTCCGGGCAGACGATCTTCAACCTTCCAGCGTTTCCATAAAATTCCGGCCATGGCGGCAATCAGCAGAACCGCGATCATGCCGAGATGCGTATTGTAGCGCCAATACGATACCGCCGTCAGCGCCTCCCTTTCGCCGAATGATGCAACATAAGTAAACAACAGGAAGACATTGTAGGAAACGAAAGTGCCGCCACCCAGAATGGCCAGCCGCCCGTAACGGCCCGATGGCCGGAAAAAGGCAGCGACGGCGAACCCGGTGGCCACCGTCATGACGGCGAAGAAAGCGAATTTTTTGCTCGCTACCACCAGCATCTGCAGGAAGATCTGCCCGATCAGGCCGACATGCCAATTTTCGAACGGCATTAATTGGGCTTCTGCGCCCTGCAGGTTCGTGCCGACATGATAGCGCCAGACGGCATAAACGAGGAGTGGCAGCACGCCGATGCCGAGCGCCATTTTGAGGGCGCGTGTCAGGCGGATATCCGGATCGCGCCAGGCGGCGATCAGGAACGAGATGACGAGACCCAGGAACAAGATCAGGTTGACCTGCTTGATGTTAATCAGCGCCGCCGTTACGAACGCCGCCTGCCAGGCTATTTTGCCGGCTTTCGCTTTGTCACCGTCGGCTTCAGCCTCGAGCAGCATCCACAACAGGTAGGCGGCAAAACCCAGCGCTACCGCCGTTCCGGTGTCGGCGTAGGCGGTCAGGATGATTTTCTGGATGAATGTCGGGTTGATCAGGGCAATAAAAAAAGCGGCCAGCCCGGCGAGCCTCCAGTTGAAACGTGGCGGCTGTTCCTGCCCCGCGGCGCGAAGGGCGACTCTCAGGGCCAGCAGACCAAACAGAGCCAGGAACACGATATTGAAAATCCGCCCAGCCCCGTCCATGAAAATTCCTGCGGCGCGGCTGGCAAGAAATGTTAGGTAAGGCCAGCCATAGGGGTATGCGGCCAGCATTGTCGTACCTTGCGGCGGATTGTCCGTGGACGGCACATCGTTGCTCAGGAACAGGGATTTCGGTGCCGACAGCCAATGCGAGAATTCATCCCACTGTGATGGCTCCATGGCCGCAGCGATCAATAATAATGGCGACAGCAGCACCAAAACGTAGATCGTTCCGGGGGGCAACAGCCGTCGGTCGCGGCGCAGCAGCAGCGCCGTGCAGGCAAGGCCCGTGCCGAAAAACCCCCAACTCAGGTAGCCTAAGGGGCTGTAAGAAAAAACCGCGGCCACGGTAAAAACGATGGTAACGACGCCCCAGCCGGTGAAAACGTCGGCCTCTGTCGTCCGCTTGCGTCCGGCAATGGCGCCGCCGATTGATGATAGAAACAATAGAACCAGCAGTGCCGACAGAACGGTCAGCACCTGATATTCGCCGTCTATGAAATAGCCGAAATAGTCTGCCATAGTTTCCTGATCAATTGGCTGCTTGTCGCTGCGGGGGTTCTAGCCCTTATCAGGCTTTGAATCCAACAGGAAATAAACTTATTACTTCCAAAGTAACCTTGAGTCCCATGGTGATTATTCCCAAATTGCACGGTCACACCTCGCCATACGTTCTTACCGATACAACTGCAGGAAAAAACTCCCGGCCACTTCGCTCAGTGAAGTGGTCCCGGTTACCCGGACAGTTTAGCGGCTTTTCCAAGGTGTATCAGGTTTAAGTTTCATGCCGTCTGTTTCTCGTTTCTGCCGGCCCAGTATGCTTCGACCGGGGTTTGGTGTTCAAGGGCCGAATGGGGCCGTTCGCAGCATTGCTGGCAGTTATCGTCTCCGGCGCTTCGGAAGAGGATGACCGGTTTAATTCTTGAGTCGATAAAGCCGCCACTTGACCACGGCGCCATCGCCGTTAAGCGGTCCAGAGACGACAATCTGCTCAGTCCGCCGATTGTTGGGGCCGCCCCCTAGGTAGACACTGTCTTCCAAAGAAACATCGCCGCCGTTGGCGATGAGCCGCCAGCCGGCACCGCTGGGAAGTTTCAACAATACCGCCGTGCGGTCATGCAGTAATGATGCGTGAACACCCGGGTGCAGATGAAAGCGCACATCGAAGTGGCTGCCACCGGAACCTTCGATGATATCCTCACCGCGCAAATCATTGCCGTCGGCAGAAAGAAACAGATTACGGCGCACGTTGACGCCCACGGTTTTGGCATAGCCGTCATGTCCCATTTCCAACCATACGGCACCATCGGATTCTCTGCGCGTGCAGTGAACCCTGTTCGGGCCGGCGCCAATATGCCCGCCTGATAAAAATTCCATGGAGTTTGTATCATCGACGGTCAGCGCAGAATGAGCGGCGGTGGTGCGCGACGCCTCCAACCATTCAAGGCTGTTGTCGCGATGGCCGCAATTCACGATCAGACGTTCTTTGCCGATGCTCATTTCAAAACCGAGTGCTCCGGCGTGCGCCGTATGGCCGCCCCCCGGCTGCGGTTTTCCGGCATCAATGATGACCGTCGTCCGCCTCGCCGTCAGCCCCGCTGTTAACCTTTGGAAACCGGAATGAGGCGCGCTTGTCAGAGCCTTTCCGCGGACACCAGAATCAGCGATGACGGATTCGATGGCGGCCCGATCCCCTTCGCTGGAACCGTTGAAAAGGGATAATTTCCCGTCGCCATGACGGAAGGCCCGGAGCATCGGCGTCATTCGGTCGATGGCCCCCATTAAGGCGATGGGTCCTTCAATATGGGTGGTGACAAGAAGCGACTGGATGCTGACCAGGGCATCCAGAACCTCCAGATGGCGCGTCGGGTTACGCTCGAAATGGCATCCATCGGGAAGGATTTGCCGACCGATTGCGTTTTCCAACTGCCCAAGGGCGCGATCAAGCAGAGTTTCGGCTCCGGGAAGGCAGATTGCCGAAAGCACCAGCCCCTGTACGGCACGAAAGCTCCGCCAGTCGGTCGGCGACTGCGCACAGGCACGCCCCAGATGCCGCGTCTGCCGCATGGCGCTGTCAAGGACCCGCCCGGCGTCGTCGTCATCTGCGCTGACGAAAAAATCAAAACCGCAAAGCCATGCCGTCAGCCGCCCCCCCAAGACATCCGGATACCAGGCGAGCTCTTGCCAACGGCCGAAATTTGCTATCCATCCGAGCAACAACTCGCGGCCGCGCAGGCGCGCTTCCTCGGAGCCGATGGCTTCAAGATCGGCAAGCCATGAAAATCCATGCAGGGACTCAGATTGCTCGGAGCCTGACAACGGTCTTTTCCACGGATCAATGCCCAAGTGCACCCCGCGCCGGTGTTTGATGGGAAAATCACCCGACAAAATTTCCTTGCCGATGGCGGCATTGCCCGTATGTCGCCGGGTTGGGGCAAGGCGCAGCCCCGCCGGGGCCGTGCCGGACAGAGACAGGTCGTAAATAGGGCTTGTATATAGCAGGCGCCTGATCGTCGATCCGCCAGGGCGTGCCGTGGCCGAAGTCGCCTGCCTGGGGCTTGCCGGTTTTGCCCTTTTTATGGCCATCGCATTATCCTTGGTAAATCCAGTTCGCGATTGTGCCCCTCTTTTCTTAAAATCGGGTTGTCGCCGACCGACATTTCTATTTGATTTTCATATAGTAAGCAAAATAGTAAACAAAAATGGCCCGGTAAGGGTCCATAAGCCCGACCCCGCCCAATCAAGGCGGGTTTTTTTATGCCTCTGTGACCGTCGTCACAAACATTCCGGAAACCAGGACGATAGAAAACAGCAGATATCGTTGCGTAATCGCAATAAAACTGCCGCAATACCTTCGAACGACAGGGTATTGGAGAGCATTGAGGACAGGATAGACAGCAATGGGTAGTATAGCCACCCCCCCCGAAACGGCGACATTTAACCCGGTCGCGGACTAGGAACTGATATTTGAATGCGATGAAACGGGCCTTATTGCCCTTGTTTCAAGCGCACAGACGCTTTCCGGTATTTCCGAAAGCACCCGCCTGATCATCCGCAGCCTTTTCTTGCGGGCCAAGGATGCGCCCATCCGGGCCGCCTACGCGCGTGGCAAGGATATCGAGTTGCCGTTGTTAGCCGTAAGTTTCCGTAATCCGGAGCTTTTTATCACCGAACGGCAAGCTTTAAAGGAAATGATGAAAGGCCGTGATGCGGCGGAAGTCAGGGAAAGCTATCCCTTGCTGGCAAGATATTTGTCGGACAGCTTTTAATTTACTGCCTAATCAGGCGGGAAGCGTAAAAACCGTCCATTCCGCCTTGGCCCCCCATATGACAGGGCAGTGACCTTAAATCACCTTCGGCAGACAGCAGTTCTTTCAGGCCCCCAACGTCACTCGCCGATAGTGGTTCCCGCACAACCGGGGCGCCGCTGCCAATGAGCTTGCCGATACGCTCTGGCCCCTCCTCCGGTTGCAGCGAACAGGTGCAATATATGATCATGCCGCCCGGCGCGACCATGCCGATGGCCGCATCAAGAAGTCTTTCTTGCGCCGATGCAAGTTTGCCAATGTCTTCCGGCGTTTTCAGCCTGGCGACGTCGGGGTGGCGCCGGATTGTACCGGATGATGAGCATGGCGCATCAAGCAGCACTGCGTCAGCCGGGGCCTCAGGTGACCAAGCGCCTGCATCGGCAACGACTGTTTCCGCCCTTAGGCCAAGCCGCGCCAGATTGCCTAAAAGGCGTGTTGTTCTTTTTTCAGAACGTTCGACAGCCGTCACCTGCGCGCCTGCGTTCAGCAGTTGCGCGGTTTTCCCGCCCGGCGCCGCGCCAATATCGATAACATGCCTGCCCCTGATATCGCCCAGCAACTTTACCGGCAAGGCGGCGGCTGCGTCCTGCACCCACCAGGCACCTTCATCGAAGCCGGGCATCGCCGTGACAGAGCCGCCCGCCGTCAGTCGCAGCGACCCGGTGGCCAAGATTTCCGCGTTCAGCAGGCCGGCCCATTTTTCAGGGTCGGCTTTGACGGTAATGTCCAGTGGCGGCTCGAACAGGTGGGCTTCAGCGATGCGTCGGCAGGTCTCTATCCCATACGCCGCGGTCCAGGATTCCCAAAGCCATTGGGGTGTATTTAGGCGTCCTGCATCCTGATCAGCCAGAAATCTTTGGCCCTCTTTTGACAGGCGCCGAAGCACCGCGTTGATTAATTTTTTATAATCGCCGAGGCCACGATTGGCTGCCGTCGTTACGGCGGTATCGACGGCGGCATGGGCCGGGGTATTTAGAAAAAGCAACTGACAGGCGCCCAGACGCAGCACATCGCGAACGCCAATGGCTCTCCTGGGCAGCGGTCGTTCCAGACAGCGCCCGATGGCGTCGTCTATCTGGCCCAGACGGCGCAACGTCGTCGCCGTCAGGTTGCGAACGAACGCCCGGTCCCGAACATCCTGAATGGCAAGGTCTTGCGACTGAGCGAGCGCCTCATCAAGGGGCCGATGATGCTTGAGCACCGCGGCCAACAGATCGAGGGCTATCATTCGGGGCGTGATGGGGGTGCCGTTCATGGCTCTACATGCCGCATCAGGCGGCAATATGGCAATGGTTTTGAGTCGGTTTTTAATATATTCAATGACAAGGTGCATATGTGCCTCGCAGACGGAATCCGGAAAATATGAGCGATATACCTGCCGAAAATAAGAAAACAAAGCCCCCGAACCCCGGGACCGTGACCGACAAACGGCGACAGAAGAAGATTCCCCCGGGGCACCTGGAAGAAGAAACGGGCGGACCCGACGGGCCGGAACCGACCCGTTACGGCGATTGGGAGAAGAAGGGCCGCTGTATCGATTTTTAACGTTTTAGCCTTTTCGTTTTACACCTAATAAGGTATAAATAATTAACAGTAATATTATAGGTTGCGATCGGCATGACCTTGATGTCGATACAAAATGCCCTGCGCCACATGCTGGTGCATAGATTTCACGCGGCTGTCTTGGTGACGGCAGTTGTCATAACCCATGTGCCAGCTTCAGCCTCGAAACTTCCCGACACTATCCCCGGTCCGATTCGGGCCAAGATCATCAGAGTCATAGACGGCGATACCGTCGTCGTCAGGGCGCACATCTGGCTGGGACAGGAAATAGAAACCACGGTCCGGCTGTTTGGCATCGATGCACCGGAACTGCGAGGGCGGTGTTTGGCTGAAAGTGATCTTGCCCTCAAGGCTCGCGATTTTTTAGCCGATCTTCTGGCTTCCGGAGATATTTTGCTCAGGGATATTCGCTTTGGTAAGTATGCGAAACGGGTGGTCGCCCGCATGGAAGCCGCAGACGGCAGGGATTGTGCCAGCGCCTTGATTGGGATCGGGTTGGGACGGGCCTATGGGGGCGGCAAACGCAGGTCGTGGTGCTAGGGCACCCTGCCCTGAACCCGCAAACTGCTTCAAATACTCAAAAACAGCGAGATACTACTGCTTGCCCGTGAGCCATATCTCGGGCATCTTGCGGAATGCCCGTCGGGCAGAAAAGACTATATGCAGGGATCATGAATTCATGTCGATCAAATCGGTCATTGATTGGCTGGTGACGCCACCAAAAAATGGCCCGGATGCCGACAATCCGCAATCGGCAGATGCCTTTGTGCCCGCCCATATGGCTCAACCGGCGGCCCTTAGTATCCTTATATGTGATTTCGATGGCCCAAAGGGCCATGAAGTGGCACAGCGACTGATTGGCATGTTAGCCCAAAAAAGCGGCATTAAGGCACAGCTTTTCAACAAAAAGCTGAAGGTCAGCGGTCGCGGCAACATGGTGGAAAAATTCCTGCACGCGGCCGAAATGGGGCGAAAATGGATGATCGCCACGGAAACGGATCTGTTGTTGTGGGGCGAGATCGATGTCGAGAAAGAAAACCTGTCCATTCACTTTCTGTGTGCCGTTGCCGATACGGACAAACAACCGGGTAGTATTGGCCTTGCCGACACGTTGGAAATTCCCATCAATTATGATTCCGCCCTGGAAGACATAATTCTCGCCTCTTCCATTGCTGCTGCCGGACCGCGAAAAAAAGGCCTGGACCGGACCGACCTGACACGCATGCTAGAGATCGAGGCCGTTAAACTCACCGCATATATGGACGTTCCTCCAAGCAATCTGGAGCAGCGCCAGTTTGCTTCCGTGACGACATTCATCGGCAGTATTTTTTCATCATTGTGGCGCATGAATGGAGACGATTCCTACCTTGATCGGGCTATCAAAACCTACAAGGGAGCGCTGTCGAATACCTACGACCGGGAGAACCCAATGAACTGGGCGCTGGCCCATAATCATTTGGCGGCGGCCTTGCAGGCGCAGTCAAAGCGGGATAACTCCCTGCCGCCTCTGTTGGAAGCGGCTGATGCTTACCGGGCGGTCGTGGCGGCATTGAGCCTGCAAACCCATGCCAATGACTGGGCGCTGGCCCATATTCATCTGGGCGATGTGCTGGTCAGGCAGTCATCCTTTATTGAAACCGTGCAGAAGCTGAAGGAGGCCAGCGAGGCTTATCAGGTAGCGCTGCTGGTATTTACCCGTCAGACCATGCCCGGACCCTGGTCGGAACTTCTCAACCAGATCGGCGTTACTTTGATGCAGTTGGGCGAAATGGTTGCTGGAACACGCACGCTGGATCAGTCTGCTACTTGTTTTCGTCAGGCTCTTGAAGTCAGGCGCCGCGAGGTGGCGCCTCTGTTATGGGCGCAGACGGCGAACAATCTTGGCGCAGTGACGTTCTCGTTATACAAGCGCGATAAAAACGCTACCTTGCTGAACGAAGCGGAGGCCTGTTTCGCGGGCGCCACCGAAGTTTATGCCCAGTTCGGGCGTAAAAATACGGCCAAGGTCGCGCAAGGCAATCTGGACAGGGTGCGCCATGCAAAGAGCGGCTGACGGTTGGCCTTTTATTACCGTCAATTCCTGCTCACCGGTTCTGGCGGTTCTCGATCAGGTCTTCGACGACGCTGGGGTCGGCCAGGGTCGAAGTATCTCCCAGATTTGAGTAATCATTTTCGCCTATCTTGCGCAAGATCCGGCGCATGATTTTCCCCGAACGGGTTTTCGGCAGGCCTGGCGCCCATTGCAACCAGTCCGGTGTAGCGATCGGCCCGATTTCCTTGCGCACCCATTTCTTTAGCTCGTCGGCTAACGCGTCGGACGGCTCCACGCCGGCGTTCAGGGTTACATAAGCATAGATGCCCTGGCCCTTTATATCATGCGGTGCGCCGACGACGGCGGCCTCGGCCACCTTGGAGTGTGCAACCAGAGCGCTTTCAACTTCCGCCGTACCCATACGGTGACCGGACACGTTAATCACATCATCGACCCGGCCGGTAATCCAGTAGTAGCCGTCCTCGTCGCGGCGGCAACCGTCACCCGTAAAATACTTGCCGGGATAGGTCGAAAAATACGTATCGATGAAACGTTGGTGATCGCCATAGACGGAGCGCATCTGGCCCGGCCATGAATCTGCAATACACAGGTTCCCGGATGCTGCCCCTTCTAGCACCTTGCCGTCACCATCGACCAGTTGCGGTTGAATGCCGAAGAACGGCCGCGTCGCCGAACCCGGTTTGGTTGCCGTCGCGCCCGGCAACGGGGTTATTAAAATGCCGCCGGTTTCGGTCTGCCACCAGGTATCGACAATCGGACAACGCCCTTCGCCGACAACATTATAATACCAAAGCCAGGCTTCCGGATTGATCGGCTCACCGACGGTGCCAAGAAGCCGGATCGACTTGCGGCTGGTTTTCTTGACCGGGCCGTCGCCGTCGCGCATCAAGGCGCGAATGGCGGTCGGCGCGGTGTAGAAAATATTGATGCTGTGCTTGTCGCAGACCTGCCAGAAACGTGATGTATCCGGATAGTTGGGCACGCCCTCGAACATCACCGTAATCGCACCGTTGGCCAGCGGTCCGTAGACGATATAGCTGTGCCCGGTAACCCAGCCGACGTCGGCGGTGCACCAGTAAACATCCCCATCCTTGTAGTCGAACACGTACTGATGGGTCATGGATGCATAGACCATGTAGCCACCGGTGGTGTGCATCACGCCCTTCGGTTTGCCGGTGCTGCCAGAGGTGTAGAGGATGAACATCGGATCTTCGGCGCTCATTTCTTCCGGCACGCAGACATCCGAGGCATCTGCGCAGGCTTTGTAATAGCGCACGTCGCGGCCCTCGACCCAGTTGATGTCGACCTTGGTGCGGGTCACCACAAATACCGTATCGACGCCGCCGCATTTCTCGATGGCCGCATCCACATTGGCCTTCAGGGGGATCGGCTTGCCGCCGCGCACGCCCTCGTCGGCGGTGATGACGCAGTGAGATTTGCAATCTTCGATGCGTCCGGCCAGGGCGTCTGGCGAAAAACCGCCAAACACCACCGAATGAATGGCACCGATGCGCGTGCACGCCAACATGGCGACGGCGGCTTCCGGGACCATTGGCATATAGATGGTCACCACGCTGCCTTTCTTGACGCCTTCGGCCTTCATGGCATTGGCGAATTTGCAGACTTCGGCGTGCAACTCCTTATAGGTGATGTGTTTGGCAACGGTCGGATCGTCGCCTTCCCATATGATCGCCGTTTGATCGCCGCGGGTTTCCAGGTGCCGATCGAGACAGTTGGCCGATGCATTCAGGGTGCCGTCATGATACCATTTGATGGATACATCGGGCTTGTTGAAGGTGACATCCTTGACCTGGGTATAGGGCTTGATCCAGTCGATGCGCTTGCCGTGTTCGCCCCAGAATCCTTCGTTGTCTTCGACGGACTGCTTGTACATTTCAAGGTATTTGTCGTTGTCGACCCACGCCGCCTTGGCGACGTCGTCGCGGACCGGAAAAAGCTCGTTGTCAGACATGCCGTTGATCCTCCCTGGTAGCAAATTGATGGCACCGTCATGTGTTTGCGGCGCAATTCTTGTTAGGGGCGATTATCTCAAATATCGGCGACGATACAAGGTTATATCAGGAAAATTGCCGCTTCGCGGACTTCATGGGGCACCGCCGTCAGGCTTTGGTCGGCGCACGGGCCGGAGATACACAGGCCATCTTCAATCTGGAACAGGGCGCCATGGCTTGAACACAGGATAAAGGCTTTGTTCAGGTCCAGGAACTGGCCGGGGGCAAAATCCAGCGGCGTCCCGATATGGGGGCAGGAATTGACGTAGACGAACACCTGCTCAGTCCTTCTGACGACGATAAAGCCCTGAACCCGGCCATCGTATTCGGCGAAAAACCCGTTCGAATCGCCGTCCTCAATCTCATCAAGGGTACACAGCTTGATGGTCATTTCGGTGCAAAAACCATTTTCCAGGGCTGGATGGTAACGCTTTCAAAAAGCCCGGCCTGGGCATAGGGATCGCCTGTGGCGAATTCCTCGGCCTCGGCCATGTTTTCGAAATCGACGATCAATACGCTGCCGGTCATGCCGTTTCCGTCGTCGCTTAAGGTCGGCCCACCGATATAAAGGATATCCCGGTGGGTTTCGGCATACGCCAGATGGGCCGGGCGGTTTGCGGCCCGCACATGGGCAGAATCCGGTTTATCGGTGCAGTGAATGACGTAAAGCATGATCCAGTTTCCTTTTCCTAAAGGTCAGGTCTCGACACCGACAGGGCGCGCCAGCAGGCCCTGAATGGCGGAATCGATGTCGGCGAAATTATTTAAAATTCCATCAACGGCGGTACAGATGGGCAATTCGACGCCCAGCTTGCGGGCCAACGCCGTGACCGAAGCGGCGGAATGCACGCCCTCGGCGACGGATGTGCGTTCACCGAGAATTTTATCAAGGGTTCGGCCTTCGCCAAGGGCAACGCCCAGGGAAAAATTCCGCGATTGAATGGCGTTACAGGTCAGCGTCAAGTCGCCCAGGCCGGAAAGCCCCATCAGGGTTTCGGCCTCGGCTCCCTTGGCGACGGCAAGCCGTATAATTTCCGACAGGCCGCGGGTGATCAGGGCGGCACGGGCATTGTCGCCAAGGTGGCGACCCTCGATGATGCCACACGCGATGGCCAGTACATTTTTTACGGCGCCGCCGATCTCGGCCCCGATCAAGTCATGGGAACGGTAGGCACGGAAGCTCACCGAGCCGATGGCTTCGGCCAACGCGGCCCCCAGGGTTTTATCCCGGCAGGCCAACGTCACTGCCGTTGGCAGACCGTGGGCGACCTCGATGGCAAAGGTCGGTCCGGACAGCACGGCCAGCGGCGCCTGCGGCAAGGTTTCGGCGCAAATCTCGCTCATCAGGGCGCCGGTTCCCTGTTCGATGCCCTTGCAGCAGATAACCGCAGGCGTCCCCGGCTGGCAGAGAGCGGACAGCTCACCGGTGACGGCGCGCAGAAACTGCGCCGGCATGACCAGCAGCAGGGCATCGGCATCTGCGGCCTCGGCCATATGGGGGGTCGCCCGGATGCTGGCATCCAGGGGGACCCCCGGCAGGAAGGCGGTGTTCTCATGGTTTTTATTAATGGTGTCAGCGACGCCTGCTTCGTGGGTCCAGATCACCACGTCGCGGCCGGCACTTGTGGCCGCCGCCGCCAGCGCCGTACCCCAGGCCCCGGCTCCGATGACGCCGATTTTCTGAATATCTTTACGCAAGGTTTTGCTCATCGCCCTGTTATGCCTTTTATCAGGCCTTGACGCCAGCAAACGCGGCGGCGGGGGCGTCCGGGTCCAGCGGCCAGCGGGGACGGGGCGCGAAATCCAGCCCATCTGCCGCGCCGGGCCCTTGCGCGCCGAGACGTTCGATACCGGCCCAGGCGATCATCGCCGCATTGTCGGTGCACAAGGCTTGCGGGGGCACCACCAGCCGGAAGTTCCGGGCCTCGACCAGCTTGCCGAGGCGACTCCGAATCGCCTCATTAGCGGCGACGCCGCCGGCGACGACCAGGACTTGTCCGCCGGGATGGGCGTCCATGAAGGTGTCCAGCGCATGATCCGTGCGGTCGGCCAGGGTATCGGCAGCGGCGTCCTGGAAGGCGGCGCAAAGATCGGCAATGTCCTGGGCCTCCAGGGATCCCTCGGGCAATTTTTCGACCGCATGGCGGACCGCCGTTTTCAGGCCGGAAAACGAGAAATCACAGCCGGGCCGCCCCTTCATGGGCCGGGGCAGGGCAAAGCGTGCGCCGTCACCGCCCTCGGCCGCCGCCTCGACTGCCGGGCCACCCGGATAGCCGAGCCCCAGCATCTTGGCGACCTTGTCGAAGGCCTCGCCCAAAGCATCGTCGATGGTGGTGCCGAGGCGCCGGTAACGGCCGACCCCCTCGACGGTCAGCAACTGGCAATGGCCCCCGGAAACCAACAACAACAGATAGGGAAATTCGGGCGGCTGCTCGGCTTCCAGGCGGGCGCTGAGTGCATGGCCTTCAAGATGATTAACGGCCATGAACGGCAGGTTTGCCGCAACGGCAATGGCCTTGGCGGTCATCACGCCGACGATGACGCCGCCAATCAACCCCGGCCCGCCGGTCGCGGCGACGGCGTCCAAATCGGTGAATTTGACTCCTGCCGTCTCCATGGCTTCGGCGACAAGCCGGTCTACATGCTGCAAATGGGCGCGGGCCGCCACTTCCGGCACGATTCCGCCATAGGGCCGGTGCTCATCAAGCTGGGACAACACCACATTGGATAGTATCCGCCCGCCCGCGCCTTCGCTGAATGACACGACGGCGGCGGCGGTTTCGTCACAACTTGTTTCGATGCCGAGCACGATCATCTATAAACACCTTATCTACCGGGACCGGACTTTACCCCGTGGCCCGGCCAGGAACCAACAATTTGGGATATAAATATTAATGACTTCGCAATCGCCCCTTCGCATCGGTACCCGTGGCAGCCCACTGGCCCTGGCCCAGGCCGAACAGGTGCGCGATCAACTGATCGCCGCCGATCCCGACCTGAAAGCAGCGATCGAGATCGTTGTCATCAAAACCACCGGCGACATCATTCTCGACCGAGCGCTGGCCGAGGTCGGCGGCAAGGGGCTGTTCACCAAGGAAATAGACGAGGCCATGCTGGATGGTCGTATCGACCTGGCCGTTCATTCCATGAAGGATGTGCCGACATGGCTACCCGTCGGCATTATCCTGCCGTGCATGCTGGAGCGCGAAGACGTGCGCGACGTATTCATATCGACGCGCGCCGAAACCCTTTCGGGCTTGCCTGCCGGCAGCGTCGTTGGCACGGCGTCGCTCAGGCGTCAGGCGCTTATCCTCCATCGCCGCCCGGATCTGAAAGTCGTGACATTTCGCGGCAACGTGCAAACACGATTGAAAAAACTCGCCGCCGGCGAGGTCGATGCCACCTTGCTGGCACTGGCTGGACTGAACCGGCTTGGTCAATCGGATGTGGCGACCTCTATTCTTGAGCCGGAAGAACTTCTGCCCGCCGTGGCTCAGGGCGCTATCGGCGTCACCTGCCGGGATGGCGATGGGCGGGCGCTGGCATCACTGGCCCCGCTCAACCACACCGATACGGTGACGCGGGTAACCGCGGAACGCGCCCTGCTGACGGTGCTCGACGGTTCATGCCGGACACCGATTGCGGCGCTGGCCGAATTGGATGGCGACAAGATTTCATTGCGCGGCCTGGCTGCCCGCCCCGATGGCAGCCAGGTGCTGGAAACCACGCGTACGGGCCCTGCGAAAGACGCGGACGCCATCGGCCGGGATGCCGGGGAAGAATTAAAAAGCCGCGCCGGCCCCGGTTTTTTTGACGGATCGGCATAGCGCGATGCGGTTGCTGATCACCCGCCCCGCCGAAGATGCCGCCCCATTAGCAGCCCTGCTGGCAGAGAAGGGCATCGATAGCCTGATCGAGCCACTGCTGACCATTCAACCTACCCAGGGTCCGGCGCCGAATTTAGGCGGCGTGCAAGCCCTGCTGATGACCAGCGCCAACGGGGTGCGCGCCTTTGCCCGCCTTTCCGATGCGCGGACCTTGCCGGTTTATGCGGTCGGCGAAGCAACGGCCAGCGCCGCCCATGATGCAGGCTTCACGGATGTCAGCAGCGCCAGCGGCGATGTGGCAGCTTTGGCCGGGCTGGTTTGTGAAAAACTTGATCCGGCCCGGGGAAGCCTGTTGCATGTGGCCGGCAGCCGCATCGCCGGCGATCTTGCCGGGCAGTTAGAGGGCGCTGGCTTTGCCTACAGCCGTGCCGTGCTGTACACGGCGGACAAGGCCACCACGCTTTCTGAAACCGCCATCGCCGCTTTGCAGGCCGGTGATGTGGACGGGGTCGTTTTTTATTCGCCGCGGACTGCGGCAAGTTTTGTCGTTTTGGCAAAAAAATCCGGGCTTGGCGAAAAAATATCCAGGCTTACCGCCTATTGCCTTAGCGACGCCGTGGCAGCTTGCGCCGGCGATCTTGACTGGGCCCGGGTGGTGGTCGCAAAAAGCCCCGACCAGGCGGCGTTGATCGCCTCTATTAGCTAATGCAGACACCTGATAGTTTTGATATTGTGAAAAATGGCAGGAACAAAGGGGCTTGATCTCATTGACCAAGAAGCCAAACAAGGATGACACCAAACCGGACGACAAGTCTGGCGAAGGTGCCGACAAGCTAACCGAAAAGAATAAAGAAGTCCCGGCGGCGTCGGCGGCGGGCATTGAGTCCGAAACAACGACCGAAGCTTCCGTTCACACCCGCCGACCTTTGCCGGCGCGGGGCAACGGAATTCCGGGTCTTCTATGGACGCTCATGTTTCTGGCCGTCATCATGGGCGGCGGTTATGCGACCCTGCCGTTATGGTCCCCCTTTGTCATCGATTTCCTGCCGGCGCTGGAACGCTCCGACGGCCGGGCTTCGCCCACGGACGTTCTGGATGCACGCCTCGCCGGAATGGAGCAAGAGCTTGCCAAGGTGCGTGAAAGTGGCGGCTCGATCCAGGACCTGGAAGCCGAACGCGGACGCCTCGATGAACAACTGCAAACACTTATGGCACGGCTCAACGTTATCGAGGGTGAGGTTGGTGACGTGCGAAAAATGATTAAAGCGACGGAAAATACAGCCGAGATGATTCAAAGCAGTGATTCTCTGGAGCGGCTTTCCGGACGCCTGTCGCGGTTGGAAGAAAACGGCGAAACGTTTGATGCCATTATCAAGCGCCTCGGCGAACTGGAAACGGCTGTTGCTACTAACGGTTCAGACCTGGAAGCCGCTTCACCAAAACTGGTCAAGGCTCAGTCCCTGGTATTGGCCGTTAGCTACCTGCGCGAGACGCTGAGCACCAGCGCCCCTTTCACCCGCGCGCTTGAGGCAGTGAAGGCACTGGGGGGCGATAATCCGAACTTCCTCGGCATGGTTGGTGAACTGGACATCCACGCCGGAAGCGGCATTCCGACGGTGAAAATGCTTTATCTGGAGCTTGACACAGCGGCCCGCGCTATCGCTGCTGCGGCCCCAGTACCCGCCCCGGCAGAACCCATCGAAACGACTGGGGAGGGCAATGAGCCGGACAGTGGCCTGCTTGCTGAAGCCCTGAATAAAATTAAAAGCCTGGTTACGGTGCGCCGGGTTAGCACCGAGCCGTCGCCGTTCGCAGGGAACCTGATCGAGGCTTCCGAAAGTATTGGCAAAGGGGACCTGAAAGCCGCCGTAAACATTATCGCCGCCATCGACGGCCCGGCAGCAGAGGCGGCAAAGCCATGGCTTAACCGCGCCCGCGCCCGCCTCGCGGCCGATACGGCGATTGCCAGCCTGCATGTGTATGCCATATCGCTGCTGACGACCAAGGTCGAATAGGGAGACCCAAGGAATGATTCGCGCCTTATGGTTTCTATTTCTGCTTGGTGTTCTTGCCGCCACCAGCATGTGGCTGGCCGACAATCCGGGTCACATGACGCTTGTCTGGCAGGGCTATGAAATAGAAACATCTGCCGCCGTGTTGACGGCCACCTTTGTCGGCTTCGGCGTGATTACGGCGCTTGTCTACCGGATCTGGATTTTCGTGCGCGGTGTTCCGGCCGGCTTATTCAGAATGCGCCGCGACAGTCGTAGCCGCCGTGGATATGTCGCCCTGACGCGCGGCATGGTCGCGGTCGCAGCTGGCGATGCCAAAGAAGCCGAACGACAGGGAAGGCGCGCCAACGGGCTGCTTGATGATCCTCCGCTGACAATGCTGCTGTCGGCGCAGGCCGCCCAATTAAGCGGCGACGGCAAGGCCGCCGAAAAATTTTTCACCGAAATGCTCGAACGTCCGGAAACTGAATTCCTGGGGCTTCGCGGGCTGCTCAATCAGGCGGTCAAGGCAGGCGACGGGCCGGCAGCCTTGAAATGGGTTCGCCGCGCCTACAGGTTACAGCCGAAAAGCGAGTGGGTGGTGCGCACCCTGTTCGACCTTGCCAGCCGGTCGGGACATTGGTCCGAGGCCAGCGAGGCCCTTTCCGGCGCTGTGCACGGCAAGTTGCTTGAGGACAAGCACGTAAAGCGACACAGAGCGGTGCTCGGGCACCAGTTGAGTATGGAAGCCGAGGAAGCCGGCGATCCGGCAAAGGCGTTGAGCCTGGCTAAAAAAGCCCAGGCTGATGCCCCTGAATTTGTTCCGGCGGCGACGCATTATGCCGGCCTTCTGATTGAGCAGGGCAAGCCGAAAAAGGCCATCGCCGTGATCGAGGCGGCATGGCGTGAGGACCCCCACCCGGACCTTGCCGACGTTTACTGGCGCGCCTCCGATGCTGCCGACCCGATTAAAAAGATGAAGGCGGCGCAAAAACTGGCATCGTTCAAGGCGGCAAACAATGAAACCCTGATGATGTTGGCAAAGGTCGCCATTGACGCCGGATTATGGGGCGATGCGCGCAAGAACATGATGACCTTAGGCGACCAAGGCCCGGTCAGCATCGGGTACTGCCGGCTAATGGCGAAGTTGGAAGAGGGCGAAAACATCAACAAGGCGGCCGCTCACGAATGGCTGGTCCGCGCCGCCGACGCCGAACCAGACTCGGCCTGGGTGTGCGACGGCTGCGGCAACAGGGCCGTCGGCTGGACGGCCCTATGCGGAAAATGCGGGGGATTTGACAGCTTTTCCTGGCGCTGCCCGCCCCGGGTGCCGGGCATTACGGCTATCGCCGATAGAAGTGCTGGCGATATGGACCTGCTGGCCGCCCCGGTCAAGGCCGGACAAGAGATTGACGGCGAAAGCCCGCCGCAGTAAGTAGGGCGGACAACATAGGCCGCCTTAGCTCAGTTGGTAGAGCATCGCATTCGTAATGCGGGGGTCGCAAGTTCGAGTCTTGCAGGCGGCACCATTTGCCGGGCGATAAGGGCACGTTCGATAGGAATCGTTGGCGATGAGTGAAAATGACCCATCCGAGTTTAAGCCCCGAGGCCCTGATCGCCGTAGCGGCAGGGATCGCCGCCTCGAGGATATTTCCTACGACGGTGCCGACCGCCGCGAATTTGACCGCCGCCAGTCTATCGACCGCCGCGGCCTGCCCTATGGGGTTTTCTACAAGACCGATAAGCCGATCGTCATCTTATACGACTGGCTTAAAGAATATTGCATTGGCAAGTGGGGCGTTGGCATCGAACCGGTCAAGGGTCAGGCCGACAAGAAATCCATGAAGGTCCTGTTTGAAAAAGAATCGGACAAGGAAAATTTCCTCAATACCGTGGTCCGTGGAAAGTCCTGAAAACAGCGGTCACCTCTAGGGATGACCGACGCCTAACCTGCGTTTTTCCAGATACTGCTGGTGGTAGTCTTCGGCCACGTAGAAGTCTGAAACGGCGGTGATCTCGGTAACGATCGGCGCTCCGAAAATACCGGCTTCGTTAAATTTGGCTTTTGACTCCTCGGCCAGGCGCTTTTGCTCATCATCATGGAAGAAGATGGCCGAGCGGTACTGGCTGCCGATGTCCGGCCCCTGCCGGCCCGGGGTTGTCGGGTCATGGCTGGCCCAGAAGACGTCGAGCAGGTCGTTGTAGCTGATGCGCGCCGGATCGAAGGTCATGCGGACGACCTCTGCATGGCCCGTGTCGCCGACACAGACGTCTTTGTAGGTGGGCTGGGCCGTGGTGCCCCCCAGGTAGCCAACGGCGGTTTCGGTAACGCCATCGAGTTTGCGAAAGGCCGACTCGACGCCCCAGAAACAACCGGCAGCAAATGTCGCCTCCATGATCGCGGACTCCCTCAAGGTTTTAAACTAAAGCCTGTTATGAATTTAGGGAGCCCCGGTCCTGCCGACAAGGCAGATAAATCATTGCCTTATAATAATGACCATGGGTGGGGCCATGGCCGGGGGCTAAATCAGGCCGATATATCCGGCGAAAAGCCTGCTGGAACGCTCGTTCTTATCAATTTAAAAGCCAGAATCAATTCATTACGAAACCGTACCGCACTAATAATAAAAGAAAATATGGCGATTGAAGAAAAGGGGATAAAGATTTCCTAACTTTGGCGATATGCGCCTTTATGGAAAAATAGCGAGGGCCCCGCGCTACAATACAAATGGGTCTCGGCCCTTTCTGGCTGGCCATCGGGAAAACAATTCCGCAACCGGGTTAAAAAAGGAACGCCCGAGGACGGCCTAGTCGACATCACCGCGGCCCCAAATCAATTTTTCACGCCCCCCGTCGATGCTCCAGCCAGATCCCGGAAAAAAAATAAACACGCCCCGAAAAAAGCAAGATCAGGTACCGGGAATGCCTTCCTGGCGGGCAACGTTATCGCCCCTGCAACGATGAGAAACAGCGACCGCCCCATGGTCGGTGAAATGGCCCCACCCGCCACACACGAACCGCAAAAAAGTCTGGCCGGATCCCATTCGGCTGTCGCTCGGGGCCACAGGTGTGCCGAAGTCTCCATAAAAAACCATTGTTATTCAGGCGATTAGCGTCAGCTCTTTGAATCGTAAAGCTTCTTTTAATTGTTTCCCCCGTAACCCCTTGAAAAACAACATATGCAGTTGGGTCGCCCCCTGGGGGATACTGCCCCGGCGGAAACACATGGAAGCGTCCATGGGAAGGCCTCTGAAGCGGCGCCTGTGATGGGGCCGGCGGCGACACCGAATATCAATGTTTTGAAAAGGCAAAGAGGGGCCAAATAAACCCTTTGTTAACCCTAACAGGATGAAAATGGCGACGACAAAACAGTTCCCCCCTTAAGGGGGCACGATTGGGGGCCAAAAGATATGGGCAGCAAAGCGGTTGCACCAGAAAAAATCGTTACTAATCGTAAACATTCATACACGATACCTTGTGCGAGCACATTTCGAGATGAAACAAGCTCTCTGGCTGACCGCCGGGGCGTTAATGTTGCCGATCTCGCCCGCTCCGTCGTTCTGGTTATCGCGCCCGAGATCATCGACGCCTATCCTGACCCCGGCGGCCCCGATGGCGACGACCGGGAAACGGTGATCCTGAAGTCGGGCTCATCCAAGGGGCGGCCGTGGCGCCGCAAGCCCCGCCTGCAGGTGCGCATGGCCCCGGGCTACATGATAGAAACCTTGCGGCGTGCTCTGGCGATGACGCTCGCCGCCGACAAAGGCGAACTGGATATTCGTATTGATGGTATCGGCGATATTGAACCCGCACCGCCGCCAGAGGCCGCCCTGTTACGCCAGGCCCGGGCGGAAATCGCCCGCCTGCGCTCGATCATTTCGACACTGTCGTTCCAGCCGCTCGACGGCGGAATCCGGTCGCGGGATGAAGCGCTGCATATTCTCGGCTTCCCGCCGGGCAGCCTGCCGGATCAGAGTATCCTGAAATCCCGCTTTCGCACCCTGGCCAGCATCCACCACCCCGACAGCGGACACGGCAGTCACGATCGCATGAGTCAACTCAACGAAGCGATGGATCACTTGCGCCGCGGCGCGGCTTAAGAGTTTAAGTCCCCTCAAGCGCCGGGCGGTCGCTGCGCTCTCTTGGCGGGATCACTGGAAGTCAAAACAAGTTTGGCGGCAGGAGCAATATCCTGCCACCAATTAAAACTTGGCTTCCAGAGGCATCACCACCCAAAGGGTGCGCCTAAATCAGCGCCTCTGGCCGAACAGCCTCAGCAGCATAATGAACAGGTTGATGAAATCAAGATACAGGGTCAACGCGCCCATGATCGCCTTTTTAGACATTACGGCGGTGCTGTCGGATTCCAGATACACGGCCTTGATTTTCTGGGTGTCATAGGCAGTCAGGCCAACGAACACCAGCACACCGACCACTGAAATAATGAAGTGCAGGGCCGAGCTTGCCAGAAACATGTTGACGACGCTGGCGATGATGATGCCGATCAGCCCCATGAACATGAACGAGCCCATGCCGGTCAGGTCACGCTTGGTGGTGTAGCCGTATAGGCTCATACCGGCGAAGGTGCCGGCGGTGATGAAGAACACGCGGGTGATCGAGGCTCCCGTGTAGACGAGAAAGATATTCGCCAAGGACAGGCCCATAACCGCGGCGAAGGCCCAGAACACGGCCTGCGCCGTCGATGCCTGCATCTTGTTGATTCCGAACGACAGCACCAGTACGAAGGCCAGTGGCGAGAACATCACCAGATAGGCAAGGCCGGTGGGTTGCAGGGAACCGCCTTCACCCGCCACGTACAGCATGTTGATGATGGCCGGTGTATTGGCGCTGAAATAGGCGATGATTCCCGTCAGCGCCAATCCGGACGCCATCAGGTTATAAACCTTCAGCATATATTCGCGTAAGCCCACATCAATCCCGGCCGCGTCTGCCTGAGCGTCGGTCATTTGGGCGGTTGAAAGCGTGAACCGTTTATCGGGTTCGAGTGCCATAAGAAACCTCTTCCAGTTGCTAAAAACGACTTGATACTAAATATGTCAGAAAAAGTGGCAAAATCAAGGTCACGTATGTAACAGCCTGTAACAGGACGGGTTCGTGCCGTCTATTCGTTACGCAGGTGAACGGTCGCTTTTTCGGCCAAGGCCCGCCAGGTGCCGGCGAATCCGGCGATCACAGTGATGACCAGGCATAGGGCCACCGTTATGGCCACTACGGGGGCCAGGAAAATCCAGTCGGCGCGCATCAGGAAGACGATCACCGCCCACGCCGTCAGTGTCCCGATGGCGGCGGCGATGATGCCGGTGGCCAAGCCCAGTATTCCGAATTCAATAACAAAGACTTTGAGCAACCGCCTGCGCGTCGCCCCCAGCACCTTGAACACGACCGCCGTATAAATGCGCTTTCGCTGACCGGCGGCAATGGCCCCCCCGAGCACCAGGGCACCGGCTAAAATGGTGATCAGGGATGTGCCGCGCACCGCATCGCCGATCCCGGCAAGGATGATTGCCGCCGCCGCCAGCGCCTCGCGGACCCGGATGGCGGTGATATTGGTAAACTTCGCCGAGACCGCTTCTTCCAGGGCGTCTTCGATTTCCGGTGACGCCTCGACGGCGGCGATATGGGTATAGGGCGCGCCTTCCAGGGGGCCGGGTGCGAAAATGATGGCGAAGTCGAACCTGAGCGACCGCCAGTCGATCTCGCGCAAAGACGTGATGGTGCCGGTGATTTCGCGGCCAAGAACATTCAGCGTCAGGGTGTCGCCGAGGCCGACGCCGAAGCCCCGGGCCAGCCCGGCGTCGAGGGAAATCACCGGCGGCCCAACATAATCTTCGGGCCACCATTCGCCTTCGATGATGTCGGAATCTTCGGTCGGTTGGGCCGACGAGGTCAGCGCCCGGTCGCCATTGACAGCCCACTGGGCTTGCGGAGCGACGACGGCCTGCTCAATTGGCACGCCGTCTATGGCGACGATGCGTCCGCGCAGACTGGGCATGCGCCGGAAGTTGCCGGTGCCGGGCATGGAAGTGACGGTGGCATCGAAGTCTTCGACCTGTTCCGGCTGGATATCGATAAAGAAAAAAGCCGGTGCCTGGTCTGGCAGCCGTTCATTAACCTGGTAGCTAAGGTTGCCTTCGATCAGGGCGACGGCGATCAGCACCGACATCCCCAGCCCCAGCGACAAAACAATGCTCGGCGTGTTCGATCCGGGTCGGTAAATATTGGCCAATGCCAAACGCCGCTCGGCACTGCCAGATTTTTTGAAGGCCGCCGTAGCGCTCATCAATAGTGCCGCGCCAAGCCGCAGGCACAGGAACGTAGCCAGCGCCCCGCCGACGAACCAGTAGGCAAAATGGCGGTCGCTGGCGGTCAATATGGTCAGCCCGGCCAGCGCCGCGATGCCGGCGACGGTGGCCAGCATGGAAGATCGCCCGGGCCTCAGGTGCGAGGGTTGAACATGGTCGCGGAACAGGGTGGCGGCGGGAATCTGCCGCGCCCGGCCGAGCGGCCACAAGGCAAATGTCAACGCCGTCAGCAGGCCGAAGCCGGCGGCCAGGAGCAGCGGCTCAGGATAAAAGGTTATTTCGGGAGCCACCGGCAGCACGCCTTTCAACAGCGACAGCACCGCTATCGGTATCAATCCACCGATCACCAGTCCGATGCCGACTCCGACCGCGCCCAGCACCATGATCTGCAACAGATAGACCTTGAAGACCAGCGATCCGGGGGATCCTAAGCATTTGAAGGTAGCGATGGTGGCGGTCTTGCCACCCAGGTAACTGGCGACGGCGCTGCTTACCCCGATACCCCCGACCAGCAGCGCCGACAGCCCGACGAAACTCAGAAAAAGCGTCATCCGATCGATGAAGCGGCGAATGCCCGGCGCCGCCCGATCTGGCGTGCGGACCCGCCAACCGGCTTTCGGGAATTTTTGTTCCAGATCTGTTTGAAAATCCTTGGCATCAATACCGCCCTTTAGAAGCAGCCGCGTCTTGTAATGAATCTGGCTGCCCGGCTGCACCAATCCGGTGCCCTCCAGCGCCGCCATGGCCACCATCAGCCGTGGTCCGAAGGACAAGACGTTGGCGACCCGGTCTGGCTCGGCGGTAATCGTCGCATTAACGGTAAAGATGGCTTCGCCGACCCGGATGGTGTCGCCGATTGCAAGGCCGAGCCGCGACAGTAAACTGCGGTCGGCGACGGCACCCCAGCTGCCGTCGCCGTTGCGCGTCAGGGCATCGGACAGAGCTCCGGTTGGCGATAGCCCGACCTGTGCGGTCAGCGGATAGTTTCCGTCGACGCCTTTAAGTTCAACCAGCGATCGCCGGCGCCCCTCTCCGGCCTTGACCGGCGCCGCCATGGCCCGCATTTCGACCACCTTGGAAAGTTTTTTTGCCCTGACCGCAAGCCAGGCTTCCTGTTCGCCTGAGGTGTCGCGGTTGTGAAGGCGGAGCGCGATGTCGCCGCCGAGGAGTCGGCTGGCGTTGGCGTTGAGTCCACCGATCACCGATTCACTGATCGTGCCGACGCCGGCGATGGCGGCGACACCGAGCGCCAGACAGGCAATGAAAATACGAAATCCGGAGACTCCGGCGCGGAGTTCGCGCCGCGCCAAACGCCAGGCGAGGCCGATCCCGTTCACCGGTCGGCCCCTGCGTCTTCGGTGGAAATGCGTCCATCGAGCATGTGGACGATGCGCGAACAGCGTGACGCCAGTTCCGGCTCATGAGTAACCAGCAGGAACGTCGTGTTACAGCGATCTTTAAGGCCAAACAGAAGGTCCATGATCTTGTGGCCGGTTTCCCCGTCCAGATTACCGGTCGGCTCGTCGGCCAGCAACACCGTCGGCTCGGAGACAAAGGCCCGGGCCAGGGCCACGCGCTGCTGTTCGCCGCCCGACAGCTGGCCGGGGTAATGGTCGAGCCGGTGACCAAGACCGACGGCATCAAGTTCGGCACGGGCCCGCTCGAAGGCGTCGTCCATGCCGGCGAATTCAAGGGGTATGGCGGCGTTTTCCAGCGCCGTCATGGTCGGAATCAAGTGAAAGTTCTGAAACACGATACCGACATGGCGGCGGCGAAACAGGGCCAGTTCGTCTTCATTCATGGAATTCAAGGACTGCCCGGCGACGGCAATATCGCCCGCTGTCGCGCCCTCAAGCCCGGCGATCACCATCAGCAAGCTGGTCTTGCCGGAGCCACTCGGCCCAACGATACCAACCGTATCGCCTGCGTTAACGGAAAGATCAATGCCGCGCAGGATGTTGACCTGACCGGCGTTGCTGGTCAGGGTAAGCTGGACGCCGGCAAGTTCAATGACGGAAGCGGATTGATCTGACATGTTTGCCCTGTTGAAAAATTTGAGCGTTACCCGTTATGGCGACGCTGGGCGCTTTGTCAACTCGTGCCTGTCGGCAACACTATTTCTTATGTGTCTGGGGACAGTGCCGGCGGCGGCGGAACCACTTCGTATTGTGGCCCTTGGCGACAGCCTGACCGCAGGCTACGGGCTTATGCGGGAAGATTCTTTTCCGGCTAAACTGGAACGGGCACTCAATGCGGCTGGCCTGGATGTGCGGGTCGAGAACGCCGGCGTTTCAGGCGATACCTCGGCCGGTGGGTTAAGCCGCCTGGATTGGTCGCTGTCCCGGGGTGCCGATGCGGTAATTGTCGAGTTGGGCGCCAACGATGGCCTGCGGGGACTCGATCCGGCTCAGACATTTGCCAACCTGGACGCTATCCTGACGCGGCTGAAAGAAAATGGATTGGCAATTCTGCTGACAGGCATGCAGGCGCCGCCCAACCTGGGCAAAGAATATGGCGACGAATTTGCCGCCATCTATCACCGACTGGCAGAAAAACACGGGGTATTATTATATCCTTTCTTTCTCGACGGTGTTGCCGCAGTGCCGGAACTGAACCAGGAAGACACCATTCATCCCAATGCCCGGGGGGTAGATATTGTCGTCGGGCGCATCGCACCCCACGTAAGCGATATGCTGAAACAGATTGGCGAAAGGAAATAGCGCGTGTTCAAGGCCGTCCACATCGCCGCCGATGACTGGGCACATGCCGCCAAGGTTTGTGCCGAGAAACTATCCATATCGGACGGCGATCCTTACACCCTGGGGTTCCTGTATGTTTCAGGCGCGCTGGCGGCGGACATTACCAGCATCCTGACTTTCTTGCGCCAGAAGACGGGCATCAAACACTGGACCGGCTCTGTCGCCACCGGCATTTGTGCGCAAGGCGGTGATGGCGGCATCCCGGGAGATTATTACGACCGTTCCGCCGTTGCCGTTATGGTGGCGCAGGTGCCGGAAGATATTTTTTGCACCCTGCCGACGCTGGAAAAAACAGGGGATATTCCTGTCCATATTTCCCAATGGCTGGCGGCGACGCAGTCGCATTTCGGTATCGTCCACGGGGATCCGGCGAACGGGAATATTCCGTCCGTGATCGATGAATTGGTCGAGCGTCACACCCTGTTTCTGGCCGGCGGGCTGACATCATCGGGCGGCGGCATAAATTACCAGATCGCCGACGACGTTACGTCGGGTGGATTATCGGGCGTTCTGTTTGCACCCGGGTTGTCTGTGGCGGCAGGATTAAGCCAGGGCTGCCAGCCCATATCCAGGCCCCATATTATAACCGAGTGCACGAATAACATTCTGATGGCTCTTGACGGGCGACCGGCACTGGAAGTGTTTTCCGATGATATCGGCGAAGATCTTGCCAATGATATGGCCAGCGTTCAGGGGTTGGTTCATGTGGGCATCCCCATCGAAGGCTCCGACACGGGTGATTTTATGGTGCGCACCCTGATCGGTATCGATGTCAGGCGGGGTTGGCTGGCGATCGGCGAAAACGTCAATATGGGCGAACAGGTTTTATTCGTCCGCCGTGATAGGGCAAGTGCCGAAGCCGATTTTCGCGCCATGCTCGAAAACCTGAAAGAACGACTGAGCGGACCGCCCAAAGGCGGCGTTTATTATTCATGTATCGCCCGGGGGCCGTCCCTGTTCGGGGCCGAAGGACGGGAAATCGGGATGATCCGCGAGGTTATCGGCGACATACCGTTGGTCGGCTTTTATGGCAACGGGGAAATATCCAACAGCCGGCTTTATGGCTATACAGGGGTACTGGTTCTGTTTCAGTAGCCGGGGGAGGGACCTTCCATGCGACTGTTTGTCGGCATCCCGCTGCCAGTGGATGTGCGTGAGTGCCTCGCCCGGATGTCATCGGGGCTGAAGGGGGCGCGCTGGATCAGTCCTGAAAACATGCACATAACATTACGCTTTATTGGCGAGGTCGATGGTCATATGGCAGAAGACATCGATACCGCATTGATAGCGATGGCGGCGCCGGGGTTTGATCTGTCACTGAACGCGGCCGGAATGTTTGGTCGCGGCCACTTGGTGCATACGGTGTGGGCCGATGTGAAGCCGGAACCAGCCCTTAACCGCCTTCAGGCCAAGGTCGAGCAGGCGATGGTGCGCCTGGGGCTGGAGCCGGAACACCGCAAATACACCCCGCACGTCACCCTGGCCCGACTAAAAAAAGTGACATCACAAAAAATCGCCGACTGGGCCGAGGCCAATGCGGGCTTCCGGGCGGGGCCGTTTCGGGTCGACGCGTTTGTTCTTTTCCGCAGTCACCTGGGCCATGGTCCCGCCCACTATGAAACCCTTTCCGAATATCCGCTAAAAACCGAATTTTTTTAAAGTTCTGTCAACGGAAGCCACGTAGGAACCACCGAAAAGGCGCACGTGTACCAGCAGCGGGTACAGGTTGTAGAGCTCTCGCCTTTCCTCGAAGAAGCCGGGCCGCAGGGGCCGCCGTTCTTGGTAACGCCCAAAAAAAGTGTCGCCAAAGGTGCCGAAAAGGGTGGAGAAAGCGAGCTCGATTTCAGGATCGGCGAAATAAATGGCGGGATCGATAAAGCCGGTGATGCGGCCCTTCGCCGAAAGCACGTTGCCGCTCCACATGTCGCCGTGGATCAACGACGGCTTTGCGGGCTCAATCAGCCACTTGTCCAGTTGGCCTGAAAACTTTTCAAGTCGCGCCATGACGGCGTTTGGTAACATTCTCGCATCCATTGCCTGACGGCCCATATATATAAGCCTTTGTTCGGCAAAGAACGTGCGCCAGTTTTTCGTGGGTGGATTGGGCTGATGCAGGCCGCCGATGACGGTGTCGCATTCAAAGCCATATGAGTCCGACGTGATGTCATGCAAGGCGGCAACCAGATCGGCGGCGTGAATTTGTTCCTTAGGCCCCAGCGAGCCGGAACTTTCAATCCAGTTTATGATCAGCACGTCGTCGTCGGCGTGAAGTACTTCGGGAACTGGCAGTCCTGAATGTTCTGCCAGATAGCGCAGCATGAAGCCTTCTAATCCCAAGCCACTTCCCGGCGCACCCGCCTTGGCGACAATAGCGCCGCCGTCGGCCAGCATGACCTTGTAGACGTCGCCGACACAGCCACCATCAAGGGCCGTGGCGTGGGCGAGGGCCGATCCGGTGATGTTGTGGATTAAATCGGTGATGTCCTGTCGCATGTTGATGCCGGCCTGGGTTACTGAATTTCGCTGCGCTTCTGCTGGGCGCGCAAATTCTGGCGGTTCAAGGATTCCAGGTAACGTTTCAGGGTCGGGTATTCGGTATTTTGCTGTTGCTCAATCCGCTTCAACTGGGCCTGTCGACGGATCTCGGATTCGTTGCCACGGTCCACCGATTGCTCGGCAGAGCTCCGCTGTTCGCCAATCAGCTGGTTGCGCTTGTTTTGTTCCAGGGATGCGGTAATGCGGGCCCGGTGTTGCTGGCGCAGAATCATAATAGTTTGTTGCTGGATTTGCTGCTGGCTAAATTGGCGCTGTTCCTGTTGAAGCTGCATTTGATTTTGCAGCAACTGCTTTTGCTCCTGTTGTTGTTTGATCACGCGCTTGCGCTGTTCCTGTTGGGCGCGCTGCTTGGCGATGAGTTCCTCGCGGCTCAGCCCTGCATCGACACCCGATTGTTGCGCGGCGACAAGGGTGGGGGCGGCCAATGCCGCTAAAAAGAAGAAAAAAAACAGCGCCTTAAGAATCACAGCGTTTGCCCCGTTGTTCGCTTTAGAAATTCGGGGTTGATTATAGCGCTATTTGCCTGAGCAAGAAGTTAAGCGATTTTCAGAAGTGTTTTTCGCGGATGTGGGCAAGCAAGCCCCGGTTGGCCAGCTCCAACAGGTCGAGGACGGTCTCGAAGCCATTACCGCGCGCATAATAAGGGTCAGGCACGTCATGGCCTTCGACGCCGTCGGCGAAGTTCAGCATCAAGTGTAGCTTATGGTCCAAACCCGGCGGGCAAATGACCGACAGCGCCGCATGATTATCGTCGTCCATGGCAAGCACGTAATCGAATTTCTGGAAATCGCTGGCGCGGGCCTGACGGGCGCGCTGGTTGCTGATATCGATGTCGCGGCGCAGGGCCACAGCCTGGGCGCGCTGGTCCGGCGGCTGGCCCACGTGGTAGGCCCCGGTACCGGCAGAATCAATATGGAAATTTTCGCCCAGGCCCTCGGCTTCGACAAGAGTCCGAAACACCCCTTCGGCGGTCGGCGACCGGCAGATGTTGCCAAGGCAGACGAACAGGACGCTGACTTTCACATCAGTCAAATTACCTACCCCCTGATTTTTTTCGCCAGCCGCAGCCGCAGCGCGTTGAGCTTGATAAAGCCTTCGGCGTCTTTCTGGTCGTAGACCGAGTCTTCCTCGAAGGTAACCATATCCAGATCATAAAGGCTGAGCGGTGACTTGCGACCGGTCACCATGACATTGCCCTTATAGAGCTTCAGGCGCACCGTGCCGGTGACCCGTTCGCTGGCCTTGTCGATGGCGGCCTGTAAAATTTCCCGTTCCGGGGCGAACCAGAAGCCGTTGTAGACGATCTCCGCATAGCGGGCCATCAACTCGTCCTTCTGGTGCATGGCGCCGCGGTCAAGGGTCAGGCTTTCCATGGCCCGCCGGGCATGGAACAGCACCGTGCCGCCGGGGGTCTCGTAAACGCCGCGCGACTTCATGCCGACAAACCGGTTCTCGACGATGTCGGTGATGCCGACGCCATTGTTGCCGCCCAGTTCGTTGAGCTTGGTCAGCAGCATGGCCGGCGATAATTTTTTGCCGTTGATGGCCGTCGGGTCGCCGCCCTCAAAATCGATGGTTAGCTCACATGCCTTGTCGGGGGCTTGCCACGGCGGCGTGATGCGGGTCAGCACCAGGTCCCAGTCGGGCTCCTGCCACGGGTCTTCCAGTGCCTTGCCTTCCGACGAAATGTGCAGAAGGTTGGCATCCTGGCTGAACGGCGCTTCGCCTTCCTTGTCCTTGGGAACCGGAATTTGATGGCTGTTAGCATATTCGATCAGTTTGGTGCGGCTGGTCAGATCCCATTCCCGCCACGGTGCGATGATCTTGATGTCAGGATTGAGCGCATAGTAGCCAAGCTCGAAGCGCACCTGATCGTTACCCTTGCCGGTGGCCCCGTGGCTAACAGCGTCTGCCCCGACTTCGGCAGCGATCTCGATCTGGCGCTTGGCAATCAGTGGCCGGGCGATAGAGGTGCCGAGCAGATAGGTGCCCTCGTAAAGGGCGTTAGCCCGGAACATGGGGAAGACATAATCGCGAACGAATTCTTCGCGCAGGTCCTCGATATAAATTTCCTTGATGCCCATCATCTCGGCCTTGGCCCGTGCCGGCTCAACTTCTTCGCCCTGACCGATGTCGGCGGTGAAGGTGACGACCTGGCAGCCGTAGGTATCCTGCAGCCAGCGCAGGATGACCGAGGTGTCGAGCCCGCCGGAATAGGCGAGGACGACTTTTTTGATTTTGTCGCTCATGCTTTGTTTATCCGAATACCTGAAATGTGGGCGCAGTATAGGCAAATCGGAATTTCGGGCAAGGCCCTGTGGCAGGGATCAGGTGCTTGTCACCCACTGTTCAAGCAAGGGCTTGAGGGCATCGTAGGGACGATAGCCGGCGGTCAGCAGGCCATAGTGCTCTTCGCCGGCATCGTCCGTCTGGCGGGCGAGCAGGGTTGGGAACCCGGTGACGCCCAGCGACCGGGCGGCCTGGAAATCGTTAACGGTGGCGGCGCGGGCGGCGTCGGAGGTCAGGGCATCGGCAAAGGCGGCCCGCTCATAGCCCTGTTCGGCGGCAATATCGGCGAGCACGGCGGGGTCGGTAATGTCGCGGTTGTCCGCATAATTGGCTTTGTGCAGGGCATCCAGCATGTCGAGGGCGCGGCTCTGGTCCATGGAACGGGCGACAACCACAGCCCGACACGATGGCTCTGTGTCATAGACAAAGCCGTCGCGCTCAAAAAAATTGAAATTGAAAGGCTGGCCCGAGGCCTCGTGAACATGTTCCCAATGCTTGCGGATGCTGACCTTCATGGCGTCGTCCATGGGCTCGGTGGTGCCGGGGCGCAGGCCACCGGCAATAACCGTCAGCCCGAGCCGGTCAGCATAATCGGCGCGGATTTGGTGCATGGCCGGAACGAAACCCCAGCACCACGAGCACATGGGATCGGCGACAAGGATCAGGGTTTTTCCGGCGGTTTTGGTCTTTTCTTTTGGCATGGCGGCGATGATAACTCTTCTCGTTGGATTTGTCCGCCCCGCGCCGGGGGGTCGGGGGACAGGTGGCGCGGGGCGGTGTCGGCGAAACGTTTAAGCGACCTGTGCGTTAGCAGCGGTTTGTGTGGCCCGCCAGCGCACCGGCTCAAACGCTTCGTCGAGGGGAGTTTCGGCAAAATGGTTGATGTAATTGCTGAGCGTCTTCAGGGATACAGCAAGGACCACTTCCAGGACCTGTTGCCGGGAATATCCGGCGGCCATGAAAGAATCGATGTCGTCATTGGACACCCAGCCACGATTTTCAACAATCAGCTTGGTAAAACGGTGCAGGACGGCCATTTTTCTGTCGGGAATCGGCAGCCCGGTGCGGACCGCTTCGATCACCAGATCGTCCAGTCCTTCACGCTTGCCGCCCATGGTGTGGGCGGCAACGCAGTATCCACAGTCGTTGGTGGTGCTGACGGTAAGCAGCATCAGCTGCTGTTCGGCAGGGCTAAACGAGCCGTTAAGGAGCAAATTGGTCATCGCCTTGTAGGCCTTGATGACGGCCGGTGAATCGGCGAAGACGGCGTAGATATTGGGCAGGAAACCAAACTTGTTTGTGGTGTCGGCGATTTCGTCGCGTGAACCGACCGGGGCGGTTTCGGCGGTATGGAGGGTAAATTGGGTCATAACGTGTCACATCCCTTTAATTTGTCCGGCAATAACAAACCGTTCGTTCTCGTTTATATGGAACGAATGTTCCAATTATGATTGAGTTTTAAACCAGGACGGCAAGGCCGTCAATAATTTAATTGGAACGATTGTTCAAATAAATGTGATGAGGGCTTAATCGAGCAGCGACAGGGCGGTTGTGGCAATGTCGTCCAGGGCTTCAGGACCCGGGCCGACCTTGGCGATGACCAACAGGCCCTGGGACAAGGCGACCAGGGTGCGGGCCAGGGCCCTGGCGTCGGCCGCCGTGGTAAAGTCACCGGCTTCCTGGCCGCGGCGGATCAGGGTGCACAAGGCATCTTCCAGGCGCAGCATGCCACCGCCCAGGCGCTTGGCCATGGCCTGGTCACGGGAACAAAGCTCGGTCAGGGTGTTGGTCATCAGGCAGCCGCGGCGCCCGTCCGGGCCGCCACAGCGCCCCGTCAGGGTCTGGAAGAAGCCCTCGATGGTGGCCCGGGGATCGCTATTTTCAGCACCATCAATCAGGCTGTGGGAGGCCGAGCCGGAAAGATATCGTTTTATAACCGTATCGAACAGGCCGGCCTTGTCGCCGAAGGTATCATAGATAGAGCCCCGGTTGATGCCCATGGCATCGACCAGATCCTGCACCGAAGTTGCCTCAAAGCCCTTTTGCCAGAACACCTGCATGGCCTTGTCGACGACGTCGTCACGGTCAAATTCCTTGCAGCGCGCCATTTATGCCTCTCCTTCAACGATTCGCAGAGCATACTATTTTTAGAACGTAAGTTCAAGAATAAGGATCAGGCGGCGGAATGGTCGTCGTCTTCGATGCCGGCAGCAATGCGGGCCTTCAGACGTGACTTGCGCTGACGTTCGCTGGCCGACCTTAGCTGCCCACAGGCGGCCAGGATATCGCGTCCGCGGGGCACCCGAATCGGCGCCGAATATCCACCGTCGTTGAGGATTTCGGAGAACCGGGCAATCGTTTTGCTATCGGAACTTTCAAATTCCGCCCCCGGCCACTTATTGAATGGAATCAGGTTAAATTTTGCCGGGATGCCCTTGATCATGCGGACCAACTGGTGGGCGTCGGCGGGGCTATCGTTGACGCCCTTCAGCATGATGTATTCGAAGGTAATGCGCCGCGCATTACTGGCGCCGGGATACTCGCGGCACGCCTGCAACAGCTCCTTCAGGGGGTATTTCTTATTGATCGGCATGATGCGGTCGCGCAGCTCGTCGCTGACCGCGTGCAGGCTGATCGCCAGATTAACGCCGAGCTCGGCCCCGCATTTTCGAATCTCCGGCACCACGCCGGATGTGGATAGGGTAATGCGGCGTTTCGAAATGGAAATACCGTCGCCATCCATGATGATTTTTACCGCCTTGGCGACGTTGTCATAATTGAACAAAGGCTCGCCCATGCCCATCAACACGATGTTTGACAGCATCCGCGCCTCTTTTGGCGACGGCCACTCGTCATAGGTATCGCGGGCCACCATCAATTGGCCGACAATTTCTTCAGGCGTCAGGTTACGGACTAGGGTTTGCGTTCCGGTGTGGCAGAACGTGCAGGTCAGGGTGCAGCCGACCTGGGATGACAGGCAGAGGGCGCCACGGTCCTCTTCGGGAATAAAAACGGTCTCCGCTTCATTGCCATCGCTGAATTTAAACAACCACTTGCGCGATGTGTCTTTCGACGTCTGGCACTCGGAGATGTTCGGGCGGCCGACGACAAAATGCTCAGCCAGCTTGCCCTGCATGGTTTTCGCGATCGTCGTCATGTTGGCGAAGTCGGTTTCGCCCTGAAAATAGATCCAGTGCCAAAGCTGTTTGGCGCGAAACGGTTTTTCGCCAATGGCCGCCAGCGCAACGACAAGCTCGCCGCGGTCCAGCCCGATCAGGTTCTGTTTGTTGTCAGTGGTCATAATGGTGCTGATATAACCCTTTTTCGGACGCACCCAAGAAAAAAGCAGGATTATTTAACGCCGCAGGCCTTGGAAGCGGCCTTGTAGGCGGCGGTGATTCCTTTCAGGGAGTAGGTGTCCTTGGTCAGGGTGCCGCGCCCCGATGTGCCGGAGACCTCCATGATCGCGCCGGCCCGCATGGCCCGGACCAGCGCCTGGTCGGCCTTGGCGTCATCGGCCCAGGCGTTGGAGCCGTCGGTGAACAGGGTGAATTGATTTGTGCCGATAGCGACGTCGACGCCACTGCCCGGCTTAAAGGCATATCCGGCCTCAAGGCTGACGACGCCAAGGGCGTTTTCCGCTGGGCGGTGGGTGATCAGGATGTATGTTTTGCCGCGCTTCTTGTAGTCACCGGTTGCCTTGGTCGGCTCGCTGCCGATGTAGCAGACGGGGGCCCCGGATTCCGTGCTGGTGAAGGCGCTCCAGTCGTCGAAAACATCAATCAGCCCGGCTTGCTGCGCGCCCGATGGGGACGCCACAAGCAACAGGAAAAAAACCGCCAGAGGAATCACTTTATTCATAAAAACATTGTTACCCTAAAGACGCGGCCCTTGCCAAGGCTCCGGCGGAATGCGACATACTTTTACTAAGGACTGAGGGAAATATTATGTCCAATCCGGTGCTGGTAGAAGTGACCCGGGGCGATGGCGTCGAAAGCCGCCACCGCGGGAGCATTGCCGTGTTCGATAAGTCCGGGAAAAGCATTGCGGCATGGGGCGACATCACCCGGCCGGTGCTGCCACGTTCGGCAGTCAAGCCGTTGCAGGCGTTGCCGCTGATCGAAACCGGCGCGGCCGAAAAATTTGCCATCAGCGATGCGGAACTGGCTCTGGCCTGCTCATCCCACAATTCGGAACCGGAACACGTTGATCAAATCGCCGCCTGGCTCAGGCGAATAGGCCTCAGCGAGGCAAACCTGGAATGCGGCCCCCATCGCCCCATGGATGAGCAAGCGTCCGATGCGCTTGTGCGTAACGGCATCCAGCCGACGCGGCTCCATAACAACTGTTCGGGCAAGCACGCCGGATTCCTGACCACGGCGGTGCATTTGAACGAACCGACGGCGGGTTACGCATCCGCCGGTCATCCCGTGCAGGCACGCCTGCGCCGGACGCTGGAAGAAATGGGCGATTGTGATTTGTCGGCGGCGCCGGAAGGTATCGACGGTTGCGGAATCCCGGTCATCGCCATGCCGCTTAGCGCAATTGCGCTGGCACTGGCGCGCATGGCCGATCCATCGGGACTCGATCCGGCGCGCGCCATCGCTGCCCGGCGCATTGTTGCCGCGATGACAACGCACCCGCACCTGATCGCCGGTCGACACCGTTTCGACACCACCGTCATGCAAGCGGCAAGGGGCGCCATCGCCGTCAAGACTGGCGCCGAAGGCGTGCACGCCGCCATTCTGCCGAAGCTGGGGCTGGGTGTGGCACTGAAAATTGATGACGGTACCCGGCGCGCCGCCGAAGTCACCATGGCGGGGGTGCTGCGGCATCTGGGCGCACTCGACGATTACATGACCGGAAAACTGAAAGAAACCCTTGAGCCCGGCATCCTGAATGCGGCGGGCGAACCGGTCGGCGGTATCCGGATGGCGAAGGGCTGGGTTTAATCGTCATCTTCCGTCGGGTGAACATCAGGCGGCGGAGTGTCCAGATAAGGTTCTGCCCGGGCCCGGAACTTGGGGTCACCGAACACCGGCTCGGCTAAAGGCTCGGTCGGTCCGCCGGGGCGTTCCGGACGGCGCTGGAACCGGCCCATACTTTGCACCCGGTCATACATGACAATGGCCGCGGCGATGGAAACATTGACGCAGAAAGATGTCGGAATTTTTATGATGAACTCACATTTGTCGGACATTTCCGCCGACAGGGAACCTCGTTCCGGACCCAGCACATAGGCCGCCCTTGCCGGGTGACGGAAACTCGGCAACTCGATGGAATCTTCGGTTAACTCAACCCCGACAATGGCGCATGTATCGGGCAACACCATGGAGGCGATGTCCGGAAAATTATAAAACGGAACATGGTCCGTCGCCCCCGAGGTGTCGGCCCGGCCGCCCTCCGTTTCCGAATAGGTGGCGGCGACGGTGAACACAAACCCGGCCCCGAAGGCATGGGCGGTGCGGAAGATGCTGCCGACATTCATGGCCTTGGAAATGCCCTCGACGCCGATGCCGAAATAGCCACGCATGCCTAAGTCTCTGCCAGTTGAGTTCGCAACGGCTTCTCGACGATGGGCAGATGGATCAGCGCCGCGGCGATGCCAAGCACCACCGAACCATACCAGATGCCATCATAAGATCCCGAAACATCATACAGGTAGCCGCCCATCCAGACGCCGATAAAGCTGCCGACCTGATGGCTGAAGAAAACGATACCGAACAGGGTCGACATGTAACGCACCCCGAATATTTGCGCCACCAGTCCGCTGGTCAGGGGTACCGTGCCCAGCCACAACAGGCCGATGGTGCCGGAAAATATGTAAACGACCAATTCGGTTTTCGGCGCAATCATGAACAGCAGGACAACGATGGAACGGAAAAAATAAAGCAGGCTGAGCAGGTATCGCTTCGAATAGCGCCCGCCAAGTGCGCCACAGGCATAGGTTCCGATGATGTTGAAAAATCCGATCAGCGCCAACGCTATGGCTGCCGTCGTGCCCAGTCCTATATCCGACAGGTAGGCGGGCAGATGCATGGTCATGAACGAGACCTGAAAACCGCAGACGAAAAATCCTAAGGTCAGGTAGATATAATTCTTGTTGGCGGTGGCCTCGAAGACGGCGCCCTTCATGGTCGCCTGCGAGACGGCGCTGCCTTTCGATCCGGCCTCGTCGCCAGCCTTGCTTCTCAGCACCGTGGCGGCGACCGCAATCAGCGAAGCCATAATTGAAAGTATGGCCAACGCCCCGGCCCAGCCATGACTTTGAATCAGGCTTTGTCCGATGGGGGCCAGAATGAACTGGCCGACAGAGCCGCCGGCGGTGGCGATGCCGAAGGCGACACTTTGTTTCTCGGGCGGCACCAGCCGTCCCAGTGCGCCGAGGACGACGGAAAAACTGGTCGCTGCCAAACCGAAGCCGATCAACCATCCGCCGCCGAAGTTAAGCCCCAACGCCGATTCGGCACCGGACATGACAAACAGCCCGGCCATGTAGACGACGCTGCCGGCGACCAGCACCCGGCCCGAGCCATAGCGGTCGGCGACCATGCCGCAGAACGGCTGGAATATGCCCCATACAATTTGCTGCAAGGCCATGGCGAAACCAAAGGTTTCGCGGCCGACGCCTAAGTCGGCGATCATCGGCGCCTGGAACAGGCCGAGCGTCCCGCGCAGGCCCATGGCCAGGCTGATGACCAGGGCTCCGGCGATGACCAGGACGGTGGTGTTGCGGCGCGGCGTCGTCAATTTGTTATTCCGTCCAAAGGTTAAGCGTCAGGTTTTCGCCGCGTGGGCTTCAACGGCAGGTTGTTTTTTGCGGCGGCTCAGTACCATAACATTGCCGGCCAGCACCAGCACCATACCGGCAAGGGCATTTGCCGACCATTGATAATCCTCGAACACCATCGACAGGGCCAGCGCCACCACCGGAAACAACACCGTCGCATAGGCCGCCCGGTCAGCCCCGATTTGGCCGAGCATGGTCAGGTAGCAGCCGAACGCCAGCACCGAGCCGAACAGGGCCAGATAAACCAGCGATCCTATATATAGGGCCGAGGTATCGATATTGAAGAGCTGCCCACTGGCGACCGCGAACACGAACATGATCAGCGCCCCATAAGCCATGCCGTAGGCGTTGGTCTGCACGACCGGCAGGCCGCGGCGTTGGTTGGCCGCCGACATCATGTTGCCGAGGGACGCCAGCACCGTGCCGAGCAGGCTCAGCAAAAGCCCCACGGTGCCGTCGTTGGCAAGGTCGAAGGCGCGAATTTCCGGCCAGAACACGGCGACCAGGCCGGAAATGCCGAACATTGCGCCCATAACCACCCGGGGCCGGATCGGGCTTTTCAGGAAGATCGCCCCGAACAAAATATTAGTGACGACGATCAGCGAAAAGGCGACGGCGATCAGGCCCGTGGTCAGGTCATAGGTGGCCAGGTAAAAAACGTAATAGTTGGCCGAAAACAGAAACAGGCCCTGCGCCGCCATGGCGCCATGGTCGCGCCAGGAAAAACGCATGTTACGCCCTGTGGCGATACAGAACACCAACAAGATGACGGCGGCCAGCGCGAACCGATAGGCGATCGATACCTCCGGCGCGACGATGCCGAGCTGGTACTTGATGGCCAGCCAGGTCGAGCCCCAGATCAGCACCGTCGTTATGTAGAGAGAGAAAATATTCATGCCGGTGTTCTGTCCTACAGGCACCGGCCCCGAACGAGGGCTCAGGCGCGCCAGAAGGCCTTTGTCGCCTCCCGTTCGGCTGCGACGCGGTCCAACCCTATGTCGGCAAGCAGGTGGTCGTCCAGTTCCAACAGGTGGCGGCGCATTTTGATGCGGCTCTGCCACAGACGCAGGGTATCGTTGATACGATGGAACAGGGAAACGACCCCGGTGCTGGCGATGACATCACCTGCCGAGGGTACGGCGAAGGGGGCAATCGGGCGGGGGGTCTTGCAGGCGGTGTTCATGGTCCGGATCCTTCTGTTCAAGGGGTGATGCAATACGGGAAACTAACCCGCCCGGGTCCGCTGAACAAACGACCTTATCTCATTAATTAATTAGTTTTTCTCATGAAAAAAATATATAACAATACTCATTAATCGTCCATTTTAAAGGGCACATAGTGGGCATATGCTAATTAACCCTAAAAGATATAAATAAGGAAATTAAGGGAAAGTGTCGCGTCAGTTGCCGCCGTTGAACGGACTCAAGGCCTTCGAGGCTGCGGCCCGTCATTTAAGCTTCACCCGCGCCGCCGCTGAGCTGAACGTCACCCAGGCGGCGATCAGCCATCAGGTCAAGGCGCTGGAGGAACGATTGGGCCTGCCCCTGTTCCGGCGCATCAATCGGGCGCTGCTGCTGACCGACGCCGGCCAGGACTTGTTTCCGTCGCTCAGCGAATCCTTTGACATGATCGCCGCCGCCGCCCGGCGCCTGAAACGCCACGACCGGTCCGGGGTGCTGACTCTCAGTACGCTTGATTCAATCGCGGCCTCGTGGCTGGTGCCGCGGATCGGAAAATTTCGCGTCCTGCACCCGGATATAGACGTTCGTATTTCAACCACCGATCAGATCGTCGATTTCGTATCCGGCGATTTCGACATGGGGTTGCGTTATGGTGTCGGCCCCTACCCGGGGCTGGAAAAGGTGTTGCTGATGAAGGAATCCCTGTTTCCGGTGCTCAGCCCTTCCCTGCTGGAAAAGCATGGCCCCCTGGACAACCCTGCCGATCTGGCCCGCTTTCCGTTGTTGCATGACGACATGCGCGACGATTGGGCGGTCTGGATGCAGGCCGCTGGTGTGGAAGGCATCGACGTCTCGCGCGGACCGTCGTTTTCACACTCAAACCATGTTCAGCAGGCCGCCGTCGCTGGCGAAGGCGTCGCCCTGGGCCGTTCGGTGCTGATTGCCGATGATCTTGCCGCCGGGTTGCTGATCAAGCCGTTTGATATTGATCTCAAGGCACATCATGTCTATTACGCCGTCTATCCCAAGACCAGTGCGACGCGGCCGAAAATTATCGCTTTCCGCGATTGGCTGATCAAGGAAGCCCATGAAACACAGGAACGATCTCAAAATATACTGGCGCGTTCACAGTCGGGCCAATAGGCGCTAGATTACTGCAAATTCAATTCGACACAGGAGCCGTCATGTCAAACCCCTTCATCCTTGCCATCAAGACCGACCCCGGCCAGTTCCTCGGCGAACTCGACACCTCCGAGCTGAAAGCCGTGGTTGAAGGGTGCGTAGAAGTGTTGGAAAAACGCGCCAAGAAGGGCGAAAGCGAAGCCCCGGCGGCCCTGCAATCGCTTTATCGCTCGGTCGCCAATATCGAGATCTAGTCCTTTAGGGCGGCAATATTTTTATATAGCGCCAGCGCTTCGGGGTTGGCCAAGGCCTCGGTGTTTTTAACATCGCGGCCATGGATGGTGTCGCGAACCGCCAGTTCGGTAATCTTGCCCGATTTGGTGCGCGGGATATCGGCCACCGCGATGATTTTTGCCGGCACATGACGGGGCGTGCAATTGGCCTTTATTTCGGCGCGAATGCGACCCATGAGCATGTCATCGAGGGTACGGCCTTGGCGCATGACCACGAACAGCACGATGCGCACATCATTATCCCATTGCTGGCCGACGACGATGGCCTCGAGAATGTCGTCCAGCTTCTCGACCTGACGATAAATTTCCGCCGTGCCGATGCGCACCCCGCCGGGGTTAAGCGTTGCATCCGAACGCCCATAGATGATGATGCCGCCGTGTTCCGTCAACTCGACCCAGTCGCCGTGACACCAGACGTTGGGGAATTTTTCAAAATAAGCGGCCCGGTATTTGGCGCCGTCCCCGTCATTCCAGAAACCGACCGGCATGGACGGGAACGGCTTGGTGCAGACAAGTTCGCCTTTTTCTCCACGCAAGGGTTGGCCGGCGTCGTCAAACACCTCAACCGCCATCCCTAAGCCGCGCATCTGGATCTCGCCCTTCCACACAGGGCCGGCAGGGTTGCCGAGCATGAAACAGCTGACGATGTCGGTGCCGCCGGCGATGGATGCCAGGTGAATGTCTTTCTTTATATGTTCGTAGACGAAGGAAAAGGAATCCGGGGCCAGCGGCGAGCCGGTCGAAGCCATGGCCCGCACACTGGCCAGTGAATGGGTTTCCATGGGCCGTAGGCCGGCCTTGGCGACGGCGTCGATGTATTTGGCCGAGGTGCCGAACAGGGTCATGTTTTCAGCATCGGCGAAATCAAACAGCGCGTTGCCATCGGGATAGAACGGCGAGCCGTCATAAAGCAGCAGCGTCGCCTGTGACGCCAGCGCGCTGACCAGCCAGTTCCACATCATCCAGCCGCAGGTCGTGAAATAGAACACCTTGTCGCCGGCCTGAATGTCGCTGTGCAGAAGGTGTTCTTTTATATGCTGCAACAAGGTGCCGCCGGCGCCGTGAATGATGCATTTGGGTTTACCGGTGGTGCCCGACGAATACATGATGAACAGGGGATGATTGAAAGGCAGACGCTTAAAATCGATTTCACCGGGCATGAAATTGGTAACGAAATCATCGAGCATGACGGCGCCGCGCACGTTACTTATGTCCGGGGCTTGGCGGGTGTAGGGAATGACGATGGCCTGCGCCGCCGACGGCAGGGCCTCCATAATGCGGCCCAACCTTTCCAGGCAGTCGTGACTCTTGCCGTTGTAAAAATACCCTTCGGCGGCGAACACGACTTTCGGCTCGATCTGGCCGAACCGGTCGAGCACCCCGTCGACACCGAAATCCGGCGAGCACGACGACCACACCGCGCCGACGGCAGATGTCGCCAGCATGGCGATGATGGTTTCCGGCATGTTGGGCAAAAAACCGCCGACCCGGTCGCCGGGGGCAATGCCCACCGCGACCAATGCCTGGGCAAGGCTGGATACCCGGTCGTAAAGCGCGTCATAACCAATGCGCTGTTTAACTTTGTCCTCGCCCCAAAAGACGATGGCATCATCATCATCGCGACGCCTGAGCAGGTTTTCGGCGTAGTTGAGCCGGGCATCCGGGAAAAATTTCGCCCCCGGCATCTTGTCACCGTCAACCAGCACATCTTCACCCCAGGTTTCGGCGATGACGCCGGCATAGTCCTTCAGCGAGATCCAGAACTTTTCCATTTCGGCAATGGAAAATGCGTACAGGGCATCGACGCCATCGATGGTGACATTCCAGTCTTCCTCAACCGCCTCGGCAAAGGAAAGTATATTGGTCTGGCGGGCACGCCCATCACTCGGTTGCCATAAGGGGGGGGTCACTTGAAGCTTCTCCGTTTTGTTGGCCCCCAAGAGTATGTGCAAGGGGCGGCGGCGACGCAACCCGGCCATGCGCCGACGGTGCTGGTAATTATTTGAAATGAAGCCTAGGTTTTCGCCCATGGCTGAGACAAACATGGCTGAGACAGACAATAATGACGGCGCGCCTGCGGGCCTTCCGGCCCCTCTTCAGGGGGCCCTGTGGATGGTGTTGGGCGGCGCCTGCTTTGCGTCTATGACGGTCGTTATTCGCCATCAGACAGCGGACATGAACCCTTTTGAGGTGGCCTTTTTCCGCAACCTGTTCGGCGTGCTGGTCATGCTGCCGTGGTTGTGGAGGGTCGGATTTTCCGGGCTCAGGACACAGCGTCTGGGTCTGCACGGGATTCGCGCCGTGGTCGGGCTGGTCGCCATGACGTGCTGGTTCGTTGCCATCAGCATGATGCCGGTGGCCGAGGCGACGGCGCTCAGCTTCACCACGCCATTGTTTGCGACCATCGGGGCGGCTCTGTTTCTGGGCGAGGTGGTCAAGGCGCGGCGCTGGTCGGCGACGGTCATCGGATTTTTGGGGGCGCTGGTGATCCTGCGTCCCACCGATATGCATCTGGACCAGGGCGCCATACTGGCGCTGGTGGCATCGGCTTTCATGTCGATCGCCGTGTTGTTGGTGAAATCTTTGAGCCGTACGGAAAAGCCCAGTGTCATTGTCCTTTATATGGGGTTGATCATGACCCCGCTGTCGTTGATCCCGGCGACTTTTTTCTGGACCGCCCCGGCCCTCGATGACCTGGTCTGGTTTATTGCCATGGGCCTGTTTGCGACCGGTGGGCAGCTGTCCATGGTCCGGGCCTTCTCGGTGGCCGAAGTTACCGCCGTGCTGCCGTTCGATTTTTCCCGGCTGCTGTTCGCCGCGGCCCTGGGGTATGTGTTCTTCGCCGAGCAACCGGACATGTGGACCTGGGTCGCCGCCGCCGCGATTTTTTCGGCGACCCTCTATACGGCGCACCGGGAAGCGCGGGCCGCAAAACGTTACCGCCCGGTTGCTGCCGCGATCACGGAAACCATCATTCAGGACGAAGATCCGGAAACGTAGCCGCCTATGGCTCTGGCTGAGAAGGCGGCGGCTTGGTGATGATGATCTCGACCCGCCGGTTACCGGCCCGGTTATCTTCCGTATCGTTCAGGGCCAGGGGCCGCGAATCGGCATAGCCGATGGCGCCCAGGCGTCCGGCATCAATGTTGGTATTTTCGAGCAGGAAATGAATGACCGAATTGGCGCGCGCCGCCGACAGGTCCCAGTTGGAGCGGAATCGCTCGGTGCTGATCGGTCGGTCGTCGGTGTGACCGGCAACGGTGATATCGCCGTCGGTATTTTCCAGCACATCAACCATCTTGGTCAGCGCGCCGATGAATTCCGGCGTCAGCCGTTCGCCACCTGAGGGAAAGGCAATCTTGGCCGGGAAGCGGATGACGACGCCGTTTTCCACTTCCTCCACATTGGCCAGGGCATTTGAAATTTCCTCGGCGATGGCTTTTTTGAAGCTGTCGGCGACGGATTCTTCGATCGCCGGCTCCTCCACCTGCTGCTCGTCCTTGGCCGGGCCCTCGCCCAAGACGTCTTCCGGCGTCAGCTCGATCACCGCCTTGGGCACTTGCTGGGTGGCATACTCGCCCATGGGGGAGCCGGCAATTTCAACCACACCGGCCAGTCTTTGAATATATTGCAGGCCGAAGGATTCGCGCATGTTGCCGGCGATCTGCTTGAATTTTTGGACGTCCATTTCGGCAAACGACAACAGCATTACGAACATGGTCAGCAGCAGCGCCATCAGATCGGCGAAGGTGACCATCCATGTAGGGGCGCCGGCGGGTTTTGTTCTCATGCTGTTTCCTCGGCGGCTCCCCCTTCGTGGATCAACGCCTGCTGATGTTCCGGCAGGTACACCTGCAAAAGTTCCTCAAGCACGTTGGGGTTGGTCTGGGCCTGAATTTCGAGCACGCTGTCGATGATCAGCGATTTGTTGATACGTTCCTGTTCGGTCCTGGATTCCAGCTTGTCGGCCATGGGCAGGGCGATCAGGTTGGCGATCAGGGCACCGTACAGGGTGGTCAGCATGGCCACCGCCATGGCCGGGCCGATGGCTTTCGGGTCCGACAGGTTGGACAGCATCTGCACCAGCCCGACCAGGGTACCGATCATGCCGAAGGCCGGGGCCGAATCGCCGATGGCGCGGAAAATTCTGCCGCCTTCTTCGTGGTCGCGAATAATTCGGTTCATTTCGCTGGTCAGGGATTTGCGCACCACCTCCGGCGACATGCCGTCGATGGCCATCTGGATTCCGTGCTGGAAAAAATCATTGGGAATATCGACGTTTTCCAGGGCCAGCATGCCGCCGCTGCGGGTTTTGCGGGACAGATCGAGGGCCAGCTCGACCAGTTCCAGCGGGTTTTCCTTGTCGCCGATGAAGGCGGCCTGAAGGCCGGTCTTGAAAGCGCTGAACACGGTTTTCATGGGGAACTTGACGAAGGTCGCCGCCAGAGTGCCGCCGACAACAATCAGGAAACCGGGCAGGTTGAGGAAGATCCACAAGTCCGAGCCGACCAGGATCGCCGCCAGCACCACACCAAGGCCCAGAATCAGGCCGATAAGGGTCGCAATATCCATCCGTCGACGGTCCCCTGCTTTGTCGCCCCCCTTAATATTAAGAGATATAGGAAGCGCGTCCTTTATTCAACATCAGCCTTGTAAAATCAACCTCTTGGCGGCCCCGGGCGCGGCGGCTATGGTCGCCCCATGAGCCCCCCGACGATGCCACCGAACCTTGACCAGATGGAAGCCATCGCGGCCCGTGAGCTGAAAACCGTTCCCAGCGAACTGCGCCGCCACATCAAAGGCGTCGTCATCCGGGTCGAGGAATTTCCCGACGATGATGTCATGGCGGACTTGGGGCTGGAAACGCCCTTCGACCTGCTTGGCCTTTACCAGGGCGTGTCCCTGGACCGCAAAAGCGTTTCCGAACCGGCCGCAGACATCGACATGATTTTCCTGTATCGCCGCCCGATCCTTGATTACTGGGCCGAGTCCGGCGAAGACCTGACGCTCCTGATCCGCCATGTGCTGATTCACGAAATCGGCCATCACTTCGGCCTCAGCGACGCCGACATGGAACGCATCGAGGACGGATAAAAAAAAATGAAAAAACAAAGCCATTTTATCCTTATAAATCAATGGCCCTATTTTGGAGCAGCCATCGGCTAAGCAAACCCGGCCGCGTCGCCCCTTAAAGACCAAACTATGACTATATACCTATTTTGGGCTATTGTCAAGGAAAGGCGGTCATGCTCACGGCGTATTAAATTCAGGCCCGGTTCACATGGCCGCCAGTAGAGTGGATGCAGATGGTATTTTTAGGGTATCTTCAGTTTATCAGGCGAGGAGCACATTAAAATGCGGCATAAAATAGCGATGGCGGCGGCGATGGTTTTTGCGCTGGGCGCGGCGGCGGCCGGGGCCGCCGAATTCACCATAAAGGATGACCTTACCCTGACCGAATGCGGTGATTGCCACATGGCATTCGCCCCGATCCGGTTGACCAGCGGCGGCTGGAAAAAAATCATGAACAATCTTGGCGATCACTTCGGCGAAGACGCCAGCCTGAGCGCCAAAACCACCAAGCACATCGAGGCGTACCTGGTGTCGAAATCCCTGGATGCCAAAGAGACGGTGCCGGGAAAAATGAAAATCAAGCAGTGGGCGAAAAAGGGCCTGGTCGATCCCATCCGCATCACCGAGACGCCCTATTGGACCCGCGCCCATAACTCGGCCAAATACAAGCGCATGAGCAAGGCGGTCGGCTACAACCGGGGCTCCAACTGCATCAAGTGCCACAAGAATGCGGAAACCGGCACCTTCGAGGAATTTCCGGGCCTGTACGAAACCGATTGATTTAAAAATCCGAAGCGAAAACTCCTCCGGAGTATTCATTGAAGGATGCCCGCCTAGCGCACGGAACCGGACATTATTTTGAGGTAGCTGGAACTTCTGTTTTTAGCCGAGGCTGTTGAAGAACTCTGTTGTTATCGTGCTTCGAACGTAATTCCCTGATTCAGTCGATTTTGAACAGGGGAACGTCGATGACAGGCCCGGCAGTCGGACAACAGGACCGTCTTTTTCTATGAGTTTAATCTTAAAGATCGCGTTCCGGCCAATCACCTTCTGCGCCGGATCGACGCTGTCCTCAACTTGAGCTGGCTTCGGGGTGAGATAGCCCCTTTCTACAGCCACACTGGATGCCCTTCGATTGATCCGGAACTGATGATCAGAATGCTGCTGGTCGGTTACTGTTATTCGATTCGTTCGGAGCACCGTCTTTGCGTTTAAGATAAAGTGTTGCGTCGTTCAGTTGAGGTCACCACCCAAAGCGGACATTCTCAACAGACAAGTCACGTCCTGTTTCAGTCCTGATCGGGTTCTTCATCTGCTACCGGTAGGGTTACGGTGAACACCGCTCCGCCATCGGCATTCATGACGGTGATGGCTCCTCCCATTTCGGCAACGATGCTGTAGGAAATGGAAAGCCCTATGCCAGTTCCCTTGCCGATCTCCTTGGTGGTGAAGAAGGGATCAAAGAGCTTGGGCAGGGCATCTTGCGGAATGCCCCCCCCTGTATCCTTGACAATCACCTTGATGACGTTCGCCGCCGGATCGTCCTCCATTGTCAAAGTGATGCGTTTGGGGCCTTCGCCCGCCGTAATCCTCTCTGCCTTGTCCATGATGGCATCGTGGGCGTTGATCAGCAGGTTCAAGATCACCTGTTCAATCTTGACAAGGTCACCCATCACGTGGCGGCAGGTTTCGGGAATGTCCAGTTCCAGTTCTATCTCGTCTAGGCGCAATTGTTCGCTCAGGTGGCTGACGGCACCCATGACAGCGTCCTGGGGCGATACCTCGGTGGCATACTCCGCAGGATTGCGCCCAAATATACGCATACGATCGATAATGTTGGTGGCCCGTTCGATTTGTGAGGTGATCCGCTCCAGCTTTGTTTTCAGAAAATTTGGAGTCAGGGCCTCCCCCTCAGCCAGCATCTCGATCAGGGTATCGGTCGTCATTCGGATAATGTTGAGCGGCTGCTTGATCTCATGGGCAGTGCCGGTCGCCATCTCACCCAGAGAGGCTAACTTGCTTGACTGAATGAGTTGTTTTTCCGTCCGTTTGAGATCGGAGATGTCACGCAACATCACTGTGAATATCTTTTTTTCATTAAAAATAAACCAGGATACAGATGCAGATGCGGGAAATTCTGTTCCATCCTTTCGCAACCCCGAAATTGCTCCGCTTCGTTCCATTTGAAGGTAACTTTCTCCGGAACTCGTGAACTCCTCAATGTGTTTATGATGAATATTGCGAACAACTTCCGGTAAAAGCATATCTACCGAACGCCCTATGACATTCTTGGATTCATAGCCAAAGATACGTTCCGCTCCATTGTTAAAAACAATAATTCTATTATTTTGGTCGATAGTGACAATCGCCTCTGGCGCTGTGCTTAAAATGGAATTTAATTGTAATTCTGATTCTTTCAGTGCGCTTTCTATCATTGTTCTTTCGGCAACCTCTTTCTCAAGTTCAAGGTAAGGCTTGAGCAATTTTGAGCGGACAACGGCCATGAATAAAAGCCAATAGGAGAAGATTTTGAATATATGCCCGGTAAGGTTTGCGGGGCCATAAACGCTGACATAATGCGTGAAGGCGAGCTCAGCCCCTATGGTCAAGATGATAACCGCCGCAAACAGGAGTAATACATCACTCTCCATTTGAGGGCGGTGAAGAATCATATGTGCCAAGGCGGCAATCAATATAGCTATGATTATGTACTCGCTATTGATCTTGAATGGGGTGAGACCCACGCCTTCAATGAAGGCATCAGGGAAAAACCCATATATCACCAGGGTAAAAATAATAGCGGTAACTACACCAAACCCAGCGAACAAGATCTTTCTATTAACTGTTCGATCAAAAAGCAAAGGCGCTGCCAGCAACAAAAGGGCTTCGCAATATCTAGATGCAATCCAAATTTGTGTTGCTGGGTTGCTATCTGTAATCGGAAAAATGTTCACGCCTTTGTACGAAAGCGCATGAACGAGATCCATGATTCCAATCCAGAAGTATCCGCAAGCAATAAATAGAAAAAAATTGTTGTGGGAAAAACGATGGGTTTGCCACGCCATGACATAGATAAGTATGGCGACCATGACAGCCACAAGCTCGGCAAGGGTATGAAAGAGCAAGTAGTTCTTCACGCTGACTACGATCAAGAATGTGGCAATGACTATAGGTGGAATCCATACATGTCGATGAGAGAAAACCCTGAAAAGATTCTCTGATGTAAATGGAAAAAATTCTTTCGTGTTTTGCACTATTAAGTTCCACGGGCAGCCTGCCCTTGCGTTTAATATAGCCAATGTCATTTCTTGGCTATTTTTCGCCTTTTTATACCCCCGAAACTATATGTGATTTTGTGCAGAAAAGGATATATAAATACCCACAATATCTACTCTTGGTATATAACGTGATATAGGGAGAGAACGTCCCCTTATGGCCGAGGCTGTTGAAGAACTCGGTTGTTGGGTAACGGCAGAATTTGACTGTTTTTTTAGCGCAAGGGACGAACGGCTTTAGAAGCCACTTCTTCGGCCCAAAGGGCTTTAAGGGCGAGTATTCACGTTGCTCGGCGGGACCCTTCGTGTAGACGGCACATAACGTCACTCTACGAGCAAGAAAATTCACGACTAGCATCGAGAAAAGAGTTCTTCAACAGCCTCGGCCAACAGCTGACATTATGAAGGGACACCCTTTTTCGAACCTGCGGGCTTCTCTTCAAGGCATTGTCATGCAGTGTCTATATTTCCACCTATAAATTAGAGCTTGCTAATGTTGACCGGACCACATATAAGTGAGTGATTAATCACTTATGAACATAGGTTATTCGATGAGAAAATCGGGCGTCGATCGACAACGAGAAATTGCTGGTGCCGTGCTTGACCTAGCGGCCGAGACAGGGGTCGCAAAAGTAACCACACAGGCCATTGCCGACAGCCTCGGCATCGCCCAGGCCACTGTTTTCCGCCACTTTAAAACCCGCGATGAAATTTTCCTTGCGGCTATTGGTTTGATTGGCGAGGAAGTGTTCGGAGAATTGGGACCAATTTTTGCTCGCACTGACTCGCCACCAAATGAACGCTTGCACGCCATTATTACACGGCATTTAGCCGTTATTGAGAGACGTAAGGGTATCCCGAGGTTGTTATTCTCGGACCGGCTTCATATGGAAACCCCGCAATTGAAGGCCGCCATTCGCAAAATGATGAAGGGCTATGAGGGGCGTGTCGCCTCATTGATTTCAGAAGGAATTAATGACGGTAGTTTCTCCCCCGATGCTGACCCGGTGTTGCTATCACAAATGTTGACCACCCTTGTCCAGGGGCTAGTGCTGCGCTGGTCGTTTCATGATTTTAAATTCTCGCTCGCGGATCAGGACGTCGTGATCTGGAAATTACTCTCACCGGCTCTTGGGCTAGCCGTTGATCGCAACTAATCGATTATTCAACTAAGGAAAAATAATATGAATGCAAAGACTATTTCTATTCTGGCCATTGTTTTGTGGCTCAGTGGCGCGGCCACGGTTGCCACCATGTTTATCAAAGGAAACACCCAGCAGGGTTCAGATGGTCGCGAGGCGGTGATGCTAAGCGAAGGCGAACGAGATTTTATCTTGATGGAAATGCGCCAGATGCTGGCCTCCGTACAGGGCATCGTTTCTGCCGTTGCGGAAGATGATATGAAATCAGTTGAGGAAATTGCGTTGGCGATCGGCAGTGCAGAAGTTCGTAACGTTCCAAAATCTTTAATGCTGAAATTACCACGAGACTTTAAGACTATGGGCACTGAAAACCATCTTGAATTTGATCAAGTCGCGGCTCAATCGAAAAATGGTGGAAAGGCAGTTCTCACCCGGTTAGGCGATTTGATGGTCAACTGCGTGAGCTGCCATGAAAGCTTTAGCCTTAAAGTCGAATAGAAGATGAAGCCAATATGATATCTCAAAAAAAGCGCCCTCAATGGGCCATAGCCATGGCAGTTTTTGTTGGTGTATTTGGCGTTATGTCCCTTAAATCCGGGGGAGAAGTGCTGTTCTTTGACGGTGCCGGGCGTGAAGCTGCCGGAAACTATGTAGAATTTGTTGTTTGGTTCAACTTCCTGGCCGGGTTTGCCTATATCGCAGGGGCTGTCGGGTTGGCCTTATGGCGTTCATGGGTCACGCAATTAGCATTTTCCATTGCGATCTCGACGATTGTGGTTTTCATGGCCTTCGGCGTTCATATTATAACAGAGGGACCATATGAAATGCGTACCGTTGGTGCGATGGTTCTCCGCAGCGTCATCTGGCTTGGCATTGCCTTCAGCTTGCGGGGGAAATTCACACAACATAATGCAGGGCGTTAATGTCCGCTAAGGTTGCCACCTCAATCAGATCCCCCTCCCAGTGACCTGGTACGGCACGCTCTTCTACCGACGCCGGGCGCTCACGGACCGACACCATATTGCTAATCTGTCCCAGCCCGTTTTCTTCAGGCTGGATTGTTTGGCGCGCCGCATCAGCTTCAACTGCCCGGTACCGAGCGTCACCGCCATTGCGATTAATCTCACGACTAATCGTCGAAGGGGCGCGATCTAGGCCTGCGGCAATGGTGCGGACCGAAAGCCCCAACACAAGTCCCCGCGAGACCTCTTCACGCTCTGCCAACGTCAATGCATGTTCCGATCGTCGTCTTACAACTGGACGAATTCCTCCCGTTGGCGCGAGTAGTCCGTATATCGATGACGAGTGGCGGTTTATTGAACGGCCTATCTCATTTAAAGATAGCCCCCGTTGATACTGATCCCAGATTTCAGCTTTGAGTTCCGCCGTATAATTCAATCGTGGTCGTCGAGCCATGGCACAACACTCCCTTTCAAAATAAGGTTAGTGTGTTGCGTTGACCAGTTGAACCCGCAATCCAAAGCAGACATCCGTTCGCTATCTAAATGGACAAGGCGAACAGGACAGAAACCTTCACTAGAAGATAAAGCGCCTCACCCATGGAGAGCCGCTAAAAGATTAAGCATGCCTTGGTTATTCTGCGGCTCGGCGAGGAGGTGCCTTGGCAGCCTTTTTCGTTCGTGATTTTTTAGCTTTGGCAACCTTGCCGCCTTTGCATTTACTCTGAGCGCAAAGTGCGATGTCATTCAAGCCATCGCCCAGGGTCGGGCGGCTTTCCTCGAAATAGCAACCAAGGCCCGGTGCAGTGGTTTTTCTCGCCTGCGCCATGGCCGCCATGAGATCGCCGGTGTCATGATCCAAGGGTAAGGCGCGTACCGACATATCCAGGTTCTTGTAGGTCATCGTCGTCTTGTCAAAGGTGACACAGGGCGACAACACATGCAGGTAGGAAAATCCCCTGTGCGCCAAGGCCTGTTCAATCAGTTCCGCCATGTGATGGGGGTGTCCGGCGTAGGCCTGTCCGATCCAGGAAGCACTATAGGACAGCAGCATCATCAGCGGATTTAAGGGCACGTCATGGTTTCCGAAAGGTGAGGTCGGGGTCTGGAAGTCGAGCACCGAGGTCGGCGATGTTTGGCCCTTGGTCAGGCCATAAATGCCGTTATCGAAAAGGATATAGGTCATATCCACGTTGCGCCGGGCGGCGTGGGGAATATGGGCGCCACCAATGGCGAAGGCATCGCCATCGCCGCCGATGGCGATCACCGTCAGGTCCTCATTGGCGACCTTGATTCCCGTCGCCACCGGCAGGGCGCGTCCATGCAGGGTATGAAAACCGTAAGTATTGACGAAGAACGGGAATCGCGACGCGCAACCGATGCCCGACACCACGACCGTTTCATCCGGGTCGATGGATAAATTGTTCATGGCCGTTGTCATGCCTTCGACGATCGCGAAGTAGCCACACCCCGGACACCAGGTCGGCAAAGATTTCGAGCGGTACTCCAGGCGCCCGCTATCCTGAATCTCCTCCAGCTTTTCTTCCAGATAAACCGGTTTCTCGATATTCGACATCTCTATCCTCACTCGGCCGCCAACTGGCGGCCTTTCTTTTTACCGGCAAGACGGCGGATTTCATCGAGAATATCCTGAACGTGCATCGGTGTGCCGGTAACACGGTTGAGTTTGGTCACCAAACGGCCCGTCGCCCCGGTCAGCAAATTGGCGAATTGCCCTTCGTAATTGAGTTCCGGAACCAGCACCTTTCGGGCGTCGCCCAGAAGCGCATTGATCGGGCCCAGGGGCAGCGGCGACAGCAGCACGACCTTCATGGCGGCGCAGCGGATGCCTTCTTCCCGGGCCGCGATCATGGCTTCCAGTATCTCGCCGAATGTCGATCCCCAGCCGATGATGGCGACATCGACCTTGCCCTTGTCGCCGAAACGTTTCGACATGGTGATGCCGGGATGACGCGCCACCGGCAGCAGTTTTTCGTGGCGCTTGTGACTCATTTCTTGGTGAACGTGGTCGTTGGGCCGTCCGTTTTCGTCATGTTCCAGGCCGGTGACGGTATGACGAAAGCCCTTGTCGCCGGGAATAGCGCGCGGGCTGATGAAATCTCTGGTGATCTCGAAGCGGTGATAGGGCTGGTTTTTCTTGAGCTTGCCCGTCGGCTTGGAACAGTTGGCCTTGAACGGGTTATTGGCTGGCAGTTCGACCGCCTCGTAGCGGTTGGAAAGATAAAGATCGAGCAACACGACAACCGGCGTCTGGTAGCGCTCGGCGATTTCGAAGGCCTTGCCGGCGCATTTGTAACAACCCTCCACATTGGTCGGTGCCAGCACGATCCGTTGGCCGTCCCCGGCGGAACCGAAAACGGCGATATTCAGGTCCGATTGCTCTGTCTTGGTCGGCATGCCGGTGCTCGGGCCACCGCGCTGGGAAACGAAAATAACCACTGGCACCTCGGCCATGACGCCCAGCCCCATCATTTCCGACATCAGTGCAAAACCTGGGCCCGACGTCGCCGTGGCCGCCCTAGCCCCCGCATATGCGGCCCCGATAGCCGCCGAAATCGCCGAAATTTCGTCTTCCGTCTGCAGCATCCGTTTGCCCTTTGCCGGCAGCTCGGTAGCCAGCCGTTCCATGATCGTTGTTGCCGGTGTGATCGGGTAGCCGAAGAATGTATCCAGGCCAGCATCCATGCAGCCCCGGGCAATGGCGCCATTGCCGCTCATCATCATCAAGTCACCGTTACGCGCCTTGTTGGGTGGTGGATTGAGGAATCCCTCATCGAGGCGGAAGGTGTCTTGGCCGACCACGTAGGCGGCGTCGAACGCCTCAATGCTAATCCGGGTCAGGGAAGCCGGTTTGGTTTTGAATTTGTCGGATATGACGTCATAGAAAACCTCCCTGGGCATGCCGTAAAGACCGGCCAGATATCCCACCGCGGTGATGTTGCGCGAGCGCGCCGAACTGGTCACTCGTTCCGACAGTTCTCGGAATGGAACGCCGTAAGGTATATGCGACGATAACAAGTGGCCGGAAATATGGCCGCCTTCGGGGATCATGGAAACCGGCGTGTCTTCATAGATGACGGCGCCGAACTCCTTGACCTCGACCACATGAGGAATGGCATGAGAGTCATCCAGGGAAATCAGAACATCGGAAAGCGGCTTCAGGGAAAAGGCCTGTTCTGACTTCACCCTGACGCGCGAAATGCACTTGCCGAAACCCCTGATTTCAGGCGGGTAGACGTCGAAGGCGATGACCTTGTATCCGGCCTTCGCCATGGCGCGTTTCAGGATATCGCCGGCGGCAATGGTGCCGTCACCGGCGGAACCGCAGATGGCAATCTGGATATCGGTCTCTTTTCCCCCGTTTCTTGTCATGACCCGGTTACCTGTACATCCAGTAGGGCGAGTCGATTTCGCCTTGCTTGTTGATATAAAGATGGTCGTCCTGATAGGTGCTGATCTTCTTTTTGCCACCGGTCATATTGATGGCGGCGATCTTCCCCATTTCTTTGATGTAGTGCCAGCCGTAGTAGAACAGGTAACTGTTTTCTTCCGGCGACCATATCTGGCAGACATCGCCGGCCGCCCAGATGCTGTCGTTGGTGGTCTTCAGTTCAGGGTTGACCAGAAGGCCGCGCTCAATATCGACATCGGCACCGATCATGAAGTTCAGCGATGGCATTAGTCCGCAAAACGGCATCACGACGTCGCCATCAATGCCACCACCGCCATCGAAAACGACTCGGCGGACGGGTTTGCCACGGCCCCCCAATTTAACCGCCGTGACCTTTTTATCGATTATCACCTTGATGCCCATATCTTCGAGAACCGAGACGAATTTGGCACGCTGATCATCGGTAACTTCGTGCGGCCAGAATAGTTGCTCGCCGACGACCAGTGAAACCCGGTGACCAACGGCAACCAGCGTGCGGGCAAGATCAAGGCCGGTCATATCGCCGCCGAGCATGATGATGTGGCCTTTTTTCGGCAACGCCTGGCGTACCTTAACGGCTTGTTCGTAGGTTCCGAATCCGTTCATCAACGGCTGGAATTCCCGCAGGCCCTCGGGCAGATAACCGCCACCGCCACTGGCGACCAGCAGCTTGTCGTAGGAAACCTCTTCCTTATGCTTGAGCAAAACCTTCTTGTTCTTGGCATCAACATGATCGACCCAGCTGTTGCGGCGCACGGTGATCTGGTTTTTGTCGTAATACTCAGGCGGCTCGGCCAGCAATTCACGCCAACCACTGACGCCGTTGAAAACCTGTGGTAATTCGTAACGGCTTATAAAAGGCAACTTCGATCCGGTAATCTGGGTAATATGGCAATCAGGATCGCGCTGACGAATGGTCAATGCGGCTTCACTGCCTGCACCGCCGGAACCGATAATGACGATGTGGTTTTCAGCGCTCATCGTTTCGGTTTCCTCTTGGTTCCGTTCATACCCTTTCCTTTGACGGAAACGTCCTGAGGATAAATCTCGTTTTTGGTGATCGAAATACACTTGGTCGGACAAACCATGAAGCAGGCGCCACAACGAATGCATTCATTATTATCGATCCAGATGGCGCCGACCTTGTTCCAATCGCTCGCTTCCTGCAACGCGCCGTAGGTTCCATCCTTATTGATATCGACGCCCTCGACCAACTTGATGCAGTCGCGGGGTGCGACCTCTATACAGGCACGGCAATAGATGCAGTTATCGACATCGATCTGATAGCGATGATAGCAAAGATAGCAGCGTTTGGCTTCTTCGAAGGCCCCTTCCAGGTCCATGCCTTCTTCGACTTCGGTGGCGAGTCCCTTGCAGCGATCCTGCAGATTTGACGTCGGCATCTCCTGCCTGGGGATGAAATCATAAGCGCGCTCGCGCAAAGGGCCATCGATATTCTCGATCTTGACGACTTCCTTGCGGCGCTCGTAACCCATCAACCAGGCGTCCATTTTCAGCGCGATTTTGCGGCCATGTCCGACGGCTTCGACCACGGTACTGGCACCACGGACAAAATCGCCTGCGGCGAACAATCCATCGGCGGAGGTCATGCCGTTTTCGTCGATCTTGACGTTACCCCATTCGTCGAGCCTCAATTCAACATCGATATAGTCGTTGATGGACTTCTGGCCTATGGCGACAAGCAGGGTGTCGCAGGCCTCATCGAATTGCGAGCCCTCGATCGGAATCGCCTGACGGCGACCGTTTTTACGCCAGCCGCCAAGTCTGTTCTGGATGAACGTGACCCCTTTGAGGCTGCCGTCGGGGCCGGTGATCAGTCTGGTTGGTGTGCGCAGGCCAAGAATTTCTATGCCCTCGCGTTTGGCCTCAAAAATTTCTTCCTTGGCGACCGGGATATACTCTTCCGTTGTGCGCAGATGAATGGTCACTTCTTCGGCGCCCAGGCGGCGGGCGACGCGGGCGCAGTCAAGTGCCGTAAAGCCGGCGCCGACAACGAACACCCGTTTACCAACGGCCTTCTTCTCGCCTCGATGCAGGTCCATCAGGAAATCGAGACCGTATTCCACATTCGGCGTGTTTAAGACCGGGTCATCTTCGCCCTTCTTGAATCCATCCAGCGGCAGCGGTATAGCCGCCATGCAGCCGGTCGCCAGTAATACGGCGTCATGGTGTAGTCGTAGCCAGGCAAGAGAGACATCCATCTCACCATTGCCGACGCCGACACCGGTTTGAATTTCTACTCCCAAGCGCAGTGCGTTACGCAGCTCAATATCCAGTTCGTCTCGAGGCAGCCTGAATTCTGGAATACCATAGGATAACATGCCGCCGGTCTTGCGCTCGCGCTCGAAAATCAGAATGTCGTGGCCAAGCGTCGACAGGTCATGGGCGGCGGCGATCCCTGCCGGTCCCGAGCCGACGATGACGATGCGTTTATGGGTCGGCGTGAACAGGCTTTCGTTAATTCGGTGGCCGTCGGACTTGAAGTCGGTGGCGACCCTTTTCAGGTGACAGATGCCGACCGGCTCTCCGTTGCCCGGCCAGCCATGTCGGCAGGCGTCTTCACAGGGGCGCGAGCAAATGCGACCGAGCACCCCGGGCAGGACGTTTGCGATACGGTTGAGTTCGTAGGAACGGCCAAATCTTTTTTCGGTGATCATGCGGATGTAGGCGGGAATATTAGTGCCCGCCGGACAAGCCGTCTGGCAGGGGACATTTTCTCGCACCCAGCCGATGTCGCGAGGATCGGTGGAAAAGCGAACCGGCGTGATGATACGTTCACCGAAGGACTGGGAAGAAGAAAAAGTTTCCCCCTCTTCCAGATAGACTTTGCTGATCGGCTTGTCGGACACTTTAATTTCTCCGTCCGTTCCCATTTAACAATACGATGATTTCAGCCGTTCAAACTCCGCAAAATCTTTTCGTAGCGCACTGAAAACTCCGATTTGGCTTCGGCGCCAAACGCGGGATCATTGGCATCGGCGGCGCGGGCATCCAACTCATCCCAATCTTCGGGCGTCAGAATTTTTAATGCGACCGGCAAGAAATCGTCTTCTTCCATCTGCATATGGCGGTGTTGGAAATCTGCGAGTTTGTGTAGATTTTCTATGACCTCATCTCGCGCTATTTCCTCTTCTGAAATCACACTCTCGATATTCGAGGCAAATTTCTGAGTCAGGTCATGTAACGCGTCGTGTTCCTGCTTAAGGTCAGCCATGTTGCTGGCGACGGCAGGCTCTCGCTGGGCAAGTTTCTCGAAGACCGCGTCTTCTTTCGGGTGGTGATATCGATGGGGGAAATGGAAAAGCAGGTCGATTGCGTCGCTAATGAGGTCGTAATCCGGCTTTCCGTTATTATGAAAAATAGTCAATTGACGTTCAAGAATGTCAAAAAGTTTTGCGAAGCTCCCATGCTCTTGGCGCAAGTCGTTCACGATTTGAGGCATGGCCTATTTTCTCATCCCCTATGGGATTAGATTGAACTGGGATTTCCCAGATAACCTTTAAATCCGCAGCGATTATAGCTCAATGGCATGGCTACTGGAATTGACTTCCCTCAACAGCCTTCCGGTAACGGATGCCCCACCGGCACTATGAACGTCCGATAATGGCTAAAATCAGGCGTTTTAGTCACAGGGCTATTCGTTAGCTGGTCAGGAATGATTGATCCCCCTCCCAGTGACCTGGTACGGCGCGCTCTTCTACCGACGCCGGGCGCTCACGGACCGACACCATATTGCCAATCTGTCCCAGCTCGTTTTTCTTCAGGCTGGATTGTTTGGCGCGCCGGATCAGCTTCAACTGCCCCCTATAAGCGGACATCACCGAGACACCCTATCGGACCCGCGCCCATAACTCGGCCAAATACAAGCGCATGAGCAAGGCGGTCGGCTACAGCCGGGGCTCCAACTGCATCAAGTGCCACAAGAATGCGGAAACCGGCACCTTCGAGGAATTTCCAGGCCTGTACGAGTAGGCGTGATCCGAGGGCGGGCAGGCGTCGTGAATTTATCTTTTCGATGCGTAGTAGCTGACTTTGCGTTCCAATAAGCCGAGGAATTCGGAAATGGTGAAGGCCATGGCAAATAGCACCAACAGGACGGCCCAGAAATGCGACATCAAGAATTGTTGGGAATACAGCTCAAACAGGGCGCCAAACCCGACGATGGATATAAGAAGCTGGCCAATGATGACGCCTTTAACGGCGCGAATAAAACCGATCCGAACGCCGCTTAGTATTTCCGGCAGCGCCGCCCATAAATAAATTTTCATAAAAGCGGCCATGGGCGAAGCGCCGAAGGAATTAGCCATTTCCACCAGTGCCGGATTTATCTGTTTAACGCCGGCGCGGGTGTTCAAAATAATGATCCAGATGGCGAATAATGTGGTCGTGATGACAATGGTTTTCAATCCGAATCCGAACAGAACCATCAGAACCGGCACCAGCGCCGTCAGCGGGGCGCTGAGGAACACGTTGACCCAGGGCAGCAGCAGTTCGTCTATAAACCGGTTTTTCCCCATCAAAATTCCGACGGGTATGCCAATGGTAACGGCGTAAAAAGTGCCCAGGGTGAAAGCCTGCCCGGTATCTATCACCGCCTTGATGAACGGTTTCGTCGTCATAATTTCGGATAACGTAATAAAAACATCCGACAAGGCAGGCAGAAAGAACGTCAACTCCAGCTGACCGATAATTTCCCAAAGCAAGCCCCAGACCAGAAGAGAGGACATCGCCGGCAATTGATAACCAAATAATTTCATAACGATTGCTTACTCTACGTACGTGCGCAGGGATTCCCAGATTTTGTCGACGATATCAAGGTATTCGGAATCCCGGCGGATGCTATCGATGGGTTTGTGACGAAAACCGCTGGGCCGGATGATTTCGGAAACCCGGCTCGGGCGCGGCAACAACAGGGCGATCTGATCAGAAACGTAGACGGCTTCCTCGATGGAGTGGGTGACGAAAAGGAAAGTCTTGTTTTCGTGCTTCACCAAGTTCAGCAGGTCTTCCTGGAATTTCCTGCGTGTCTGTTCGTCAACGGCAGAGAACGGCTCGTCCATCAACAGCACTTCGGCGTTTACGCTCAAGGCCCTTGCCAGGCCGACCCGCTGCCTCATGCCGCCGGAAAGTTCGTGAGGAACTTTCTGCTCAAACCCGCTTAAGCCCACGTCGGCGATATATTTTTCGGCGATGGCTTCCCTTTCCGACTTGGGCACACCGCGAAGCTCCAGACCAAAAGCGACATTTCTAAGGACACTGGCCCACGGCAGCAGGGCAAAATCCTGGAACACAAAAGCCCGGTCCGGTCCGGGGCCGGTGACTGTTTTGCCATTGACGATGACTTCGCCACTGGTGGCGGGAAGCAGGCCGGCGATGATTTTCAGCAGCGTGGTTTTCCCGCACCCCGACGGGCCCAGCAAAGAGGTCAGCTCGCCCTTGGGGAAATCCAGGGACAAATCGTGCAAGGCCTCGACATCATCGTAGTTTTTGAAAACATTACGAACCGAAACGGCGTTGGTTGATGTGGTTTGATTATTCATAAATTATAACTTTTCACCGATGGTCAATCTGAAACGAATCCCTTGTTAATGCCCTTGAATAACATGACCTCTATACGCTCAAGAAGGTTCAAAAAAAGAACGGCTAACAGGATGATGGAGAAAATGGCGGCATACATGCTGGGGTAATCGGCGATGGAGCGGCTGTAGGTGATAATATCGCCAACCCCCGTAGGGGTGATCTTCAACTCCGATAGAATGGCCCCGATAAAGCCCGCCGATACGCCAAGGCGCAGCCCCACGAAAATAATTGGCGAGGCCGCCGGCAAAATAATTTTCATGATGATATCGCGCCGGGTGCCAAGAAAGGATTCGCCCATTTCTACTATTGAAACGGAAGTATTGCGAACCGCGCCGCCGGTGTTCAAAACGATGACCGGCATGGCCATGATGCAGACCACGAACACCTTTGACGTTAACCCTATCCCGTAAACCATAATCAGCAAGGGGATCAGGGCGGCCAGCGGCGCCGATTGCATGACAATAAAAATTGGCGAGATAAACCATTCAAACTTGCGGCTCAACCCGATCCATATGCCCAGGCCAATTCCGATAAACGCCGAAATCAAAACACCGACAACAAGCGGCTTCAGGGTTTCCGCGTAGGCCGTAAAAATCGTTCCCTCGATGGTCAGGACCCAAAGGGCCGCCATGGATTCCAGGAACGTCGGAAAGGCGAAACTTACCGGCACCCGGCCGGCCACTTCCCAGGCCCCGAAGATCAGCACAGATGACAGAATTTTCAGCGATAAAGCCCGGTGTCGCATAAACGCTAATACACTATTCTTGAGGGAATTGAGAGAGCGATCAGGCGTCGGGCAAGCCGACGCCTGATCCTCAAGGTGCTTACTTGGTGGCGTCTCTCAGGGGCTTCAGATACCAGAAGTCCTCGATATTCAGATCAGAGAAACTTCCGGTGAGCTGGCCGGCCTTGTGGTACCACTCCATATCGGCCTTTGCGGCAACTTCTCCGCCGCCATTTTTATCGTACAAACCGCCGGCAACGGCGTCGGCGTAGAAGCCGTCCAGTTCGCCGAGAACCTCTTTCGGCAACTGCCCGATCGGCCCGTCAGGGTTGGTTTCACGGCGGATGATCGTCGGGTCTTTTGCCATATCCTGATAGACGCTGAGCAGGGCACGCACAAATATATCGACGTCCTTGGCGTTGGCCTTGATCCAGTTCAGGTTGGCGAACAGGGCTTCGTCGCTGGCGTCCACGTCGAACATGGGCAGCACGTTGAATTTATCGCCCTGGGTCTTAACCAGCTTGTTCTTGTTGGACAGGTCAACGATGGTGGCGTCCGTCTGTCCGGCGACCAATGCGACAATCCTGTTGGCGCTGCCCGGAACGTAGGAGCGCTTGCCAAATTTAATGCCCACCTTGTCTTCGATCACGTTGGCGATAGAATCCGTTCCGCCGCCGCGTGAATGCAGCAGGATCGGCTCGCCATTAAGGTCTTTAAGGCTGCTGTATTTTTTCGAAGATACCGGGAAAAATTTCAATTTTGACAATTGAAAAATAATCCGAACCGGTGCCTTCGATTTCTGCATTGCCGAATAGGGTGTGCCAAATCCGATGTCCATCTGGCCGCTTAAGATAGCCTGAATGGCCAGTTCCTCGTCGGCAAACGCCGTCCACTCGTAATCCAGGCCATTGGCTTTTGCCCGGTCCAGGGCGACAAAAAATGCCGCCAGTTCGTCTGACGGCGTTTCCGCCAGCGCAATACGAATTTTAGCGGCGTAAGAATTATTCGCCATGATGAACGTCGTTAACAGTAACGACGCAACGATAAGCGTGAGCTTTTTAAATACAGTTTTCATGATGTCCTCCCTGATGAGCCAAAGCGTATTTTTATGCCGATTATTTAGAAGCGTTCTTATTTTAAAGGGGTAATTCCCATAATTGTGATGTTTCTGTATGGACACTAAATTATCAACCATTATAATAATGGTGTCAATTAGCCCCATGGTTTTTTGTTAACATATTATAATAGAACAATAAGTTATCATGACGATCATTAACCAATAATAGATTGGTTAAAATTGGTTTTGAAAGATTGGCTGAAATGAACCCGCCGCACCCTGCCGCCAACGCCCTGACGACGTATATAGACGGCCAAGAACTGGCGCCACAAAGCAAGCTTCCGCCGGAACGCCGGCTGTGCGAGGAACTGCACATAAGCCGCGGCGAGCTGCGCAAAGCGCTGAGCCTGCTCGAGGCCGAAGGAAAAATCTGGCGCCATGTGGGCCGCGGCACCTTCGTCGGCACCCGCCCCCTCGACAAGATGGATGAGATCGCGGCCCTCAGCACCCACACCAACCCGTCGGAAGTCATGTCTGCGCGCCTGTTGCTGGAACCGGGCCTGGCCCGCCTTGCCGCCATTCACGCCAGCTCGGCAAATATTGAGCGCATGCGTTTATGCTCGAAAAGAAAAAACACCGCCGTTGATTGGCATACCTACGAGCGCTGGGACTGGGGATTCCACCAGGCCATCGCCGAAGCGACCCGCAACAAGCTGCTGCTGACCTTGTTTAATGCCTTGAACACCGTCCGCGAGGCAACCGAATGGGGACGTTTGCGCAAATCGCGCCTGACCGACGCCCACCGTCAACGCTCCAGCAGGCAGCATTTGGCGATTATCGATGCCATCGTCGCCCGTGATAAGGAACAAGCCGAAATCGCCATGCGCGATCATCTTAAATCGGTACACAAGGCCCTGTTGGGATCGGATTATGAAACCGACGACGTGGTCGCCATCGATGATATCAGGGCGTCCGGCAGAGCCGGGACCGCTGAAAATAATGATAGATAAATAAAAGCCGAATTCTTACGTCATATACTTTAGGAGAGCTTCCATGAGTTTTGTTATTCCCGCGCCGCCGACAGCCTCGGTCGAAATCGCCGGCACCGATGATCGATTCCCGGTGCGGCGTATCTATTGCATCGGCCGAAACTATCTGGCTCACATACGCGAATTGGGCAACGATGAGCGCAAGCCGCCGTTTTTTTTCCAAAAACCGGCCGACGCCCTTTTGCCGAGCGGCGGCGATTTTCCGTACCCGCCCCAGTCAAACGACGTACACCATGAAATTGAACTGGTCGTCGCCATCGCTAAGGGCGGGAAAAATATTGCCGCCGCCGATGCCCTGAATCATGTCTACGGCTACAGTCTGGGCATCGACATGACCCGCCGCGACCAGCAAAACAAGGCCAAGAAGGACGGCAAGCCCTGGGAAGCGGCCAAGGGGTTTGATCATTCGGCGCCGATCTCGTCGATCCACCCGGCCAGCGACATCGGCCACCCGGCCAAGGGCCGCATCTGGCTTGCCGTCAACGGCGACATTCGCCAGGACAGCGATCTTGATTTGCAGATCTGGAACGTCCAGGAAGGCATATCGCATCTGTCGAAGCTTTATGAAGTGATGCCCGGCGACCTGATCTACACCGGCACGCCCGATGGCGTTGGCCCGGTGGTGACCGGCGACGTGATGACCGGCGGCATCGATGGCATTGGCGAGATCGAGATCAAAGTCGTTTAAAGACTCGCGTAAATATCCGCTTTAGGGCCCGAGGCCCAGACAACAAAGCCCCGCAGCTTTTGGCGGAGACTTGGTGGAGCCGAGGGGAATCGAACCCCTGACCTCGTCATTGCGAACGACGCGCTCTCCCAACTGAGCTACGGCCCCATCATGGGTTTCATCTGGTTTCGGCGGTTTTATGGGACCCCGGCCCGGCCCTGTCAAGAGGCGGCAAGCGGTGGGCTATGGGCGGTGCGGCGAGCCTTGCCAGAAAAAGGCGGGAAGGTTAGGTTAGGCCCGAATTTAAAAGCCAAGGATACAAAAGCCCATGGAAGACTTTATCGGCCCTGTTCTGAAGCTCGTGCTCAGCATCATCGACCTTTATGTGTGGATCGTCGTCCTCGGCGTTATCCTCAACTGGCTGGTCGCCTTCAAGGTGGTCAATACATCGAACCGTTTCGTCTACATGGTGGGCGATTTTACCAACAAGATCACCGAGCCGGCCCTGAGGCGCGTCCGCAAGGTGCTGCCGGTGATGGGCGGCTTTGATCTGTCGCCGGTGGCGCTGATCTTGCTGCTGATCCTGCTCCAGGATTTGATCATCAACCAGCTTGTTAAGTTTGTCTGATTTTTTTAACCCGGCTTCCCGCGGCGTTCGCCTATGGGTGCGGCTGACCCCGAAGGCATCGGCCGATCGCATGGGCGATATCATTGAGGACCCCGACGGCAAGGTTTTCCTGAAAGCAGCCGTCACCGCGGCACCGGAAAACGGCAAGGCCAATGCGGCGTTGATCAAGTTGCTGGCCGGGGTGTGGAAACTGCCGAAATCAACCATCGATATAAACCGGGGCAAAACAGACAATAACAAGACACTCTTCATTCGCGGCGATACCGACGAAATATTGGGAAAATTGCGCCAGTGGGCGGCAGACAATCTAGGGAGATGAGGGCATATGAATGAGGCAAAAATAATAGACGGCAAGGCCTTCGCCGAGGCTTTGCGAAAACGTATCGGCGCCGAGGTCAAACGGCTGACCGATTACGGCGTGCAGCCCGGCCTGGCCGTGGTGCTGGTCGGCGAAGACCCGGCGTCGGAAGTATACGTCCGCAACAAGGGCAAGCAGACGCTCGAGGCCGGGATGCAGTCCTTCGAGCACAAGCTGCCCGCCGAGACCGACCTGAACGAACTGCTGACCCTTGTGCATGGCCTGAACAAGGACCCCAAGGTCAACGGCATCCTGGTGCAGCTTCCCTTGCCCGATCACATTGATGAGGCCCAGGTGCTGGCCGCCATCGAGCCCTCTAAGGATGTCGACGGATTTCATGTCATTAATGTCGGCCGGCTGGCCACCGGCGACGCCTCGGCCATGGTTCCGTGCACGCCGCTCGGCTGTATCATGTTGCTCAAAGACACCTTGGGCGATTTAAAAGGCAAGAAGGCCGTGGTGCTGGGCCGCTCCAACATCGTCGGCAAGCCGATGGCGCAATTGCTGCTGGCCGAACACTGCACCGTCACCATCGCCCATTCACGCACCGAAAACCTGGCCGCCGAATGCGCCGCCGCCGATATTCTTGTGGCCGCCGTCGGCCGCCCGGAAATGGTCAAGGGCGACTGGATCAAACCCGGCGCCACGGTCATCGATGTGGGCATCAATCGTATCGCTGCCCCGGAAAAGGGCGAAGGAAAAACCCGGCTGGTCGGCGACGTTGATTTTGCGGAAGCCGTACAGGTGGCCGGGGCGATCACCCCGGTGCCCGGCGGCGTCGGCCCCATGACCATCGCGGTGCTGCTGCGCAATACCCTGGTTGCGGCCTGCCTGCAACACGGCCGCGATATGCCGGATATCTAGTGTCGCGATGCCGGAAGAATCTATTTCCATTCAGCCGTTTACGCCTGACATGGCCGACCGGGTCGGCCGCCTTGTGGTCGCCATCCAGCGTGATGAATTCAAGGTGCCGATCGGCCTCGACGATCAGCCCGACCTGATCGACATTCCCGGTCATTATCAAAAGGCCGCCGGCGGATTCTGGATCGCGGTGACCGATGACGGACGCGTCGTCGGCAGCATCGGGCTGCTCGACATCGGCGGGAACTTAAGTGCGCTTCGCAAAATGTTCGTCGCCGCCGATTACCGCGGAAGCGAATGGGGCATTGCCAAAAGCCTGCTCGATGCCCTTCTCGCCCATGCCCGCACGCAATCCCTGTCCGCTATTTATCTCGGCTCGACCGCGGTCATGGCGCGGGCGCATCGTTTCTACGAAAAGAACGGCTTTCATAAAATTGACCGTGCCGACCTGCCCGAACAATTTCCGGTCATGGATGTGGACAGTCATTTCTGTCGGCTAAAATTAAATGACTCCTGATTTAACCGAACTGGCCCTGGCCATGGCGGTGTTTGTCGCCGCCCATATGATCCCGTCCCACGGGGGCCTGCGCCGGGCCATGATCGATACCCTGGGCGACTGGCCGTTTCGCATCGGCTACTCGCTGTTGTCCCTGGGGCTGCTGGTGTGGCTGATCGCCGCCTACCAGCGCGCCCCTTATGTGGCGTTGTTCGAGCCGATAACGTTCTTCCGGCATCTGCCCATGTCGGTGATGGCGCTGGCATGCGTGCTGGTGGCCAGTGGCTATTCCATCGCCAGGCCGTCGGCGCTGGTGCTGGAAAAGGTGCCCATGGCAGGTGGCGTGCCGGGGATTTTGAAGATCACCCGCCATCCGGTACTGATCGCCGTGGTGTTGTGGGCGCTCGCCCATATGGCCGCCAATGGTGACGGGGCGGCATGGATTTTGTTCGGATCCCTGGCCGGGCTATCGGCGCTCGGCGCGCTCCATATAGATCAACGCAAACGCGCCGAAGGCGACGACGACTGGCGACGGCTGGCGGCGGAAACCGCCAACATCCCGTTCCTGGCCCTTATTCAGGGGCGCACCCGGCTTAAGTTGTCCGAGATCGGCTGGAAGCCTATCGTCGGCGGTTTGCTGCTCTATGGGGCGCTGCTGGCGGCCCACCCCTATGTCATCGGGGTTTCGCCTTTGCCGTTGCCGAACTAGGGCGGCGGTGATAAAACCCGCGGCCATGAGCACAGACTTAAGTCACATCCGCAATTTTTCCATTATCGCCCACATCGACCACGGCAAGTCGACGCTGGCCGACCGGCTGATTCAGATGACCGGCGGCCTGCAAAGCCGTGAGATGAAGGAGCAGGTGCTCGATTCCATGGACATCGAGCGCGAGCGCGGCATCACCATCAAGGCGCAGACCGTGCGCCTCAGCTACAAGGCCCGCAACGGCGAGACCTATCAGCTCAACCTGATGGACACCCCCGGCCATGTGGATTTCGCCTATGAGGTCAGCCGCAGCCTGGCCGCCTGCGAAGGCTCGTTGCTGGTGGTTGATGCGACGCAAGGGGTGGAGGCTCAAACATTGGCCAACGTCTACCTGGCCCTCGGCAATAACCATGAAATCATCACCGTGCTCAACAAGATCGACCTGCCGGCGTCGGAGCCCGATCGCATCAAGGCGCAGATCGAGGAAGTCATCGGCCTGGATACTTCGGACGCCCTGGCCATTTCGGCGAAAACCGGGGTTGGCGTCGATAACGTTTTGGAAGCCCTGGTCGAGCGGCTGCCGGCCCCGACCGGCGATATTGATGCGCCGTTAAAGGCGTTGCTGGTGGACAGCTGGTACGACCCTTACCTGGGCGTCATGATTCTGGTGCGGGTTCATGACGGAATCCTGAAAAAAGGCATGAAGGTGCGGATGATGGCGTCCGGTACCACCCATCAGATCGAACAGGTCGGCGTGTTCACGCCGAAGGCAACCAAGGTCGATAGTTTAAGTCCCGGCGAGATCGGCTACATCACCGCATCTATCAAGACTGTCGCCGACACCGACGTCGGCGACACCATTACCGATGACAGGAAGCCCGCCCTGGTCGCCCTGGCCGGTTTCAAGCCGTCGGTGCCAGTGGTTTTTTGCTCGCTGTTTCCGTCCGACGCCAATGACTTTAATGACCTGCGCGATAGCCTCGCCAAGTTGCGCCTCAACGACGCCAGTTTCGAGTTCGAGCAGGAAAGCTCCATGGCCCTTGGCCTGGGCTTTCGCTGCGGGTTCCTGGGGTTGCTGCATCTTGAGATTATTCAGGAACGGCTGGAGCGCGAATTTGATCTGGACCTGATCACCACGGCGCCTTCCGTCGCCTATAAAATACAGCTCAACGACGGCACGGAAATGGAACTGCACAACCCGGCCGACATGCCGGACCCGGTGCGTATCACCGAAATATCCGAGCCGTGGATCAAGGCGACGATCATGGTGCCCGACGAATATTTAGGCTCGGTGTTGCAACTGTGCACGGAACGGCGCGGCGAACAGATCGAGCTGACCTACGCCGGCACCCGGGCCATGGCTATTTACCGGCTGCCCCTGAACGAAGTGGTGTTCGATTTTTATGACCGGTTGAAATCCATCAGCCGGGGATACGCCAGCTTCGATTACGAAATGGACGGCTTCACCCCCGGCGACCTGGCCAAGGTGTCCATATTGGTCAACGCCGAGCCGGTCGATGCCCTCGGCTTCGTCTGCCACCGGGCGCAATCGGAAATCCGTGGCCGCGGCGTCTGCGAACGGCTGAAAGACCTGATTCCCCGGCAATTGTTCAAAATTCCGATCCAGGCCGCCATCGGCGGAAAAGTGGTGGCCCGCGAAACCATCAGCGGCATGCGAAAAGACGTCACCGCCAAGTGTTATGGCGGCGACATCACCCGCAAGAAAAAGCTTCTGGAGAAACAGAAGAAGGGTAAAAAACGCATGCGTCAGTTCGGTAAGGTCGAAATCCCGCAGTCGGCGTTCATCGCCGCCCTGAAAATGGGCGACGACAAAAAATCCAAATCCTGATCTATTTCTGCTCGCCGCCGTCTTCGAAGGAAGGAATTTCCCCGGCCTCGAAATCGGTGGGCAGGTTGGCGTCGGGGGCCAGATCCTCTCCCATCAGATGGTCGGGCAGCAAGTCCTGGGGGCCGTGGACCTCGTGGCTGGTGCCGTTTTCCACCTGTTCGGCCCGGGCCAGACGGGTCAATTCGTCGAACAGTTCGAAGGATTCCTGGGCCTCGCGCAGCTCGTTGTCGTAATTGACACCGCCGGGGGGCCGGGCCTTGATCATCAGGGTCAGGCCGGGGGCGCCGAAAATCAACCAGGCAGGAAGCTTCATAAGGCCCAGTAAATAAGGGTCGAGCAGCCACGGGACAAGCCGGTTGACCCGAATCTCGAAAACCAGCAGGCTTTTCGGCCAGAACGTGTACCAAAGGTCGCGGGCCGAGACGATTATCGCGCCTTTGTCGCCGGGCATGGCGTGGGCGGCCATTTCGGCGGCCGCCGTAAAGCAGGCCGCCACCATCAAACCCAGCCCGATATAAAAGAGTATTCGCATGACCGGCATCATAACCGTTGCGCCGCCCCATCGCCTCGGTTAATTTGCGCCGCTTGAGGAGGGGTGGCCGAGTGGCTGAAGGCGCACGCTTGGAAAGCGTGTATGCGGGAAACCGTATCGAGGGTTCGAATCCCTCTCCCTCCGCCACCCCACCCGAAGGGGACGGGGATCGAATTTTCTCCTTTTTACGCTCAGCCTAGAAATTCGATGACCAGCCATTGGCCATACCCGCTAGGACGCAGGCGCGCAAAAAAAGTTCCCGAAAAAACGATGTTCGGGAAAAAAACGGGAATTATTTTAAAAAATGAAATTTTTACTGGGCGTTGACGGCGCGGCCGGCCTTTTCAGACCCGGTCAATTTGAGCTGCGCCTTCTGCTGGGCCTCGGCCTCGTTACTGGCGGCGACGGTGATGGAGCGCTTGCTCCCGGTTTCGGGATCGACGCAGGAAACCGCATAATCTTCGCCGCAGGTGCTGGCCGGTCCGGCAATCTCGGCCGAGCTGGCTTTCGCCCCCTTGGGGCGCTCGGGCGTGCCGCCCAGAACGTCCGGGCGCTCTACTTCGACCAGGGACAGCTTGGCGCTGGGGCCGCCTTCGCGGGCCAAGTCCGATGAGCGGTTGTAGGCATTTGCGGCATTGCTGCGCTCGTTCCTGTTGGCGGCGGCAATAGACTGCTGCACCGCCGGCTGGACCTCAGGTCTATCGTTGGCGGCATTTTCCGGCGCACCGACCCTGGAGCCTTCCTTCTTGGACCCATCAGGACGCTCGGGGGTCCTGGCGGTGTTATCCTGAAGTTTCGGACGGGCTTCCTCGGACAGGCTGACCACGACGCTGGGGCCAAAACGGCTCTCGCGGGTCAGGCCCGATGAACGGTCATCGGTCTTGAGGGCGTCACTGATGCGGTCGCTTTTTTCACCGGCCTGGACGTCGGCGATGGCCGACACCGCCCCCGCCCCGTCCCGCTTGCCGGCAGTGGCAAAGGACTGTTGGGCCGTATAGGACGCTGCTAGGTCAACGTGGGACGCCATTGGAATCCTCATTTAAAAGGCAGAAAGCCGCCTCGAAGGCCTAATTCCGACAGATGCCGCAAAGATTGTAAAGAAAATCAGCCCTTTCCTCACGCAAGTGTGATCAGGCAGCCAGCATTTCCTTAATTCTCAAGCTGTTGAGGGCTCCCGGTGGGCCAATCCGGCCGGGTTAGTCCCGCGCCTCGGAATGAAACATCTTCGATGTAATCAGCCAGCCGCCGTCGGTTTCGACCAGATGCAGGTGATCGATAAAGTCGCGGCCCAGGTAAAAATCATGGACCCGCACCGAGGCGACCTTGCCGGTCCGCTCGATGCCAAGGATCGACATATCGAAGGGCACGCCCTCGGCTTTCGGTGATGGCACGGTGGCGACGAATTTGAAAAAGTGATCCGCGGTCATGATCACCATCTTGCCGTCGCTGCCATAGCCGATGATCCGGCAGTCGGGATGGAAGACATGGGCGAGCATGTCTGTATTGCTGTCGTACAGGCCGTCGAAGTAAATCTTCACGGCAGCCATGATGTCCGCGACGTCTGTATCATTTGTCATGTTAATTTCCTTAACTTCTGACGACAGGGTCGCCGAAAACAGGGGAACATTCAATATCTGGCCCGGTCCTTTGACAAAATTCCCCATTAACGGTTGCGCCCCCATGCTCCTATCGGATAGAAGTTTTGATAGCGGAACGAGTTTTCAGGGGGGCGATCTAAGGGGATGGGTGTTTATCTGGAAGAATTGCAGGCGCTGGATATCTGGCGCCGCGCCATTGTTGACAGTGTGCGCCGCGACGCGCCGGACCTGTCGGCGCGCCAGATGGCGCTGTTGTTGACGGTCTATCTGACAGAGTCGCCGCACACGGTTCGCGGCCTTGCCGAAACCCTGAAAATTTCCAAACCGGCGGTCACCCGCGCCCTCGACCGGCTCAGCGAATTCGGCATGGTGCGCCGCAAGCCCGATGAAACCGACCGCCGCAGCGTGCTGATCCAGCGCACGGTCAAGGGCTCGGTATTCCTGCGTGAATTTAGCGAACTGATCGTTGCCGCCGCCCGCGATACGGCCAGCTAATCCCTAAGCTTCCCTTAGATGTCGCCGGGCCGGGGGTCGGTACCGGTGAAGGTAGGTCGGCAGCACCGCTTCCGCCGCCGCCGGATGAATGCCCAGGGCTTCAAAACCCAGGGCCTCATCTGCGACAAGGTTATCGGCCTTCAACAGGCGCACCTGATCGCGTGTAAGCAGCGGCTTGGGCAGCTTTTCCAGGAACCAGCCCCAGAATGACGCCCAGAAAAACGGCACCGGCAGCAAAATGCGGCTGCGTCCGCTCTGGGCGCAAACAAGGCGCATCAATTCCGTAAAGCTGTAGACGCTGGGGCCGCCCAGCTCAAAGGTCTTCGCAGCGGTTTGCGAATCGCCGAGGATGTTGATCACGGCCTTGGCAATATCGTCCACATAGACCGGCTGCATAAAAGTGCCGCCATCGCCGTAGAAATCCAGATCGACGGGGGCATCAAGGCCAAACAGGGTCACCTTGGGGATCAGCGGACAGCCGAACACCGGCAACACCGGCGATAGCCGCGCGATTCCGGCAAAAAGGTTGAAGAATTTATCCTCGGGGCCGAAGACGACGGCGGGCCGGATGATGGTGGCGCCGGGGAAGGCCTCGAGGACGGCGGCTTCCCCCGCGGCCTTGGTCCGCGCATAGATTGAGGCCGACTCCGTATCGGCGCCGAGGGCCGAGACATGAACCAGCCTTCTGACTCCGGCTTGCCGGGCCGCGGTCGCCACATTGGCGGCGCCATCCACGTGGACACGCTGGAATGTATTTTTGCCCCATTCGGACAGGATGCCGACCAGATTGACGGCCTCGGTGGCCCCGGCCAGTGCCCGGGCGACGGATAGAGGGTCGGTAATGTTGGCCGGGAAGGGGATAATCTGGCCAATATCGCCCAGCGGTTTCAGGAAGGCGGCGGCCTCCACATCGCGCACGGCGACACGCACGATGGCGCCCTCAGCAGCCAGACGCTGGACCACGTAACGGCCGATGAAACCCGACCCGCCAAACACGGTAACGACACGGCGTACCATTGGTATTTTCTCCCTGAATCAACTCTATCGATGGCCCCCATTGAAGCACTTTGGCGGCCCGCTTGGGAACTTAATATTGCAGGCAGAATGCCGGGATTCGGCGCACTTAAGGCGGCAATCTGTTGACATACAGGGGGCTAGGGGGTAACGACTGTCCCTCCGCCAAAAAAGCGGGAAACGACGGCCATCTAAATAGTGCCCAGGTGGCGGAATTGGTAGACGCGCTGGCTTCAGGTGCCAGTGGCCGCAAGGCCGTGGAAGTTCGAGTCTTCTCCTGGGCACCATTACACGGGGTCGTCGTTGATGAAGGGGCATTAAGGAGCTGACCGGTGGCGATTGCAGACATTAACAAGGCGGTTATAAAAGTCCATCAGGGCGACCTTCCGGACGGCCTGGATTTCGGCGCCAGCGTTGCCGTCGATTCGGAAACCCTTGGCCTCAACCCGCATCGTGACAGGCTGTGTCTGGTTCAACTATCAGCCGGTGACGGCAGCGCCCATCTGGTCAAGTTTGCGGCCGGTGAATACGATGCGCCTAACCTGAAAAAACTGCTGGCCGACAACGCGGTCACCAAGCTGTTCCACTATGCCCGCTTCGATGTGGCGGTTATCAAGCGTTATCTGGGCGTCGACTGCACCGCCCTTTATTGCACCAAGATTGCCTCCACCCTGGCCCGCACATATACAGACCGTCACGGCCTGAAGGACGTATGCCGGGAATTGCTCGGCGTGGAGCTGTCGAAAGAACAGCAATCATCCTACTGGGGCACCGAAACCCTCAGCGAAGAGCAGATCCGATATGCCGCCGCCGATGTTCTGTATCTGCACGCCTTGCGCGAACGCCTGGATGATATACTGGCCCGGGAAGGTCGAGGCCATCTGCTCGACGCCTGCTTCAAATTCGTTCCGACCCGCGCCGAGCTCGATCTCGGGGGCTGGCCATACATCGATATCTTCAGCCATTAGGCGACCCCCTTACGGCTGATTTTATTGACGAATCAATGTGTTGGGACCATACTCGGCAGATATCCGGCACATAAGTTGCATGTTTTCCACTTAAAATAGTTAATCATGGCATCTGGCAAGAATAAACCGGCGAAAGACCTGCTTGAAACGGCCCGGCGGGTACTCGGCCTGGAAATAGAAGGCCTCAGGGCCCTGGAAAAGGGCCTCGACGGTCGCTTCATCGACACCCTCGATCTGCTGTCGGCCATGCAGGGACGCGCCGTCATCACCGGCATGGGCAAAAGCGGCCATGTGGCTAACAAGATTGCCGCCACTTTCGCCTCGACCGGCACGCCGGCCATGTTTGTTCACCCGGCCGAGGCCAGCCACGGCGATCTTGGCATGATTACCGAAGAAGACGTCATCATCGCGCTGTCCAATTCCGGCGAGACATCCGAACTGGCCGATCTGGTTGCCTATGCCAAGCGCTTCAAGATTCCGCTGGTCGGCATTACGGGACGCGGCGACAGTACCCTTGCCAAAGCCGCAACCGTCGCCCTTGTGCTGCCGGAAAATACCGAAGCCTGCCCCATGGGGCTGGCGCCGACCACATCGACGACGGTGATGCTGGCCCTTGGCGACGCCCTAGCCGTCGCCATGCTGGAACGCAAAGGTTTTTCGCCCGACGATTTTCACGTTCTGCATCCCGGCGGCAAGCTCGGCCAGAAATTGCTGAAGGTCACCGACATCATGCACTCAGGCGCCGAGCTGCCCCTGGTCGCCGCGAACATGAAAATGTCGGAAGCCCTTGTCGAGATGACGACCAAAAGTTTTGGCTGTCTTGGCGTCATCGATGACGACGGCGCCCTGCTGGGGATTATTACCGACGGCGATTTGCGCCGCAACATGAGCCCCGATCTTATCCAGCGCACGACCGCTGATGTGATGACCGCAGGCGTCCGGACAATCGGCGTCGAGGCGCTAGCGACTGAGGCCCTGGGCCAGATGAACGCCAGCGCCATCACCACGCTGTTCGTCGCCGAAGACGGCCGCCCCGTCGGCATCGTGCACATTCATGATTGTCTGCGCGCCGGAGTCGCCTGATGTCAGGCACCATACACGCCACGCGCGGGCATGGCGCGCCGCTGGGTGGGTACAGCCGCTTTGTCGTGTTGATGAAGGTCTTTCTGCCGGTGGTGGCGGTGGCGTTGATCACCCTTGTCCTCATCTGGCCGCACCTGCAGTTTAAGGATGCCCGCTTTCGCATCGGGTTTTCGGCCCTGACATCTGGTGATACGAATGATCCGTCCATGATCAACCCGCGCTATATCGGAACCGATGAAAAGAGTCAGGCGTTTTCGGTGACGGCCGATATCGCCAAGAACCTGCTAAACGGCAAAAAAAGTATCGAGTTGGAAATGCCGAAGGCCGACATATCCCTTGAAGATGGCAGCTGGCTGGTGTTGACGGCCAAAAACGGCATATATGAACGGGTCGCCGAAACCCTGCAACTTAAGGGTTCGGTCAATATGTTCCATGATTCAGGATATGAATTTAAAACAGAAAGCGCAGACATAGACCTGGCCACCGGCATTGCCACCGGCCTCCAGTCCATAGAAGGTCAGGGGCCGTTTGGAACACTCAAGGCAGAAGGCTTCAAGCTCTTTAAAAATAAAAATGTCATATTATTTACCGGAAAATCACGCATGACCATGTATCCCGCCAACAGTGAGAAGGCGCAATGACCGCTCCCGGATTATTCAAATCAGCCCTGGCCCTTATCTTTGTCTTTGGATTGCTGGCCGCCCGCCCGGTCCTTGCCCAGGGACTTGATTTTGCCACCGGCAATTCGGACACCCCGATCGAGGTGTTCGCCGACGACGGCATCGAATGGCAACAGGACGAGTTGATATTCCTGGCCCGCGGTAATGCCCGTGCGGTGCGCGGCAACGTCACCGTCTATGGGGACGAGCTGCGCGCCTATTATCGCAAATTGCCGAAAGGCGGGACCGAAATCTGGCGCCTTGATTCAATCGGTAACGTCAAGATCGTCGCGCCCGGGGAAACCGCTTATGGCGATAAGGGTGTATATGATGTGGATAATGCGATTTTGCTGGTTACCGGCAACAATGTCCGCCTGGTCACCGCCGAGGATGTGATCACCGCAAAAGACCAGCTTGAATATTGGGAAACCAAGCAGATGGCGGTGGCGCGCGGCGACGCCAAGGCGGTCAACGGTGGAAAGGCCCTCGCCGCCGACGTCCTGGTCGCCTATTTCGAGAAAGACGCACAGGGCAAAAGCGCCGTTCACAGGATCGAGGCTTTCGACAGAGTGGTCGTCGATAGTGGCCCGGACCAGGTCAAATCGGACCGTGGGGTATATAATGTCAAAAGCGGTATCGCCACCCTGACCGGTTCCGTTAGGATGACCCGTGACGGCAACCAGCTGGACGGATGCCGGGCGGTGATTAACATGAACAACGGCGTCAGCAAGCTGTTCAGTTGCTCCGACGGACAGGTCGGCGGCATTCTTAAGCCGAAAACGGGGCCTTAACAGGGGGGCGGGTAACCCTTTCTTTAGGATCGAGCCATTAGGCTGACAGGCAAATGACAGACGATTACACCCCCGAATACACGCCACAGCGGCCGCCAACAGGCGCCTCAGGTGAAGGCGAGGTATTGCCGAAGCTGGTTGCCGAGAGCAACCGGGGACTATCGGCCAATAATCTTGGCAAGCGTTTCAAAAAGCGCCCTGTGGTGCGCGGCGTTAGCCTGTCCATTCAGCGCGGCGAGGTGGTCGGCCTTTTGGGCCCGAACGGGGCCGGCAAAACAACCTGTTTTTATATGATCACCGGGCTGATTCCGCTGGATTACGGAAATGTTGTGCTCGATGGCCAGGATATTACCGAATTGCCCATGTACCGGCGGGCCCGCCTCGGCATTGGGTATCTGCCCCAGGAAGCATCGATCTTTCGCGGCCTGACGGTCGAGAACAATATCCGCGCCGTGCTTGAAGTGGTCGAGCCGGCGCGCGATCGTCGGGAAGCCATACTTGACGCCCTGCTGGCGGAATTTTCCATTACCCATCTTCGCCGCACGCCGGCATTGGCCCTATCGGGTGGCGAACGCCGGCGGGTCGAGATTGCCCGGGCGCTTGCCTCAAATCCGCATTTCATCTTACTCGACGAGCCCTTTGCGGGCATCGATCCGATCGCCGTCGGCGATATCCGCGATCTTGTCTCGCACCTGAAGGATCGGGGCATCGGTGTGCTGATCACGGATCATAACGTCCGCGAAACCCTGGACGTCATTGATCGAGCCTACATCATCCATGACGGAATGATGCTGATGGAGGGGGCGCCCTCGGACATCGTCGGCAACGAAGACGTCCGGCGCGTTTATCTGGGTGAACGCTTTAGTCTGTAATTCGCTATGGTCCTGACACCACGCCTTGATTTGCGCCAAAGCCAGTCTTTGGTTATGACGCCGCAATTGCAGCAAGCGATCAAGCTGTTGCAACTGTCGAACATTGAACTCAATGAATATGTCGAGAGTGAGCTTGAGCAAAATCCGTTGCTGGAAAGGGATGATACCGCCGGGAGCGTGGACAGCGATGGCCTTGGCGGCCCCGACGGTTCCGGCGGCGACGGCGCAGCCAACAGCACCGGCGAAGATTTTGGCGATGCCGTCGATCCTGATCTGAATGGCCTTAAGGCCGTGGACTTCAGCGATCAGGGCAATGGCACCGAAGCCATTGCGGGCGACATGGGCAATGACATGGACACCGGCAGCGACTGGAATAACGATTCCATATCCAACGCCGATATTGCCGCCGAACAATTGTCCGATCAGGCGTTTTCCGATTGGGGCAGCGGCGGGCAAGGAACGGATTTCGGCGGTGCCCTGCCAAATCTGGAAGAAACAGTTTCGGGAAACATAAGCTTGCGCGACCATCTTGGCAGCCAGATGGCGTTGTCTATGTTCGATCCCGTCGACCGACTGATCGGCGCATCGCTGATCGATATGCTTGATGGTTCAGGATATATAAGCGGCGAGCTAGATCAACTTGCCGATGGGCTGGGCTGTTCCCTGCAACAAGTCGAAGCCGTTCTGGAGGTTTTGCAAAGCCTTGATCCACCCGGCATTTTTGCCCGCGACCTTTCCGAATGCTTGGGCTTGCAGCTAAAGGAACTGGACCGGCTCGACCCGGCCATGCAGGCGCTGCTGGGAAACCTGGAAATGCTGGCCAAACGCGACCTCGCAGGCCTCATGGATATTTGCGGCGTCGATGAAGAAGACATCACCGATATGGTCGCCGAGATCAGAGAACTCGACCCGAAACCGGCCGAGGCCTTTGATGGCATCGTCGCCCAGCCGGTAGTGCCCGATGTCATCATGCGTTCTGTGGCGGGTGGTAACTGGGTAGTGGAACTGAACACCGACACCCTTCCAAAGGTGCTGGTCAACAACACCTACTTCACACGTATCAGCCGGGACGCCGGCTCGAAAGCAGACAAACAATATATCAACGATTGTTACCAGTCGGCCAACTGGCTGGTGAAATCCTTGCACCAGCGCGCCACGACTATTCTGAAAGTTGCCAGTGAACTGGTCCGCCAACAAGATGCGTTTTTCATACGCGGAGTGCAGTATCTGAAACCGTTGGTGCTGCGGGACATTGCAGAAGCTATTGAAATGCACGAGAGCACGGTGTCCAGGGTGACATCCAACAAATTTATGGCGACACCGCGTGGTATTTTCGAACTGAAGTATTTTTTTACCGCCGCCATCGGCTCATCTTCCGGCGGCGAATCCCATTCCGCCGAGTCCGTACGCCACCGGATCAAGGCGCTGATCAAAGCAGAGCCGATGAGTAAAATTTTGTCCGATGATAAAATTGTTACCTTGCTGAGAGGTGAGGGGGTCGATATTGCACGCCGCACGGTCGCCAAATATCGCGAGTCGCTGAGCATTCCCTCATCCGTACAGCGCCGCCGCGAGAAAAATTCTGCCTTATAAATAGTCATTAAAAACAATATATTACATGTAAAATTGCCAGACTATTGACACCGTCGGGCGAGCCATCTACTTTCCGGGCCGTCGCCTTTCTGGAGCCGGGCCATGGCCCTGTTGAGGTCGCTGAGACAGGCCAGCGGAGCGACGAACTTGAAGCCCCGTCCAAGGACGGCGTGCCCGAAAATAAAGGGTTAATTACAGAACGAAATGGACGGCCGAACGACTTCACAAGCATTCGGCGCTACTTAATGGACATATCTATCAAAGGCATACATGTGGACGTCGGCGAAGCCCTTAGCGGCCATGCCGAAGCAAACTTAAAAGATTCCGTCAAAAAATATTTCGACAGTGCGCTTAATTCGACAGTGGTTTTTTCTAAAAAAGGCCACGGTTTTCACGCCGACATTACCGTGCACGCCGGTCGTGGCATGGTCATGCAGGGCGGCGCAACGGCCGATGACGCCTATGCCGCTTTCGACAGCGCCCTTAACCGTATCTCAAAACAGCTCAGGCGTTATAAAAGCCGCCTGCAAGATCACCACAAACATGGCCCCAGTGAAGAAGAGCTGATCCGGGCCCAGTATGCGATCATGTCCCCGGAAGCCGACGAAGACGACCTGCCCGAACAGGGCTCTCCGGCCATTGTCGCCGAAATGCCCCACGAGATCGCCACCCTGACCGTCGGCGAAGCGGTCATGCGTATGGACCTGGCAGATGCCCCGGTGGTCATGTTCCGCAACCGGGCCCATGGCGGGTTCAACGTTGTTTATCGCCGGGCCGACGGAAATGTCGGCTGGATAGATCCCAACAATATCCAATAATAGTAGGAATTATTTGATGGAGATCACGGACCTAATAACAACCGCCGGCGTCGTAGCTAATTTACGTGCGACGTCGAAAAAACAGGCCCTGCAGGATCTTGCAAAGCTGGCTGCGGAAATTACCGGGCTGCATGAGCGCGCCATCTTCGATGTCCTGATGGAACGCGAACGCTTGGGCACCACCGGCGTCGGCAACGGCATCGCCATTCCCCATGGCAAGCTGGCCAGTCTTGACAAGCTTTACGGATTGTTCGCGCGCCTCGAAACGCCGATCGATTTTCAGTCCATCGACGAACAGCCGGTCGACCTGATCTTCCTGCTGTTGGCGCCCGAGTCCGCCGGTGCCGACCACCTGAAAGCGCTGGCCCGGGTATCGCGCCTGTTGCGCGACAAACAGGCCTGTGAAAAGCTGCGGGGCACCGACAACGCCGATGCGCTGTTCGCGTTGCTCACCGAATCATCGGCGCAGGCGGCGTAGTAGACGCCTCTTTTTTGTCCCTGCCGGGCGTTCGCTGTCGCTCTCTTGGCTTTTTGGCCTCTGGAAGCCAAGTCCAAAGTGGCAACAGGCACCCGGCTTGGCAGAATCCAGCTCCTGTCAAAAACTTGTTTTGACTTCCAGAGACCCAGCCAAGGGCCACAGGCCCGCCCGGCGCGTGAGGGGTATTTAACCTAAAAGAGGCCACAAGTCCGGTGGCCTAGTTTTCAGCATCAACCTCGATGGTCTTCTGTTTATTTCCGGCGGGGCTTTTCTCGATCTTGATGGTGCGGACTTCCGGTTCCGGCACATGACGTTCCAATTCGATGTGCAGCAAGCCATTGTCCATGGCCGCCCCCTTGATCTCGATGCCTTCGGCAAGCACGAAACTGCGCTGGAATTGCCGAGACGCGATGCCTCGGTGCAGGAACACCCGCTCGATGCTATCGTCGACCTGATGGCCGCGGACGACAAGCTGGTTGTCCTCGGTGGTCACCGCCAGGTCTTCAAGTGAAAACCCGGCGACGGCGATGGTGATGCGCAAGGCAAACTCGCCGGTCTGTTCGATGTTATAGGGGGGGTAGCCCTCTCCGGACGCCTTCGAGACCTGATCGATGATCCTCTCGAAGTTTTCGAAGCCCAGCAACAGGGGGTTGTTTAATCCGCTGATCCGCGACATTGGCCGTCTCCTCTGACATACATGAGCGAGCTATGGCGTTGCGTCGGCCCCTTAAGGCACCGACGCTTAAGTCCCTATAATCTGGGCAAAAATGCGGCAAAGTCAAGGACGCCATCGGCGAAGCGGAGAAGCCGCGTGCGGCATTTATCAAATATCCGGAAAAACAAAACCCCAAGGTTTCCCTTGGGGTGATGATGGTGGAGACTTGGTGGAGCCGAGGGGAATCGAACCCCTGACCTCTACAATGCCATTGTAGCGCTCTCCCAACTGAGCTACGGCCCCTCAAAGTCTGGGTGCCGGTTCTGGTCCCGGCAGAGGGTCGGATACATACGGGCGAAGGCCGCCAATGGCAAGCGAAAAAACCGTATCGCCTGCCGTCGGAAGGGCCGCTAGACCTTGTCTGTGGTGCCTTCGTCGACGTGTTCGAGAACTTCCTGAACATCGTCGTCTTCTTCGCTCAGATCAGAGGTATCTTCGATCAGGTCGTCTTCGTCGTCGTCATCAAGCAGGTCGTCATCATCGTCATCATCGGAATCTGCGACAACCACATCCTTGACGATTAAATCGATGTCATCGCCATTATCTGCCAATGCCGCCTTGAGTTTGTCATCAAGCGGTGGCTTGGCGGCTTTCGGGGCCACTTCCTCGGGGGCCGAAGCGCGTCTTGACCGGGGCGGTTTGGCGGGCTTTACCTTTTCTCCGCACTTGGGGCACACAGCAGGGGTTTTCTTCAAATCAAAAAATCGCGCATCACAACCCGCGCAAATATGCTTGTTTCCCAAGTTAGCCTTCGACACCTGTTATCCTCCGACCGTTTGTTGACGTTTCGTGTATGTGCCAATTGCCATGTTCCGGGGGTTCTGTCAAAAGCAAAATAGCAAAGCCTCGGCACTTAACCGGGAGGGAACGCTACCGCCGCCAAGGGGTTTCGTGCTAGACAGCCCTTTCATAACAACATCGGGCGTGCGGTCGGACGGGCACATGATTTTTTTTGCCGTTAAATTCAAAGGTTTAAACCGGAGTTTAAGCCGGGAGCCGGAAAAGTGACGCCGTTGATTTCGCACCCCGCCGATGCCTTTAACGGAACCGCCATGGTTCCCGGCGATAAATCCATTTCCCACCGGGCCCTGATGATTGCGGCGCTGGCCATTGGCGAAACGACGATCAGCGGCTTGCTGGAAGGCCAAGATGTACTGGCTACCGCCGCCGCGCTGAGCGCCCTCGGCGTTGATATTATCAACGATGGCGGCGGCAACTGGCGGGTCCACGGGCGTGGTCTTGGCGGCTTGACCGAGCCGCAAACCACACTCGACATGGGCAATTCAGGGACTGCGGCCAGATTGCTGTTGGGGGTGCTGGCGGGCCATCCGCTGACCGCCACGATTACCGGCGATGCATCGTTGAACGGCCGTCCCATGGGCCGCGTCATCGAACCCTTGCAGCACATGGGCGCCCAGTTCAAGGCCCGCCCCGGAAATCTATTGCCGCTGACCATGACCGGCGCTGCCGATCCGCTGCCGGTTGATCTGGAACTGGACGTGCCATCGGCCCAGGTCAAGTCGGCGATCTTGCTGGCCGGCTTATGTGCCCCGGGCCTGACCCGTGTCGTCGAGCCGAGGCCAACCCGCGATCATACGGAACGCATGCTGACGAGCTTCGGGGCCGAGGTTGCGGTCGAGGATATTGAAGATGGCCGGCGCGCCGTTACCGTCGCCGGGCAGCCGGAGCTGACGGCCACCGACATCACCGTGCCGGGGGATATCTCGTCGGCGGCCTTCCCGCTGGTCGCCGCCCTGATCGTGCCGGGTGGAAAAATAGAGCTGACCGGCGTCGGCATCAATCCGCTGCGCACCGGTCTGCTTGATACATTGCGCGACATGGGGGCAGCCATATCGATCACAAACGAACGCCTTGTCGGCGGCGAGCCGGTCGCCGATATAGACGCCGCCGCGGGCCGCCTGCGCGGTGTCGTGGTCCCGGCAAGCCGGGCGCCGTCGATGATCGATGAATACCCGATCCTGGCCGTCGCTGCCGCCATGGCCGAGGGGGCCACGATCATGCATGGGCTGGCCGAGCTCAGGGTCAAGGAAAGTGATCGCCTGAGCGCCATCGCAAAAGGACTTTCGGCGTGTGGGGTGACGGTCGAGGCAGGTGACGATGTGCTGGTCGTGCACGGCATCGGCAAGCCGCCGAAGGGCGGCGCCACCGTTGCCGTGCATATGGACCACCGCATCGCCATGGCCTTTCTGGTGCTCGGCATGACATGCGAAAACCCGGTCACTGTCGACGATGGCACGCCGATCGAAACCAGCTTTCCGGGATTCCGGGAGCTGATGAACGGCTGCGGCGCCAAAATAGAGGAAACCCGATCATGACCGACATTCCGAAAGTCATCGCCATCGACGGCCCGGCGGCGGCGGGCAAAGGCACTCTGGCGAAACGCCTGGCGGAACATTTCCAGCTCGAATTGCTGGATACCGGGCTGCTCTACCGGGCTGTCGCCCGCAAGGTCCTGGATAATGGCATCGCCATCGGCGATGCCCCCGAAGCTTATGCCGATCTGGCCGGTCAGGCGGCGCGGGACCTGATTCCCGCCGACCTTGAGGTGCCGGGCCTGCGCGCCGATGAAACCGCCCAGGCGGCATCGAAGGTTTCGTCCCTTCCGGCGGTCCGGGGGGCGCTGCTGGACTTTCAACGGGATTTTTCCAGAAATCCGCCGAATTCTGCGCCTGGGGCCGTTCTCGACGGCCGCGATATCGGCACCGTTGTCTGTCCCGACGCCGATGTGAAGCTGTTTGTCACCGCATCCACGGAAATCAGGGCAAAAAGACGGCTTAAAGAGTTGCAGGATCGCGGACTCGAAGCTATATATGCCCGCGTTCTGGACGACATGAAGGAACGTGATGCCCGTGATGCGGGCCGTGACGTATCTCCACTGGTCGCAGCCGAAGATTCTTTTCAGCTCGATACCAGCGATCTTGACGCCGATCAGGCTTTTGCCGCGGCACTTGATTTCATCGAAAACCGGAACACCTAAGACGGCTTTTTCGCATGGTGTGAAAAAGTTTTGATCGTTTCCGCCAAAAGACCGCCGGGATCAACCGGCTGGCCGGGAAAAAACATAGACCTAAGGATACCAGATCATGGCTCCTGCAAACATGAGCACAGAAGAACCCTCCTTTGATAGTGGCGAGATTTTCGCCGACCTGCTGGACGAATCGCTTGGTGCCGACGGCGCCTTTGAAGGCCATGTCGTTAAGGGCACGGTCATCGCAATGGACAGCGACGCCGCGACCATCGACGTCGGCCTCAAATCCGAAGGCCGCGTATCGCTGAAAGAATTTGCCCTTCCCGGTCAGCCCGCCGACATCAAGGTTGGCGATATCGTCGATATTTTCGTCGAACGCTTCGAGGACCGCGACGGTGTCGTGCGCCTGAGCCGCGAAAAGGCCCGCCGCGAGGAAGCCTGGACGGACCTGGAAAAAATGTTCAACGCGACCGAGCGCGTCAACGGCGTCATCTTCGGGCGCGTCAAGGGCGGCTTTATCGTCGATCTTTCCGGTGCCGTCGCCTTCCTGCCCGGCTCCCAGGTCGATATCCGCCCGGTGCGCGACATTTCACCCTTGATGGGGACCCCGCAGCCGTTCCAGATTCTGAAGATGGATCGCCAGCGCAACAACATCGTGGTGTCGCGCCGCGCCGTTCTGGAAGAAACCCGCGCCGAAGAGCGCGGCGAGCTGATCTCCAACCTGTCGGAAGGACAGGTCCTGGAAGGCATCGTCAAAAACATCACCGATTACGGCGCGTTCGTCGATCTTGGTGGTGTCGATGGCCTGCTGCACGTCACCGATATCGCCTGGCGACGCATCAACCACCCGTCCGAAGCGCTCAACATCGGCGAGACCGTCAAGGTGCAGGTGATCCGCTTCAATGCAGAAACCCAGCGCATTTCCCTTGGCATGAAGCAGCTTGAATCCGACCCGTGGGAAGGCGTCGCCACCAAGTACCCGGTCGGCACCATGTTCACTGGGCGTATTACCAACATCACCGACTACGGCGCCTTCGTGGAGCTGGAGCCGGGCGTCGAAGGCCTGGTCCATGTTTCCGAAATGAGCTGGACCAAGAAAAATATTCATCCCGGCAAAATCGTTTCGACGAGCCAGGAAGTCGAAGTCATGGTCCTTGATGCGGACCCGGACAAGCGGCGCATCTCGCTGGGCCTCAAGCAGTGTGGCTCAAATCCGTGGGAAGCCTTTGTCGAAAACAATACTGTCGGCACCGAGGTCGAAGGCGAAATCAAGAACATCACCGAATTCGGATTGTTCATCGGCCTTTCCGGCGATATCGACGGCATGGCGCATCTGTCCGACCTGTCGTGGACAAAATCCGGCGAAGAAGCGCTGGGCGAATTCAAGAAGGGCGATATGGTCAAGGCCAAGGTGCTTGACGTTGACGTTGAAAAAGAACGCATCAGTCTTGGCATCAAGCAATTGACGGAAGACCCGTTCAAGGGCGAGCTGAAAAGCATCAAGAAGGGCGAAGTCGTCACCTGCACGGTCAGCGCCATCACCGATGGCGGTATTGAAGTGCGCGTCGGCGAAGGCATCCCTGGCTTTATCCGCAAGGGCGACCTGTCCAGGGAGCGCTCTGAACAGCGTCCCGATCGCTATGCCACCGGCGAAAAAGTTGATGCCAAGGTCATGCAGATTGACGCCAGTGGCCGTAAACTGACGCTTTCGGTTAAGGCCCTTGAGGTTGCTGAAGAGAAAAAGGCAATGCAGGAATATGGATCGTCCGATTCCGGCGCGTCCCTCGGGGATATTCTGGGCGCCGCAATCAAGGAGAAGCAGGTCTCCGGCGAGGCTGTAGAAACCAAGAAACCTGCGGCCAAGAAAGCAGAGGCCAAGAAGGCCACGGAAAAGAAAGCCGTGACCAAGAAAGCCGCAGCCAAAAAAACCACAGAGAAGAAGGCCGTGGCCAAGAAGGCGACGGCCAAAAAAGCGACAACCAAGAAAGCGGCAAAAGCCAAGGACGAATAGTCCGGGCAGCAGGGCCGGAACGACACGTTCCGGCCCTGCCCGCCCCGCCCAAGGGTTAAGGCCCGCAGAACAGACGGGGAAAGATGTCTCTGGAAGCCGATACCATCATTGATCGCCGCCGCCTGAAAACGCGCCTGTTGTTGTGGCGCGTGGTGGCTGTCGTGGGGCTGGTCATCGCCGCCGCCGCCATGCTCAGTCGCTTTGATGGCGCCCCCCGGGGTGACCATGTGGCCCGCATGTATATCGACGGCATTATCCTCGAAGACATTTCCCGTGAAGCGGCCCTTCAAGACATTACCCATGATGACAAGGTGCAGGCGCTTATCGTGCGGATCGACAGCCCCGGCGGTACCGTCGTCGGCGGCGAAAGCCTGTATTATGCCTTGCGGGGGGTCGCCGGCACCAAACCGGTGGTCGCGGTCATGGGGTCGACGGCGGCATCTGCCGGTTACATGGTGGCGCTGGCCGCCGACCATCTGGTCGCCCGGCAAGGCACGGTGACCGGGTCCATCGGCGTGCTCATGCAAACGGCCAATCTGAACGGACTGCTCGACAAGCTTGGCATAAAACCCGAAACCATCAAAAGTGGCCCGTTGAAAGCGCAACCCAACCCGTTCGAACCGACCTCGACGGAAGCCCGCCAGGTCGCCCAGGACGTGGTTATGGATATGTATGCGATGTTTGTCGATATGGTCGCCGAGCGCCGCAATATGGCCCGGGGGGACGTCATGCCATTGGCCGATGGGCGCATTTTTACCGGCCGCCAGGCCCTGGCGGCGGGGCTTGTTGATGCCACTGGTGGCGAGGCCCAGGCCCGCACGTGGCTCGAGAAAAACCGCGATATTTCCGGTGATTTGCCGGTTCGCGACCTGGAAATTAACTATCCGAGCGACGATTGGCGTGATTATTTTAAGGGAATGGCTGGAAAAGCTCTGTTTTCTGAAAGACTTAGACTTGACGGCCTGATCTCCCTTTGGCACCCTGATAGCTGGTAGTGCAGGAATTGGCGGGATGACCGCATAGGGAGGAATGAGGCGATGACCAAATCCGAATTGATACAGCGTCTGGCGGAAGCCAATCCGCATCTTTATCAACGGGATGTTGAACGGATCGTCATTACCATATTTGACGAAATCACCGCGGCGCTAGCCAACGGCGACAGGGTCGAGCTGCGCGGCTTCGGGGCATTTTCGGTCAAGGGCCGCGGCGCCCGCGTTGGCCGCAACCCGCGCACCGGCGAGGCTGTTAATGTGGCTTCCAAGTTCATCCCCTATTTCAAAACCGGCAAGCAGCTTCGCGAGAAGCTGAACGGCTAACGGTGGCCAAGCTTATTTCCTGGATATTGGTGATCCCGCTGGCTGCGGGAATCATGGTTTTCACCATATCAAACCGCGATCTGGCCGCCATAGACCTGTGGCCGCTGCCGATAGCATTTCAGGCCCCGGTATTTTCCATCGCCCTGGCCGGTGTTTTCGCCGGCTTTATTATCGGCGCCATTATTGCCTGGATTTCGGCTGGCCGCACCCGCACCCGCAATCGCCAATTGATGCGGCAGCTTGAAAATCAGGTTCGCGAACTGGCGATCCTGAAAGAACAGCTAAAGAAGGCGGAAACCCAGATCGCTTCGCACCCCGGCACTAACCTGGCCTTGCCCCGCCGCGATGCGGACGCGGCTTGAGGTAGCCCAAAGCCCATGAAAATACTCTCTGCCGAAGACCTTCGCCAGCGACTGGATTATCCGTCGCTGATCGACGCCATTGACGCCATGTTCGAAAGCGGCTGCACGGTGCCGACAAGACACCACCATTCAATTGACACGCCAGGCGGCCTCGACCCGACCATGTTGCTGATGCCGGCATGGCGACAGGGCGATATCATCGGCGTCAAGATTGTCACGGTTTTTCCCGAAAACAGCGCCCAGGGCCTGCCTGCTGTCATGGGTTCCTATATGCTGATCGATGGCAAAAACGGCACCCCGCTGGCCATGCTCGACGGAACCGAGCTGACGGCCCTGAAGACGGCGTCAGTTTCTGCATTGGCGTCGCGCTATTTGTCACGCAAGGATTCCAGTGTGCTGCTGATGGTCGGTACCGGGGTGCTGGCGCCGCACCTGATCCGGGCCCATGCCACCGTCCGGCCGTTCACCGGGATTATGGTCTGGGGGCGCAATCCGGACAAGGCGCGCTCTTTGGTTGAGACCCTGGACATTCAGGGGGCCTCTATCAGCGTCGAGACCAATCTGCAGGCCGCCGTCGGCAAGGCCGACGTCATTTCGTGCGCCACCCTGGCCAATGATCCGCTGGTCATGGGGGGCTGGTTGAAGCCCGGCCAGCATCTGGATCTGGTCGGCAGTTTCAAGCCCGATATGCGAGAGGCCGACGATGATTGCATCCGCCGCGCCCGGGTTTATTGCGACACCCGGGACGGGGCCATGAAAGAAGCCGGCGACCTGGTGCAACCCCTGGCCAACGGAACCCTTCGGGCAGAAGACGTTATCGGCGATTTATCCGACATGGCAAAGGCAACGTGCGCGCTCCGCGAATCTGCCGATGACATCACCTATTTCAAATCCGCCGGCTCGGCCCTGGAAGACCTGGCCGCCGCCAAGCTGGCCTTTGAACGGGGCTAGGGTTATAAAACACACATGTCTGACATTGCCCCAGACCGCCGAACCTTTGTCGCGCTGGACACCACCGACATCGCCGCCGCCGCCATACTGGCGGAACGGCTGAACGGTCACGTCGGCGGCCTGAAAGTCGGCAAGGAATTTTTCACCGCTTTCGGCCCGGCCGGGGTCGAACGGATATCAGGTGCCGGCCTGCCGGTGTTCCTCGACCTCAAATTCCACGACATTCCCAATACGGTGGCCGGTGCAGTGCGCGCCGCCCTGGCCTTGAAGCCGTTTATGGTCAACGTTCATGCCGCCGGCGGCGCCGATATGATGAAGGCGGCGATGGATGCGGCGGCAAGCGCCGGAGCCGGGCGGCCGCTGGTCATCGCCGTTACCGTGCTGACGTCCATGGATGAAGGCGACCTGCGTGCCGTCGGCGTCGATTCAAGCCCCCTCGATCAGGTCCGCCGTCTGGCCGCCCTGGCCAAAGCCAGCGGCCTTGACGGGGTGGTCTGCTCGGCCAAGGAAGTGACGGCCCTGCGCCAGGATTTGGGCGACGATTTCAAACTGGTGGTGCCGGGTATCCGGCCCCAGTGGGCGGTGGCGGACGACCAGAAGCGCATCGTCACCCCGTCGGGCGCAATCAAAATGGGTGCCGACTATCTGGTTATCGGCCGGCCGATCACCGGCGCCGACGACCCGGTCGTGGCCGCCGATAGAATTGCCAAAGAAATTTTTTCCGGTAAATGACCATCGACGTCAAAATCTGTGGGCTGAAAACGCCGCAAGCCGTTGCCGCCGCCGTCGATGGCGGGGCGGCGTTCATCGGGTTCAACTTTTTTCAAAACTCACCGCGTTTCGTGACGCCAGACGCGGCGGCAGTGCTGGCCACGGCCGTGCCCGACACGGTGATCCGGGTCGGGCTTTTCGTTGACGCCACAGATGATGACATCGGCGCCGCCGTTGCCAGCGGCGCCCTCGATATGCTGCAACTGCACGGCTCCGAAACCCCGGCCCGGGTGGCCAAGGTCAAGGAGCGCTTCGCCCTGCCGGTGATGAAGGCGATCGCCATTTCCACCGCCGATGACATCGCCACCGCCCACACCTATGAAGCCATCGCCGACCGGCTGTTGTTTGACGCCAAGGCGCCCGCAGGGGCCACCCGGCCCGGCGGCAACGCGCTTTCTTTTGACTGGGAGTTGATCGCGGATACCGACTGGGCCCTGCCGTGGATGCTGGCCGGTGGCCTCAACGCTGAAAATTTAGGGGAAGCGGTCATCGTCTGCGGCCCCCGTGCGGTTGATGTGTCGAGCGGCGTCGAGGATGCGCCGGGGGTCAAGAATCCGGACAAAATCAGGCAGTTTCTGGCGTTGGCCCAGACCTTGTAAGAGGTTCGGAAAAGGGTAGGTTCCGGCCTCTCTTTGTGGTTTATTACCGCACTCATGAGCACACCAAACACATTCCGGGCCGGGCCCGACGAAGACGGCCGTTTCGGCATCTATGGCGGGCGTTTCGTCGCCGAGACCCTGATGCCGCTGATTCTCGAGCTTGAGCAGGCCTACGAGACGTCCAAGGACGACCCGGAATTCAAGCGCCAGATGGACTATTACCTGTCCCAATACGTGGGTCGGCCGAGCCCGCTGTATCTGGCCCAGCGCCTGACCGATCATCTGGGCGGCGCCAAAGTGTATTTCAAGCGCGAAGACCTGAATCACACGGGCGCCCACAAGATCAACAACTGCGTCGGCCAGATCCTGCTGGCCAAGCGCATGGGCAAGACCCGCATCATCGCCGAAACCGGGGCCGGGCAGCACGGCGTTGCCACCGCCACCGTGTGTGCGCTGTTCGATTTGCCCTGCGTCGTCTACATGGGGGCCAAGGATATTGAGCGTCAGGCCCCTAACGTGTTCCGCATGAAAATGCTGGGCGCCGAAGTACGCCCCGTGACCGCCGGGTCCATGAGCCTGAAAGATGCCCTCAACGAGGCGCTGCGTGATTGGGTCACCAACGTGGAAGACACTTTTTATATTATCGGCACGGTCGCCGGCCCGCATCCGTTCCCGGCCATGGTCCGCGATTTTCAATCGGTCATCGGCGAAGAGGTGCGGATGCAGATCATGGAAGCCGAGGGCCGCCTGCCTGATACCCTGGTCGCCTGCATCGGCGGCGGCTCCAATGCCATGGGCCTGTTCCACCCGTTTCTGGATGACTCTGGCATCGACATCATCGCCGTCGAGGCGGCGGGCCGTGGCATTGAAACCGGCCAACACGCGGCGTCTTTAAGCGCCGGCAGCCCCGGCGTGTTGCATGGCAATCGCACATATTTATTGCAGGACGACGATGGCCAAATTCAGGAAGCCCATTCCATTTCTGCCGGCCTTGATTATCCCGGCATCGGCCCGGAACACGCGTGGCTGCACGACATTGGCCGCGCCAGCTATGTCTCTGTCACCGACGACGAAGCCATCGAGGCCTTTCAATTAACGACCAAGCTGGAAGGCATCATCCCGGCCCTTGAATCGGCCCACGCCATCGCCCATGTGATGAAAATTGCAGGCAACCTGCCAAGGGATCATATCATGGTGTTGAATCTGTCCGGACGCGGCGACAAGGACCTGAACACGGTCGCCACCGCCACCGGCATGACCTTCGGGGTCGAATGATGAAAGCGCTCCCGGAAACACGAATCGCCCGGCGTTTCGCCGCGCTCAAGAAACAAGGACGCGGCGGCCTGGTGACATTTTCGACCGCCGGCGATCCGGATTACGATACCGCGCTGACGATCTTAAAGGGCCTGCCGCAAGCCGGTGCCGACATCATCGAACTGGGCATGCCGTTTTCCGATCCCATGGCCGATGGCCCGGCCATTCAGAAGGCTTCCTTGAGGGCGCTTAAGGCGGGCCAGACCATGATCAAGACCCTGAATATGGTGCGCGCCTTTCGCGAAGGCGACGATGATACGCCGGTCGTGCTGATGGGCTATTACAATCCGATCTACGTATATGGGCCCGAAAAATTCCTTAAAGATGCCAAGGCGGCCGGGGTCGATGGGTTGATCGTGGTCGACCTGCCGCCCGAGGAAGAGGCCGAGCTTTGCATCCCTGCTCTGGAAGCCGGACTTAATTTCATCTTCCTGACGGCGCCGACCACCGATGACGAGCGTCTGCCCCGGGTTCTCGAAAACGCCAGCGGCTTCGTCTATTATGTGTCCATCATCGGCATCACCGGGACCACATCGGCCGCCGCGTCGGACATTGAAAAAGCCTATAAACGATTGAAAAAACACACGGATTTACCAATCGCTGTAGGTTTCGGCATCACCACCCCGGAACAAGCGGCTAAGGTAGCTTCTATCGCCGATGCGGCTGTTGTCGGCTCGGCGCTTGTTAAAATTATCGCCGAAGAAGGGGCGTCCGCAGCATTGAATTTTGTGGCAAGTCTGGCAAAGGGTATAAGATAAAAATATGAACTGGCTGAAGAACATCGTGCGCCCGAAGCTCAAACAGCTTGTCGGCGGCCAGAAGGACATTCCCGACAACCTGTGGCAGAAGTGCCCGAACTGCGCGGAAATGAACTTCCACCGGGATCTTGAAAACAATTTTCAGGTCTGCCCTCATTGCGGCCACCACCTGCGCTTGTCGGCGAGTGACCGCTTGAAGATGCTGTTCGACGAGGGTGAATACCAGTCCATCGAGCTGATGGCGTCTGAAATCGACCCGCTGAAATTCCGCGACCGGCGCAAATATACGGACCGCCTGAAGGAAGCCAAGAGCAAGACCGGACTGGAAGACGCGCTGACCGTCGCCCATGGCCGAATGGGCGGGATCAATGTGGTTGTGGCGGCGCTCGACTTTTCGTTCATGGGCGGCTCCATGGGGGTCGCCGTCGGCGAAGGCCTGATCTCGGCGGCGCGCCTCGCTATCGTGCAAGATGCACCGCTGATCGTGGTACCGTCGTCGGGCGGCGCACGCATGCAGGAAGGCATTCTTTCGCTGATGCAAATGGCGCGCACAACCATCGCCGTTGAAGAAGTAAAAGATGCGGGCCTTCCCTACATTGTCGTGTTGACGGATCCGACCACCGGCGGCGTCTCGGCATCTTTTGCCATGCTTGGCGATGTGGCGATTGCCGAAACCGGCGCGGTGATCGGTTTTGCCGGCGCCCGGGTCATCGAGCAGACGATCCGCGAAAAATTACCGGAAGGATTCCAGCGGGCCGAGTATCTGCTCGACCATGGCATGGTTGACATGGTGGTACGCCGCCATGATCTGCGCGCCACGTTAATCCGGGTTATCGGGTTGCTGATCAACACCAGCCCCGCCGCCGACGTGTTGGCCATTTCGGCCTCCGGGCGCGGCTCACTGGAGGACGAGAGCTGAAACAAAAAGACGCCGTTCTCGAGCGTCTGATGCGACTGCATCCAAAAGTCATCGACCTGACACTGGATCGCATCGAAGGTTTGCTCGAACGCTTAGGTAACCCAGAGAAAAAATTACCGCCGGTCATTCATGTGGCCGGTACCAATGGCAAGGGCTCGGTGATCGCTTACTTAAGGGCCATGCTTGAAGCCGCAGGCTATCGCTGCCACGTTTACACGTCGCCGCATCTGGTCCGCTTCAACGAACGCATCCGGGTTGCCGGACAGTTGATTGACGATAACGACCTGACGGCGTTGCTGGAAGAATGTGAAGCCGTCAACGAAGGCCAGCCGATTACCTATTTCGAAATCACCACGGCGGCGGCTTTTCTGGCCTTCGCGCGCCAGCCCGCCGATGTGGTGTTACTGGAAACCGGCCTCGGCGGCAGGCTTGATGCGACCAACCTCATCGACAAGCCGCTGGCCACCGTGATCACCCCTATTTCCATCGACCACCAGCAGTTCCTGGGCGACACCCTGGAAGAAATCGCCCATGAAAAAGCGGGCATCCTGAAAGCGGGGGTGCCGTGCGCCATCGCCAAACAGGAACGCAAAGCGCAGAAGGTGCTGGACGGGGTGGCCGAAAAGAAGGGTGCGCCGTTGATCGTCGAGGGCCGCGACTGGCACGTACGCAAAGCCGGCGACAAGCTGGTGTTCGAGCATACCGCGGCCGATGGCGCGCGGGTTTCCGACGAATTGCCGCTGCCGTCCCTGGCCGGCCCCCATCAGCCGAGGAACGCCGGACTGGCGTTGGCGACGCTGGAATTGATGGCCGGGTTTGATGTGCCGCCGGCGGCCCGGGCGCTGGGGCTGAAAAGTGTCGACTGGCCGGCGCGCCTGCAACGGTTAAGGCACGGGCCGCTGGTCGAGCAGTTACCGGATGGCTGGGAGTTGTGGCTCGATGGTGGCCATAACGAGGCGGCGGCCAAAATCATCAGGGCACAGACGCGGGCCTGGCGGGATGCACCGCTGCACCTGATTTTCGGCATGCTCAATTCAAAAAATCCGCTCGACTACCTGAAACACCTGGAAGCCCGCATCGTGTTGTTTCGCGGCGTTACCATACCGGGCGAGGAAAATTCGCTTTCCGCCGATGACGTTGTAGAGGCGGCGCGTGCCTGGCGCATGGAGGCTGAAACGGCGGACAGTGTCGCCGCAGCGCTGAGCAGTATTGTTTCAGCAGGCGGCGCGGCGGGCCGGGTGTTGATCGCCGGATCGCTGTATCTGGCTGGAACGGTGCTGGCCGAAAACAGCTAGAGCCGGCCAAGTTTTCGTCATTCCCGTCAGTCTGAAAACAGGATTTTCTGAGCCACCGGTACGGCGACGCCTGGATTTATATTGGCGCCCATGTCGGTCAGCGTGCCTTCCATGGCGCTTAAACATAAAATGACATGGGCGGGGGTGCTCGATTGCCCCATCAGGCCGATGCGCCAGACTTTACCGGTCAGATCACCGAGGCCGCCGCCGACTTCAAGGCCATAGTTTTCGAGCAGGCGGCGGCGGGTTTCCGGCTTGTCGATACCATCGGGTACTTTCAGGGCCGTCAGTTGTGGCAGATGATCGGCGTCCGCAACCAGCGGCTCCAGGCCCATGGCGGCAAAACCGGCACGCAGGGCATCGGAATTCAGACGATGGCGGGCCCACGAATTTTCGATGCCTTCCTCGTGCAGCATCAGCAGCGATTCATGCAATCCGTAAAGGCTGTTGACCGGGGCGGTGTGATGGTACGAACGGGCCGCGCCGCCGCCGTCGGTCCAGTAGTTCATGACCAGGGTCAGGTCCAGGAACCAGCTTTGCACTTTGGTTTTGCGATTTTGCAGGACATCAATGGCCCGCTCGCCGAAGGTTACCGGCGACAGGCCGGGCGCGCATGACAGGCATTTCTGCGATCCTGAATAGATGGCGTCAACGCCCCATTGGTCGGTCAGCAGCGGGCTGCCGCCCAGGGATGTGACCGCATCGACTATGGAGAGCGCCCCATATTTGGTGGCCAGCGCACACAACGCCTTGGCATCCGAGAGCACCCCGGTCGAGGTTTCGGCATGGACAAAGGCCAGCGCCTTGGCGCCCGGATGGGCCTTCAGGGCCTCTTCGGCCTTGTTCGGGTCGATGGGCGTGCCCCAGGCATCTTCGACCATGATCGCGGTGGCCCCGATGCGCTCGACATTTTCACGCATGCGGCCGCCGAAGACGCCGTTCTGGCAGACAATAACAGTGTCCCCCGCCTCAATCAGGTTAACGAAGCAGGCTTCCATGCCGGCGGATCCCGGCGCCGATACCGGCAAGGTCAGGGCGTTTTTTGTCTGGAAGGCGTAACGCAGCAGCTGTTTGACCTCATCCATCATGGCGACAAAGGCCGGGTCCAGGTGGCCGATGGTCGGCCGGCCCATGGCCTGCAGGACGCGCGGATGTACGTCCGACGGGCCCGGGCCCATAAGAATCCGTTGCGGGGGCGTGAAGGAGGTTATGTGGTTTAACAAAGTCAGGCACCGCCAGCGGTCATTTCATCAGCAATACCGAGAGATATAGGCGTCTGGAATCAGTGTCGATAACAATCTTAATTGACCTGTTTATGTACCATGTTAATTGACCGCTTCTGTTTTGCCGCCGGGAACAATCCTGATGGCGCGTTAAGCGACGGCAGGCTTGTTCCCGGCGGTTGGCGCGTCGAAGCGGGTCACGCGGCCATTGTCTTTGTTTCCCCGTCGGGTTTTCCTGCTTTGTCGTAAGTGGCCAATTGCCTGGGGCCGTGGAAGACGGCGAGGGTTTCATCCGGGTAGTGGTGAACGTGAACCCTGGCCCTGACGTAATGGTGGCGGTGCCGGTCCTCGGGGATTTGCAGGACGAGGTTGTTGTAGCGCACGGTATTGTCGTTGCCGACCACCCGTTCGTGCTGAATGCACAAGGCATCCTTGAGGTTGCCGGCGAAGGGCACGAAGGCCGATCCGGGCTCCGGGGGCGAGATCGCGAAGCGGGCGTTGTGGGCCGGAATGAAGACCTCCTTGAGGAAGCGGTTGGCTTCCTCCATGCCGGTGATCCCGGCGAGCCGCAATTCCTGGGGCAGGCGCTTCTGCAAGGTTCCGAACATCCGTTCCGAACGGCCCCGCGCCTCGGGTGAATAAGCCGCGATCAGCTCGATGCCGAGCTGGTTCAGGGCCCGGCCAACCTGGGTCGGATTGCTCTTGTCGACCTTGCCGCCGGCCTCCGGCGTATGCCAGTAGTGCGATCCCCGGTCGGCGTAAAGGGCGCAGAACAGGCCGTTCTCCGAGATCACCTCGTGCAGGCCTGAAAACGTGCTCAGGGTGCCTTCCTCATCGACGAAAATCGCCGAGTAGATCTCCGACGTGGCGTCGTCCATGGTGACGATCAGATCCCACCATTGATCGGGAACCCACTTATGAATGGAGCCGTCCTGGTGCAGCATCATGCCGGGCAACGGGCGGCGCTCGCGTTTGCGCCGGTGGGCCCCACGGCGAAGCGCCTTGCGGGTCCGCCCGCGCGACTGCAACATCAGGCGCAGCCAGTTGTAGCTGCGCGTGAAGCCATGCTCCGAAACCAGCTTCTCGTGAAAGTGCCTGGCCGTAAAATCAAAGTACCGTGTGTCAAACAGCTCCAGCACCTCCATCACCGTGTCCACCGGCACCCGGCACCCCGAAACCTTGCCGAGACGGCGGTCATAAAGACCCTCGCCTCCCTCCGCTTCGTACCGCGCTCGCCAGCGCCGGAACGTGCGTTCAGAAACGCCCAATATCGACGCCGCCTCATGTTTGCTCAAAACTCCCCGTTCGGAACGTTCGTAAATCTCCGCGAACTTCATCATCCGTATCCCTTGCAACACTTCTGTTCGTCTCATCTGATCCCCCCTCGTTCGGGAACAGAATAAAACCGGACAGATCACATGTTACATAAACCGGACATATCACTTGTTACTGACAGCCGGGGAGGATTTTCTTGACAAAAGCCAAACATAGGATTATATTCTGTGAGCCTTTTTGGCCCGGTATCGGCCCGTCTTGAAAAATTATGGCCATTGATTATAAACGATAAAATGGCTTTGTTTTTTCATTTTTTTTATTTCCGGGCTTTTGGCGTCCTAAACTGCCCGGGCCCATATGACCGAAACGGGTCAATAAATGTCGTATTGTGGCCGGAATCGCACCCGCGTCTGGGTGTCAATGCGGGGCATAAAATGATTGCTACATCAGGGATGGAGAACACCCAATGGCCACGTCCAAGCGCTCGCCGAAAAAAGCGGTAAAAAAGAAAGTCGTAAAAACCAAAAAAGCTGCGAGTGGAAAATCTACTCAGCACGGCAAGCCGAGAAGCGACATCGAAATCGCCCAGGCCGCCAAGATGTTCGAAATTAAAGACATCGCCAAACAGCGGCTGGGCATCGACGAAAAACATCTGGAGCCCTACGGCCACTACAAGGCCAAGCTGTCGCTGGACTATATCAAGTCCCTCGACAAGCAGCCCAACGGCAAGCTGATCCTGGTCACCGCGATCTCTCCCACACCGGCCGGTGAAGGCAAGACGACGACCACGGTCGGGCTTGGCGACGCGCTTAACCGGATCGGCAAAAAAGCCATGATTTGCCTGCGCGAACCCAGCCTGGGGCCGTGTTTCGGACTCAAGGGCGGCGCCGCCGGCGGCGGTTACTCTCAGGTCGTACCCATGGAAGACATCAACCTGCATTTCACCGGCGATTTTCACGCCATCGGTGCCGCCAACAACCTTTTGGCGGCATTGATCGACAACCACATTTACTGGCATGAGAACGACAAGACCGCACTGGACAACCGGCGCATCACCTGGCGCCGCGCCGTCGATATGAATGACCGCTCTCTCCGCGACATCGTTACCTCGCTGGGCGGTGTCGCCAACGGCGCCCCCCGGCAGGGCGGATTCGACATAACGGTGGCCTCCGAAGTCATGGCCATCCTGTGCCTGTCGAAAGACCTCAAGGATTTGCAGCGCCGCCTGGGCAACATTATCGTCGGTCAGACTCGCGACAAGAAGCCGGTGACGGCGAAACAGCTCAAGGCCCACGGTGCCATGTCGGCGCTGCTCAAAGAAGCCATGATGCCGAACCTGGTGCAGACCCTGGAAAACAATCCGGCGTTCATTCACGGCGGCCCGTTCGCCAACATCGCCCACGGCTGCAATACCATTATCGCCACCAAGACGGCGTTGAAGCTCACCGACTATGTGGTCACCGAGGCCGGTTTCGGCGCCGACCTGGGGGCCGAGAAATTTTTTGACATCAAATGCCGCAAGGCCGGCCTGAAGCCCGACCTGGTGGTGCTGGTGGCAACCATCCGGGCGTTGAAGATGCACGGCGGTGTCGCGCGCAAGGACTTAGGCGCCGAGAACGTCGCCGCCGTCGAGGCCGGGTTGGCCAACCTGGAACGCCATGTTTCCAACATCCGCCATTTCGGTTTGCCGCCCATGGTCGCCATCAACAAGTTTTCCGCCGACACGGCGGCCGAAATTGCCATCGTCAAAGAGCGCTGCGCCGAGTTGGGGATCGTCGCAGTGGAATCAGACCATTGGGCGTCGGGCAGTGCCGGAGCCGAGGAACTGGCGAAAATGGCGGTTCGGGAAATTGAAAACCACAAGGCCCATTTCCATCCCCTGTACCCGGACGAGATGACGCTGTGGAACAAGATCCGCACCATCGCCACGTCGCTTTACGGGGCCGAGGATGTGATCGCCGATAAGAAAATCAGGACCCAGATCACCGAATACCAGAAAGACTACGGTCACTTCCCCATTTGTATGGCCAAGACCCAGTACAGTTTTTCATCAGACCCCAATCTGCTGGGGGCACCGACGGGACACGTATTGCCGATCCGCGAGATCAGGTTATCGGGCGGGGCGGAATTCCTGGTTGTCGTGTGCGGCGACATCATGACCATGCCCGGCCTGCCCCGGGTACCTGCGGCCAACAATATCCAGATCGACGATTCGGGGAAAATTACCGGCCTGTTCTGACCGGGGCCGGGTCAGGCGAGTTTCCCGGCGTTGCGTTCGGGCGGGAACGTGACGGTGACGGTGGTGCCAATGTTCGGTGTGCTGTCAATATCCAGGGTGCCGCCATGGACCTGGCAAAGGGCCCGGGTCAGGGGCAGGCCAAGGCCGGTGCCTTCCTGCCTGCGGGCAAGATCGCTGGTCGCCTGACCGAAAGATGTCAGGGCGGTGACGATGTCTTCGGCGCTCATGCCGATGCCGGTATCTGAGACGGATACTTCTATAGACCCGTCTTTTTCAAACGAGCCGCTGACCGTCACCGTGCCGCCTTCGGGGGTGAATTTTACGGCATTGGTCAAAAGGTTGATCAATATCTGCTTGAATCGAAGCTCATCGGCAAAAAGCAACGGCATGTCCGGGGGGGTGTCCGACAACAGGATTATGTCCATTTTTGCGGAACGCAGGCGGATCAGTTTAATGACATTGTCGATGGCTTGTCCGACATCAATGTTTTCTTCGTAAAGTTCCATCTTGCCGGCTTCGACCCTGGACAGATCCAGGATGTCATTGATCAGTTCCAGCAAGTGGTGGCCGGAATCGCGAATGTTTACAACATATTCGACATATCGTTTCTCGCCGATCGGCCCAAACAGCTCCCGGCTCATGGCGTCGGCAAAACCGATGACCGCATTCAGCGGCGTCCTCAATTCATGGGACATGTTGGCCAGGAATTCCGACTTGGCGCGATTGGCGATTTCGGAGTCTTCCTTGGCCTTCAACAATTCACGAGTGCGCTCGGCGACGCGGCGCTCAAGATCCTGGTTCATCTGAAGGATTTTCGCCTCGGCCTGTTTGCGTTCCGAAATATCCTCGACGACGGCGACAAAATGAGTAATTTTACCGGCCTCGGATTTGATCGCCGAAATGGAAACGAAAGTCCAGAACGTGGTGTTGTTGCGGCGCCGGTTGAGTAGTTCGCCGCGCCATTCGGAACCGGCGCGGACAGCCTTCCACATTTTTTGGACCGTTTCGGGGGATTGTTCCAGGGGGTTAAGAATTTCCGGCGTTTCGCCGACCACGTCGGGCAGTTCATAGCCGGTCATTTCGGTGAACTTCTGGTTGACGTAATTGATCCGGCCAAGGGGGTCGGTCAGAATGACTCCTGCCGGGCTGTGCTCGACGGCCTCGGAGAACATATTCAGATCGGCCTCGCGCTGGTGGATGGTCTCGGACATGGCGTTGAAGGACTGGGCCAGTGTCGAAAGTTCGTCGCCTGCGTCAAAGCCCGATATTTTGCGGTAGTCGCCTTCCCGGATAGCATTAGCGCCTTTGACCAGCTTGTCGATTGGCGCCGAAACCGCCCGGTTGATGTAAAGGATACCGCCGGGACCGACCAGAAGACCGACCAGCAACAAGGCGAGAATCTCGGCTTTGCGGAAGGCTCTCAATTCGGACGTCAGCAGATCGTTGGGAATCCCGAACAGGAAAATCGTTTTCTCCCCTTGGGTTAACTCGATATGGGCGGCACCCAGGAAATAGGTTTCCGACGGAATCCAGCGGACGGCATCAGAGGTAATATGCAGGTTATCCAGGGCCGGCATGTTATGGGGCATGGGCGGCATATTTATTTTGGCCAACGTGCTGCTTTCGTGACTGGCGACGACGGCATGATTGGCGGCCACATACAAGAATTCGGCCCCGGTGGTGCCGGACATTTTTTTGGCGAAGCCCTCGTCAAGGAAGCGAATGGCCTGTATGGCCCCGACAAGACGCTCCGTGCCATCGGGAGTCATGACTTTTACGGGCGCCGTCAGTTCCATGGCTACGCCTCTCAGCGAAGGCTTCAGGGCAAAGGATGCAAGCGAAGAAATGGCAGGCACGTTCACTGTCTCGACAAGCTCGGGCACGGTCAGGGTTTCGCTGAAAGGCCCGTTCTGGCCCATGCCGATATAATAAACCGGGGCACCGTTGTGAAAAGATTCATAACCGAATGTCTGTCTATCTTTGGCGCTGCGCACATAAAAGGCGCTGAGTGCGGAGTCTGCATCATAGGCCGCGATCAAATCGAGGCCGGAGACCTGTGCATGATCGGCAAACTCGGCGACAAGCCGGCGTTTTTCGCCACCGAAAAGGGTGGCATTGTAATTGGCCGGATCCTGATAGCCGCTGATCAGGTTCAGGGATGCGATGACTTCTTTTTTGCCGGTCAGAAGGCCGGTGCTTTCGATAAGGTGATTTTCGCCATGCTCCAGTTCCTGGCGCAGGATCTCGAAGGATTTAAGTATGTGCTCTTGCGATGTTTTTTTCTGCAAATCAGTAATCAGGAAGGTAAAAAGAAAGCCGACAGAGAGCAGCGTAACGATGACCGTGCCGAACCACAGCAACATGATTTTGTGTTTCAGTTTCAGGTTCAACGGCATGGTCTATTTTATTCCCAAAAAAAGCAGAGGCCCTAAAAAATCGGGGCAATCTGCTCTACGTTATCGCGGGTGATTATCTGGGATTGGACCAGAATTTCCTTGGGCACTTTTTCACCGGCAAGGATTTTCATAGCATATTCGATCCCTTCGCGGGCGACGGTGGGGTATATAAAGGTGGCCGATTGCACACCCTTGCGGATGGCGTCGCGGGCCTCGGAAATATAATCGATGCCGACGGTGGGGATGCTGGCCGGGTCTATGCCTGCCTTTTTCAGCGCCAACCGTGCACCAACGGCCATACTGTCGCTTTCGGCGTAAATGGCATCGAATTTCAATCCTTCCTGCAAGGCCTGTTCGACGGCGATAATGGCGTTCTTGGTGAGATAATTGGCGGGTTTTATACCGGCGATATGAAAACCCGAGTGATTTTTAATTTCATCAAGGAAGCCATTGGTGCGGTTTATCGCCGTGGTCGCCGTCGGCACCCCCGCGAGGATCAAGATATGTTTGGCATCTTTGTGATTTTCCACCAGATGGCGGGCGGCGCGCTGGCCGATATCATAATCATCACCGCCGATGAATATGGTGTAGGCGTCGCTGTTGATTTGCCGGGTCAACAGAACCACCGGGATGCCTTTTTCGTAGACCCTGGTGATTATCGGCGTCATCGCCGCACCGTCGCGGGGGCTGGTGATCAGTAAATCGATGCCCTTGGCGACAAGGTTTTCGATGTCCAGAATTTGCTGCGCCGTGTTGCCCATGGCGTCCGTATGAATGAAACGGACACCGGGGTAGGGTTTAAGCGCTTCTTCCGCATGGCGGACCTGGGTGGCGCGCCAGGCATTGGCCATATTGTCCTGGGCGAAACCGATGACAAACGCCTGTTCCGCCGCCCACACGGCGGGTGCCATAAGAACAGCAACGGCAAAGGCGAAGACCGACCCTGCAAGCGCAATAAATCTTTGGTAACTCATCATCCCCCAACCCCCATTCCCCTTTTATATAAGCATTCCAAGGGGAGCCGGGGCAGATTAGGCCGTTTCACGAGCCAACGCCAGCTTGATTAGGTGACGCTAATATCTCGATTTTGGCATTTGGTCGGGGCTTTGCTTCAGTCGTTGGCGCCGTGAATGGCGGCAATCACGGCGTCAGCCACTTCCAGGGTGGTGGCGGTTCCGCCCAGATCCCGGGGCAACACCTTGCCGGCATTGGTGACCCGTTCGATCGCTGTCATCAGGCGACCGGCCGCCGCCGCCTCGCCCAAGTGCTCCAGCATCATCGACGCCGTCCACAGGGCGCCGATCGGGTTGGCAATGCCCTGCCCTGTGATGTCGAAGGCAGATCCATGAATCGGCTCGAACATGGAGGGGTAGTAGCCTTCCGGGTTCAGGTTGGCAGTCGGCGCAATGCCCATGCTACCGGACAGGGCAGCGGCAAGATCGCTAAGGATATCGGCATGCAGATTGGTGGCAACGACAACGTCGATGGATTCCGGTTTCAACACCATGCGGGTGGTCATGGCGTCAACCAGCATTTTATCCGTTTTTACGTCGCCGTAATCGGCTTTGACGATTTCAAATATTTCATCCCACATTACCATGCCGTGGCGCTGGGCGTTGGATTTGGTAACCACGGTCAACATCTTGCGCGGACGCGAACGGGCAAGGTCAAAAGCGAAGCGCATGATTCGTTCGACGCCCTTGCGGGTAAAGACGGAAACATCTGTGCCGACTTCCAAAGGGGTGCCCCGATGACTGCGGCCGCCGATGCCGGAATATTCGCCTTCCGAGTTTTCGCGGACGATAATCCAGTTTAGCCGTTCCGGCCCGACGCCCCTAAGTGGGCTGGAAATACCGTCAAGCAGGCGTGACGGACGAACATTGGCGTATTGATCAAAACCCTGGCAGATGGCAAGCCGGAGTTGCCAGAGTGTGATGTGATCGGGGACTCGGGGATCACCAGCCGAGCCAAAATAAATGGCGTCGAACTTTTCCAAGGCCTGAAGGCCACCTTCCGGCATCATGCACCCGTGTTCCAGGTAATGGTCCGAGCCCCACGGAAAGCTATCGACGGCAAGCCGGAATCCTTCTTCGCGCTCTTGCAGGGCATCCAGAACCCGAAGCCCGGCTTCGATGACTTCGGCACCGATGCCGTCACCGGGAATGGCGGCAATACGATATTCTTTCATGGCTCGGCCTTCCTTGCTGACACTCGAAAGCTTGTTTTAACCTGTCAATGAGGACTAAGAAAGTGTGCCGGACGTGTTTTTTCACGATCCGGGGCCGATATACAGATGAGGTTTTCTTGAAAACACCCCCGCCGGGAAAATCATGGAACGAATTCAGCCGCTGGTGCCGGTCCCGTGGACTGGTGCCGATGCCTGCCCATCCGTGGACAGTCGCCGCCTATCTGCGCTGGTGCGAGCCCCGTCACAAACTGCCGGCCATAATCGACGGCCTGAAGGCAATCGCGCGGCGTCATCTGTTGCGGGGCTGCCGCCCGCCTGACCGGCACCCGACGGTGATGAATACCCTGAAAAGGATCGAGCTAAAGTCGCAGGGAAACTTCGATCGATCGGCCCTGTTCAGGGATACGGATTTTGTCGAATCGGAAAAGCAGCCACAGAAAAAGGGCAAAGCCGGTGGCGGGGCACAGAAAAAGACACTCCGATCCATGCATACGATGCGATCATCACCACGGCTGGTTACCCGGCGCACACAAGGCGACTGAAGGCAGCCAAAGCGTCAATTGACGTTAATGACCCGGACGACCGAGAATTCCTCGTCTGCGTCGGCTCGAATTAATTTGATCTCGCCCGTGTAAGATCCCTTCGGCCACGGATTTTCAGCCTTGCGAATACCGGCATAGGCGAAGCGGCGGGCCTGCTTTTTCTTCAGGGTCGTGGTGTGTGACATCATCGTCTCGCCGCTTGGCCCGGTAATCAGGAAGGAGACCTTGTCGCCTGGCTCGACCCAGAACATATCGGTCCAAAGGGCGATGACGGGTGATTGCTGCAACAGAATTTCTTCTCCATACAATCCTTCGCGGGCGATGCGGGCGTTGGGCGTTGTTGATGAAAATCCGGAATTGTAAAGAGCCGTTGGCTGGTACAGGAAAGACAGCAACGTGGATACCGGCCATAGCGGTTTTTTACCGACGCCGCATTTCTTGGTGCGCCCGATGCCGGCGAAGGGATCAACGATCTGGTCGTTGTATTTCACTTGCAGGTGAATATGGGGGAATTGGGTCAGGCCGGACAGGCCGACAAAACCCAGCGTTTGGTGTAGCTCTACCTTGTCTCCGGTAGCGACCTGGATACTGCCCTTCATCATATGGCAATACTGGGTCGTCCAACCGTCTCCGTGATCGAGAAGAACCCCATTACCACATTCCTTGCCCTTGACCGCTTCCGGGCCACCAATCATCGAAATGTCGATATCTTGCATGTCGTTACGCGTACCGATAACGGTTCCCGGTGCAGAAGCAAAAACTTCCACCCCTTGGCGCATGCTTACGGCATCGACGATGGCGATATCAGTTCCCTTGTGGCCGTCGTAGGATGAGGCGCCGCAATTATAATCCATGACGCCGGATGTCGGGTCGACATCGACATAATTGACGATCCAGCAATCAGCGCCTTGCGTGCAATCAATCGGCATTTCCAGCTTGAAGGGCGGCGGCGGAATATCCGGTGCCGCAATCGGCGTCGCAACCGGTGCCGCAACCGGTGTCGTTTCCTGGCCGACGGCGGGCTGTGAAAGCATGACCAGAAGGGCGCCGGCAACGAGCGCCCACCGGACGCCCGGCAATATCTTGATAATGCCGGTGTAAAGGGCCGATGCCCCATCGGTGAATTTGTATTGAGACGCTTGCATGAGTCCTAAATAGCAATTTGGCAGACAAAAGGAAATGTCCGGTAAAGGACAGATCTGGACAGGCTTATTCATTTTGCACTGCACACTTTCGGCCCCTCGGGCGGAGATAGCAAACCCATAGGTAGGGGCTTCAGGCTTAAATATATCAATTTCTTGTAAGAAGGTCATCAAAGGGATATATTGCAGTGCAATATTAATGCTGCGCCGCAATATCAAGAAGCGGCTCTGCCACATGGATATAAATGGAAATGGAAGACGATTGATGGACAAGCCAATGACCAACTTGAACGAGTTGCACGGTTATTATTTCGAGGACCTGGAAGAGGGCATGACCGATGTCTACGGCAAGACCATCACCGATGCCGATATCGTCCTGTTTTCAGGAATATCCGGCGATATCAACCCGGTTCATCTGAACCACGAGTTTGCCGCCGAGACCATATTCGAGGGCCGCATCGCTCATGGCATGCTGACGGCGAGCTTTATTTCCACCGTCATCGGCACCAAGCTGCCCGGACCGGGGTGCATCTACGTCAACCAGAGCCTGCGTTTCAAGGCGCCGGTCAAGTCTGGCGATACGGTGATGGCCCGTGTCACCATCACCAAACTGATACCGGAAAAGAAATTTGCCGAGCTGAAAACCGTGTGTACGGTTGCAGGCAAGACGGTAATAGACGGCGAAGCCACCGTCATGGTGCCCGTCAGGGCTTAAATTTGACGCCCTAAAACCCGAAAACCCTTGACCCGGCAGGGGCTCACGGACATCTTCTTGCCGCCATGCGTATTTTTCGCCATTTCGAGAACCTGCCTGTTGAGGCCCGAGGCGCATCCGTCGCCGTCGGCAATTTTGACGGAGTCCACCTGGGCCATCGGGCGGTCATTAACGAGGCCGGCCGTATTGCCCATGATGCCGGGGTTGGCTGGTCGGTGTTGACGTTTGAGCCGCACCCGCGCAGCGTTTTTGTGCCCGGGGGTGATCCGTTCCGCCTGACTCCGTTCAGGACCAAGGCCCGTCATATTGAAGAGATGGGGGTCGACAATCTGATCGTGCTGCACTTTGACCCGAAATTTGCCGCCCTTTCGCCCGATGATTTTGTCTCTCGGGTGCTGGTTGGTGGCCTTGGGGCGTGCCATGTGATTTCCGGTTATGATTTTGTGTTCGGGCATAAAAGAGCAGGGAACTGCGAACTGTTGTTACGCAAGGGCCAGGAAATGGGGTTCGATTTTACCTGCGTCAGTGCCGTCGATGATGGCGAGGATGTATATTCCTCGACCCGTGTGCGTGATTGTCTGAGGAATGCGGATCCCCGCACCGCCGCTGGAGTCCTCGGTCGTCCGTTCGAGATCGAGGGCCGGGTCGAGCATGGTGACGGGCGCGGCAGCAGCATCGGTTTTGCGACGGCAAACTTGCACCTTGGCGAATATCTGCATCCGGCGACCGGTGTTTACGCGATCCGCGCCGGCATTGATGAGGGTATGGAAACCCGCTGGAATGATGGCGCCGCCAACTTCGGCAAGCGTCCGACATTTGACGGTAAAGACACGATTCTAGAGGTGCATTTGTTCGATTTTGATGGCGACCTTTATGGTCGTCACCTGCGTGTGCAGCTTATCGAACACCTGCGGCCTGAAAAGAAATTTGACGGCTTGGATGATTTGAAGGCACAAATCGCCCTCGACTGTGAACAGGCACGCCGTATTCTGGCGGCGGAAGGGAAATAAGCGCACATGGCTGTGGATTATAAATCGACCATCTATTTGCCCAAGACCGACTTTCCCATGAAGGCCGGGCTGGCGACGCGCGAGCCGGAAATGCTGAAACGCTGGCACGCGCTGGATATTTATCGCCGCCAGCGTGACGCCGGTAAGGGCCGCGAGAAATTTATCCTGCACGATGGGCCGCCCTACGCCAATGGCGATTTGCACATCGGCACGGCCTTGAACAAGATCCTCAAGGACGTCATTTCCCGTTCGCAGCAGATGCTGGGCAAGGATTCTAATTACGTGCCCGGTTGGGATTGCCACGGCCTGCCCATCGAATGGAAGATCGAAGAAAAATATCGCGCCGAAGGCAAGGACAAGGACGACGTGCCGATTGTCGAATTCCGCCAGGAATGCCGCGAATTCGCTGATTACTGGATCGACCAGCAGCGCCAGCAATTCAAACGCCTGGGCGTCGTCGGGGATTGGGACAACCCCTATACGACCATGGCCCATGCGGCCGAGGCGCAGATTGTCCGCGAGTTGGGCAAGTTCCTGATGGATGGCTCGCTCTACAAGGGCGCCAAGCCGGTGATGTGGTCGATCGTCGAAAAAACCGCCCTGGCCGAAGCCGAGGTCGAATATCACGATCACACCTCGACCACTATTTTCGTGCGCTTTCCCGTGGCCGAGTCAAAAGTTACCGAACTGGCAGGCGCCAGCGTCGTGATCTGGACGACGACACCGTGGACCATCCCCGGCAACCGCGCCATCGCCTATGGCAGCGCCGTCGAATACGTGGTCATCAAGGTCACCGAATGTGGCGAAGAAAGTCTGGCCCGGACCGGCGAAACCATGGTTATTGCCGAAGCGCTGATCGGCGAAGTTTGCAACGCCGCCGGCGTTACGGGTCACGAAATTGTCGGCTCACTTAAAGGCGCCGATCTGGCCGGGACGATCTGCCGCCACCCGTTGCATGCTCAGGATGACTATTACGCCTACGATGTGCCGATGCTGGCCGCCGGGTTCGTCGAAATTGACACCGGTTCCGGGTTTGTCCATATCGCGCCCGGCCATGGCGCAGATGACTGGGAACTGGGCATGGCCAACGGCATCCCTGTTCCCGATACGGTCGGCCCGGATGGAAAATTTCTTGATCATGTGGGCCTGTTCGCCGGCACCCCAGTGATGGCCATCGGCACCAAGAACAAGCCGTACTATCCCGGCAACAAGGGGGTCATCGAAAAGCTGACGGAAGGGGGCGGCCTGCTGGCGTCGGGCAAGCTGACCCATAGCTATCCCCATTCCTGGCGTTCGAAAGCCCCGCTGATTTTCCGCAATACGCCGCAGTGGTTTATTTCCATGGAAAAGAACGACCTGCGCGCCAAGGCCCTGAAAGCCATCGATGATACCCGCTTTATCCCCGAACGTGGCCGCAACCGGCTGGGCGGCATGATTGAGCAGCGGCCGGACTGGTGTGTTTCGCGCCAGCGCGCCTGGGGCGTGCCGATCACCGTTTTCGTCAACAAGGAAAATGGTGAACCGCTACGGGATACGGATGTGTTTGACCGCATCGTAGAGGCGGTCGAAGCCGAAGGTGCCGATGCCTGGTTTGCCTCTGATCCGTCGCGTTTTCTGGGCGACAAATACAAGGTCGAGGACTTTGATCAGGTCACGGATATTCTGGATGTGTGGTTTGATTCCGGCTGCACACATGCATTCGTGCTGGAAGCCCGCGACGACCTGCAATGGCCGGCGTCGCTGTATCTGGAAGGCTCTGACCAGCATCGTGGCTGGTTTCATTCCTCGTTGCTGGAATCGTGCGGCACCCGTGGCCGGGCACCTTATGATGCCGTGCTGACTCACGGTTTCGTTATGGCCGAAGATGGCCGCAAGATGTCTAAATCTCTCGGCAATACAGTTCTGCCCGGGGATATTGTCGATGTAAACGGTGCCGATATTTTACGTCTGTGGGTGGTTGGTTCCGATTATTCGGAAGACCTTCGCATCGGGCCGGAAATTATAAAGAGTCATACGGATATCTATCGCCGCCTGCGCAATACGCTGCGCTTCCTGCTTGGCAGTCTCGACGGCTTCGAGGAAGCTGAACGCCTGCCTAGGTCAGAGATGCCGGAACTGGAGCGCTGGCTTTTGCACCGGCTTTGGGAAATGGATGCCATGGTGCGCCAGGCTTGCGACGATTTTCATTTTCATCCGCTGTTTACCGAATTGCATAATTTTTGTTCTGTGGATCTGTCGGCGTTTTATCTGGATGTGCGCAAAGACAGTCTTTACTGCGACCGTGCCGACAGCATCACACGCCGCGCCGCACGCACGGCACTGGACGAAATTTTCAACTGCCTGACCGCATGGCTGGCGCCGTTCATTTGCTTTACGGCGGAAGAGGCCTGGTTGCAACGTCATCCCGGCGACGAGGAAAGTGTCCATCTTCGACAGTTCCCGGATATTCCGGATGATTGGCGCGATGACGTCCTTGGCAAAAAATGGGAGACCGTCCGTCATCTCCGCCGTGTCGTTACCGGCGCGCTGGAAGTTGAGCGCGCCGAAAAACGCATCGGCTCAAGCCTGCAGGCATCGCCGGTGATTTATGCGGACGAAGTATCTCGCAACGCTGTGGCTAACATGTCCCCGGAACAACTTGCCGATTTGTTTATCACATCGACGGCTCGTTTTGCCGATGGCCCGGCGCCGGAAGGTGCCTTCATGTTGGACGACGTTGCCGGCGTGGCCGTCATGCCGGAAACGGCAAATGGTGACAAGTGCATCCGCTGTTGGAAAATTACCGATGATATTGGCGCAAACGCCGATCATCCGGAAACCTGCGGGCGTTGTGCGGATGCCGCCGACCATCATCCGGGAACCGCCGAATAGTGGCCCCCAATAAACATTTTATGATCGGCCTGATAACCGCCGTCGGGGTCATGGCGATTGACCAGTTTACGAAATGGTGGATCATCGTTGACGTCATGCAGCCGCCCCGGATCATCCCTGTGACACCATTTTTCAATCTTGTCCTGGGCTGGAATCGCGGCGTCAGTTTTGGCTTGTTCAACACAAACTCGCCGATAAACCAGTGGCTGCTACCCGGTCTGGCGCTGGCTATTTCCGCGGCCTTGCTGGTCTGGATGTGGCGGGTCGAAAACAGGCTGCTGGCCGTTTCCATCGGGCTGATTGTCGGCGGTGCCATCGGCAACGTCATAGATCGCTTCAGATATGGCGCGGTCGCCGATTTTCTCGATTTCCATATGGCCGGGGTCCATTGGCCTGCTTTCAATGCCGCAGACTCAGCTATTACCATCGGTGCCATCTTTCTTGTGCTTGATTCCTTGTTTGGAGACGCCGAAAGGCATAAAAAAGAGGATGAAACCAGCGGAACGATAAATGACGAAGAATAAACACCAACTGATTGCCGTAGTAACCGTGTGTCTGTCTGTGCTTGGCGCATGTACGGGGGAACGCGGCGTGTTTGGTGAAGATAAAAAGGCACCGGACGAATTTGCCGTTTATTCCCGTGCGCCCCTCAGCCTGCCGCCTGAATTTGGCCTCAGGCCGCCGCAACCGGGCGCCACGCGGCCCCAGGTGGTGGCCCCGCGCAACGACGCCAAGGAAGCGCTCTTAAGCAGCGGCGGCAACCCTGCCGGTCAGCCCCCGCCGCCGCCCGTGCAAGGGAATGAAACCCTTAGCCCGGGCATGATTGCCCTGATCAAAAACGCTGGTGGCGACAAGGCTGAGCCTAATATTCGCGCCCTCGTCAACAGCGAAACAACCAGCCTTTCCAGCAGTGATGACTTTACGGATTCAATTCTTTTCTGGCGTGACGGGAAAGCCCTTAAAGGGGCCGTTATCGATCCGGTCGCCGAAGAGAGGCGGATCCGCAACAAGCAGGCGACGAGCGGTTCCATCGAAGAGGGGGGGGCGATTATCCAGCGACGGGAAAGAGGCGGGGGAACGACAAGCCGAGGCGGCGGAAAGGGATTCTGGGAAAGCCTTTTCGATTAATTGGTTCTTGAAATCTCCAGCAACGGTATTTTTAAATGACGGCCTTCCCGGCTTTTTACTTACGCGCCCTAAGAAACTTATTCGTGCCGCTTTTGCTGGCGCTCATCCCCCCGGCATCCGCCGCCGACGGTGTTTTCAGGCCCGAAACCTTTACCCTTGATAACGGCATGCGGGTGGTCGTCGTTTCCAATCACCGGGTACCTGTGGTCACCCATATGGTCTGGTATAAGGTCGGTTCGGCTGACGAGCCACCGGGCAAGACGGGAGTCGCCCATTTGCTTGAACATCTGATGTTCAAAGGCACCAAGACACTCGCCTCGGGTGAATTTTCCAAGATTGTGGCCCGCAACGGTGGTTCGGAAAACGCTTTTACGTCGCTTGATTATACGGGCTACTACCAGACCGTCGCCGTCGACCGCCTGGAACTGGTGATGGCCATGGAGGCCGATCGCATACGTAATCTGGTGTTTGATCCGAAGGAAGTCGAAACGGAACGGCTGGTGGTTCTGGAGGAGCGCCGGCAACGCACGGACAACGATCCAGGATCGGTTTTACGTGAACACGTGAACGCGGCGCTGTACCTGAACTATCCGTACCGTCACCCCACCATCGGCTGGGAAAATGAAATACGCGCCCTCAACATCGAAGATCTGCGCGCTTTCTATGAAAAGTGGTATGTCCCTGCCAATGCTATCTTGGTTGTCGCCGGTGATATCACGGCGGCGGAGTTGAAGCCGCTGGCCGAAAATACATATGGCCGGATTGCCCGGCTGCCCGCGCCGACGACCGGGGAAACCCGGAATCGTCCGGCGGAACCCCCGCAAAAGGCATCGCGGCGCATCGAGCTTCAGGACCCGCGCGTTCGCCAACCATTGTGGAGCCGCACCTATCTGGCGCCCGGTATGATGACGGGTATTGCCGGAGGGGCGGGAACGGAACATGCCACGGCGCTTGAAATGCTGACCGAGGTTTTTGGCGGCCCCACCGGGCCACTGTACCGGGCGTTGGTAATCGATGGAAAATTGGCTGTTTCGGCTGGAATTTCATACGGATCGGGCGGTCTGGGCCCGTCGCGACTGGTTTTCTATGCCTCGCCCCGACCCGGGGTGACCATGGCCGATCTGGAGGCGGCCATGGAGGCGGAAATTGAAAAGCTGCTGAAGGACGGGGTCGACGCCGACCGGATCAGGCGCGCCAAGATTCACATGAAGGCAGAATCCGTCTATGCCCGAGATTCCCTGAGCACCGGCGCCCGCATCTTGGGGGCGGCGTTGGCTTCAGGCCAGTCGATTGCCGATGTAGAGGGGTGGCCGGAGCGCATCGATGCCGTTACCCCCCAGGCGGTCAATGCGGCGGCCCGGGCCGTCATTCAGGGCCAACCATCGGTAACCTCATTATTGCTGCCGGACGGGAAGGAATAGACGATGGGTCCGTTAAGGCTTGTATTCATATTCGCCGCGTTTGCCGCCGTATTCGTGGCAGGCGGTGTAGGGGCCTCAAACGCAACCAAGAAAACCGTTCATGTGGAACGGGTTATCAGCCCCGGCGGTATCGAGGCATGGCTGGTCAGCGACCGGACCAACCCGATCATTGCCGTGCAATTTGCCTTTCGTGGCGGCGCATCACTTGATCCGTCTGGCAAGGAAGGGCTGGCGCGGATGGCGGCATCCTTGCTCGACGAAGGGGCCGGCGATCTGGATAGCCAGGCTTTTCAGCGGCGGCTCGAAGATGATGCCATCACCCTTCGCTTCAGTACCCGGCGCGACACCTTTACCGGACAGGTTGGAACACTGACCGAAAACCGGGCCGAGGCCTTTGATCTGTTGCGGCTGTCCCTGACCGCGCCGCGATTTGATACGGAACCGGTCGGCCGAATTCGTTCCCAGCTTCTGGCCAATCTTCGCAGTGAGCTTGAGGATCCGGATGTGGTTGCCGGACTCGCCATGTCGGCAGCCCTGTTCCCCGGGCATCCCTATGGCCGCCCGGTCGATGGTACGCGAGAATCCATTGAGGCAATCACCTCAGGCGATCTCAAGGATTTTTTCAAAGAACGGTTGGCCTTGGACAACCTTGTCATTGGTGTGGTTGGCGATATTGGGGCGGCAGAACTGGGGCGACAATTGGATATGACCTTCGACGGTCTGCCGAAAAAAGCAAAGCCCTATAAAATAGATGATGTGATGCCGCGCGTGAGCGGCGCCACCAGCGTCATCCGGATGGACGTGCCGCAAAGCGCCATCGTCTTCGCGCAGGCGGGAGTCAGTCGTGACCACCCGGATTTCTTCCCGGCCTACGTGCTCAACCATATTCTGGGTGGCGGTGGCTTTACATCCCGACTCTACGATCAGATTCGGGAAAAACGCGGCTTGGCTTATTCCATCGGCAGTTATCTGTATCCGCTGGACCATTCCGCCCTGATTCTCGGATCAGCCGGAACCGCCAACAAAAGTACTGGCGAGACCTTGAAGGTGCTGAAGGAAGAATGGCAGAAGATGGCTGAAAAAGGCACAACGCAAGAGGAGCTAAACGACGCCAAAACGTATTTGACCGGCTCCTACCCGTTGCGCTTTACGTCCAGCGACCGGATCGCCTCGATCCTTGTGGCCATGCAGCTTGATGATCTGGGGATTGATTATCTGGACCGGCGCAACGGCTATATCGAGGCGGTGACCCTCGAAGCGGTCAACGAGCTTGCCGGCCATCTGATCGATGTGGATAAACTGACGGTGGTCGTCGTCGGCAAGCCGGCCGGGGTTGTCTCGCTACCCTGAACGGCAGGGTTTTCCCCCTTTCGCCATCCTGCGGCGTCTGTGTTAAGGTCTGACGGATTCTTTATTTCGGGATTTTGTTCATTCATGCTTTACCGGCACGACACTGAAAATTGCTTCGCATCGGCGATCGGCGATCAGGGCTTGAGCGATGATGAGTTTGCATCCGTCCTCGATGAAGCGGCGACGGCGCTGGAAAATATAAAGGCGGATTATCGCTCGGGTGCGTTGCCGATGTTGTCGCTGGCCGAAGCCAAGGCCGATCTCGAGGGTTTAAAACTGGTCGCCGAGCGCTGCCGCCGGGATTTTGATAACGTCGTCGTCCTCGGTACCGGCGGTTCCAGCCTCGGCGGGCATACGCTTTGTTCCTTGGCCGATATCGGCTTCGGGCCGGAAGACGGATCGCCCCGTATCTATTTCATCGATAACGTTGACCCCAACACCTTTGAAACCCTGTTCGGGCGGATCGGCCTTGTCCGTACCGGGTTCATCGTCATTTCCAAATCCGGCGGTACCGCCGAAACCGTAGCTCAATTTGTTGTCTGTCTGGATGCCTTGAACAGGGGCATTGGCAAGGCAGCGGTAGCCGAACAGGTTATCGTCATTACCGAGCCTGGCGACAACCCGCTACGCCGTCTGGCCAGCAAGTGGGGGACGCTAATCCTCGATCACGATCCCGAAGTGGGCGGACGTTATTCTGTGTTGTCACTGGTCGGCTTGCTGCCGGCGATGATTGCGGGCCTCGATGCCGCCGCCGTCCGCGCCGGCGCGGCAGATGTGCTGATGCGGGCCATGGAAGCCAATGCTCCCGGTGATTGTGAAGCGGCCGTCGGCGCTGCTATCGGTATTGGACTGCTCAGGCACCACGGCGCGGCGAGCACGGTACTGATGCCTTATGCGGATCGCCTGTCGATTTTCGGACTCTGGTTTCAACAGTTGTGGGCTGAAAGCCTGGGCAAAGACGGCACCGGCACGACGCCGATCCGGGCCATGGGAACCCGCGATCAGCACAGCCAGATGCAGCTGTATCTGGATGGCCCGCGGGACAAGATGTTTACCCTGGTGATGCTGGATGTGGCCGATTCCGGTCGCCCCGTTTGCTCGGGCGATTCATGTGACGAAGCACTGGATTATCTGACCGGTCGCTCTATGGGCGATCTGTTGGCTGCTGAACAAACGGCGACAGCGGCAACCCTAGCCGCCAATGGCTGCCCAATTCGGGTGATCACCATTCAGGAATTAAACGAGAAAACACTTGGCGGCCTGTTGATGCATTTCATGCTGGAAACCATGGTTGCGGCACGTCTGCTCGGCATCAATGCCTTTGACCAGCCTGCCGTCGAGGAGGGCAAGGATCGCACCCGGCGCTATCTGGCCAATATGAGGCTGCCGAAATGACAATCCGCCGTTTGCCGGAAACCATCATTAACCGCATTGCCGCCGGCGAGGTTGTCGAGCGACCGGCTTCGGCGGTTAAGGAACTGGTCGAAAATGCCATAGATGCCGGGGCGTCGCGCATAGACGTGGTGGTTAGGGACGGTGGCCGGGCCCTGATTTCTGTTGTCGATAACGGTCGGGGCATGATGGCCGATGATCTGACCCTGGCGATGATGCGGCACGCCACATCGAAATTACCTGAAGATGATCTTTTCAACATCTCGAGTCTTGGGTTCAGGGGCGAGGCGCTGGCTTCGATCGGTGCCGTAAGCCGCATGACCCTGACCAGTCGTCAGCAAGGGGCCGCTGAGGCCTGGAGTCTCTCCGTTGAGGGCGGAAAAATTGGCACCCTACAACCGGCGGCGCACCCGCCGGGCACCCGTGTTGAAATTTGCGATCTTTTCTATGCCACCCCGGTGCGTTTGAAGTTTTTGAAAACTGCGCGTACGGAACTTGACCACATCAACGATGCTATCAAACGCCTTGCCATGTCCCATGAGGATATCGGTTTTTCCCTGAGTGACGGCGAACGGCACCTGATTCGGCTGGAGCCTTCCAGCGGAGATCTTCTCGATCAGCGAATAAAACGCCTTGGTGCCGTCATGGGCCGGGAATTTGCCGATAACGCCATCCCTATCGATGCCGAACGGGAGGGCGCCCGACTCACCGGATACGCCGGATTGCCGACCCTCAACCGTGGCAATACCGCGAAGCAGTTCCTGTTCGTCAACGACCGCCCGGTTCGTGACAAGCTGCTGTATGGCGCTTTGCGTGGGGCATACAGGGAATTTCTGGCGTCCGACCGCCATCCGCTGGTCGCCCTGTTCCTGGATTTGCCGGCAGATATGGTCGATATCAATGTTCATCCGGCCAAGGCCGAGGTCCGTTTCCGAGATGCCGCCATGGTGCGAGGCCTGATTGTTGGCGCCGTCAGGCACGCATTGGCCGGGGCCGGACATCGGGCCTCGACGACGGTTGCCAGCGCCGCCCTTGGGGCTGTGCATGCGTCGGGCCTGTCGTTGGGCGGTGGGATGTCCGGCACAGGATATTCACAATCCATACCCGGCGAATTGGCCGAACAGGCAGCGGAGTTCTACCGGCCACTAACGGGATTGGACGGGCCGCCGTCGGCGCCCAGTGTCGTCATGGAAAATGCCGAAGAGCCGGCTAGCGATTTTCCGCTTGGCGTCGCCCGCGCCCAGCTGCACGAAACGTACATCGTCGCCCAGACGGTGGACGGAATCGTTATCGTTGACCAGCACGCCGCCCATGAACGGCTTGTTCACGAACGAATCAAGCGCGGCATTGAAGAAGGAGGCGTCAACCGGCAGGGACTGTTGATTCCCGAAGTGGTGGAACTGGAAGAAATGTCGGTTGCACGTATCGAGGCCCATGGCGCCGAGCTGCTGGAACTGGGCCTGGCGGTGGAATCTTTTGGCCCCGGCGCCGTCGTCGTGCGCGAGATTCCGGCCCTGCTTGGTGAATGCGATGTCCAGAGGCTGGTCCGCGACCTGGCGGATGACCTGGCAGAAAGCGCCGATGCGTTGACCCTTAAAGAGCGACTTGGCGACGTGGCGGCAACCATGGCCTGCCACGGCAGCGTCCGGGCCGGGCGGCGGCTCAATGGAGCGGAAATGAACGCCCTGTTGCGCGAGATGGAGGCAACTCCCCATTCCGGTCAATGCAGTCACGGCAGGCCGACTTATGTAGAACTCAAACTGGTCGACATCGAAAAACTTTTCGGACGGCGTTAAGATGCTGGTCGAGGCATTCCGGCATCTGATTACGCCGTGTCCACGCCATCTGCGCCGTATGGATTACCTGAAGGAAGCGATTGGCCTGAGGGCGCGCTATGGGCGCAACCGAGATGCCTGGGCGCCGCACTTAGGCGAAAGCCGCGAACTGATTGCCAGCGCAGCGGATATGTGTGCGGGCGGCGGTCGGGCCGTTGTTATTGGTTCAGGACTGCTGCTCGATATTCCACTGGACGTTCTGTGTCGGCGTTTTGCCGACGTGGTGTTGGTCGATATCCTGCATATGCCAGAGGCCCGCAAGGCGGCGGCAAAATATCCGAACGTGTTATTTGATCAACGGGACGTCACCGGCATCGTCGAGCCCCTGTATAGACAGGTTGTGGATGGCGTGGCGGCGGATATTCCAGCAGTTGCCGATCTTCCCCTTCAGGGCACCGATCTGGTTGTTTCGTCAAATATTCTGAGCCAGTTGCCGATCCGGCCTTCGTTATTCGCAGGCCGGGCAAAAATACATTCGGCTCAGGCCATGGATACACTCACCCGCCGGGTGATCGAAAAACATTTGGATGCCCTTGCTGCCTTTCCCGGGACCGTCTGCCTGATCACCGAAACGCAGCATCAGTGGTCGGATGGGGAAACCGTGGTTGAAACAAGTGATCCGTTGCTGGGTGTGGATATTCCCGGCGGCCTGCGGCTAAATTCCCGGAAATGGACCTGGGACTTCGCGCCCCACCCGGAGCGCGACCGACGCCTCGATCTCAGGTTCACGGTCGAAGGATTTATGCGTCCAGGAATCGCAGGAACATGATTTTGGCCGCGCCATAGGTGCGTTCGTCCAGCAATTGATAGCCGGGGGGTATGGGTAGCGTTTCATCGGCAGATATTTCGGCAACGACCATGGCGCCGGGTGCCAGCCAGCCTTTGGCCTCCAGCCCCATCAGGGCCGGGCCGGTCAATCCGGCGCTATAAGGGGCATCGAGAAACGCCAGGGGCAGCGGCCCGTTGGCGGTGCGTGGCGGCGGTGCCAGCCGGGTCGCATCGAGCTTCAGGGGCATGATGTTCTGTGCCTCGCCAAGGCTGTCGGCATTTTCACGGGCGAATTTCAGGGCTTCCATGTCGCTATCGATCAGTACAGCTTTGGCGGCGCCGCGTGACAGCGCCTCCAGCGCCAGCGCCCCGGTGCCGCAGAACACGTCAAGCACGGTAATGCCGTCGAAGCCGTCCCATTCGGTGGAATGGGCAAGAATATTGAATACGGATTCCCGCGTCCGGTCGGCGGTTGGGCGTAAGCTCCGGCCCTTCGGGGCGGCCAGAGGACGGCCGCGGTGTTTGCCGCCGACAATTCTCATTTACGTGCCTTTTGTGGTTTCTTTTTCGCCCAGCCCTTCTTTTTCTTCATTTGTTTTGCGGGCGCGCCATTGGCGTCGAAAAGTTCCCTGACAATTTTGGCCGGGACATCGGCAACCGCGCCACGGCTCAGCGTGCCGAGCAGGAACGATCCATAGCCAATGCGGATCAACCGGTTAACTTCAAGATCCAGAAGTTCCATAACCTTGCGAATTTCGCGGTTTTTGCCTTCACTCAAAGAAACGGTCAGCCAGGCGTTGGTGCGGGTTTGGCTGTCAAGCCGGGCGTTGATGGCGCCGTATTGAATGCCGGCGACGGTGACGCCGTCTTTCAAGTCATCGAGCCTTTTTTCATCGACCCGTCCCTTGACCCGGACCCGGTAGCGACGCACCCATCCGGTCGATGGCATTTCCATCTTCCTTGCCAGCTCGCCGTCGTTGGTGAGCATAAGCAGGCCTTCGGAGTTGAGATCGAGTCTTCCCACAGAAATGACCCGGCCCAGTTCCTTTGGCAACCTGGAGAACACGGTCGGTCGGCCCTGGGGGTCGCTGTGGCTGGTCACCAGCCCGGCCGGTTTGTGGTAACGCCAAAGGCGTGTTTCGGATGCTTGCGGCAGCGGTTTGCTATCAACCATAATCGCGTTGCCGGTACCGACAGTGACCGCGGGCGAGGTCAGTATCTTCCCGTCGACCTTGACCCGTCCGGCTTCAATCCAGCGTTCGGCTTCGCGCCGCGAGCACAACCCGGCGCGGGCCAGCACCTTGGCGATACGTTCCGGTTTATCTTCGCTCATTTGCGGGCCGCGGCGATAAAGGCAGCGAAAATTTTGCCGTCGCCGTCGTTGATGAGAAATTCAGGATGCCACTGCACACCTAGGCAGAAGCGGTAGCCCGGCGCTTCGATGCCTTCGAAAACGCCGTCGGGGGCGGTGGCGTTGACAATTACGCCTTCCGGTTCGTCCAGGGCTGCCTGATGATGGGCGCTATTCACGGCCAGGGTCTCGGCGCCGACGATTTTGTCCAGCAGGGTGCCGGATTTAATGGTCACATCATGCCCGGCCTCGTCGCGGGGATTGGGCTGTTCGTGGGCGAGGGCATCGCTGACCGTATCGGGGATATGCTGGATCAGTTTGCCACCCAGCACCACGTGTAGAAGTTGCTGGCCGCCGCAGATGCCAAGGACAGGCATATCGCGGGCCAGGGCGCCTTTGGTCATGGCCAGTTCGAATCCTGTGCGCCGGTCCTTGGTTTTGACCGTTTCATGGCGTTTCCCTTCACCGAACAGGGACGGGTCAACATCGAAGTTGCCGCCGGTCACCAGCAGACCGTCGATCAGGTCCAGATATTCCTCTGTCAGGGCTGTTTCGTGGGGCAGCGCCAACGGCACGCCACCGGCTTGGGCTACGACGGCGGCGTAATTTTCACGCACCGCGTACCACGGAAATTTTGAATAGCCGCCAGCTTCTTCCGAATCCAGCGTAATGCCAATGACAGGTTTGCTCATAAGGGCGGAGATTAGGGGGCTTCACCCTAATCGGCAAGTCGTTCTCTTGACGCGGCGGTGCATTGAGTCCGATCATGGTGCCATGAATGATGATAGCGAAAATGCCTATATGATTCAGGCCCTGGGTGAGGCCCAGATGGCGGCGCATAGGGGCGAGGTGCCGGTCGGTGCTGTTTTGGTCGATGGGTTAAGCGGTCAGGTTCTGGCCCGTGCCGGCAATCAGACGGAAGAATTGAACGATCCCACGGCGCATGCCGAAATCCTGGTGATCCGCGAAGCTGCCGATATCAAGAGCAACCCACGGCTGACCCATTGCGACCTGTATGTAACGCTGGAGCCCTGCGCCATGTGCGCCACGGCGATCTCGCTGGCCCGTATTCGCAGACTATATTTCGGCGCCTATGATCCAAAAGGCGGCGGCGTCGATCATGGCCCGCGCATCTTCGAGCAGCCGACCTGCCATCACCGCCCGGAGGTCATCGGCGGCATGGAGGAAACGGCGGCTTCAGAGCTGTTAAAAGAATTTTTTAAAGGGCTGCGCTAATTATTTGTTGTGACCGCTGATGTCTGCATGCAGCGGCTTGGTTTCCTCGAACAGGCGCTTTTGATCTTCCGAAGCGTCCTTCTGATATTTACCCTTCCAGTCTGCGTAGGGCATGCCGTAAACGGCTTCCAAGGCGTCATCGTAGGTGGTGTCCAGGCCCTGTTCCTTGGCCGCCGCCAGATACCATTTTGACAGGCAGTTACGGCAAAACCCGGCCAAATTCATAATATCGATATTCTGGGCGTCGGTACGTTTCTGTAAATGCCCGATCAGGCCGCGAAAGGCGGCGGCTTCGATTTTTGTGCGTGTCTGCTCGTCCATGTTTTGCATGTCCTCGTCTTAAAATCAGCGATTGATGGCCCGCCAGCCGATATCGGTGCGGTTAAAGCCTTTTGTCCACGTGATTTTATCGATCGCTTTGTAGGCCAGTTTCTGGGCCTCGGCAACGGTCTTGGCTTGGGCCGCAATGCCGAGGACCCGGCCACCGTTGGCCAGCAACCGGCCGTCCTCTTCCTGTGTTCCGGCATGGAAGACAACGACACCGTCCAGCTTTTCGGCCTTATCGACACCTTTAATCTCGGAGCCTTTATCATAACGTCCCGGATAGCCTTCGGCGGCCATAACGACAACCAGAGTTGCCGCGTTGTGCCACGCCAATTCAGTTTTTTTCAAATTACCGCGGGCACTGTCCAGCAGGGCATCCAGGATATCCGATTTCAATGCCAACATTAGCGCCTGACACTCCGGGTCGCCGAAACGGACATTGTATTCGATCAGCTTCGGGCCATCTTCGGTGATCATCAGGCCGGCAAACAACACGCCCTTGTAGGGCATGCCCTCGGCACTCATGGCCTTGATGGTCGGCTTGATGATTTCATCCATAATGCGTTTCGACATGGCATCATCGATGATCGGGGCCGGGGTATAGGCCCCCATACCGCCCGTATTGGGGCCTTCATCGCCATCAAAGGCGGCCTTGTGGTCCTGGGCCGAACGCATGGCTAAGGCGGTTTCGCCATCGACGAGTACGAAGAAGCTGGCTTCCTCACCTTCGAGGAATTCCTCGATCACCACTTCGGCACCGGAACTGCCGAAGGCACGTTCGGTCATGATGTGATCAATGGCGGCGTAGGCTTCGTTCTTGTTGCAGCAGATGATGACGCCCTTGCCGGCGGCCAGTCCGTCAGCCTTGACGACGATCGGCGCTTGATGGCGCAGGATAAATTCCTTGGCCGCATCCGGCTCGTTAAACCTGCCGTAGTCGGCGGTTGGAATATTGTGGCGCGCGCACAGGTCCTTCATAAAGCCCTTGGACCCTTCCAGCGCCGCCGCCGCCGCACTGGGGCCAAAAGCCTTGATTCCGGCATCCTCCAGCTTATCCACTAACCCGGCGACCAGGGGCGCTTCCGGGCCAACGACGACCAAATCGATGGCATTGGAAGTGGCGAATTCAACAATGTCATCTATATGGTCAGCAACAATGTCGACGTTGACAGCTATCCGGCTGGTGCCGGCATTACCAGGCGCGCAATACAACTTGGTGCACTTGGGTGATTTGGCAATCGCCCAACACAGTGCGTGCTCGCGTCCTCCGGAGCCGACAACCAGTATATTCATGGGGTTCAATATCCTTGGTTTGTTTTGGGGCGTAACTGGCGTTTGCGCCTTTAATGACTAACATACATACTATCGACCATGACTGAAAAGCCAACCCTTGAAGAATCCGGCGATATTCTTCCGATTTTAAGCGTCGGTGAAATTTCCAACGCCCTGAAACGAACCCTGGAAGGGGCATTTCCCCTGATTCGGGTGCGCGGCGAGATTACCGGCTTTAAGCGCGCACCGTCTGGACATTTTTATTTCAGGTTAAAAGACGATGATGCGGTGCTCGACGGCGTCTGCTGGCGCGGCATCGCAGAGCGCCTGAGCCTAAATCCACAAGATGGCATGGAAGTCGTGGCGACGGGGCGGATTACGGCTTACGCCGGTCGCTCCACCTACCAGATCGTCGTCGACAGGATGGAGTTGGCGGGCGAGGGGGCGCTGCTGAAACTGCTTGAGGAGCGGCGCAGGAAGCTCGCCGAAGAGGGCCTGTTCGATCTGGATAAGAAACGCGAGTTGCCGTATTTGCCGAAGGTCATCGGTGTTGTCAGTTCACCGACCGGGGCGGTCATCCGCGACATTCTGCATCGACTGGACGATCGATTTCCCAGCCATGTCCTGTTATGGCCGGTGCTGGTCCAGGGCGCGGCGGCGGCAGATCAGATTGCGGCGGCCATCAAGGGCTTCAATAAACTGAAACCCGGCGGGGTGGTGCCGAAACCCGATGTGCTGATCGTGGCGCGCGGCGGCGGCAGTCTGGAAGATTTAATGGCATTCAACGAAGAAAGTGTGGTGCGCGCCGCTGCCGCCAGCCGTATTCCGCTGATATCGGCGGTCGGCCACGAAACCGATACGACCCTGATCGATTACGCCGCCGATGTGCGCGCTCCGACACCGACGGCCGCCGCCGAGATGGCGGTACCGGTGCGGGATGATTTGCTGGCCCAGGTGGCAAATAACGGCGCCCGGCTCCATGCCGCGATCAGGCGAAATCTGGGCGATGGCCGCCTCCAGGTGCGGGGACTGGCACGGGGGTTGCCTAATTTACGCCGTGTGATTGAAGATTCCTCCCAGCGCCTCGACGACTGGGCCGAACGGCTGGGCCACGGCCTGCACGGGGGGCTCGGCAGTCGTCGCGCCCGGTTGGCCGCCGCCGCCTTGCCCAGCCCGGCCCGGCGGATTGATCATGCCGGTGCCCTGCTGGTCGCTGAAATACGTTCTCTGTCGAAAGCGGGGCGACGGCTGGTTGCCGACCGCCGAACCCGACTGGCGCACATGGGCGCGTTGCTCGATAGTTTTTCCTATGAACGGGTGCTCGACCGTGGTTTCGCGTTGGTTCGGGACTCGGGCGGTGTTCCCGTCCTTTCTGCCGCAAAGATTAAAGCAGGTATGGGGCTGGGCATTCGTTTCCATGACGGCGAAGTGGCGGTTACCGCTTCCGGAAAGTTGCCGGCAAAATCAAAAAAGAAAAAAACCACGGCGCCGAAAGGTGGTGGTGCACAAGGAAGCTTGCTGTGATTGGTCGATGGTTCGGATTATTAGCAGTCAGTGTATTGATGGCAGGGCCGGCGACGGCAGGCGGATTGTTGCTGGAAGGAGATTTAGTGCAAGGTGGCCTGGTCATCGGACGCGCCGACGCGGGCAGCAAGGTATCCATCGATGGAAGCAGCTTGCCGGTCACGGATGGCGGGGTCTTCCTGATCGGTTTTGGCCGGGATGCCAATGCGCGGAGCATCCTTACCGTTACCGGAGCGGACGGGACCACGGAAACGCGGGAACTGGCCGTCCGTTCCCGTGAGTACAAGGTGCAACGCATCGATGGCCTGCCGGAGAACAAAGTAACGCCAAAACCTGAAGATATTGCCCACATTCAGGCCGATAACGCCCGCATTGGGGAAGCGCGTGGTCGCAAGACTCTGGATCCTTATTTCATGTCCGGCTTTGGCTGGCCGGTCACCGGCCCCGTATCAGGCGTGTTCGGATCGTTGCGCATCCTTAACGGCAAACCCAAAAACCCCCACAATGGAACCGACATCGCCGCCCCACAAGGAACATTGATCGTGGCACCGGCCGATGCCGTCGTCGCCCTGGCCGCCGGCGATATGTTCTATACCGGCATGACGGTGATGCTCGATCACGGCCTTGGCCTGACCAGCGTCTACGCCCACATGAGTGAGATTATGGTTGCCGAAGGGGCGACGATCACGAAGGGAACGGCCATAGGCAAGGTCGGAAAAACCGGGCGGGTGACAGGCCCGCATTTGCATTGGGGAGTAACGTTGGGGCGCACTCATCTGGACCCGGCGCTGCTCGCCGGCACCATGCCGAACGGCTGATCAATCAGGCCAGCGATTGTGCAGCCACAGCCATTGTTCCGGGCGCTCGCGGATCCATTCTTCAAGAATGTCGTTAACCTTGGCCGTGATCGTAGCGATGTCGGCATGGCGGTCGCCACTCGGCGTGATTTCCAGAGGCGGGAAATAGGTAACCCGGAAACGGCATCCGGAAAGCCGCTCGATTTTCCCCGGCACCACCGGACAATCATATTTCAGGGCGAACTGCGCCAATGCCGGGGCGGTCATGGCGTCACGCCCGAAAAATGGCACGGCAATACCGTCATTCATTTTCTGATCGACCAGCATGCCCAGATGTCCGCCTTCACTCAGCAGCTTGATGGCTTGCCTGGCTCCCTTCGAACCTTTGGGGATTAACTCTCCCTCGCCCAACTGCCGCCTGTTGAACAGGCCTTTGACGTACGGGTTGTTGGGAGTCCTGTAAACGATGTGGAGGGGGATGCCGTTGCGGACGATGCCGAGCTGAGGCACTTCCCAGTTGGCCAGGTGGCCGGAAAAGAAAATGCCCGGTTTGCCGTCATCGCGCAGACGTTCAATGTTTTCAACGCCGATCAGTTCAACCTCTGCCCCTTGGCCTTCGAAGCGCAACCGATCACGTAACGGGTATTCGATGAAGGTGCGGCCCAGGTTATCCCACATGGCACGGACGATGGTTTCGATTTCATTATTACTCTTTTCCGGAAAGGCCCTTTTAAGGTTGTGGCGTGCCCTTTCCGTGACGCCTAGGTGCGGCCCAAGGGAGCGCCCCAGCCAGCCGCCGAATCCGGATGCCATGCCAAGGGGAAGCAACCGGATCAAAATGAAGAATATGTGACCGGCGAGTCCCTGAAGGGGGTGGATGATGTGATCGCGAAAATTAAGCGCCATGACCGGCGACCTTTTCAAGCAGCCTCGCGATGGCGGCTTCATCTTGCCAGACGATGGCGGCCCGAACCGGGGTAACTTTTTCACGGAACGCGTCCGGCAGGCGCACCCAGTCTTTTTCTGTGGTCACCAACCGGGCGCCTGATTTTTCTGCTTCGCCGGTCAATCGGTGGGTATCATCCGTCCCGTAGGGGTGGTGATCGGGGAAGCTGTGGAAAGCCAGAACGTCGGCCCCGATTGTTCGTAGGGTCGCCAGAAACTTGTCGGGGCGGCCAATGCCGGCGAAGGCAACCACGGGCTTGCCGGACAATTGCCCGGCTTCTGCATCCGGCTCAAGACTGGCGTGAAGAATTGGCATTTTTGCTGCGTGCTTGAGAATTGTTTCGGCGGTGCCGGTTTCATCCTTGCCGATGATGACGACGGCATGGGCGCGATTCAGCCCGGCGGCCACGGTTTCGCGCAACGGCCCGGCCGGAATGACCCGGCCATTTCCGAAACCATAGCCGCCGTCGACGACGATCAGCGACAGATCCTTGGCCACGGCCGGGTTCTGGAATCCATCATCCATGACGATGGCGCTTGCCCCGGCACCGGCGGCGGCTTCGCAGCCGGGTCGCCGGTCGCTGGAAACCCATGTCGGTGCGATGGCCGACAGCAACAAAGGCTCGTCTCCAACATCCCGGAAGCCGTGATTTTGCGGATCTACCCGCAAGGTTCCCGGCTTGCCGCCACCGTAACCGCGACTCAGGAAATGGGGGGTGCCGCCCGCCTCTATCAGCCGCCGGACAATGGAAATGGCGATCGGTGTTTTACCGGCGCCACCGGCAACAAGGTTGCCGACGCAGATGACTGGCACGGCGGCTTTCCAGTGATTGCCGGTCATCATGCGGGTTTCGGTGACAAAACCATATATCCAGCCGAAAGGGGCCAGCATCATGGCGTTCAGTCCGCCGTGTCCCTGTCGCCAGAAATCAGGCGCCTTCATGATCACTCACCTTCGTCATGTATGGTTCGATCTCAGACATGACCGCATCCAGAACACCGGCCTCTGCCGTGGCCACACCAAGAGCGGCCCGGGCGAGTTGGCCGCGCGCTGCGTCGTCACTTAAAAGTCGCCCGACGGCATCGGCCAGGGAGTTTTTATCGGTTACCTGTAGCGACGCCCCGGCGGTTATCAGTTTAGCCGAAATTTCGTCAAAATTGGCCATGTATGGCCCGGTAATGATGGCGCATTCCAGGCGCGCGGCCTCCAGCGGGTTCTGACCTCCCAGGGGCACCAGGGATTTGCCGATGAAAACGATCGGCGATAGGCGGTAAAACAGGCCAAGTTCGCCAATGGTATCGGCGATATAGATGTCGGTATCCGCCGTCACCGGCTGTTTCGACGAACGCAGGGCGACGCTTAACCCTAACGATATCAGCTTATCGGCGATATCGCGTCCGCGCCCCGGATGACGCGGCACGATGATACTCAGCAGTCCCGGATGTTGTTTTTTCAGACGATCATGTGCGGTACCGATAATCTGCTCCTCGCCGGCATGGGTGCTGGCGGCCAGCCACAGCGGCCTGCCGGCAAATATTTTACCGAGGGCTTCAATCGCCTGCGTGTCGGCGGGCAGGGGCAGGGCGGCAAATTTAAGATTGCCAACGCATCTCGCAGTTTTGGCTCCCAGACTCTTCAGTCGCTCTGCATCGGCGGCAGATTGGCCCAGGCACAGGTCGAACCCTGAAAGAAGGGTTCGTATAAAGCCGGGAAAGCGCCGCCAACCTCTGAGCGAATTGGCTGAAATGCGACCGTTGATCAATATCATGGGAATTTTTCTTTGGGCCGGAACGCTGACAAGATTGGGCCAAAACTCGGATTCCGCCCACAGCACAAGATTCGGCCGCCAGTGATCCAGAAAACACCGAACATGGTCGTAACGATCGACGGGAACATACTGATGCATGGCCTTTTCCGGCAACCGTTCCTTCATCAGCGCCGCCGAAGAAATGGTCCCCGTCGTTACCAACACGTTCCATGTTGGCTTGTCTTTGCGTAGTCGCTCGATCAGCGGCAGCATGGAAAGGGATTCGCCGACGCTTGCCCCGTGAATCCAAACCAGTGGGCCGTCTGGCCGGGGAATGCCGGCCCGGCCCAGTCGCTCGCCGAAGCGCTTGGCGTCTTCCTTGCCGTTCGCCATACGCCGGTTCAGGTAAAGCCGGATTAATGGCCAGCCGATGGTGGTGACGGTTCTGTAAAGAGACAATATCATGATGCCGGCTCCTCAGCCGGTGCCGGCTTGACCGGTTCGTGACCGCACATGATATCGGCTTCGGCGGTAATGGCGTTGAGGCTGCTTTCAATTTTTTGGCGTACGCGCTCCAGTTCATTTTTGTCGGCGGTGTGGGGAACCTCTATTGGCTGTCCCCAGATGATGACGCCCCTGGAAAATGGCAGGGCGAAAACGAAACGGTCCCACGAATTGATGACAATCCGCCGTCTGATCGAATAGGTGACTGGAATAACGGGCACGCCGGCCATGCGGGCAAGGCTGACGATGCCTTCGGACAGGCGCATACGCGGCCCACGCGGCCCATCCGGCGAGATGCCGATGTATTCACCGTCTTTGAGTTTGCCGATCATGGCGCGCAGTGCAGACGTGCCGCCTTTTGATGTGGACCCGGCCAGGGTATGAAAACCAAACATAGAAATGGTGTCGGCGATCAGGCGGCCATCCCGGTGCATGGATATCAGAAGATGAATGGGCTTCGATCTGTCCCAACACCAGTGGACCATCATCAGGCGGCCATGCCAGAAGCTGCTGATGAATGGAAGGTTGTGGCGCCAATAGTGCTTGGGGCCGTCGTCACCGAGGACGGTCCAACGGGTCGTCAGCCGGACGAAGCGGATATAGACCGCCGCCAGCAGGCATATCAGGGAGCGCGTGAAATCGCTGTCGAGTATTCGTTTGTCGAGCCTCACGTTTCAGACCCCTGTCATCACGAATTGGTGGCCGTAGATTCTTCATTAAACTGAAGGGCATACAGCTTGGCGTAAATACCGTCCTTGGCCACAAGTTCGGAATGGCGGCCTTTTTCGCGTACCTTGCCGTCCTCTATGACGTAGATCAAGTCGGCGTCAACGACGGTGGACAGTCGGTGCGCGATGACCAGTGAGGTGCGGCCGCTCATCAGTTCTTCCAGCGCTGCCTGCACCTGACGTTCCGATTCGGTGTCGAGCGCCGAGGTTGCTTCGTCGAGCAGCAGGATCGGTGCATTTTTAAGCATTGCGCGGGCGATCGCCAGGCGCTGGCGCTGGCCGCCGGAAAGCTTGACGCCCTGTTCACCGACAATGGTGTCGTAACCATCGGATAGTCCGACAATAAAATCATGGGCGACGGCATGACGTGCGGCATCGATAATTTCTTCTTCCGTGGCGCCAGCCCGGCCATAGGCAATGTTGGCCCTGACGGTGTCGTCGAAAAGCATTATTTCCTGGCTGACCAGGGCGATGTTGGCATGAAGTGAGGCCATTGTCGCATCGCGGACATCGGTATTGTCGATCCGGACGCTGCCGCCGTCGACGTCATAAAAACGCGGGATCATGTTCAGGATCGTCGATTTCCCGCCCCCAGACATGCCGACCAGGGCAACCCGCTGGCCGGCGGGAACGCTAAGGCTGATGTCATTAAGCGCCGGTCGGTCTGCCCCATCGTAGGAAAAGGTAACGTGGTCAAATTCAATATTGCCTGAAACACCCGTAATATCTTTCGCGCCGGGTCGATCGATAATCGCCGGTTCCACGTCGAGCACGTTAAACAGGCGCTCGGCTCCGGCCAGTCCTTCCTGAACGCTGGCATTCAGGTTGGCCAGTCGTTTCATGGGCTCGTAGGCCATCAGCAATGCGGTGATAAACGAAAAGAAGGCGCCCGGCTTGATGGCTTCGTCGATGACCTGGTTGCCGCCGTAAATGATGACAATGGCGACCGCGACCCCGCCCAGCGTCTCCATAATCGGGCTGGACAAGGCGCGGGTGCGCGCCGATTTGAAGGTCAGGTCGAACAGTTTATCAATCAGCCCGGTCATGCGATTTTTTTCGTATTCTTCCATGCCATAGGCCTTGACCACGCGGATGCCCTGGAATGTCTGCTCCAGAAGGGTCATGAACAGGCCGGTTTCAGCCTGGGTATTGGCCGTAACTTTACGCATACGCCGGCCCAGCTTGACGATTGGCAGAAAGGCGACAGGGAAGACGACGATAGCGATCAGTGCCAGTTCCCAGTTTTGGTAGAACATCACCGTGACCAACGCGATCAGGCTCATCAAATCCTTGCCGATGCTGGTCAGCGCGTTTGAGACGACGGCGCGCATCTGGCCGATGTCGACGGTAAAACGTGAAATCAGCGATCCGGTCGCATTGTTGTGGAAAAACGACAAATCCATACGCGAAAGATGCGCAAAAAGACGGTTCTGGTTATCGGCGATAACCCGCAACCCGACACGGCTGATCAGCGAAGCTTGCGCATAATTGGCCGCCCCCTTGACGGTAAAGGTCGCCAGCACGGCGATGCCGACCCATTTCAGGGCGTCACGGTTCTTGGCGATAAAGACATCATCGACGATGGGTTCCATCAGCCACGCAGACATGCCCGTCGCCGCCGAAACCACGATCATGAAAAACACCGCCGCGAAGATCCACCCGGCATAGGGTTTGATGCTTTCGCGGATCAGCCGCCGCATCAGGGCATAACTCGACTGGTGGTGACCACCGCTGGATAAAGTTCGGTCGTTCAAGGCCTTGAAAACCCCTGTTTTTAAGAGCCGGACCATAGCATGCTCTTGGGCGTGGGCCAATGATTGCGGGTTTTAGCGCCCGGCCACCGTCATGCCATTGACGCGCACCGTCGGGGCGTCCGTACCGTAGCGGAATTCCAGGTCGTCGGCGGGGGTTAGTTCCCTGAACATATCTTTCAGGTTGCCGGCGATGGTGACCTCGCTGACAGGGTAGGCCAGTTTACCGTTTTCGATCCAGAAGCCGCTGGCACCACGCGAATAGTCGCCGGTGACCCCATTAACGCCGAAACCGATCAGCTCGGTGACATAGAAGCCCTGATCGATAGCGCCGATCAGATCTTGGGGGCTGATGTCTCCTGGTTCCAAATACAGGTTGCTGACCGACGGCGATGGCGGCGACGAGGTGCCGCGCGAGGCATTCCCCGTCGTCTCTAGCCCCATCTTGCGGGCTGAGTGCAGATCGAGAATCCATGTGGTCAGTTCGCCACCTTCGATCAGGTGGCGCTTGCGGGTGGCAATACCTTCACCGTCAAACGGGCGCGAGCGAAGGCCACGTTTTCGGTGCGGATCATCAATAATGTTGATGCCGTCGGCAAACAGTTTTTCGCCCATCTTGTCCTTCAGGAAAGAGGTGCCGCGGGCCACCGCCGCCCCGTTTATGGCGCTCGACAGATGCCCGATCAGGCTGCGCGAAACCCGCGGGTCGAATACGATCGGAGCCTCGGCCGTTTCAACCTTGCGGGGGTTGAGGCGGCGGATCGTTTTTTCACCGGCGCTTTTTCCGATTGCCTCGGGCGCGGTCAGGTCATTCAGGAACACGGTCGATGAATAATCGTAATCGCGTTCCATTTCGGTGCCAGCACCTGCCAGCACCGAGGCGCTGATCGAATGATGGGAATTTGCATATTCTTGCGCGAAGCCGTTGGACGCGGCCATGGCCACCCGGCCCATGCCCCAGCCGGCATTGCCGCCTTCGGAATTGGTGATGCCGGGAACAGCGCGCGCCGCGTCTTCAGCGCGGAGTGCGCGTTCTTTAAGTTCGTCGGCAGTGGGCTCCGCCGGATCGAAGGACTCTATATCGGGAAAATCGGTTGCCAGTTGTTCCGGCTCGGCCAGTCCACAATCCGGGTCTTCCGGCACGGCACGGGCCATGGCGACGGCGCGGCTGCAAAGCTCGTCCAGGGTATCTGGTGCGCTGTCGGAGGATGAGACGATGGCCTGGCGCTTGCCGATAAAAACGCGCAACCCCAGATCGGAGCCTTCCGAACGTTCCAGATGTTCCGGTTTTCCTAAACGTACGGCCTGGCTCAGCGATACGCCGGTAACGGCAATGGCGTCGGCGGTATCGGCTCCCGCTTTAAGGGCGCGGCCGATCAAGTCTTCGAGGAGGTTCAATTGTTCATTCATGTTTGCAAGATGGTCTTTCAGGGAACGTCATGCAAGCGCGCCATGCTGTGCATGATCCACTTGCGAGTCAGTTTTTCCTGCACCGCGTTCTGGCGCAGGCGCTGGCCCAGGGACGGGAAGACGACCTGATCAAGGGTCTGGTCCTGATTAAAGCACGAGAAAATGACTGTTTCCTCGCCGGTTTTCGGGTCCCGGTGCAGTTGCAGGCACTGGGCGCAGATCTCCTTCATCATGCACTGCATCGGCGAATTGATCGAGCCGATAGCGATGTGACCGGGCTTCAGGTGTTCTTTTAGAACATCGTGACGGGCCTCGGCGACGGCCTTCATCATCATGTCGGAACCGATGACGATCAAGCGGTCGGCCTCAGGAAGGGCGATTTTAGCCTCCCCCAACTGGCCCGTGGCATAAGCTTGCATGGCCTGGACCACGTTGCCGACGAATGTCATATCGCCCTCGCGGCCCGGCGTGAAACCGGGGGCCTCGTCGCAGCACCAGACGACGGTATCGGCGGCGGCCTCGATGTTTTCAATATGGTAGCGGTCGCCGGTTCCCTTGTAGGCGGCGAAATAAAGGACTTTCGAGCCTGCGGCACGCAATGCCTGGCCAATGGAAAACAGCACCGCATTGCCAAGCCCGCCCCCGATCAGCATCACCGTTTCATCGCCCGGTGTTTCTGTCGCGGCGCCGGTCGGCCCCATCAGGACCACATGTTCGCCCGGCCTTAACAGCTCGCACAAAGAAGACGAGCCGCCCATCTCAAGGACGATGGTGGCGACCAGGCCTTTCTCGACATCGACCCAGGCACCGGTCAGGGCTTGGCCTTCCATGCCCAGTACGGTGTCGTCGGTGCGCCGGGCGTTGGCTTCATAATTTTGCAGGCGGAAGAACTGCCCTGGCTTGAAAGTTTTGGCGGCTAGCGGCGCATGCAAAATGACTTCGATGATATTCGGTGTCAGGCGGATGACCTTTTCAATGCGGGCCCGAAGTCCGTGATCGAGATCCCGGACAAGATCGGCGGCAGCAACATCTGTTGGCTGCTTTTTGGCGAGCAGGCGATTGACCACCGGATAGCCACGCTTGGCACTGCCGAAGGCCTTGACCACATTACCGGCGAACGACGGATGAAGATCGCCAAAGAAAGTAACGGCGCGGCCATCTTCCATAATCTGCATGGTCATATGCGGCGTATCGGGTTTCGACGACCATTCCGGGGTGACCGGGATGCCGTCTTCGTCGGTGGCCTGGAAATACTTGCCGTTCATGTCGATGCTGCCGGGGTATTCGCGGGCCAGTACCGTGTTGGGCTGGGTGCCGGCGGCAATCAAAATCGCGCGCGCCGGCAGTGACAATACGTCGGCGGTTGATTCCAGACGGCCTTTTTCGTTTATTTCCTGTCGTTCCAGCCGGATCGCCTGGGCATGGCCATGTTCATCAATATCGACGGCAACCGGCGACAGCAGTTCGGCGATGCGTACGCCTTGTTCGAAGGCCTTGGTGACTTCCTCGTGGTTGAGGGTATAGCTGGGGGCATCTTTCAGGCGGCGGCGATAGGCGATGGTGGCCCCGCCCCAGGAATTAAGAAGGGGGGCAAAATCGGGGCTGCGGTTTTCGGCCCTGGCCGCTTGGCGCTCGGCGCGGATGGCGCGGCCGTGCTCAAGAAATTCTTCGGCGAATTCCTGTTCTTCGGCTGTCCAGCCAGTATCGGCTTCGTCGGTGGCTTGCAGGGCTTCGTATCGGGAGAGAAACTTTTCCACCTGGTTGACATAATAAGCCAGCGCCTCGGTCGCCGTGTCGATGGCGGTCAGGCCGCCGCCGATAACGACCACCGGCATGCGGATATTCAGGTTGGCGACGGAATTATTCTTCGCCGCCCCGGTCAGTTGCAAGGCCATCAGGAAATCGGAAGCCTGCCGGACACCGCGGGCCAGGCCGCCCGGAATGCCCAGCACCGTCGGCTTGCCGGCCCCCATGCACAACGCCACATGGTCAAAGCCCATGGCGAAGGCCGATTCGGTGGTGATGGCACCGCCGAAGCGGACGCCGCCGTATAGGGTATAACGACTGCGGCGCTCGAGCAGGATGCGGATCAGCTTCAGGAAGTTTTTATCCCAGCGAACGGTAATGCCGTATTCGGCGACGCCGCCGAAACCGGCCATGACCCGGTCATTGAGGGGCTCTTTAATGTCGTCAAAATTATGAATCGCGGCAAACGGCACCCGTTCGCCGCTTTGCGTAATACCGCTTAAGGAAGGCTCAAGCGGTTCAATTTTGGCGCCATCGATACCGACGATGGTGTGGCCTTCATTCATCAGGTGGTGGGCGAGGGAGAACCCGGCCGGGCCCATGCCGACGATGAGAACCTTGTAACCGCTACCCGACTTCGGGATCGGACGTTCGATATTCAGCGGGTTCCATCGAGTCAGCAGAGAATAAATCTCGAACCCCCACGGCAGTTCCAGCACATCTTTCAGGGTGCGGGTCTCGGCTTGGGGAATGTCGACCGGTTCTTGCTTCTGATAGATGCACGATTTCATGCAGTCGTTGCAGATTCGGTGTCCGGTGCCGGCTGCCAGTGGATTGTCGATGGCGATAATAGCCAGGGCGGCGACGGCATGGCCGTCAATTTTTGCCTGATGGAATTCGGAAATTTTTTCTTCCAGCGGACACCCTGCCAGGGGCACGCCAAGCTCGTTGCTGGTAAAGGCAGCGCTTTGTTTATCGCGGATACCCTTGGAGCACGAATCCTTGCCGCGGTCATGGCAAATCACACAGTAATTGGCCTGATCCAATGCGCCAGTCAGATCGCACCCCTGGTCTGTCAGGGCAAAGCCATCGCGCGGGTGTTGCTTGGCCGGGTCCAGGCACAAAAAGTCGATGCCGTGGTCGGGGTCGTGGACGGTGTCGGCCTCGACCAGATGCTGAAAATCCATTTTTTCCGGCACCCGGAACAGGATATCGGTGCCGTGACGGGCTTTTCCGGCGTCCGTATGTAATGCCCATCCGGCGTAACGGGTGGCCATATCCAGATTTTTCTCGTTGGCGTCCTCATCGTCGAGCCAGCCCATGACGGTTTTGGCGAAGGACAATTGATCGAACCCACCCATCAGCGGGGTCAGCTTTGATTCCAGTGCCGCGCCGTCGATGGTTTCAGCCTCGTCCGGTTTTATTTTCTTGGCGGCCCGGCGCTGCACGAATAACCGCTTGCAGGTAAAAAGCGGTGCCAGATCCTGGTGACGTTCGGCAAGGGCCCGAACTTCAGCCGCGATACCGAACAGCCCACCGATAAAATCATCCACATGGGGCGAGAGAGCCAGCAGCAGGTCGGACTGATCCTTGGCCGACAACCCATCGGCGGTATTGCGCGCCGCAATCAGTTGCGTTTTGAGGCCATCATCGACCGCGCCCAGATGGTCGAGGAAAAACCCATCGATGCGGCCCAGGCCTTTATCGTCATACAGGTCTTCGAATTCGAGGCCGTGGGCGAGGCTGAGATCGGGCATATTATCCATGGGTCCGGGCCGACATATGGCCAAAAAGTTGTGATTGTGACTGTCAGGGTCTTATATATGGAGGATAATCGATTGCAAGTAAAACAGGGTGAGGAGCCAGGTCCGTGACATACGCCGGGGATATTACATCACAACAAACATGGGACAGGCTGATGACCGATTCCCAGTCCGTGCTGCTTGACGTACGGACGCCGCCGGAATGGAGCTATGTGGGCATTCCCGATATTTCATCCATGGGCCGTGAGCCGGTGCTGGTGCCGTGGCTGTTGTTTCCGTCCAACGAGCAGAACCCGGATTTTGTCGCCCAGATCGAGGCCGCCATCCCTGACAAGGATGTCCCGTTGCTGATCGTTTGCCGGTCCGGGGTGCGCTCGAAGGCGGCCGCCATCATGCTGACGGCGGCCGGGTTCAAGACCTGTCACAACGTCGACCACGGTTTTGAAGGCGACAAGGATGGGGCCGGACACCGGGGCACGGTCAACGGCTGGAAAGTTGACGGCCTGCCCTGGTTGCAAGGTTAGGTTACAAGGTTAGGTGCAGGGCTAAGCCGCGCCGAGCGCCCGGTCCAGATCCTCTTTCAAATCTTCCACATCTTCCAGACCCACCGATAGGCGGATCAGGCCGTCGCCGACGTTCATAAGGCTGCGCTCTTGCGGACTCAGCCGCTGATGGGTGGTCGTCGCCGGGTGGGTAATCAGGCTTTTGGCATCGCCCAGATTGTTGGAGATGTCGATTATGTCGACCCCGTTCAGCACCCGGAACGCTTCGTTCCGTCCGCCGGGAACCTCAAACGAAACAATGGTCGAGCCTGAGTTGTTCATCTGCCGCATGGCCAGGTCGTGTTGCGGGTGGCTGGCCAGGCCCGGATAGATCACCCGGGCGATGCCTTTTTTGCCTTCCAGATGGCTGGCCACGGCAAGGGCGTTTTCAGACATTTTGTTGACGCGCAGGTCCAGGGTCTCGAGACCCTTCAGCAAAATCCATGCATTGAATGGGCTTAAGGTCGGCCCTGTGTTGCGCAGGAAAGGGCGCAACTGGTCCATGGCAAACTCCTCGTCGTTGCTGAGGATCGCGCCGCCCATGGTTCGCCCCTGACCGTCGATGTGCTTGGTCGCCGAATAACAAACGATGTCGGCCCCAAGTTGCAACGGCTTTTGCAGAACCGGCGTTGCGAACACGTTGTCGATAACGACCCGGGCCCCGGCCTTGTGGGCCAATTGGGAAACGGCAGCGATATCAATAATTTCAAGGGTCGGGTTCGACGGAGTTTCCATAAATACGGCATTCGCCGGTTTCGACAGGGCTCTTTCCCATTCGCTTAAATCCGTGCCGTCAATAATTTCCGTTTCGATGCCATAAGTGGGCAGCAATACGGTGACGATGTAATGACACGAGCCGAACAGGGCGCGCGACGAAACCACCCGGTCGCCGGTCTTTAACTGGCTCATCAGGGCGGCGCTGACGGCGGCCATGCCGCTGGCTGCAGAGGCGCAATACTCGGCGCCTTCGAGCAGCTTCATGCGGTCTTCGAACATGTTTGTGGTCGGGTTATCGTAGCGCGAATAGACAAGCCGGTCGATGTCGCCCTTGAAGGCGCTCTCGGCCTCTTCTGCTGATGCATAAACATAGCCCGAGGTTGGGAAAATAGCCTCGGATGTTTCGTCAAAATGCGAACGCTGGGTGCCGCCGCGAACCATCTGGGTCGCCGGTCGCCAGTTTTTTGGGTCTGTCTTGTCTTCGCCCATTGTCTTTCTCTCTTTCCTGTCACTCGATGTATTAGCCGGGGCTTTGACCAATAAAAAAGCCCCGACCGATCGGGTCAGGGCTCTACGAGCGCCGACCGTTTAGCGAGTTTTTAAAGTGGCCGCAAGCAGGTCGTGCAAATCGCCACATGTGGGTTTGTCTTAATCCGACAATGCCAAGGGGTCAAGAAAATTCAATCATCCTTAGGGGCCGCCAACGCCCGGCGCAGGCGTCGGATGCCAAACCAGATCACCCCGATGACGATGGGCAATGACAATCCGGTGACCATGTCGGAATTGATCGGAAGTCCGGCTGCCTTGACCGATTTTGCGGCATAATTAACCATCCCCAGCAGGTAATAACTGATGGCGACGACAGAAAGCCCTTCGACAGTTTCCTGCAGGCGAAGCTGTGTTCTGGCCCGGCGGTCCATTGATTCGAGCAAATCCCGGTTTTGTTCCTCCAGCGCCACGTCGACCCGGGTGCGCAGCAGGGCGCTGGCCCGACCGATGCGTTCCGACAGGGTGGTAATGCGTTCTGCGGCGGCACGGCAAGTATCCATGGCCGGGGCGAGGCGGCGAATAACGAATTCGCCCGGCGGCTGCAGGCCACGGACCTGACTGATGTCTTCAATCCGTACTTCACGCAGTTCCTTGATGCGGCGCGTGACCAGCGCGTGATAGGCGCTGGATGCGGTGAACCGATAGTTGACATCAAGGGACAGGCCTTCAATGCGTGCCGCCAGCGTTGTCAGGGTCTTCAGTGTCTGGCGTTCATCCTCGCTACCATCATTTTCAGCCATGCCGTTGATCAGGTCGCGCAGTGTGCGTTCGGCTTCAGCCACTTTGGGAAACAGATCGCGGGCCAACGGAAACGACAGCATTGCCATCATGCGATAGGTGCCGACCTCAAGCAGTCGTTGCACCAGCCTGCCAGCCTGACGTTGATTCATGCCGTTGTTGCGGACAAGAATGCGGTTGAATCCGTCTTCATGGACACGAAAATCCGTCCACACCAGGGCTTGGCCGCCGCGCATACCGCTGCCGGTGACCGTATTGTTGGCGAACAGGCTTGCCAGACTGGCGAAGTCGCGTTCGGGCATATCTTCCGATTCAAGCACCAGATGGGTGGCCGATAGCACCTGGCCCGGAAGGTTGCTCATCCAGTCGGCGGGGATGCGGCCGATAACCGGGTCAGCGAAGGGGTCTTTAAAGGCGCCGTCGGCATAGAAGGTGATGGAAGAAAATTCCGTATGGCGTTCCCATTTAAAGCGAAGCTCAGAGCCTGATCCGCTTTCCAAGACGCCGGAATGGTGGGTGGCCCCGGTATCCGGTCCCGGTGCGCCGAAAGAAGCGCACAGGCTGGTAATATGGCGATGGTCGGCGGCGGTCTGGCCTTCCCCCGACAGCACCACCAGATGGGAAACCCTGATTGGCGGGCGGACAAGACCATAGGGCCGGGCGTGGACTTCTTCAGCCAGTTCCTTGCGTAGGGTATGTTCGGGAAAGGGGTTCATCTCGATATTCTCTGAAAACTTCCTATATTCAGCTAGTGTATCCGTCACCGGGGCGCTATGAAACCCCTTGCGACGGCAATTATGAACGATAAAGGACGACTATGAGCGACCTTTCCCAAACGGACGATCTTTTTTTCAACCGCACCGGCATGGACCGCGCCCGCGTCGAGGGCCTGACGGATGAAGCGCTGAGCGGCGCCGATGACGGTGAGCTATTTTTGGAATACAGCCAGTCGGAAGCCGTTGTTTTTGATGACGGCAGGTTGAAAAGCGCCAGTTTTGATACTTCGCAAGGGTTCGGACTGCGCGCCGTTGCCGGTGAGGTGACCGGCTATTCCCATGCTTCGGAGCTGAGCGAAGATGCCATTCGGCGGGCCGGAGATACGGTCAAAACCGTACATGCGGGCCACGGCGGAACTTTGGCCGCCCCCCCGACCGGGACCAACGCCCATCTGTATGTGGATGATAATCCCCTTAGCCTTGTCGAATTTGAGACCAAGGTGAAACTGCTGGCCGATATTGACGCCTATGCGCGCGCGAAAGACGAACGGATCGCCCAGGTTTCGGCGTCGTTGCTGGGAAGTTGGCAGGCGGTACAAGTATTGCGTCCGGGCGGGATACATGCCGCCGATATCCGCCCCCTGGTGCGGCTGAATGTATCGGTCGTCGTCGCCGTAGGTGACAGAATGGAATCGGGCAGCTTCGGCACTGGTGGCCGGGTGCCTTACGATGAGTTTCTTAAACCTGAATGCTGGAAGAAGGCCGTCGATGAGGCCCTGCGTCAGGCTTTGGTTAATCTGGAATCAGTGCCCGCGCCGGCGGGCGAGATGGATGTGGTGCTGGGTCCGGGCTGGCCGGGAATTTTGTTGCATGAAGCCATCGGCCATGGCCTGGAAGGCGATTTCAACCGCAAGAAAACCTCTGCTTTTTCCGGCTTGCTTGGTGAACGGGTAGCGTCACCGGGTGTTACGGTGATTGACGACGGCACCTTGATGGACCGGCGCGGCTCGATCACCATTGATGATGAAGGGACGCCGGGACAGCGCAATGTGCTGATCGAGGACGGCATCTTGAAAGGATACATGCAAGATCGCATGAATGCCCGCCTGATGGGGGTGCGCCCGACCGGTAACGGGCGACGGCAGAGTTATGCCTACGCGCCGATCCCGCGCATGACCAACACCTGCATGCTGGCCGGGCCGGACGATCCGGCGGAAATTCTAAAGTCAGTCAAAAAAGGTCTCTACGCCACCAACTTTGGCGGCGGACAAGTCGATATCACCTCCGGCAAGTTCGTTTTTACCTGCACCGAGGCCTACATGATAGAGGACGGCAAGATCGGTGCCCCGGTCAAGGGCGCGACCCTGATCGGCAACGGCCCCGATGTGCTGACCCGCGTTTCGATGATCGGCGACGACATGCAGCTTGATCCCGGCGTCGGCACGTGCGGCAAGGATGGGCAGGGCGTTCCCGTCGGCGTCGGCCAGCCGACCATACGCATCGACGGGTTGACCATCGGCGGCACGGCGGCCTGACTTCACAGATGATGGCTATTTGGCCTTCTTGCCCTTGAGGTCCAAGGCGATGACGTTTTCTCCGTCGATGAGTTCCCTGGCAAGGGTATTTTCGTGCCCCAGTTTATCGATGATTTTTTCCAGATCACGTTCGACGATACGCGAGACCTCTGCATCGACGACATCTGAATATTCAAGGAATATGCGGGTAGCTCGGGAAATGTCCCGCGTTCCCGACCGGTCGCGGATGGATTTGATCAGTGACGCCCCGGCCGCGTGCATCAGGCGGTGTGGCTCTTCCAGTTGCTTGAATTCGCGCCGTGTATTGCCGCCTTCGCCGACTTCGCCCATGTACCATTGGCTTAAACGGCAACGGGCCGGACTGTGGGCAAGGTCCATCTTGGGCAGGCCGGCCCATTCGTCCGGGTGGGTCATGGCCAGGGTCAATGCTGCATCCAGAACCTTGCGGCGATAAGAGATATGATTGACCCATGCATTGTACAGCAGCCCGAAGGTCGATCCGGGCCAGCGCGGTTCGTCACTGCACAGTTTTGTGTATTCTTCGATCCCGATCGCCGGGCTGATCCAGTGTCCCTGCACTTCGTTGCATCCAGCGGACATCAGGTAGGTGTAGGTGCCCTTGCTTTCGACGCCTTCGGCGATGGTCTTGATCGACAGTTCCCGTGCCATGTAAAGACTGGAGCGCACAATATGGGTGCTTTTGACATCCTTGGTCATGCGCAAGACGACGCCCTGGTCCAGTTTCAGTGCCGATATGGGCAAGCGACTCAGAAGATCCAGCGACGAATAGCCGGTGCCAAAATCATCCATGGCGATTTCAACACCAAGCGCCACCAGATCAAGCAGCGACGTCATGATACGGTCCGAATTGTCGACGACGGCGGTCTCAGTGATTTCAACCTGGATGTTGCCGGGATTGATGCGCTTGGAGCCGATGAAACTACGCAGCATTTTCACCAGATAGGGCGAATCAAGGTCGCGGGCGGATATATTGAAGGCGATCTGGATGTCGGCCTTGGTTTTGCGGATGGTCTCGATGTTTTCTATCAGCTCAGGCAGCATGACCGCCGTTATATTGGTGATGAAACCAGAACTTTCTGCCAGCGGTAGAAACTGCCCGGGAAAGATAACGGTGCCATCCGGCTTGATCCACCGGAGCAGGGCTTCGCCGCCAACGATTTCGCCACTGACAAATGAAACTTTCGGCTGGAAATGAAAACAGAATTCACCGTGATGCAGGGCGCGTTCTATTTCACTGGTGTCAATTTTATGTTTCGTCATGAAACCGAAGCCGCCTATTCATTCCCTATCGACGGAATCTTTATAGCCTGCCATGACGGGGCGGGCAAAGGCCTGAGATCAATATGCATACTCCTTGAATACCGGATCGATGCATCTTTTCCATCGACGGTTATAGGCGCTGAGCAACTCTTCGGCTGGCGATATCCCTGATTCTGCTATCTGAAACAATGGGTTAAGGAAGTGAGTCTCATCGAGGCCAACCCAATCCAGAACGTTTCTTCGTGACAGGCCGCCGTGAGAAATTTCCAGGGCGTCGAGGGCAATATCGCCAACGGTGCCATTTCTGAACGGGGTGCTCAGGGCCTGCTTCGGCACATCGCGGCGGAGCGCCAGATGTTCCTCCGGGGTCCAGTCCTTCACCAGTTCCCAGGCGGCCTCGCGGGCCTGGCTATCATAAAGAAGTCCGACCCAGAAAGCCGGCAAGGCACACAATCGATTCCACGGCCCGCCATCGGCACCGCGCATTTCCAGAAATTTTTTCAGGCGCACTTCCGGAAAGGCGACGGTCAGGTGATTCTCCCAATCGGTCATGGTCGGTAGCTCGCCGGGAAGGCCGGGTAGTTTAGCGTCCATGAAGTCGCGGAACGATTGCCCGGAGACATCAATGTATTCGCCATTTCGATAAACGAAATACATGGGTACATCGAGCATGTAATCCACGTAACGCTCGAAACCGAAGCCATCTTCAAAAACAAAAGGCAGGGTACCGCAACGGTCGGGATCGGTGTCGGTCCAGATGTGGCTGCGGTAGCTCAAATATCCGTTCGGCTTTCCGTCCTTGAACGGGGAATTGGCCCATAACGCCGTGGCGATTGGTTGCAGGGCCAGGGATATGCGAAACATCTGGACCATGGTCGCTTCGCTGTCGAAGTCCAGATTGACCTGCACCGTGCAGGTTGACTGCATCATTTCCAGACCCATGCTGCCTTTCTTCGGCATGTAGTTGCGCATAATTCCGTACCGCGATTTCGGCATCCACGGCATTTCCGCGTGGGGCGTGCGCGGATGATAACCAAGCCCGATAAAACCAATGCCCAGATCTTTGGCAATTTCCTTGACCTGTTTCAGGTGTTCGGCGACTTCGCTGCATGTTTGATGAATGTTTTCTAGCGGCGCGCCGGACAGCTCGACCTGTCCTGCCGGCTCAAGGGTAATCGAGCTGTTATCGGGCTTGGTCAAGGCGATCGGTTTGCCGTTTTCCAGTACCGGCTGCCAGCCGAATTTTATCATGCCTTCCAGCAGTGCCCGGACGCCGCGCTCCCCTTCATATTGCAGCGGGCTCAGATCATCCACAAGGTAGGCAAACTTTTCGTGTTCGGTGCCGATGCGCCATTTCTCGGGCGGCTTGCACCCGGATTCCATGTATTCGAGCAGGTGATTTTTGTCGGCGATGGTGTCGCTGGTAGGGGTGCTATCTGCGGGCATTGAATATATATCCGTTGTTGAAACGAGGTGATGACGTCCAGTCACCGATGAGGGCTTGCCAGCATGAAACGACAGCCAATGCTGCGGTTTCGGCGCGAAGAATTCTGGGGCCCAGGCCGATGCGTCTAACAAAGGGTAGTTTTCCAAGGGCGTCAAGTTCCGCGGCGGAAAAGCCACCCTCTGGTCCAATCAGGAAACCGGCGGACATCGTCGTTTTGGTATTGCCGAGTTCGGCCACCACATCGACCAGTGGCGGACCGCCGCCGGTTTCGTCAGGCACCAGCAGCCACCTGCTGGCCGGCCAGTTCTCGATCAGGGTGCTCAATTTTACCGCGTCTGCCACCTCCGGGACGCTCAGGCGATCACACTGCTCGGCGGCTTCTATGGCGATTCCGGCCAGCCTTTCGGATTTAACCCTTTCCGTATTGGTGTGTTCGGTGAAAACCGGGAGCAGTCGCGCGACACCAAGTTCGGTCGCTTTTTCGATGATAAAATCGGTGCGGGCTTTTTTTAAAGGTGCGAAAGCCAGCCACAGATCCGGCTCGGATATTTGAGGACGAAGTTGAGACATGACGGCGAGGCGGCAGGTTTTCTTGTTTGCGTCTTCAATCCGCGTCAGCCAGTCGCCGTCACGGCCATTGAAAAGCACCACGCCGGCGCCATTGCCAAGACGCATGACATGCAACAGATAATGGGCCTGTCCTGGGTTCGGCTCGACGGCGGCACCCTCGGTCAGGGCGGCGGCGGTGAACAGGCGGGCCTGTGGTATTTCTTCGGACATGACAGCATCATAGGCGACGGAGTAATCTTCGACCATGACAAGTGTATATAAAAGTGCTGCCAGCGATATGCCGGAAGCGACTTGGGTCGACCGCTGGATGCCGAAAAAATTAAGGCCCTACCTGCATCTGGCTCGCGTTGATCGACCGATTGGCACATGGTTGCTGCTGCTGCCGTGCTGGTGGAGCGTCGCCCTGGCCAGCGACGGCTTGCCTGATATAAGGCTCATGGCTCTGTTCGCTATCGGCGCGGTAATCATGCGGGGCGCCGGTTGCACCTTGAACGATATCGCCGACCGGGATTTCGACGCCCGGGTCGCGCGCACCGCTACCCGGCCGATCCCGTCGGGCGCTGTTTCCACCGGTCGCGCGATCGGATTCCTTATTGCGTTGCTCTTCCTGGGCCTTGCCGTGCTGCTGCAATTCAACCTGTTCGCCGTCAAAATCGGCGCCGCCTCGCTGGCCATTGTTGCCATTTACCCATTTATGAAGCGCATCACCTACTGGCCGCAGGTCGTCCTCGGGCTGGCCTTTAACTGGGGGGCGTTACTGGGCTGGGCCGCGGTCAGGGGCGATCTGGCGGCGCCGGCCGGGGTTCTGTATCTGGCCGGGCTTTTGTGGACGCTGGGGTATGACACCATCTATGCCCACCAGGACAAGGAAGACGACATCCTGGTCGGCATCAAGTCGACGGCCCTTAAATTAGGCCAGCAAACCAAGCCGTGGCTGATTGCCTTTTATGGCGGCGCTATCGTGTTGATCGCATGGTCAGGGATGCTGGCTGATTTAAATTGGCCATTCTATATGGTGTTGCTGGGCGCCTCCGCCCATCTGTTCTGGCAGGTCAGGGGGCTCGACATCGATGATCCAAAGGATTGCCTGAGCAAGTTCAAGTCGAACCGTCATTTCGGCTGGATCACTCTGGCTGCTGTGCTTGCCGGGAAATTCTAAACCGCAATAACGCTGAATCCGCCGAATGCGAAGGGTAGGGAGCCCCGGGCCAGTTTTTCCGTGCGCGCCAGTCGTACATCGGGGCTGTCGATATGTTCCCTGATGAAAATGTCGATGTGGCTCTCCGGTTGCAGCCGATCGCGGGTCATGTGCAGGACGTCGGTCTGGGTCATCGCCGTCCACCGCCGGGCCGTTGCCGGCACCTCGGCTAGGGCCAGCGGTTCGCCCTGGTGGGTTAACGATCCGCGCCTGCCGATATAGGCATAGGCCCAGTGCAGGGTGTCGCCGCCTTCGGTTTCCATGTGGATGCCGTCAAGGCGACCGAAGTCGTAGTTCATGCCGACCGCCTCGGTTTCATGCATGCGGGTCAATTCCTCTTCCGTCAGCCAGTTGGCGAACAGTTCCACGTGGGTGCCCGGCGTATGATGCAGGGTCGCCGGAACCGATCCGTAATTGCTGAAATGGGGCGAATAAACGGCGTCAAAATCTTTTACCGTGACCTTCAGGACGGGGATCGGGCCGCGAGATTTGTCGGAAAATTTGCGGCCCAGTTGTTCTGGTGACTGGTTGGAGCCACAGGCAATGACCGGAAAGCGTCCGGCAAGGTCGGGCATGGGCTCGCCTTCCAGTAACTCGCGGTGACCATCGCCGTGCAAGACATATGAACGGGCTGGAATATGGAAGGGGTAGGCCTTGGCGTGATCGACGGGGGCCACGTTTTAACTGCCGCCGTTATCCAGATACTGCGAGATATCAACATCGTCGATCTGTGACGGCATCAGGAATTTTTCGGCATAGATTTTGTACACGCCGGACTTCAGGAACAATTCGAACAAATCCGGGTCGATGTGCTGATCCTTTTTCATGAATGACAGAATCTTGATGCTTTCGCTCAATGTCTTGGCCTTCTTGTAGGGCCTGTCGCAGGCGGTCAGCGCCTCGAAGATGTCGGCGATGGCCATCATGCGGGCGGGTAGCGACATATCCTTTTTGCTTAATCGCTTGGGATAGCCGGTACCGATCATGGTTTCGTGATGGCCGCCGGCGATTTCGGGAACCTTGAGCAGGTTCTTCGGAAACGGCAACTGGCCCAGCATGGTGACGGTCTGGACCATGTGGTGGTTAATTTTGTAGCGTTCCTCAGGTGTCAGGGTGCCCTTCTGGATACACATGTTGTAAAGCTCGCCCCGGTTATACATGTCGGTCGGCTCGTCCATCTTGAAGCCGAAGGGATTGTCAGGCGAAATCTTGTTGGCCGGGTCGCGCTCGATAACGTGTTCCGGCCTGTCGGATAACAGCGGCTCTTCCACCGGCAGCGACTTGGCCGGGACGCGTTCCATACGTTTCAGCTCTTCGTGGGAAACACCGATGCGGTCGTCCAGGGTTCGGGTCCATGTTGTGGCGGCTAGAGCCTTAACTCGCCCGATGTCATCGTCGGACATAAACTCGCCGCCAATATTGGCGTTGGCCAGAAAAGCGTAATCTTCATCCAGCCCGGCCAGCTTTTCATCGCGCTCGGTTTTCAGGGCCGCTGCGTCACCGCCGTCCAGCTGGCCCTGCAGGTATTTAATTTCGGCGTCGCGCTTCAGCACCTCGAACCGGGTGCGGATTTCGTGGATGCGGTCGTATATGGTTTCCATCTTGGTCGCCTTGTCGACAACGTATTCCGGCGTTGTTACTTTGCCACAGTCATGGAGCAGGGCGGCGATTTCCATCTCGTAGCGTTGATCATCGGTCAGATCGAAATCCGCATATAATCCTTCCTTGGAATCACAGGCCGCTTGCGACAACATCATGGCCAGAACCGGCACCCGCTGGCAGTGGCCGCCGGTATAGGGGGACTTGGCATCGATGGCGCCGGCGATCATGGCGATGAAACTGTCGAGCAGTTTTTTCTGGGCTTCGATCAGATTCTGGTTGTCGAGCGCCACGGCGGCCTGGCTGGTCAGGGCCTCGACAAGGGGCTGAAGGTTCGAGCTGAAAGCGATGACTTCGCCGGTTTCCGTGTCCTTGGCGTTCAGAAGCTGCAAAACGCCGATCACGTCACCTTCGTGATTGATCATGGGGACTGTCAGGAACGAGGTCGAGCGGTACTTGTTGGCCTTGTCGAAGGCCATGGTGCCGGTAAAGTCAAACTTGTCGGTGGCGTAGGCATCCGGAATATTGGTGGATTCGCCGGTTAATGCCACGTGGCTGGCGATGTTCTTGTGGTTGGGTTTACCGGTAATCTGGTCATGCAGTTGCACCGGCGGCAGGGTAATATCCTTACCGGTGGTGCCACCGGCATTCAGCGCAGGCAGCGTGCTGTTCAGCATGATTTCGAATTTCATGCTGTCCTTATCCGTCTTCAGATACAAGGTTCCGGCATCGGCGTGACAGATATCGCGGGCTTCCTGAAGGATGGTTTCCATCAGCCGGTTGTGGTCGCGTTCCGACGAGAGCGCGATACCGATATCGATCATTCGCTTGAAGCTGGTGGCGCTTCTATCGTTCATTGAGGTTTCGCTGCTTTTCGCCAAAATTAAGGAATTCCAGTGACTGAAACCGTATCCCCGATTAAGACCAAATACAACAAGTGCAGCCCTTTTCAGGTGCTTAGATGCTGTTAATACGGGCCCGAACGCGCTAAACAAAAGGTCATGAGCAAAAATAACTATAAAAGCCTGCGTGATTTCATGGCCCGGCTGGAGCGCGACGGACGGCTGGTGCGCGTTTCCGAGCCGGTTTCGACCGAGCTGGAAATGACCGAAATCCAGACCCGGCTGTTGGCAGAGGGCGGCCCCGCCGTGTTGTTCGAAAACGTCACGAGTTCAAGTGGGGATTCAAACATGCCGGTGCTGGTCAACCTGTTCGGCACCGTCGAGCGTGTCGCCTGGGGTATGGGCCGCGAGCCCGGCGAGTTGCGTCAGGTTGGCGAGATGCTGGCTTTTCTGCGTCAACCGGAACCGCCGGGTGGCTGGCGGGAAGCCATGGATATGCTGCCGCTGCTGAAATCGGTGATGTCCATGAAGCCGAAGACCACATCGTCGGCCCCGTGTCAGGAAGTAGTGCTGACCGGCGACGATATCGATTTGACCAAGCTGCCGGTACAGACCTGCTGGCCCGGCGAGCCGGCGCCTTTGATCACCTGGCCGCTGGTGGTTACAGAAGGGCCCGATGCCGGCAAGGAAGGCGGTGACAAACGCGACACGCCCAATCTTGGTATCTATCGGATGCAGGTGACGGGCAGGAACACCACCCTGATGCGTTGGCTGGCGCACCGCGGCGGGGCCCAGCAGTTCGCCCGCTGGAAAAAGGCATCAGACGAACCGATGCCGCTGGCCGCCGTTATCGGCGCCGATCCGGGCACCATCCTGGCCGCCGTCACGCCGGTTCCCGATACCCTGTCCGAATACCAGTTCGCAGGATTGCTACGCGGCGAAAAGGTATCGCTGGCCGAATGCAAAACCGTGCCGTTGAAGGTCCCGGCGGAAGCCGAGATCGTGCTTGAGGGGCATGTCTCACTGACCGAGGTAGGCAGTGAAGGGCCTTATGGCGATCATACCGGGTATTACAACTCGGTTGAGCCGTTCCCGGTGTTCACCGTGTCGGCGATCACCATGCGCAAGGATCCGATTTATCTGTCCACCTATACCGGTCGCCCCCCGGACGAGCCATCGGTGCTGGGTGAGGCCCTGAACGAGGTGTTCATCCCGCTGATGACCCAGCAGTTCCCCGAGATCGTTGATTTCTGGCTGCCCCCAGAGGCATGTTCCTACCGGGCCTGCGTGGTCTCCATCGACAAGGCCTATGCGGGCCACGCCAAGCGCATCATGATGGCGGTGTGGTCTTATCTGCGCCAGTTCATGTATACGAAGTTGGTTATTGTCGTCGATGCGGACATCAATGCCCGCGACTGGAACGATGTTATCTGGGCCATATCAACCAACGTCGATCCGGCCCGCGATGTAACCATGATCGAAAATACGCCGATAGATTATCTGGATTTTGCCTCCCCGGTCTCGGGGCTGGGCTCGAAAATGGGCATCGATGCGACGACCAAGATCGGCGGCGAAACTTCCCGCCAGTGGGGTCGCAAGATCCGCATGACCGACGACATTATTGATGAGGTGACACGCAAGTGGAAAGCCTACGGCCTGCCCGGTTCGGGCAAGCCGATCTGGAAATAAATTCCCTAATGCAGGGCGTGTGAGCCTAAATTTCTGAGCGATGTTTCCCAGCCGGTCTTTTTGTCTGCGCCTCTGTGCAGGGAAAAGGATGTTTCCCCCAATGAACAATAAGGTCGGTAGTAGGGCAGGCCTGAATCCTCGACAATGCCATCGACGCGGCTATCGAGGATGAAATTACGGCTATCCAGCGTCACCGACAACACCACTCTTTTTGTATTTTCCTTAGCATCTTCGATCCAGACGAAGCGCAACCGTTCGGCGTGGACGCCAAGGCGCCTGAGGGTCAGATGCTTGGCCAGGGCGACGTTTTCCGATCCGGCATTGCGGAAAATTTTTAAAGGCGCCGCCCACGGCAGATGCTTGCCGGGGCGGGCGATCTTTTCCATGTCGGTGGAGCTGTTGAGATAGGTATTGAGGCCGGCAATCTGACCGCGCAGGCCGAAGGACCGGAAACCATTGATGATGTCTTCGGGGATCGGCACCGCCGATGGCTTGCCGGGGTTCGGAAACAAATACTCGGGCCGCCCCAATGGGCGGGTGCGGCTGCCAAACAGGGGCGGTAGGTACTCGGGTGCGGAGGCGGCGCTATCAAGCCTGAGCCCGTCAAAGGCCATGCTGTCACACACCTGTGACGGGTCGCGGTCGGGGCCCGTCAGGCCGAAAAAGGTTGCAACCCTGCCGAGGGGTGAGTCGGTATTTGTTTTTTGCTGCATCTTCCTGGATCCTGGGTCGTTGGATTATTCGTTGAGGCCGGGTGAGAGCCTTGGCTTTTGGTATCGCAATCCCCGTGCCAAGGGTAAGGGGCTGATTCCAAGGGTTTCTCATCACATATGTAATCACCGATGGTGGTTTTGAAGGCAGAACTTGCCGGGCAGGAACGCCTTGCCCCATGGCAGCAGTTGACGCCTTGCCCCGTGGGGCCGTAAGTTCCGCCCACTTGTAATATCCGGAAACACATCATGAGCCCCAAAAACCCCGGCCCGCCGCCGTCGCATATTCGCGAACTTGCACGCCATGCCAATGCCTGGCCGTTTGCCGAGGCGCGGGCGCTGCTGAAGCATCTTGGCGACAAGCCACCGGAAAAGGGTTACGTGCTGTTCGAAACCGGTTACGGGCCATCGGGCCTGCCGCATATAGGCACCTTCGGCGAAGTTGCCCGCACCACCATGGTGCGTCATGCCTTTCATCAAATTTCGGATATTCCGACCAAGCTGTTTGCGTTTTCCGACGACATGGACGGTTTGCGCAAGGTTCCCGACAATATTCCCAATAAGGAAAAGGTCGAACAGCACCTGGGCAAGCCACTGACATCGATTCCCGACCCGTTCGGCACCCACGAAAGTTTTGGTCACCATAACAATGCGCGGCTGCGAGCGTTCCTGGACGATTTCGGTTTCGATTATGAATTCGAGAGTTCCACCGATTATTACACGAGCGGCAAGTTCGACCCCATGCTGATGCGGGTGCTGGAAAAGTATGACGAGGTTATCAACGTGGTACTGCCGACTCTGGGCGCGGAACGCCGCGCCACCTACAGCCCGTTTCTGCCGGTGTGCGAAAAAACCGGCGTTGTTTTGCAGGTTCCGGTGATTGAACGCAATGTCGATGCCGGCACCATCGTTTATGAAATGGAAAACGGTGAAAAGATCGAGACCCCGGTCACCGGCGGCCGCTGCAAGCTGCAATGGAAAGCCGATTGGGGCATGCGCTGGGCCGGTCTTGGCGTCGATTACGAAATGTCCGGCAAGGACCTGATCGATTCGGTCAAGCTGTCGAGCCGCATCTGCCGGGTGCTTGGCTGCACTCCGCCGCTGAACCTGACCTATGAATTATTTCTCGACGATACGGGGCAGAAAATTTCCAAATCCAAAGGCAATGGCCTGGCGGTCGAGGAATGGCTACGCTACGCACCGCCGGAAAGTCTCAGTCTTTTCATGTACCAGAAACCTAAAACGGCGAAGCGGCTTTATTTCGACGTCATCCCACGCAACATTGATGATTACCTGACGCATCTGGAGAAATTCCCGGATATGGACGATGCCAAGAAACTGGACAGCCCGGTCTGGCATATACACCAGGGCCACCCGCCCCATGAAGATGCGCATATCAGCTACAATGTGCTGCTTAACCTGGCCAGCGTCTGCAACAGCGAGGACAAGGCGGTGCTATGGCACTTCATTGAACGCTATCGGCCCGGCCTGACACCGGCCAGTGCGCCGATCCTCGATAAACTGGTCGAATACGCCATCAACTATTACCGCGACTTCGTGCTGCCGGCGAAGCAGTACCGCAAGGCCAATGATATGGAAATCGAGGCGCTGCAGGACTTGGTGCAAACCCTGGAAGGGTTCAACTCGGAAACGGATGCTTCCGACATTCAGACCGAGGTCTACGAGATCGGCAAGCGCCATCCGTTTGATGACTTGAAGGCCTGGTTCAGGGTGCTCTATGAAATTTTGCTGGGCCAAAGTGAAGGTCCGCGCATGGGTTCGTTCATCGCCCTTTACGGGATTGACGAATCGGTGGCCCTGATCCGCCGCGCCATAGCTGGCGAGGACCTAAGCGCTTAAAACGCGTTATTTATCCCATTCTTTTTTCAACTGCTCGGCCTCCAGTCTTTGCGCCGGGGTCAGATGCTTGTCCAGGTCGCGCCAGAAGGCTTCCGCGTCCAGGCCACGGGTATCGGCGGCCAGCGACAGCCACATATAGGCGGAGCTGAGATCGCTTTCCATGCCCTCGCCGGTGGCGTTCATAATGCCGAGGGCATATTGGGCATCCGGGTATCCGGCATCGGCGGCCCGGCCGATCCACGATACCGCCTTTTTTAAATCATGCTCGACGCCAAGGCCCTTTCGGTAAAGGCTGCCCAAGGTGTATTGGGCCGGCGCGAATCCCTGATCCGCCGCTTGGCGCCACCACTTGACGGTCTGCTTGGGGTCGATCGCTACCCCTCGGCCATGGGCGTAAAGAAAACCCATCATGTGCTGGGCGTGGGGATCGCCTTTCAGGGCCAGGGGTCGCCATTCTTTGAGTGCCGTCGGGTAGTCGCCCTTTTCATAGGCGGTCAGGCCGTCGTTGAAATCGGCCTGGGCGATGCCGGTAATGGAAACCAACACCAGCATTAAAAGGACGGCGACGGAAAGGCGGTGGCTTACTGACTCGACCATACAATGCGCGACATCCAGTCGATGTCGGCGGTGGTTAGTTCACGGTCTTTGTGGGCCGGGTTGATGGAGGACAGGACGACCTTGTGGGCGGTTTGGCGCTTTAGAACCTTGGCCATGATTTCACCATCACGGGTTTTGACGACGATACGGTCGCCGCGGCGGATGCTGGTTTCGGGGGATACGATCACCGTATCGCCGTCGCGGTAGGCCGGTTCCATGCTGTCGCCGGAAATTTCCAGGGCATAGGCATGTGAATCGGCAATGCTTGGGAACGGAACCTCGTCCCAGGAGCCGCCGATGGGGTAACCGGCATCGTCAAAATAGCCTTCGGCGCCGGCCTGGGCCAAACCGATTAAGGGAAAATTGCGATAAATGCCGATACCCTCTCCATCGCCGACATGGGCCAGGAATTCGCCGAGGCTGGCATCGGTGGCGCGCAAAATCTTCGAAATACTTTCGGTGCTCGGCCAGCGTTGCTTGCCCTCGCTGGTTACGCGCTTCGACTTGTTGAAGGTGGTCGGGTCGAGCCCGGCGCGGCGCGCCAGACCGGACGGTGAAAAACCATGCTCCCTGGCCAGGGTGTCGATGGCCCGCCAAATGTCTGAATGTTTTAACATAGGAAGATTATCGTATATAATTATCAATCTTGCACTAGGAAATCACTGCTATTTACACCCCTTTATTAGGAATAAATAGCTTTATTTTGTTAATTGTTCCTGTTATGTTCCTTTTACAGGGAATATAAGCAAGGAAATCAACCATGCCGCGCCAACGTTTTATACCGCGCCTTCAATCTCGCAAGCAGCCGTTGCCGTTCATTGACGCCGAGGAAGCCTGGTTTTGGTACATACGCGCACAGCGCGCCCGCGACGAAGGCATCCGCTTCATGGCCGATGCATCCGATACCATGCGTCCCTGTGATCCGGACGATCTGTACCGGGCGGTGATCGGCCTTGCCCAACGCCGGGTCATCGACCGCCGGCATCTTAAAGTGCTGGCATCATTCGGGGCCCAGGACCGGTCGCCCGATGCCCGGTTACCGGAACAGCAGCAAGATCGGCGGCTGTGGGACGAGGCCATGGACAGGTTAACTACTATATTGAAATCAAAAGAAATTATCTTATGATTCGGCATCGGGCCCTGATTGTTTTCGGCGATCAAACGGACATCAAATGGCTGTTGGCATTGAAATCCGGTTACCGACATTGTTTCGTCATCATCGAGCAGGGCAGCGATTGGGTGCTCTGTAATCCATTGTCGCACAGGATCGAATTCGACATCATTCGGAATCTGGCCATGGCCGACATCGCAACTTTTTACCGGCGACGGGGATATCGTGTTGTTGAAACATTGACCGTTTCGACGCCAAAAAAATGTGCCCCCTGGGGAGTCTTTACCTGTGTCGAAGCGGTCAAGAGGGCGCTCGGGATTCATGCCCGTTGGATAGTGACCCCGTGGCAGTTTTGCCGGTATCTGGAAAATAATCATAATAAAGGAAATAATACTTGACATGGGAAGGTATCCCGGGTTAAGGTCATAATTAACGACAGGCACACGTGTGCCCAAAGCCCGCCCGGAAGTCCGTGGCGGGCTTTTTTTGACCAAACCTCAAGTCACAGGAGCCCATCATCATGGGGGGATTATTTTCCGCGCCCGCACCACCACCGCCGCCGCCATTATTGCCCATTCCCGACACCTCGGATGCAGACGCCCGTGGGCGCCGCATGGAGTCACTGGAGCGCCGCCGCCGCGGCCGCGCCGGCACCATCGCCACATCACCCAGGGGATTTCTAAAACAAAGCGACGTCTATCCGAAACGTAAATCCCTGCTGGGGGAATAGCCGTGCATGAGATGCAGGAGAACAGACAATGACACATGACACCACATCCGGCGTAAACACGCCGGGACAAATTATTACAGCCTACCGACGGGCGCTTGAGCGACGCGCCCAATGGGAGGGGCACTGGAGCTAAAGCTCGGCGTCGGCGGCTACGTGCTCGGCCGCTCGGTCGAAAAGGGGGTTCGTGTGTGGAAAAGCGGCGGATAGGTTCAGGCGGCGACACGGCCCGTCTCGATGATATCGAGAATTTCCGCCGCCGCCGTCGGGATGTGGGTTCCGGGGCCGTAGATGCCGGCGACACCGGCGTCTTTCAGGAATTTGTAATCCCGGGCCGGGATAACGCCGCCACAGATGACGAAGATGTCGTCCGCATCTTGCGCGTGAAGCTCTTTAATGAGTTCCGGAACCAAGGTCTTATGGCCGCCGGCCTGGGTCGAGATGCCGATCAGGTGAACGTCGTTTTCGACCGCTTCGCGGGCGACTTCGGCCGGGGTCTGGAACATGGCGCCGATATCCACATCGAAGCCGATGTCGGCGAACGCGGTGGCAATTACCTTGGCCCCCCGGTCGTGTCCGTCCTGGCCCATTTTGGTGACCAACAGGCGCGGCCTGCGGCCTCGTTTCGTTTTAAAGCTTTCGACGCGCTGGCGAATGGCGGCAAAGTCTTCATCATCGGCGAAGGCAGCGCCATATACGCCGGTAATCGATTTGGATTCCGCCCGGTGGCGGGTGTAAACCTTTTCCAGCGCATCGGAAATTTCGCCGACGGTGGCTCGAACCCGGGCCGCCGTTATGGCGAGTTCCAGCAAATTACCACCGCCGGAGCCAGCCGCCGCCGTCAGGGCAGCCAGCGCCGCCTGGCAAGCCTTGGCATCGCGGGTTTTGCGGATATGGTTAAGCCGTTTGATTTGGGCTTCGCGCACAGCGTTGTTGTCGATCTCCAGGGTATCGATTTCATCTTCTTCATCACGCGCGTATTTGTTGACGCCGACGACGACTTCTTCTTCGCGATCGATGCGCGCCTGTTTGCGGGCCGCCGATTCCTCGATACGCAGTTTTGGCAGGCCGGCCTCGACGGCGCGGGTCATGCCACCCATGTCCTCGACCTCGGCAATCAGCTTTTTGGCTTCGGCCACCAGCGATGCGGTCAGGCTTTCCACATAATAGCTGCCGCCCAGCGGATCGACGACGCGGGTGATATTGGTTTCTTCGGCCAATATCAGTTGTGTGTTGCGGGCGATGCGGGCCGTAAACGGAGTCGGCAGGGCGATCGCCTCATCCAGGGAATTGGTGTGCAGGCTCTGGGTGCCGCCAAGGACGGCGGCCATGGCCTCGATGGTGGTGCGAATGGCGTTGTTGTAGGGGTCTTTTTCGGTCAGCGACACGCCGGATGTCTGGCAGTGGGTGCGCAGCATCGACGAGCGCGGATCCTTCGGCGCGAACTCGGTCATCAGTTCCGACCATAACTGGCGGGCGGCGCGCAGCTTGGCAATCTCCATGAAAAAATTCATGCCGATGGCAAAGAAGAAGCTGAGGCGCGGGGCAAAAGTGTCCACTTGCAGGCCGCTTCTAACCGCCGTGCGAACGTATTCAAGTCCGTCGGCTAATGTGTAGGCCAGTTCCTGTACCGCCGTCGCGCCGGCTTCCTGCATGTGGTAGCCGGAAATAGAAATCGAGTTGAACTTGGGCATGTGCCCGGCCGTGTAGGCGATAATATCGGCGACGATGCGCATGCTCGGTTCGGGCGGATAGATATACGTGTTGCGGACCATAAACTCTTTCAGAATGTCGTTCTGAATGGTGCCGGTCAGTTTTTCTTGCGCGATTCCCTGTTCCTCGGCGGCGACGATGAAGCTGGCCATGACCGGCAGCACGGCGCCGTTCATGGTCATGGAAACGCTCATTTCATCCAGGGGGATGCCGTCGAACAGAATTTTCATATCCTCGACGCTGTCGATGGCGACGCCTGCCTTGCCCACATCGCCGGTAACCCGCGGATGATCGGAATCGTACCCCCGGTGGGTGGCCAGATCAAAGGCGATGGACAGGCCCTTTTGTCCGGCTTTCAGGTTGTCGCGGTAAAAAGTATTGGATTCTTCGGCGGTCGAAAACCCGGCGTACTGGCGGACCGTCCACGGACGACCGGCATACATGGTGGCGCGCGGCCCCCGCAAGTAAGGAGAGAACCCGGGTAAGCTATCGACAGCTTCAAGATTTTCAAGATCGGCCGACGTGTATAGAGCCTTGACGTCGATGCCTTCCGGGGTCGCCCACACAAGATCATCCGGCGTCCGGCCCTTTAATTCGGCCGCCGCTGCCCGTGTCCAGTCATCCGGAGTTTTTTTCGTCTTCTTAGTCACCTTGGTGGCGCTCCCCTTAGAGGTCCGACAGACCAAAGCGGAGTATAGACAAGGCCTGCGGGCGGGGGGAACGGTTATTTGTGCAGGTGCGAAAGGGCCGCCTCCAGGTGAATTCCGGGGATAACATCTCGCTATCCGGTGCCAACTGTGGATAAAAGATACTATATCTAGCTATATCAACAACATGTAGTAGGGGGCTGGTCAGTTGATAGCAAATATAGTAGAAATGCCTTCATAATCTACCAACAACCAAGGAGGCAGGGACCATTCGCCACCATCGGCCCCACGAGCTTAGTCGGGGCCTTGCGTCGGCGACAGACCTGAGAAAAAACATGAATATAGAGTGGACTCCCGATCGCATCAAAACACTCATGGCTCTCTGGGCCGAAGGCATCCCGACCCTTGAAATCGGCCGCCGTCTCGGCGTTACCAAAAATGCCGTCGTCGGCAAGGTCCACCGCCTTAGGCTGCCCAAGCGCCAGTCGCCCATCAGCAAGTCGCCGCGCACGCGCTCTTCCAGGCCGAATGCCGAAATGGTGCGCCTCGCAAGGCCGGCGCCGCCACCCCCCCCCAAGGGTGAAATGATCAGCATGGAAATGCTGCGCCCGGGCATGTGCAACTGGCCGGAAGGCGAGCCCGAAGCCGAGGATTTCCGTTTCTGCGGTGACCGAGTTGTCGAGGGCAAACCGTACTGCGCCCATCACTGCGAGCGCGCCTATGTCAGCGGTTCGCGCGAACGCCCGGCGAAAACGGCGAAGGTGGCCTAAAGTAGCCCCTAACGGCTCATAACGTTTTCATAGACAAGCGATTCATCTGCTTCCAGTTCCTTGCAGATCGCCATCAGGCGCGTCATCGCTTTGCGTGTGCGCCCGGCCGGTAGTTTGTCCTTGAACTTGTAGTTAAGATCTTCTTCGAACATCTTGCGGTTGTTGTCGCTCATGTTCGAGAAGAACTTGTTCGTCAGAACGTCATCTTCTTCTGCGGTTTTCAGTAGCACAAGCACATCTTCGTGTTCGGCGACCAGCAAAAGTTTCTGAATGCCCATGTCATTGGCATTCTTGATATGTCGCACGAACTCTTTCGACTTTTCTTCTTCCTTCTTGGTCGAACCGGCAGGCGCCAGCACCTTCATCACTTGAAGCAGCAGTGCTTTCAGATCGCTTCCTTCAAGCACCACTTCGGTGTCGTCGAAGTCGATTTGATAGACGTCCGGTGCTACTTTTCTGGCATCTATTTTCATAGCTATGAAGCTGACATATGCAGGGGCGGATTGACAAGGATACGATGGTGTTGAGGCTAAATTCTTGACCGCTAGCGGCGTGGCTCTATGATCGCTCGCGTCAACAATGGAGGGCCTGTTCCCTTGAGTTATATTGATCGCATCGCCGCCTGCGCGGCCCCGAACCTAGAGACATATCAACCCTTTATCGTCGATGGCCTGACCGTCGGTTATATAAAGCCGGCATTTTCGCGGGTGTTGGGTGAATACAAAGATGTGTTCCGAATCGATGATCAGATGGTGCGTCTGGCCCATGGACTGGAAGGGTTCGACGCCCGCACCGATGCCGTCGCAGGCGTCCTCGATACACTGATGGATCGTGGCGATATTTCCGGCTGGCGCGGCGAACGTTATCCGGTCGGTGCGTCGTTTACGGCACCTGCGCTGTTGGAAATAGAGCGCGCCGCAGTGCCATTGTTCGGAACCATCGGCTATGGCGTCCACTTGAACGGCATCGTCGAGGCCGCTGACGGCTTTGCCATGTGGATCGGCCGGCGTAGCCTGAGCAAGCCGACAGGGCCCGGCAAGCTGGACCAGATCGTCGCTGGCGGCCAGCCGACCGGTATTTCGTTAATCGATAATCTGATCAAGGAATGCGCGGAAGAAGCCGATATTCCCGCTGAATTAGCCGCCAGCAGTATCCCTGTCGGGGCAGTCACGTACGTTACCGAGCGCCCGGAAGGCCTGCGCCGTGACGTGCTTTTCGTATATGATCTGTTGCTGCCCTCAGACTTTGAGCCTCGCAATACGGATGGCGAGATCGAGGATTTTTGCTTGATGTCCATGGCCGAGGTTATGGAACGGGTGCAGGGTACGGATGATTTTAAATTCAACTGCGCCCTGGTGGTTATCGACTTTTTGATCCGCCATGGTTATCTAGAGCCGGACCACCCGGAATATGATACTCTGGTTCACGGGCTCAGGCGGCTTAAGTAATTTCTAAGGAAAGCGAAATGACCGACGATACTTTATCTGTATACCTGTCCGGTGAAATTCACAGCGACTGGCGGATGCGCATTGAAAAGGGTGCCCGGAAGGCGGGTCTCGATATTGATTTTTCAGGCCCCGTCACCGATCATGCCAGCAGCGATGATTGCGGCGTCGAAATACTGGGCGCAGAAGCGGATGATTTCTGGAAGGACCGAAAGGGTGCCAGCATTAATGCTATCCGTACCCGCACCATGATTGAACGGGCCGATGTGGTGGTGGTGCGTTTCGGCGATAAGTATAAACAGTGGAATGCCGCCTTCGATGCCGGTTATGCGGCGGCCCTGAATTTGCCGATCATCACCCTGCACGATGCCGACATCAATCATCCGTTAAAAGAAGTCGATGCCGCTGCGCTGGCCACCGCCGAAACGCCGGAACAGGTGGTGCGGATATTGAAATACGTGATCGACGGGACTTTATAGTCCGGCCATTTTCCGCACATCCGCCGGGCTTTTTCCGGCCGCGCGCAGGGCCCGGATGGTCTGCGATGCATCGCGTTTCGCCAGCCGCTTGCCTTCATCGCAGGTAATAAGCCCGTGGTGACGGTATTGGGGAACGTCCAGCCCCAGCAGGTCCTGCAGCAACCTGTGCACATGGGTCGATGGAAGCAGGTCTTCGCCGCGGGTAACCAGCGTGATGCCCTGCAAATGATCATCGATGGTGACCGCCAGATGATAGCTGGTCGGGGTGTCTTTTCTGGCCAATACCACATCACCGAAAATTTCAGGGCTGGCCGTTATCTCGCCTTGGCCAAGATCGCGCCAGACAAGCGGGTGGTTTGCGGCGGCACGGGCCTTTTCCATATGGAGACGCAGCGCGAAGGGACCCCCGGCCTGCTTGCGGCTCTGGCGGTCGTCTTCTGAAAGGGTACGGCATGTTCCGGGGTAAAGCGGCCCGTCCGGGCCGATGCCTGAATGGTGGGGGGCGTGGGCGGCATGCTCGATCTCGGCCTTGATCTCCTTGCGGGTGCAAAAACAAGGATACAGCAGGCCCATGCCTTCCAGGGTCGCCAGCGCCTGGCCGTAGTCATCCATGTGTTCCGACTGCCGCCGCACCGGTTGCTCCCACTCCAGGCCGAGCCATGCCAGATCATCATATATGGCGTCCTCGAATTCGGCCCGGCAGCGGACGGGGTCAATATCCTCCATGCGAAGAATAAAGCGTCCACCCGTTTGCTGTGCCTGTTCGGCGGTGAACAGGGCCGAATAGGCATGGCCCAAATGCAGCAGGCCGGTCGGGCTGGGGGCAAAGCGGGTGCGCAAGGGTTTTGTCATGCAAGATTGATAGCACACCCGTCCGACAATGGTTATAAAGGCGGCCATGAGTATTAGGTCATTCATTCGCAGGCATCAGCCGGGCCACCCACGCATCTTCTGGTTCAAGGCAGGAATCGGTGCCATGCTCGGTATGGGTTTCGTCGGCTGGCTCGGCAGCGTCACGACCGAGCCCTTTCTGATTGCCCCCTTCGGGGCGTCCTGCGTGTTGCTGTTCGGGGTGCCGCAAAGCCCGCTGTCACAACCCGCCAACGTTATCGGTGGACATATGTTGGCGACGGCGGTGACGTTGGGGCTTCGGTCTTTTCTGCCGCCCGATTGGTGGGCAGTCGCCCTAGCCGTTGGTCTGGTGATCGGGCTGATGGTCGCTTTCAGGCTGACCCATCCGCCAGCCGGGGCAACGCCAGTGGTGATCATGCTGAGCGACCCGGGGCCGATGTTCCTGCTGGAGCCGATGCTCTTCGGCACCGTTGCCCTGGTCGCCATTGCGTATGTTGTGCATCGGCTACCGCCAAGGACGAGCTATCCCCTGATCGATGAGCCCGAGGGATCGTAGCCTGTGTCTGATCTGCCAACTCTTGCCGGCCCGGTTCTGGCCCCCGCTTCCGGGGCGGCGCCGAAACAATTGGTGTTGCTGTTGCATGGTCTGGGTTCGGACGGCAACGACCTGATCGGTCTGGCGCCGCATTTTCAGGCTGTATTACCCGATGCCCTGTTTGTCTCACCGAACGCGCCTTTCGGCTTCGATATGGCTCCCGTCGGCTATCAATGGTTCTCCTTGCAGGATTCCAGCCCCAAGGCTCGGCTCGAAGGGGCTATGTCGGCGGCTCCCATACTGAACAAGTTTATCGACGATCAATTGACCGAAACCGGTCTTAGCGAGGACAAACTGGTGCTGATCGGCTTTTCCCAAGGCACCATGATGTCGCTGTATGTCGGGCTAAGGCGGGAAAGGCAATTGGCCGGGATTATCGGCTATTCCGGCATGCTGGTCGGCGCCGACTTGCTGGCGTCGGAAATAAAATCCCGTCCGCCGGTGTTGCTGACCCACGGCGACGCCGACCCGGTGCTGCCGGTGGCCGCACTGCCCGACGCCGTTCACGGCCTTGAATCGGTCGGCATTAACGTCGAATCCCATATCCGTCCCGGCCTGCCCCATGGCATCGACGAAGAATGCATCCGTCTGGGGCAGAATTTCCTAGGCCGGGTGCTCGGCTAGGGGGCAGGGGTGTTGCATCGCCCACAACATGTAGTATCCTTTCCTCAAGATTGAGGGAGTAAATGAGGTGTCCGCAGCTTTCGAACGCTACCCGGCCCTGGTTCTCAACGCCGACTTCCGGCCGTTGAGCTACTTCCCGCTGTCTCTGTGGTCGTGGCAGGATACGGTCAAGGCGGTGTTCATGAGCCGCGTAAATGTCGTTTCAGAATACGAACAAGTGGTTCATTCACCGACTCTGGAAATGCAGCTGCCGAGCGTCATTTCCCTGAAGGATTATGTGCCGATTGCCCGCAATCCGGCGTTTACCCGGTTCAATGTGTTCCTGCGTGACAGCTTCGCCTGTCAGTATTGCGGCAAAGCCTTCCAGGCCGAGGATCTGACCTTTGATCATGTGACGCCCCGTTCCAAGGGCGGGGCGACGTTGTGGAACAACGTGGTCACCGCCTGCTCGCCGTGTAACCTGAGCAAGGGCCATCGTCTGCCCAAGGAATCCGGGGTTTATCCGCTTCGTATGCCATCCCGGCCAAGCCCCTTCGAGCTGTTGGAAAACGGCCGCGCCTTCCCGCCCAACCACTTACACGAAAGCTGGCGTGATTTTCTGTATTGGGATACCGAGCTCGACCCCTCCTGACGGGGCTGGAATCAGGTATTTCCGACGTTTACCCTTGCCTTTTGGGGACGGATGCGTATATTCCGGCCCTTACTCCCAAGAATGAGGGCCAAAAGTGCCCCGTGCCAGTCGCCTCATAGGGTGGATGGTGCCTATTGGGACAATAACAACCGGTAAACGAGTGAGTAGAAAATGAGCAAAAGAACGAGTTCGAAATACAAGATTGATCGACGCCTCGGCGTCAATCTGTGGGGTCGCCCGAAAAGCCCCATCAACACCCGTGAAACGCGCCCCGGACAGCATGGTCAGCGCCGCCGTAAAGAGACCGATTATGGCACCCAGCTGATGGCCAAGCAGAAACTGAAGGGCTACTACGGCAACATTACCGAAAAGCAGTTCCGCCGTTATTACGCCGAGGCCGTACGTCGCCGTGGCGATACGTCGGAAAACCTGATCGGTATTCTGGAACGCCGCCTTGATGCGGTTATCTACCGTATGAAATTCGTGCCGACCGTTTTCGCGGCTCGTCAGTTCGTCAATCACGGCCATATCAAGGTTAACGGTAAAAAGGTCAACATCGCGTCCTATCTGGTTTCTGAGGGCGATGAAGTTGAAATTCGCGAAAAATCCCGCGATATTCCGATTGTCCTCGAGGCCCGCGAATCGCCGGAACGTGATATTCCGGATTATCTAAACGTGGATATGAAAAAAATGAAGGGCACCTTCATTCGTCAGCCGATTTTGGCCGACGTGCCGTATCCGGTGCAGATGGAACCAAATCTGGTCATCGAATTTTATTCGCGTTAAGCGAACCGGAAAACCGGAATACGAAAAAGGCGGCTCCCGCAAAGGGGTCGCCTTTTTTATTTTTGTTTATCTCGGCAATCGAGGCCCCAGGTAAAAACCGCTTCATGGCCGTCCTGACAGCGGCCTTTAACCGGGTAGGCGGAAAAGGCGTCATTCAATATTTTCAGCGACCCATCCGGGCGTTCACCGCGGGCGTAAATGCAGGAATACTGTTCCGGCAGGGCGTTGGGATCGCGCAGGCCTTGCAGTCCATGCAATTCACCGTCATTGGTGAAATACATTACTGATTTGTCGGGGAAGAGGGCATCCAGGGTTTCGGCAAAGGAATACTTGGCGTTCCAGCTGCCCATGAACAGGGCGTACAGCGGATGGGATGCCGGCCAGAAATAAATACGTGCGCATTGCCCATAGGGGGTTTCATCGATGGTGGCGACTTTGGCAGTGCGATCTGTGAATTGCTTGTTCAGCCCCCACAGGGAATTGCTTTGCGCCGCGATCAAGATTAACAGCAAAAGAGTAAATCCCCGACGCAGCCTTTTCAGTCCGGTTCCGTCAGATAAAAGCAGTTCCTTCGATAACTGATATATCAATGTAAGCCCCAAAGCACTGGCAACCAGCGCCGGCACCATATAATGCCCGGCCGGGTGCTTGGCGACCAGCATGGCCTGACCGACAAAGCTCAGGCATAGTCCGGCCATTGCCCGCCCGACAACCGGGAAGGGGCGGCCCTCGCTGCGGCATTTCCTGAACACGGCCACAACCAGTCCAAGGCCGACTAAAAGGACAACAAAGAACATCGGTCGGCTCGATGCCCGTATCAGATTTCTTGGATAGGTGCTGAAGTCGATAAATGTCTGTGGACCGCCGCCGTGGAATCCGCTGGACGATGAAATCATGGACAGCCTGTCAATGATCATTCCGTACGATCCGGCGGCAGGAAGGGTGAAGAAGATGATCGCGATGACGGCCATGACGGCGTAGAGGGCATTTGCGCGAAGGTTCCAAAGAAGGGCAATTGGCAGCAGGTAGAGGCCTGCCGATGTCACTTTCGTCGCCATGCCAAAGCCGGCGATAACAGCGAAGGCCAGGGCATATCGGGTGCTATTTTTTTCAAGCTGCCCTTCCCGAAGGGCCAGCACGGTAACGATGGAGATTGCGATAACCGTCGTTACCAGCAACGGTTCTGGTGAGACATGAAGCGACCACTTGAAGATCAGTTTCGACAGGAATGGCCCCATCTGAAGCAGTAATGCGGCGGTCAGGTCGCGAAATACTAAATATCCCGTCAAGCCAACAAATATTAAGGCGAAGGTATTGAGGGTTATAAATACGCGACCGATGAGGGGCAAATATAGCTCCGGATTTGTGAGCACCAGCCGGTTGATCTCATCGGTAGAGGTAAGGGGATGCATCGCCTTTATGAAAAGGGCGCCGATCAATTGAACCGTGGTCCCGGGATGGGCAATGTGCAGCGGCCAGTGACCATTGACCATGTTAAGTGAATCGATCAGATACCAGTAATCCGGGTCAAGATTCGACCACAGCCAGAAAGGGCCGGCACTATGGCGCATCAGCATCGAGACGGTCATAAAAACCACCGGCAGCGCCAACAAGGTGACGAGCCGAAAGCGAGGCAGGTTGCACAATTCCTTAAACAGCTTGGAAGGCGTCACTATTCAGCTCCCGGAAATCAAATATCTGTTGAAGACTAATAGAGCAAAATTCAGGATAACAGGGGGAAAAACTAAGGCCGCCCCTGCAATTAAGCCGGGGCGGCCTTTTCTAAATCCATTTGCTGCCAGAAATCTTAAGCAGCGTACTCGATGCTCTTGTCGTCGAACATTTTTTGAAGTTCGCCGGTTTCGTACATTTCCTTTACGATATCGCACCCACCGACAAATTCACCCTTCACGTAAAGCTGGGGGATCGTCGGCCAGTTGGAAAAATCTTTGATGCCTTCGCGAATTTCCGCGTCCTCAAGGACATTGATACCCTTGAATTTGACCTGCATCTGGGTAAGCGCGCCGACGACGGCGGCGGAAAAACCGCATTGCGGGAACATCGGTGTGCCCTTCATGAACAGGACGACGTCTGACTCACTGGTTTCACTTTTGATACGGTCGAATGCGGGGTTGTCGCTCATTTTGATATTCCTTATTCTGTAAGTATTAGGCGCCGCCTGGCGTCCCGGTTTTCAGGGCCAGAGCATGCAGTTCACCGCCCATTTTTCCTTGTAATGCGTCATAGACCATCTGGTGTTGTTGAACGCGGGATTTTCCTTCAAATGCCCCCGAAACGATACTCGCCGAATAATGGTCACCGTCACCGCGCAGGTCCTCGATGGTGATTTCTGCATCCGGCATGGCTTCCTTGATCATGCGTTCTATTTCGGTGGCTTCCATGGCCATGGTTTTAGTTCCTAGGAAAATAAATAAACAATATCAAGGGGATGACATATATTCAGGCAGCCACCCCTCGTGCCCGTTTTGTAAATCTGTCACCGATATGGTGCCAATGCCCTCAACTGTCAACTTAAGACCACCGGTAACGCCGATTTTATTGGCAGTAATACCGGCTTTTGCCGCCGCATCGATGGTCGCCTCAGCCCCATCGGTGACGACCACATAGCGTGCCTGATCTTCACCGAACAGCCATGCGTGCAGGGCCGGGGCATTATCAGGAACAATGATGTCTGCGCCGATGCCGCCGGCCATGGCCATTTCGGCGAGCGCCACGCCCAGTCCGCCGCCGGAAATATCATGACACTGGTTGATACGGCCTTCTTCAATGAGCTCACGGACGAAATCGCCGTTTTTACGTTCGGCCGCCAAATTAACGGGGGGCGGGGCACCTTCTTCACGGCCTTCGATCTCGCGCAAATAAAGCGATTGTCCCAGATGCCCCAGGGTATCGCCGATCAGCACGATGTCTTGTCCTTCGCCTGTGAACGCGGCGACGGCATGGCGGGTGACGTCAGCCATCAGGCCGACGCCGCCAATGGTTGGGGTCGGCAGAATGCCCTGGCCGTTGGTTTCGTTGTAAAGCGACACGTTGCCGGAAACGACGGGGAAGTCGAGCGCTGTGCACGCCTCGCCGATGCCTTTTACGCAGCCGACGAACTGGCCCATGATTTCGGGACGTTCCGGATTGCCGAAATTCATGTTGTCGGTGATTGCCAGCGGTTTAGCGCCGACGGCATTCAGGTTGCGCCAAGCTTCGGCGACCACCTGCTTGCCGCCTTCGAAAGGATCAGCGAAGCAGTATCGGGGGCTGCAGTCGCTGGTTGCGGCGATGGCCTTGCCGGTGCCGTGGATGCGCACCACCGCCGCATCGCCGCCAGGGCGCTGCACTGTATCGGCCATGACCATGTGGTCGTACTGTTCCCAGATCCAGCGCTTCGAGGCCAGATCGGGGCAGGAAACCAGTTTGGCCAGCACCGCCATCGGATCATTGGGCGCGGCCACGTCATCGATGGATATTTCAGCCGCTTTCGGTGTTTCCACCCAGGGCCGGTCATACTCTGGCGAGGCCTCAGCCAGCGGATCGATGGGCAAGTCGGCGACGATTTCGCCCTTGTGGCGCAGGACCATATGCTTGCTATCGGTCAGTTTGCCGACGATGGCAAAATCCAGCTCCCATTTCTCGAAAATAACGCGGGCCTCGTCCTCGCGGCCGGGTTTCAGGACCATCAGCATGCGTTCCTGGCTTTCCGACAGCATCATTTCATAGGCCGTCATGTTTTCCTCGCGCTGCGGCACCATGTCCAGATCCATATCGATGCCGACACCGCCCTTCGAGGCCATTTCGAAGCTGGAAGATGTCAGCCCTGCCGCCCCCATGTCCTGGATGGCAACGATGGCGTCGGTGGCCATCAGTTCAAGGCAGGCCTCGAGCAACAGTTTCTCAGTGAACGGGTCACCGACCTGCACGGTCGGGCGCTTGGCCTCTGAATCCTCTGAGAATTCGGTCGAGGCCATGGTCGCACCATGAATGCCGTCGCGGCCGGTTTTCGATCCCACGTAAACAACCGAATTACCGATCCCGGCGGCGGCTGAATAGAAAATATTGTCAGCCTCGGCCAGCCCCACAGTCATGGCGTTGACCAGGATATTGCCGTCATATGAGCTGTGAAATTCGCATTCGCCGCCGACCGTCGGCACGCCCATGCAATTGCCGTATCCGGCGATGCCGGCGACGACACCGGAAACCAGATGTTTGGTTTTCGCATGTTCCGGGCGCCCGAACCTGAGGGCATTGAGATTGGCGATGGGCCTGGCCCCCATGGTAAAAACGTCGCGCATGATGCCGCCAACGCCGGTCGCCGCCCCTTGATAGGGTTCGATAAAGCTCGGGTGGTTATGGCTTTCCATCTTGAAGATGATGGCATGGCCGTCACCGATATCGATGATGCCGGCGTTTTCGCCGGGCCCGCAAATCACCCACGGGGCCTCTGTCGGCAAGGTTTTCAGCCATTTTTTCGATGATTTGTAGGAACAATGCTCGGACCACATGACCGAAAAGATACCCAGTTCCGTTAAATTAGGGGCGCGGCCTAAAATCGCCAGAACTTGCTGGTATTCATCTTCGGAAAGGCCGTGTTCGGCAATTTGATCGGGGGTAATTTCGCTCATAATTTCAGGCTCAGGCGGCCAAAGCCTCCACTAGCCCGTCGAACATCGGCTTGCCGTCGGTGCCCCCCTGTAGCATGTCGACCAGCCGTTCCGGGTGCGGCATCATGCCGAGAACGGTACGCTTTTCGTTGTAGATGCCGGCGATGCTGGCGATCGAGCCATTGGGATTGGACTCGATGGTAAGATCCCCACCTTGGTCACAATAGCGAAAGGCCACCAGTCCGTCGCCTTCCAGGCGCTTCAGGGTTTCTTTATCGGTTTCGAAGTTGCCGTCATGGTGGGCAATGGGGATGCGGATGACCTGTCCCTGGGTGTAATGACTGGTAAACAGGGTGTCGGTGCGTTCGACCCGCAAGAACACATCGCGGCATATAAATTTCAGTTTCGCATTGCGCATCAGTACGCCGTCCAGCAGTCCGGCTTCTGTCAGGATCTGAAAGCCGTTACAAATGCCGAGCACCGGCACGCCGGCATTGGCGCGGCTGACGACCTCTCGCATGATCGGCGAATGGGCGGCCATGGCACCGGAACGCAGGTAGTCGCCGTAGGAAAAGCCGCCGGGAACAACGATCAGGTCGGTTTTCGGAAGGTCCGTGTCGCCATGCCAGATCATATCTGGTTCATGGCCGATGCTGGCCGCCAGCGCCACTTTGACGTCGCGATCGCAGTTGGAGCCGGGGAAAACGATGACGGAAGCGTGCAAGTTTCTAGTCCGCTATTTCTATGGAATAATTCTCAATGACGGTGTTGGCCAACAGTTTCTGGCACATGCCTTCGACCGCACCCTTGGCCAGTTCAGCATCGGTTTCGTTCAGGTCGATTTCGATGTATTTGCCCTGACGGACGCTCTCGACGCCTGAAAACCCGAGCGAGCCCAAGGCGTTCTGAACGGCCTTGCCCTGCGGGTCGAGGACGCCCTGTTTAAGGGTCACATGAATTTTTGCCTTCACTGCATCAACTCCGGGCCCTGGATATCCGTCGGTCCGCTTTCGGGCAGAATCCCGAGACGGCGGGCGACCTCTTGATAGGCTTCTTCAACGCCGCCCATGTCGCGGCGGAATCGATCCTTGTCCATCTTTTCGTCGGTTTTGGTGTCCCAAAAACGACAGTTATCCGGGCTTATTTCGTCGGCCAGAACGATGCGCATCAAATCGTCTTCCCAAAGACGGCCAAATTCCAGCCTGAAATCGATTAACCGTATGCCGACGCCAAGGAACAGTCCACCCAGAAAATCGTTGATACGAAGGGTCATGTTCATCATTTCGTCGAGCTCCGGCGGCGTTGCCCAGCCGAAGGCGGTGATGTGTTCTTCGTTAACCATGGGATCGCCCAGCTCGTCGGACTTGTAATAGTATTCGATGATTGAACGCGGTAATGGCGTGCCTTCTGCCATGCCGAAACGCTTGGCGAGTGATCCCGCGGCAATGTTGCGCACGACAACCGTAATCGGGATGATTTCGACTTCGCGAACAAGCTGCTCGCGCATGTTCAGTCGGCGCATGAAATGGGTCGGGATGCCGATTTCCGCGAGCTTGGTCATCAGGTATTCCGAAATCCGGTTATTGATAACACCCTTGCCTGTAATGGTGCCCTTTTTGGTGGCGTTGAACGCCGACGCGTCGTCCTTGAAATATTGGACGACGGTGCCTGGCTCCGGGCCTTCGAAGAGAACTTTGGCCTTGCCCTCGAATATTTGTCTGCGTCTTGCCATTTCAGGGGGGCTCCACCGGTCGGATTGTCAGGATGAAAGCCTGATATAGCAGGAGTCCCATGCTGTTACAATGTCGCCGTTAGAGCCCGGTAATTGACTTATATGGGGCAATGTGGGGGGCCCCGGTGGTAAATAGCCAGACCGGACGGATATCCGGGTTGCCGGCCTTGGGAATGGCAATCAGGGATGATGACACAGTGCCAAAACCGGTTTCCGTTTCGATGTTCATGGCGTCCCGGGATTCGTCCATTCCCAGCCTGGCGGCCATCAAAGCCTGCCACCCCGACCAGTCGCCGGTCTCCGGATCGGGCACGGACGCCGTTTTGAACAAAGGAAGAAAACGCCGAACACGGGGCGATTCGGTATCGTTCAGGTCCTTATCGGTCAGCATGGACAGCCCTTCAGGAACCGCCTGGGCGCGGATATCTTTCCCGTCCGACGCAATCCAGTGGGCTTCTAGCCAATCGCCGACAAACAGATTGAAGGGACGATAGGCGTCGGGGTCCAGATCGGTGAGGGCTGCCGCCGCGACTCCGGCCTCGGCATGGTCGAGCGCTTCAAGCGGCAGTTCGCCGCGGGAACGGTGCTCCGGGTCCGTCCCCAGGCTACCGGTGCGGTTAAGCACCCCGGCCATCAGGCCATAATCATTGATTCCGGCCCACGTGCCGCCGGCCAGGTCGTCGCGTCCGGCCATGATGTGGGGTCTGTCTGGCCAGTGACGCGCCGGGGGCGACCAGGGGCGATCGCGCATTTCATCGCGATTGGCGGCAATTATCAGCGGCCAGTCGTGGCCCGGACGGTGTAGGATTACCAATGTGCACATAACAGGCTATAATAAGGGTTACAGGGGCGTTGCGGAATCGATTGCTGAAACGTATCTTTAGCAGATTAGTTCATCAGAAGACGGGGTATTAAACAATGGCCGACGCATTCAAGAACCGGGGAGCCGGAGAAGAAGCAAAATTCAAGCTGAATGAGGAGTTGCTCTTCAAGGTCGATGCCCGGCGCAATAAGCTGCTCGGCCAATGGGCGGCGACAAAGCTGGGCATGATCAGCGACGAGGCCGAGGCATTCGTCAAGCAGGTCGTCATTTCGGATTTGGACGAGCCGGGTTTCGAGGACGTGGTGCGCCATGTGTCAAAAGAATTCAAGAGCCGCGGCGTCGCCATGGACGATGATGATATCCGCACCGAAATTCATCGTCTGCAAGGGGTGGCGGAAGAAGAAATCCGAAGCCAATACCCGGAGCCGCTAAACGGCGATCACGGCCGGGTCGGCAACTGACCCTTATTCAAATACTCGCTTGAAAATGGCATCGACGTTTTTGGTGTGGAAGTCGGTTGAGCTGCTTTTGAACAATTCGGCCAGCCCGTCCTTGCCAAGGGCCTTGGCGACACCATCATCCCTGGAAAGATAAAACAGAAAGCGGCTTTCCTCTTTGGCCGCGAGCTTATCTTCGGGGGCAGGCTCGACGGCACCGTCGGGATCATCCGGGTCAATGCCGTAACTACGCCAGACCTGCATGGCATTGCGCTGGACGATCCCGTATGCGTCCTCGCGGCTGACACCGTTTTGAGTCAGGGTTAGCAAGACTCGCTGGGAATCATGCAAGCCACCGAACTGCATAAGGTTTTCCATCATCGTCTGCGGGTAGACGACCAGCTTGTCCATCATGCCGGTCAGTCTTTTCAGGGCGAAATCAAGCGTCACTGTGGCGTCCGGCCCGAACATGCGTTCGACCGACGAATGGGATATATCGCGTTCGTGCCACAGCGTGATGTTCTCAAGTGCCGGGGCGGCGGCGGCCCGGACGATTCGAGCCAGCCCGGTCAGGTTTTCCGACAAAATAGGGTTGCGCTTGTGGGGCATGGCGCTGGAGCCTTTTTGCCCGGGGGCAAAGTATTCCTGTGCCTCGCGGACTTCCGATCTTTGCAAATGGCGAATTTCGGTAGCCAGCCGCTCGATGCCTCCGGCGATTACTGCCATGGTCGAAAAATAAACCGCATGACGGTCGCGCGGGATAACCTGTGTCGATATCGGCTCACACCGCAGCCCTAGTTTTTTTGCAACATGCTTCTCGACCCGGGGGTCGATATTGGCGAAGGTGCCGATGGCGCCGGAAATTGCACAGGTGGCGATTTCGGCGCGGGCCAGTTTCATGCGGTCGCGGTCGCGCTTGAATTCTGCGTAATGACCGGCCAGCTTCAGGCCAAAGGTCGTCGGCTCGGCGTGGATACCGTGGCTGCGTCCGATGCAGATCGTCTTTTTGTGTTTGCGGGCCTGTTTCTTGAGCACTTTGAGCAGTTCATCCAGATCGGCGATAAGAATGTCCGCGGCCTGGGTCATCTGCACGGCGAGGCAGGTATCCAGCACATCCGATGAGGTCATGCCCTGATGGATGAAGCGCGCCTCGCCTCCGACATGCTCGGCAAGCTCGGTCAGGAAGGCGATAACATCGTGATGGGTTTCGCGCTCGATAGCGTCGATGCGGGCAATGCGCTTGTCCGTATAAGGCTTGTCGCCCTTCTTCCAAACGGTCTTGGCGGCTTTTTTCGGAATAACGCCCAATTGGGCCTGTGCATCGCAGGCATGGGCCTCGATCTCGAACCAGATACGAAACTTGTTGGCGGGCTCCCAGATGGCGGTCATCTCGGGGCGGCTATAGCGGGGAATCATGGCTGGCTCCGGTGTGTGAAATAGCTAAATCGACCATCACTATAAAGCGATGTTATCCTATATGCCATACGGACTAGGCCTCCGGATGGGCGAAGGCATCCCGCCCTTTGCGATATAGCACAAGCCAGACAAGCGCCACGACCTGAACGCCTAAAATGCTGGCGAAGGCAGCCCGGTACCCTTCCGGGGCATATCCACCGGATGGGGTTGCCGGCCACAAATCGATGATCGCGCCGGTCGCCCACTGGGCGATGAAGGCACAAATGAAAACGATCATGTTCAAACCGGTATTGACCCTGCCTGACAGGTGGGCCGGGAATTTCTGGGTCAGGGCGGCGTAGGGCAAAATACCGGCGGTACCAAAAAACCCGAAGGCCATCCAGAGCGGTAGCACCGCGTCCGTAAGGCGGAAGGCGATGGCGGCCTGAACGGCCATGTAAATACACATGCCGGTGATGGCGATGGTCACCGGTTTGATGCCCATGTGGCGCAACCGGTCGGCAATAACGCCCATCAGGATGAAGCCCGCAACCATGGACGCCGCTATGAACATCAGGTGCTCTGCCGCCGCATCGCGGCTAAGGCCGCCAACGTCCCGCAGCCATGGCCCCGACCACAGGCTCTGGATCGACAGGAAGGCAAACTGAGAAGCCACCGTCATCGGCGCGATCCACCAAAAAGCGGGGCTGGTGAATACTTGCCGGACGCCCGAGATTTGTTGGCCGAGACCGCTAGTCATGGCCGCATGCTCGCCTTCGGCGCGCTTCGGCACGGCCATGAAGATAAAGGCGGATGCGAAAATCGTTGCCGCCCCAAGCCAGATGAAAACGCCGCGCCAGTCGGTCACCGACAAGGCTATTTCCACCGGCACGGTACCGGTCAGCGCACCAAGGCCGCCGGCCGCCATCTGAAACCCGTTGACCAGCGGCAGACGTTCTTTCGGCACCCAGATAGAATAGGCCTTGAACGCTGCCATCAGGCATGATGAAACGCCTAGCCCGATGAGTGCGCGCCCGAAGATCAATCCACCGACACTTTCCGATAGGGCAAAGGCGGCGGCGCCTATGGCGGCAAACAGCAACAGCGCCGACTCTGTCTTGCGTGGCCCGTAGTGATCAAGAAGAATCCCCAGCGGTAGTTGGAAGGCGGCGAATGTCAGGAAGTAGGCGCTGGTCAGCAATCCCAGATCGGATGCCTGAAGCCCCAGCTCGGAGACAAGGTCCGGCGCGATGACGGCGTTGACGACTCGGTACAGATACGACAGGAAATATCCCAGCGCGAATGGAAGAAAGACCCGAAACAAAGGAATAGAAGCCGATGTGGTCACAGTATCCGGTCCAGGCCGCGGATCAGTCGGTCGACATCCTCCATGGACGTGTAATGAGCCATGGATACGCGCACGACGCCATCGGCGGCATCCTTGACGCCTACTGCCTCGACCAGGCGTTTGGCGTAGAAATGTCCATTCGATATGGCCACCCTATCGGCCAGCATGGCCGAGGGAACCTCCGCCGAAGGCATGTCTTTGACCGTGAATGAAAAGGTTGCGGCACGCACCGAAGAATCGCTGCTGGCCGGGCCGATCAGGCGGACATTTGGTTTTGATGAAATAAAATCAAGGAATTTATCCGCCAGTTTTTCCTCATGCCCCGACGCCAGGGCAGAAACGGCTTTTATGCGCGCATGAAAATCATTCGGCGGTACGTCCAGATGATGGGCAGCCAGCGCCTCAAAATAATCGGCGATACCGGTCAGGCTGGAAATCATTTCATGCTGTGGACCGGAAGGAAGCAGCTTCAACGCCGTTTCATCCTCGCCGACGAAGTAATGATACTGGCCCTTTGCTTCAAGCAGGAGTTGGCGCTTGCCGTACAGGCAGCCCATATGAGGACCGAACACCTTATAAAAACTGAACAGGTAAAAATCGACGTTCCATGCCTTGACGTCGACGGCGCGGTGCGGCGCATAGGCGACGCCATCGACGCAGACAAGGGCGCCGGCGTCGTGAACCATGCTGGTGATGGCGGTCACGTCGTTGATGGCGCCAAGAATGTTTGAAACATGTGGAAAGGCGACAAGCCGGGTGCGATCCGTCAGCAAACCCTGTAGGACGTTCGTATCCAGCGCCCCGGTTTCAGGATCGACCGGCCATTCGACGACGTTGATCCCTGTCTCGGCGAGCCTTCGCCATGGGCCGGAGTTGGCCTCGTGGTTCTGCACCGCGACGATGACCTCATCGCCGTCAGCCCACAGTGGCCTGAGGGCGCGTGCCAGCACATAAACGTTAATCGAGGTAGAGGCCGATACGGTGACCTCGTCGTCGTCGGCGCCAATCATCGCCGCCATCAACCGATGCCCTTCGGCCATGCGATCTTCCGCCCTGGCGGATACGGGATAAACCGCCCCGGGCTGGACCTGGGTTTCAGTCATGTAGCTGGTCAGCCGTTCAATAACGGATGTGGGAACGAAGCTGCCACCGGCGTTTTCGAAAAATGACCAGTCCCAGATGGTCGGGGGAAACAGGGTGCGGCTGTAATCGACGTCAAAAACGGGCGTCCCCATGATGGTGATCCTCCGGTATCGGTTCAGGTTTGTTAAAGCAGCCCCAAGGTCTTAAACGAATTTTCGCCTGATTTCGAAATAATTACATGGTCGTGCAACTGAATGCCGAGTTTTTCGCAGGTAGCAAAGACCTCTTTGGTCATTTCGATATCGGCTTTCGACGGGGCGGGGTCGCCGGACGGGTGGTTGTGGACCATGATCAGCGCCGTCGCCCCCAGTTCCAGGGCACGCTTGACGACCTCGCGCGGATAAACGGGCGTATGATCGACGGTGCCAGTCTGCTGCACTTCGTCAGCGATCAGAATATTCTTTTTGTTCAGGAACAGGATGCGGAATTGCTCCGTGTCCTCAAAGGCCATGGCGGCGCGGCAGTATTTGAGCAGCTTGTCCCACGACGTCAGCACCGGTCGACCCATGATTTCATCGCGGGTCAATCTGAGGGCCGTCGCCTGCACAGTTTTCAGGGCAATGGTGACGGCGTCACCGGCACCTTCCACCTTTTTAATTTCCAGGGGGTCGGCGCTGACGGTTTCGGCAAACGATCCGAAACGTTTCAGCAGCGCTTTGGCCAGCGGTTTGGTGTCGCGCCTGGGCAGCGCCTGAAACAACAAAAGTTCAAGAAGCTCGTAGTCCGCAAGCCCGTCAGCGCCTGACTTCATAAAACGGCTACGCAGCCTTTCCCGGTGGCCCTTATGATCTGGTTTTTTAGTCATCAGGCCTTGTAGGGGGGGCACTCGAAACCGGCCGGTGATCGGGTAAATATTTCATATCCGTCTGCGGTAACGGCCAACGAATGTTCAAACTGCGAAGACAACGAACGGTCCTTGGTAACTGCCGTCCAGCCGTCACCCAACACTTTTACATCAAGGCGGCCGGCGTTAATCATCGGTTCAATCGTGAAAAACATGCCTTCCTTCAGAACCGTTCCCTCGCCCGGGTTGCCGAAGTGCATGATGTTGGGGGCTTCGTGAAAAACCCTGCCCAAACCATGGCCACAAAAATCTCGGACCACCGAATAGCGTTTTTTTTCTGCGAAGTTCTGGATGGCGTGGCCAATGTCACCGGTGGTCGCTCCGGGGCGCACCACTTCGATTCCACGCCACATTGCTTCGTAGGTTGTTTCGACAAGTTTGCGTGCCTTGACGCCAACATCGCCAACAAGAAACATGCGGCTGGTATCGCCGAACCAGCCGTCGAGTATGGAGGTGACATCGATATTGATAATATCCCCGTCCTGAAGCTTCTTGTCGCCGGGGATGCCGTGGCAGACAACATGATTGATCGACGTGCAGACGGACTTTGGAAATCCCCGATAATCCAGTGGCGCCGGGATCGCCCCGTGCTCAATCGTGTAGTCGTGAACCAGGGTGTTTATGTCTTCGGTGGTCATGCCAGGCTTGATTAGCGGAGTCAGAAAATCAAGGGTTTCCGCCGCCAGTCGCCCGGCCGCCCGCATACCGTCAAAATCTTTTGTTTCGTGGATTTTGATAGAACGGTCATTGTTGAATGTCGGTTCGGTCAGCATATCGTTCATAGAATCAGTTTTCCGTTCGCATTTGCACTTCAAAACGCCAGATCAAGTGGCGTTGTCACGTTGATTCCCTTAAGGGTCAGTCGACATTGATAGCATAATACCTCAACGCCTGATTTCATCGCTTTTTTCAGGGCTTTTTGATACTCCGGGTCGATATCGCCCGCAATATCAAAAATACGGCCATCCTGACGCTGGACCAGATACACCATCACGGCCCGATGGCCCTGGGCGACCATATGGGAAAGCTCGTTCAGGTGCTTGGTGCCGCGGGCCGTCACGGAATCGGGGAATTCCACCGGATCATCGGCTCCCTTGCCCCTTTTCAGGGTGACGTTTTTGACCTCGACATAACACATGGGTTTTGCCGGGTCTTCCAGCAACAGGTCGATGCGGGAATTCTTGCCGTATTTGACTTCGCGCCGCAGTGTTTCATAACCACCCAGCTCCGGTATTTTGCTAGCGATGATGGCTTCCTCGACGATGCCATTGGGCAGCGCCGTATTGATGCCCACATACGAGCGTCCGATCTTGATCAGTTCCCAAGTGAATTTCAGCTTGCGATCCGGGTTGCGGGCCGGCGACAGCCAGACTTCCGATCCCGGCTCCTTGACGCAGAGCATGGAGCCGGAATTGGCGCAATGAGCAGTGACGACAGAGCCATCCTCCAGTTCGATGTCGGCTAGAAAACGTTTGTAGCGTTTGATTAATTTGCCACGGATCAGGGGGTCTGGAAATTTCATTTAAGGTGACCATGCTGTTAAATAGACGACCTGAAAGGTAGCAGGGATGCGGCCATCGGAATCGCCGAATGTTTCAATGTAGCGTTCGGCCGCCGCCATTAATACGGTTCGGCGGGTGAATCCCTTGCGGCTATGGATTTGCGCATTGCTTTCGCCCATGCCGCGCAGGTCGTCCATCAGCCGCATGGGATGGGGATAGGAAACCGTAATCGTTTCGGTGTCTGCGACCGGTAGCATGAAACCGGCACGGGTCAGAAGATTGCCAAGATCGCGAACGTCCGCAAACGGCGACACACGGGGGCTTAATCCCCCATCAAGCTCTGTTTCTGCCGCGTACAGCATTTGGCGAAGCTCAACAAGTGTATCGCCGCCCAGCATCGCCGCCAGAAACAGGCTGTCCGGTTTTAAGCTGCGCCGTACTTGCGCCAGCGTTCCCGGCAGATCGTTAATCCAGTGCAGCGTCAGGTTGCTTAAAACCAGATCAAAGCTGGCCTCCCCATAGGGCAGATATTCCTCATCGGCGACGACGCTCACCCCTCCCGCCCGCGTGACCATGGCCGCCGACAAGTCGCTTTGGACGAGAGTTTCGATACCGCCGCGACCGTTTAGTAAACGCCCCAGAATCCCGGTCCGGCAGCCAAGGTCAAGGGCCACCGGGAACGTCCGCTTGACATCATCCAGGCGGTCGGCAAGTCGCTCGCCAACCTCGGTAAAAAGGAAATCGTGGTCAAGCAGGCCCGCCGCGGCGCGGTCCCGGTGGCGGCTGACGGTATGGCGGTTGAACACGGTCATCGTTTCGGACATGCTGAAGGTTATGACACAGCCGCAGCCGCCGACAAATGACAGAGTGGGATATTCGTTGCGCCATATTGGCCGTGCCGTTCTCGACATGCTGCTGCCGTCACAGTGTCTTAGCTGTGACACATTGGTCGAAGATCCGGGGACTCTGTGTGTGGATTGCTGGCAGGAAATATCCTTTATCGGAGACCCTCATTGCGATATTTGCGGCTTGCCGTTCGAATTGGCCGGAGACAGCCAGGATATTGGCGACGGGTTGCTGTGTGGTTCGTGCGTACGTAAGCCCCCGGTTTTTGATCGTGCACGGGCGGCATTTGCCTATGACGAGCATAGTCGGGGGTTGATCCTGGCTTTCAAGCACGCCGACCGTACCGATTCAGCGACCCCCTTCGCTGGCTGGATGATAAGAGCCGGCGCCGGGCTGCTGGCCGACGCCGATCTGATTGTGCCGGTTCCCCTGCATTATTCCCGGCTTTTTTCACGGCGCTACAACCAGTCAGCCCTGCTTGCTGTGGGCATCGGCCGCCTCAGTGGCATCCCCGTCAATCCGGATTTGCTGGTTCGTACCCGGCGCACCCCATCCCAGGGGAAGCTTTCGCCGGTGGCCCGGCGGCGCAATGTGGGCGGTGCGTTCAAGGCTCCTGCGGCGGCGGAGCCGGGGCTGGCCGGCCGGCGGGTCCTGCTGATCGACGATGTGCTGACCAGTGGTGCTACGGCCAGCGCCGCGACGCGGGCCCTGCTGAGGGGTGGCGCCAAGGGCGTCGATGTGCTGACCCTGAGCCGGGTCCCCAAACCCATTCCCGTCTAGCCTTGTTTTTTTCTGGAATCTATCTATATAAGGTAAATCGAATATATTCATAAGGTCGGAGATCTGAAAATTGGCCAAGGTTGAAGTATATAGCTCGAAATTTTGCGGATTCTGTGTCCGCGCCAAGAATTTCCTGAACAAGAAGGGCATCGATTTCATCGAATACGATGTCACCTTCGATTCCACCAAACGCGGCGAAATGACGGCGCGCGCCAAAGGCAGAACTTCTGTTCCGCAGATATTTATTGATAACAAGGGAATTGGCGGCTGCGAAGAATTATTCGAGCTTGATTTCGACGATGAACTTGACCCGTTGCTCGGGATCGGCGACCAATTGTCTTTATGACAACAAATTTCAAGGCCGCCTGTATCCAGACCAACGCCGGTGCCGACATCGGCGCCAATATTGCCGCTGCCTCAGATCTGGTGCGCCGGGCCCGGGATGCGGGCGCCGATCTGATCGCGCTTCCCGAAACCGTCAATATTATGGATGCCGATCGTAAAAGCCTGCGGGCCAAAGTCTCAAAGGAACAAGGCAATCTGGAACTGGCGGCGTTCCAGGAACTGGCACGGGAAACCGGGGCCTGGATATTGATCGGTTCTCTGGCGATTGATCATCCGGAAAGCGGTAAATTGGCCAACCGGTCGTTCTTGCTGGATGGGGGCGGGAATATTCAGGCCCGATACGACAAGATTCATATGTTCGACGTCAATTTGGGCGGGTCTGAGAGCCATCGGGAATCAAGCGCCTACCAGGCCGGTAGCAGGGCCGTCGTCGCCGAAACCCCGTGGGGCGGGCTCGGCATGACCATTTGTTACGATCTGCGTTTTGCTCATCTCTACCGGGATCTGGCCAAGGCGGGTGCCGATATCCTGGCGACCCCGGCGGCCTTTACCCGCATCAGCGGCGAGGCCCACTGGCATGTCCTGCAGCGGGCGCGGGCCATCGAAACCGGCTGTTTCGTCATCGCGCCGACCCAGTGTGGAGATCACCCCGGCGGCCGTCAGACTTTCGGCCATTCGCTGATCGTTGATCCCTGGGGCCGGGTGCTGGCCGACGGGGCTGAGGAAACCGGCTTCATCGTTGCCGATATGGATATGGCTCTGGTGGCCGAAGCGCGCCACAAAATTCCTGCCCTGACCCATGATCGTGACTACACCCTTAGCCAGAATTAATCGGGCAGGACGGGATGCGGCTGCGGGTCGCGAACGGCCGAAATGCGCTGGATGACTCCGGGGATGGGGCCTTTTTCAATAATGCCGTGCTCATAGGCAATAACCTGCAAATGACCGGCGGCAACATCCAGCAGTTCGCCACTTTTCAGCAGATGGTCCGGGTTTCGGGGCTTGGCATAGCGTTCGTTGCCGCGGGCGAATGTTTCATAGATGAAGATTCCGCCCGGCGAAACGGCCCCGATCAGGGCCTCGAACAAAGGTCGGTACAGGTAATTTGAAACGATAACCGCATCAAAGGCGCGTCCGGCCAGGGGCCCGCCATCAGCGAAGGCAGGCGATCCGTCTTCAAGATCGCAGGTTATAATTTCAGCGTACGGGTTTTCGGCAAGGTCGGCGACGGCTTCCGTATTGCGATCAACAAGAACGACGCTCAGTCCCAACCCGAGAAGGTAACGGGCGTGCCGCCCGCCCCCACAGGCAAGATCCAGAGCCGTGCCCCGCTTTTTGATCAGGGGCGCAAAACGCGCCACCCAGGGTGAAGGATCGGTGATCCTCAGGTGGCGGGGAGTATTTGGTTCTATATCGCTGGTTTTTGTCATTTGTTAATTGATTGGGGGTTAGGGTTCTGCAAGGTAGCCCGCGTGGCACAAAAAAGTTATTATAAAACTTGGTTTTGTTTGGGTTAATAGCTTATATGGCCCTGTTAAACCTGTATCGGGTGGCAATTAAAAATGATCCTCTATCGGCTAAAATGTTCGTTTGAACACGAATTCGAGGCTTGGTTCCGTAACGGCGCTTCCTATGAAAAGCAGCGCAAGCGGGGCGATGTCGATTGCCCGATTTGTGGCGACACCCACGTTGCTAAGGCGCCGATGGCCCCCAGTATTGGCAAGGGATCTTCCATTTCCGAGGAATCGGCCGAAAAGCGTGCCCGCGAAGTTGCCGAGCAAATTTTGCAGACGGCCCATAAAATCCGTGAAACGGTCGAGGAAAATTGCGAATACGTCGGTGATGAATTCGCCGATGAGGCAAAACGCATCCATAACGGCGATGCCGACGAACGTGGCATTTACGGCGAAGCGACCGATGATCAGGCCGCCGATCTGGACGAGGAAGGGATCGAATACCATCGTATCCTCGGAACGTCCCGGCGCTCCCGGCGTAATAACTAGTCTAAATCTTTAAATCTTCCCGGCAAACACCAGGTAATTGACGGCCAGATCCTGGTTCAGGAACCATTCGTCCTTGAACGGACTGTATGCCATGCCCGTAACATCGGTGATCTCTACCCCGTGCGGGCCGAGGCGACGGGCCAGTTCCGACGGTTTGACGAACTTGCGCCAGTCGTGGGTTCCGGGGGGCAGCCATCTTAAAATATACTCAGCGCCGATCTTGGCCAGGGCCAGGGCCTTGAACGTGCGGTTGATGGTCGATAGCACCATGACACCCCCGGGGCTGACCAGCCCGGCGCTGGCTTCGAGAAAGGCATCCAGGTCAGAAACATGCTCGATGACCTCCATGTTGAGCACGATGTCAAAGGTGCCCTTCATTTTGGCCAGTTGTTCCGGCAATTGGTGGCGATAGTCGATATCGAGGCCGCTTTGTTCGGCGTGCCTGGATGCGACGGCAATATTCTTTTCGCCGGCGTCAATGCCGGTCACCCGGGCGCCGAGTCGCCGCATGGGTTCGCACAAAAGCCCGCCGCCGCAGCCAACATCAAGCAAAGTCAGTCCGTCGAGGGGGGCGCCGACCGTTGGCTCAAGGCCGTAATGGGCGACCACGTTGTCGCGGATATAGCCGATTCTGGCCGGGTTGATCTGATGCAGGGGGCGGAATTTGCCGTTCGGGTCCCACCAGCTGTCGGCCATATCGGTAAACCGCCTGACGTCTTCTGCCGACGCGGTGCCATTACTGGTATTGGTGTCAGTCATTTGGTCCTGCTGTTGCCATTTAAATCTCTTGTGAAAGTGGGCGCTAGGGCCTGCAATCCGCCAGGGTTGCTTCAATTTAGCTATATAGAGTATGAATACGCGCCCGTCGCCCCGCAACCGGAACATTTGTGTGTTTTTCAATCATTTGTCTAGTGGCCCCGATGACCGGGCCGGGCGGAAATTGGCTGGCGCGAACAGGTAAAGCAGGACGAAATGGCTCTAATCGTTCAGAAATTTGGCGGAACTTCGGTCGGCGATATTGATCGCATCAAGGCCGTGGCGAAGCGCGTCAAGGCCGAGGCCGATAACGGCAACCAAGTCGCTGTCGTCGTTTCCGCCATGGCCGGGGTGACCAACCGCCTGATCGGCTATGTGGACGAGATTGCGTCGCTTCATGATGGCAGCGAATATGATGTGGTTGTTTCATCCGGCGAGCAGATTACGTCGGGACTTCTGGCGCTGGCGCTGCAGGAAATAGGGCTCAAGGCGCGCTCGTTGCAAGGCTGGCAAATACCGGTCAATACGGACGAAGCTCATGGCAAGGCGCGCATCCAATCCATCGATACGGATCGCATAAAAGAGTGCTTCCAGCGCGGCGAAATAGTTGTCGTTCCCGGGTTCCAGGGCATTACCCCTGACCGGCGTTTGGCGACGTTGGGCCGCGGCGGCTCCGATACGTCGGCGGTGGCGCTGGCCGCCGCCCTTGGGGCGGATCGCTGTGATATCTATACAGATGTCGAAGGTATCTTCACCGCCGACCCGCGCATAGTTGCCAAGGCTCACAAGCTAGATAAGATAACCTACGAGGAAATGCTCGAAATGGCGTCAGTCGGCGCTAAGGTGCTGCAGACCCGCGCCGTCGAGATGGGAATGAAGCATGGTGTGCGCCTGCAAGTACTGTCGGCGTTTAATGATAAACCCGGAACCCTAGTCGTTGATGAGGACGAAGTCGTGGAACAGGAATTAGTCAGCGGGATCGCTTACAGCCGTGATGAAGCAAAAGTCACTTTGGTCAGGGTCGCCGACCGCCCGGGTGTCGCCGCAAGAATTTTTGGGCCGTTATCTGACGCCCATGTAAATGTCGATATGATCGTCCAGAATGTCTCCAAAGACGGCAAGGCGACCGATCTGACGTTTACGGTAACCAGAGGCGATCTGAAGCGCACAATTGATATTCTCGAGAAAAACAAAGACGATCTTGGTTATGAGCAACTGAGCAGCGATGAAAATGTGGTCAAGGTTTCGGTAATCGGTGTTGGCATGCGAAGTCACGCCGGAGTTGCCCAGCGAATGTTCAGCTCTCTGGCCGAGAAAGGAATCAATATTCAGGTTATTTCGACATCTGAAATTAAAGTCAGCGTCCTGATCGACGAAGCATCGACGGAGCTTGCCGTGCGTGCGTTGCATAGCGCCTATGGCCTAGATGCCGAATAAAGACATGACATCAAATACTCCTGAAGCCCGGCTCGAGATGCTGTGGCGAAGCGGTTGCCAGTTTCTCGGTACCCGGTACGCGATTATGGCCGGCGCCATGTCATGGCTGTCAGAACGTCATCTGGTATCGGCCATATCAAATGCTGGCGGCTTTGGGGTGATTGCCTGTGGCGCGATGACGCCCGAACTGCTGGCCAGTGAAATCGCCGCGACGATTGAAAAAACAGACAAGCCGTTCGGGGTAAACCTGATTACCATGCATCCAGACCTTGATCGGCTAATAGATGTCTGCATCGAGGGCGGTGTCAGCCATGTGGTGCTGGCCGGCGGCCTGCCATCGGCGGCGTCGATCAAAAAAATCAAGGATGCCGGCTGCAAGGTTTTGTGTTTTGCCCCGGCACTGGCGCTGGCCAAAAGAATGATCAGAAGCGGTGCCGATGCGCTGATCATCGAAGGCGCGGAAGCCGGCGGCCATATCGGACCGGTAGCAACCAGTGTCCTAGCCCAGGAAATTCTTCCGCATATCAAGGATGTCCCCATTTTTGTCGCCGGCGGTATCGGTCGTGGTGAGGCCATTGTTTCCTATCTGGAAATGGGGGCCGCCGGGTGCCAATTGGGTACCCGTTTCGTGTGCGCCACCGAATCCATCGCCCACGAGAATTTTAAAAAGGCGTTTATCCGTGCCAACGCCCGAGATGCCGTACCAACCGTACAGCTTGATCCCAAATTTCCGGTGATTCCGGTGCGCGCCCTGGTCAACGCAGGGACCGAACGGTTCAAACAAGCCCAGCGAGAAGCCGCCGCCCGCGTTGAATCCGGTGAGGTTACTCTGAAAGATGCGCAGCTTGAAATTGAACATTTCTGGGCCGGTGCCCTGAGGCGCGCGGTGATCGACGGTGATGTGGAAACCGGCTCGCTGATGGCCGGACAAAGCGTCGGCATGGTCAGCCAAGAACAGTCGTCGGCGGAAATTATTGATCAACTGGTGGCCGAAGCCGTCTCGGCCCTTGGCCGGAGGGGGGACGCAGGGGCCGCCTAAAACAGCGGGAAAGTCTTTTCCACCCCATGTCGACAGGCCATGTCCATATCTGCGCCACTCAGTCACCCATCCCTTGTTTCACGCAGGCTTTTGGGTCGTGTCCGCGATGTCATGGCCGGTGCCGGTACGGCGCAACAACGTCTCGATAAAATTGTTTCCATCATTGCCGCCGACATGGTGGCAGAAGTCTGCTCAGTGTATGTGCTCAGGGCCGGTGAAGTGCTGGAGCTGTTCGGAACGGAAGGTCTGAAGCCCGAGGCCGTTCACAATACACGGTTGCGAGTCGGGGAAGGTTTGATCGGTATCATCGCCGCGCAAGCCAGGCCCATGGCGTTGGATGATGCGCAAAGCCATCCCAATTTCGCCTATCGCCCGGAAACAGGTGAAGAAGCCTTTCATTCCCTGATGGGTGTTCCAATCTTGCGTAGTGGACGCGTGGTCGGCGTTATCGCCGTTCAGAATCAGACACAGCGCCATTATGAAGAAGAGGAAGTGGAAACTCTTCAGACCGTCGCCATGGTGCTGGCCGAACTGGTGGTTAATGGCGAGTTGATCAGCAGTGATGAAATGCTTCTTGCAGATGGCAACGCGCTTCTGCCTCTTCGTATCGAGGGCGTCAGCCTTAATTCCGGTATCGGCGTTGGCACGGCGGTTTTACACCGTCCGGAGTTTCATATTACGAAGCTGGTAGCCGAAGATGTCGGGGCCGAGCAGGAACGTCTTCGCCAGGCAGTATCCGAAATGCACGGCGCCCTTGATAATATGTTGGAACAATCCGAGATTGCAGGCGCCGGAGAGCACCGCGATATACTCGAATCCTATCGCATGATCGCCAAGGATGCCGGTTGGTATGCCCGCATCAACGAGGCTATTTCAGGTGGATTAACGGCTGAAGCCGCCGTACAAAAAATTCACAATGATATTCGGGCGCGCATGAGCCAGATTACGGATCCTTATCTGCGAGAAAGAATCCACGATCTTGAAGACCTTGCCGGACGGTTGCTCCAACATCTGGTTGGCTCGGACGGGGCCAGCAAAGTCGATCCGAAAGAAGGGGAAATATCGCAAGGCCCCCTTATTCTAATCGCCCGCAATTTGGGTCCGGCACAATTGCTGGATTATGACCGCACAAGGCTGGTCGGCCTTGTTCTCGAGGAAGGCTCGGCGACGGCGCATGTCTCGATCGTTGCCCGCGCCCTTGACATTCCTGTTGTTGGGCAGGTTCGGGGGGTATTGGACAAAATCCAGAGCGGTGAGCCGATCATCGTTGATGGCGAAAATGGCCAGGTATTTCTGCGCCCCGGAGAAGAAGTTTGCCAAAGCTTCATTGACAGCGCCGAAGCCGGCGAACAACAAAAAGCAGCATATGTACGGTTCAGGGATCTTCCGGCGGAAACTGTCGACGGTGAACGTATCACCCTGAACATGAATGCCGGACTGCTGATAGATCTTCCGCATTTGCATGAAATGGGTGCCGACGGGGTCGGACTTTACCGCACCGAAGTGCCGTTCATGGTGCGCGCCGATTTCCCCGATGTTGATGAACAGTGCCAAATGTACGGCAGGGTTCTGGAGCAGGCGGCCGGCAAGCCGGTCATTTTCCGCAGCCTCGATATTGGCGGCGACAAGGTGTTGCCTTACTGGAACAAAAAAAACGAGGAAAATCCGGCCATGGGATGGCGGGCAATCAGGGTATCGCTGGATCGCCCGATGATGCTCAGGCATCAATTGCGTGCCCTGATCCGGGCATCGGCAGGAAAAAGCCTTTCGGTCATGTTTCCGATGATTGCCGAAGTGTCCGAATTCGAAAAGGCTCGCAGCCTCTTGCAACGTGAATTGGTGCGTGAGGGGGAAAAGGGCGGGATCCTGCCTGTTACTATTAGTGCCGGTGCCATGCTCGAAGTTCCATCGCTTCTTTTCCAGTTGCCGCAACTTCTTGAAATGGTGGATTTTTTATCAGTTGGGAGCAACGATCTTTTCCAGTTCATGTACGCAATGGATCGCGGCAACCCGCTTTTGTCTGAGCGTTACGATATGTTGTCCCCGCCAATGTTGTCGTTGCTGCATACTTTAGTTGGGCAGTGTTCTGGGGCCGGCGTTCCCCTCAGCCTGTGTGGCGAGCTGGCGGGCGATCCCTTGGGGGCGATGGCTCTTATCGGGGCTGGTTTCAGGAATATTTCCGTTTCCCCAAATGCAATCGGGCCGATCAAGGCTTTAATCCGCTCCCTGTCGGTCCGGGAGCTGGAATTTTATATGCAGACCCTCTATGAACAGAGACAGCCTAGCGTCCGGGAAAACCTGCGTTCTTTTGCCAGGGATCATGGTGTCGAGGCCTGACAGGGCCTGTTTATACCTTGAATAATCTTAATATCTTGTCAGAATAGAATTGGCCGTAAGGGCTTGTTGCAAAAGTTATTTTCTCAATATTACCGCCCTAGGTAAGGGTTGATGTGGGTTGATTGATGGTTTCTCAGGAAACAGACGGCGAGCAGATCCAAAAGGCGCAAGCAGACGACATCAATAATAGCGGTGGTGTTGGCGCATTGTTGCAGGCCTCACGACTCCGTGTCGGCAATGATCTGCGCGAAGTCGCGAACACACTTCACATCCGTTTTATTTATCTGGACGCCATTGAAGACGGGCGTTACGACGATCTGCCAGGCCGCGCCTATGCGGTCGGATTTATTCGTTCCTATTCGGAATACCTTGGCCTGGACAGTGAAGAGGTCGTGCGTCGGTTCAAGCAGGAAACGTCAATCGAACATGCCACGACCAAACTACAGTTTCCTGTTCCTATTCCGGAATCAAGTGTGCCCGGGGGCGCCATCATTTTTGTAGGGTTTGCCGTCGCCGCTATCGCATATGGCATCTGGTATGTTGGCACATCCTCGGATGGGGTCATTGCGGAACTGGTGGCGCCGGTGCCTGAAAGATTAAGCGTCTTGGCACCGAAGGAAGACAAAGCGCCCGTAGAGCAACAAAAAGAGACCCCCGAGCCGGAAATAGCGGAACAGCCTGTGGCCGAAGTTATGGAGGCGACTGTCCAGCTAACGCCCGAGGAGCAGGACCTTGCTGATGAATTGCTTGAGGCCATGGCCGAGGAATTGCTGGAAGAAGATGGGGCGGAAAAGCTAGAGGAAATTGCGCGCTCTGTTCAGAAATTGCCGCCGGAACCCGTCGCCGATGTGCCTGAGCAAGTCCAGGACATTGGTAATGAACAGCCGGGTTCGGGCGTGCTCGCAGCCGAAACAGTAATCGAATCGACCCCAGAAGTCGTTGAAAGCCCCGTTGAATCCGTTGTCATACAGCCGGTACAACCAACTGCGGAAAGTCAGGAAGAGCAGCAGCAGGTCGCAGCTGTATTGGAGCCCGCGCCGCAACCGGAACAAGTTACCAAGGTGCCAGACGTGCCAGAAACCGAAGTCGCGGCGGTTGTGCCTGCTGCGAGTTCACCTGTTGTATTGAGCGGCCGGGTCTATGGCATTGAAAATACCAATTCACGTATTCTGGTCAAGGCGATGAAAAACAGCTGGATACAGGTTCGCGACGAAATCGCCAATCAGCTTGTCATGACTCGTTTGCTGCGGGCAGGAGACAGCTATCGGGTGCCCAATCAGCCGGGACTGAAGTTATTAACTGGTAATGCCGGCGCTCTGGTTATCGTTGTCGATGGCCAAACCGTACCGCCCATCGGCGGCGCCGGCACGGTGCGGCGCAGCGTGCTGCTTGAGCCGGAACGCCTGCTTGAAGGGCAAGCAGTGGATTAGCGTTTCGTGCGCTGACTTGTCCAGTCAGGCCGGAAATTACGCTCATGAAAGCTAGAAAACGTGTCCAATAAAAGCCATCCGTCAATGAGACGAGCCAGTATTCCGGTCATGATCGGTGACCAGGAAACCTGCCAAGTGCGCGTTGGCGGCGATGCGCCAATAGTCGTGCAATCGATGACCAATACGGACACCGCTGATATCGATGGCACGGTGACACAAATCGCCGCCCTTGCCGCCGCCGGTTCAGAGCTTGTCCGCATTACCGTTGACCGGGAAGATGCCGCCAGGGCGGTGCCCCACATTCGTGACAAGTTGCACAAGCAGGGCATCCGGGTGCCGCTGATTGGCGACTTTCATTATATTGGCCACACGCTTTTGTCTAACAACCCGGCCTGTGCCGAGGCGCTGGCAAAATACCGGATAAATCCTGGCAACGTTGGCTTCAAAAACAAAAAAGACAGCCAGTTTTCTTCGATGATTGAAACGGCACTCGAATACAACCGTCCTGTTCGTATCGGCGTTAATTGGGGCAGCCTGGATCAGGAATTGCTTGCTGACCTGATGGACCAGAATGCCAAGCTGCCGGAACCTGCGGATTCCGCCGACGTTACCCGCGAAGCCCTGGTCAGATCGGCCCTCGACAGCGCCGAACGGGCGCTGGAGTTGGGCATGACAAAGGACCGGATCATTTTGTCGTGCAAGGTCAGCAACGTTCAGGATCTGATCGCCGTTTATTCGGATCTTGCCCGGCGCTGCGATCATGCTCTGCACCTTGGCTTGACCGAAGCCGGTATGGGCTCGAAGGGGATCGTTGCTTCGGCCACGGCAATGGGCGTGCTGCTACAAGAAGGCATTGGCGATACCATTCGTGTGTCGCTGACCCCGGAACCCGGTGGAGACCGCACCCAGGAAGTCATCGTCGCCCAGGAAATCCTGCAAACCCTTGGCCTGCGCGCGTTCACGCCAATGGTTACGGCCTGTCCAGGGTGCGGGCGGACAACGTCGACCGTTTTTCAGTCGCTGGCGCAACAAATTCAGGATCATGTCCGAAGCAGCATGCCGGAATGGCGGGACAGATATCCTGGTTCCGAAAGTCTTAATCTTGCGGTGATGGGCTGTATCGTTAATGGCCCGGGCGAAAGCAAACATGCCGATATCGGCATCAGTCTGCCGGGAACGGGTGAAGAACCGGCAGCTCCGGTATTTATCGACGGCAAAAAGGCCATGACCCTGCGCGGTGCCGGGATCGCCAATGAATTCAAGAAAATCGTCGACGATTACGTGGCCACCCGCTACAAGCCACGGGACGGTAAGGCGGGTGGCGGAAAATCGAAATCCACCGCTGCGGCCGAATAGAGAGGTTCAGGTATGTCCACGTTGCAGCCGGTCCGCGGCACCCACGATCTGCTGGGGGAAGAGTGTCTCCGTCACCGTAAGGTCATTGACACTGTCCGCCAAATTAGCGGGCGTTACGGGTTTGATGAAATTGCGACCCCGGTGTTCGAAAAAACCGATGTCTTTTCCCGAACCCTTGGCGACACCTCCGATATTGTGACCAAGGAAATGTATACGTTTGAAGACAAGGGCGGCGACAGTCTCACGCTCAGGCCTGAAAACACGGCCGGTGTGGCACGGGCATTCATTTCCGGTGGGCTGGCGCAAAATCTGCCGCTTAAATTTATCTATCAGGGGCCGATGTTTCGCTATGAACGCCCACAGAAGGGTCGGCTCAGGCAGTTTCATCAGGTTGGCGCGGAGATTCTTGGCGTCGAAGGGCCTCTTGCCGATGTTGAAGTTATATCCCTTGGCGCCCATTTCCTGGATGCCCTGGGCGTTCTGGGCTCGACGACTCTGGAACTCAACAGCCTGGGCGATGGCGAAAGCCGCAAGGCCTACCGTGAAAAACTGGTTGCTTACTTTGAAGGCCACCTTGGCGATCTTTCAAAGGACAGCCGTGATCGGCTGGCCCGCAATCCGTTACGAATCCTCGACTCCAAGGACGAAGGGGATCGTAAGATTATTGAAAATGCACCGGTGATTGCAGACAGCTTTAATGATGTCTCGAAGGCATTTTTCGATCAGGTTTTGTCCGGGCTGGATACAGCGGGCGTCGATTATACGCTCAATCCGCGCCTCGTCCGTGGTCTCGATTATTACTGTCATACGGCATTTGAGTTCACCACCACGGAACTGGGTTCCCAAGGGGCACTGGTCGCGGGTGGCCGCTATGACGGCCTGATCAAGCAGATGGGCGGTCCGCAGACCCCCGGCACCGGATGGGCTGCCGGCATTGAGCGACTGGCCATGATGATTGAATCCCCTGAGGGCCGTGCCCGTCCGCTCGCTGTCATCCCCATTGGCGATGTGGCGGAAATAAAAGCGCTGGAAATAACCCAGCAACTGCGCCACGCCGGTTTTACGGTTGAGCTGGGTTATTCCGGAAACATGAAAAAGCGCATGAAAAGAGCAAATAATGTTCAGGCAATTGCCGCTGTGATTCTGGGGGAAGACGAACTTCAGAACAAAGCCGCCACCGTCCGTGATATGGAAACCGGTGATCAGTTGGAGGTGCCTTTGGCATCTTTAGAGGACCACCTGACTCGCTACAGGTAGCGATCTCATGTCAAACCAATCCCCCAAACATGATAAGCCCGCGGGTAGCCCACTTGTTGTCGGCGCCAACCATAAATCAAGCTCGATGATTTTGCGTGACCGTCTTTTCATAGAGGAAGACGCGTATGCAGGTGTTCTTGAAGCCCTCAGGCGGGAAGGCGTCACAGAAGCCCTGCTCCTTTCAACCTGTGACCGGATTGAAGTGCAGGCCTTCTGTGAAGACAGACCGGGAGAAGATATGCCGTCCCGGGTACTGAAGGTGCTTGCCGAACATGGTGAAATTGATCCATCGGAATTGAACGGGCAGACGTACGTCTATTGGGACGAAGATGCCATCCACCAGATTTTTTCAGTGACCGCTTCGCTGGATAGTCTGATTGTCGGCGAGCCGCAGGTCCTGGGCCAGGTCAAGGCCAGCCACAGGGTATCGCAAGATACCGGAATGGCCGGCAGGGGGCTGGAAACAATAATGCAGGCAGCGTATGCGACGGCGAAAAGGGTGCGCTCGGAAACTGCCATCGGCGAACGCCCTGTCTCAATTGCCACTGCCACGACCCAGGTGGCCGGTGATCTGCATGGTGATCTTGCCGGTTGCAGGGCTCTGCTCGTGGGGGTCGGTGAAATGGGTGAATTAATTGCCGGTGAAATGTTGTCGGCCGGCCTTGGTCGTTTGCTGGTGACCCACCCGCAGGCTAAGCGAGCCGATGAACTGGCCGCAAGATTGAGTTGCCACACGGCAGAGTTCAAAGATTTGCAATCTCAGTTGATTGAGGCCGATATTATCCTTGCTTCGCTGGGACAGCGCCATCACGTGATTGATGCGGCGATGATGAAAATTGCTCTCTCGGCGCGGCGCCACAAGCCCGTATTCCTGGTTGATGCAGGCGTTCCCGGTGATCTGGATCCGGCCATCGGGCGTCTTGAAGACGCCTTTCTGTATGATCTCGGCGATCTGGACCGGGTCGCCATGGAAGGCCGGGCCATTCGTGAGAACGAGTCGGTCGCCGCCAAATTGATCGTATCGGAAGAAGTCGCCTCGTTCTTGCGCGGGCAGGCAGAGCGGGTGGCGGTCCCAGCGTTAAGCCAATTAAGAGAGCATTTCGATAAAGAGCGTGTTAAAGCCCTCAGCGATGCAGACGGCGATGCGGACAAGGCGACCCGGCTATTGGTCAATCGGCTTTTGCATATGCCGTCAGAACAATTGCGCGATGCTGCCAAAAGCGAAGGAAGCAACTGGCAAATGATGGAAAAACTTGTCGGCCGGTTGTTCGGGCTGGGGAAAAACCGTGACCCGAAGGAATAAACAAACGTGAACATGGACGAAAAACTCAGGCAGGTTATTGCCCGCCACGATGAACTGGGTGAATTGATGGTGGCCCCGGATGCGGCGTCTTCCGGCGATTTCGTTCGCCTGTCCAAGGAATATTCCGCCCTGACCCCGGTGGTCGAAGGCATCCGGAGGTTGAACGAGAAAAAACAGGAAGCCGCCGATTTGGCGGGCATGCTGGCTGACCCGGAAACAGATGCGGACATGCGCGAAATGGCCGAAATTGAATTTCTGGAATTAAAGGAATCCCTGCCCGAGTTGGAGCGCCGGGTGCAGGTGCTCCTGATACCGAAGGACGATGCTGACGAAAAAAACGCCATTCTTGAAATTCGCGCTGGCACGGGCGGCGATGAAGCAGCCCTGTTCGCCGCTGACCTCTTCCGTATGTACCAGCGCTATGCAGAGGCCCGGGGTTGGAAGTTTGAAATCATGCATATGAGCGAAACGGGTATTGGTGGTTTCAAGGAGGCCATCGCATCTGTTTCTGGCAGGGATGTATTCGCCAGGCTGAAATTCGAATCCGGTGTGCATCGGGTGCAACGAATTCCAACCACCGAATCGGGGGGCCGTATCCATACCTCGGCGGCAACCGTCGCCGTTATGCCGGAAGCCGAGGAAGTCGATATTCAAATTGCCGATAAAGATCTGCGCATCGACGTATTCCGGGCCAGTGGTCCCGGTGGGCAGTCGGTTAACACAACCGACAGTGCTATTCGCATCACCCACCTGCCGACCGGCATTGTCGTCTCGCAGCAGGATGAAAAATCCCAGCACAAGAACAAAGCCAAGGGAATGCGAGTGCTGCGCGCCCGCTTGTATGAACACGAACGCCAGCAACTTGATGCCGAGCGCGCGGCGACCCGTAAAAGCCAGGTCGGCTCCGGCGATCGCTCGGAACGAATCCGCACATATAATTTCCCGCAAGGGCGCGTTACCGATCATCGCATTAACCTGACCCTTCACAAACTAGACAGGATTATGGATGGGGAACTGGATGAAGCCATCGACGCCCTGATTTCCGAAGACCAGGCAAGCCGCCTGTCCGAAATTTCGTGAAAGTGCCTTTCGATTTGGCAACCTCAACTGTCGGCGATGCCTTGGCGGCAGCCATTCAGCGACTGCAAGCGGCCGGCATCGATGAGGCCCGCCTTGATGCCCGCCTGCTGGTTGCCTATGTCCTTGGGTGTACCCCGGAACAGGTGTTTTCTCATCCGGAACGCCAACTTGATGTGAACGATTGCCAAAAAATTGATGCTATCGTCACCCGCCGGGCAAAGCGCCAGCCCCTGGCCCAAATTACGGGACACCGCGAATTCTGGTCACTGGACTTTACCATCACCGAAGATACCCTGATCCCGCGACCTGATTCAGAAACCCTGATTGAGGTGGTGCTTGATGAGTACCCCGAACGGAATGTACGGCTCGAAATCCTCGATATGGGAACCGGCTCCGGATGCCTGCTGCTGGCCTTGCTGCACGAGCGACCCGATTGCCACGGTCTGGGAGTCGATATCAGCCAAGGTGCCGTGGTCACGGCGAAAGGCAATGCCGAAAATCTGGGTCTGTCGAAACAGGCGACATTCCGCACCGCAGATTGGGAACAAGGCCTGGCTGGGTCAATCGAGGGTCGCCGTTTCGACGTCATCATCTGTAACCCGCCTTACATTGCTGACGCCGATGCCAAAAGCCTGGCCCCCGAGGTCGCCGAGTTCGATCCCCCAAAGGCCCTGTTTGCTGGCCCCGACGGGCTTTCTGCCTACCGGACGATTATTCCCCAATTGCCGGAAATTCTTAGGCCCGATGGCGGCATTTTTTTTGAGATTGGGCAAGGCCAAGCAGATGATGTTTGCGGAATGATGGGCGAATGGGGCTTTAGAAACATCGCAAAACGCAAGGATCTGGCGGGAATCGAAAGGTGCATATTCGGGCGTTTGTAAACCCAATTTTTATAAAAAAAACAGTTGGCATAATAGCCCATCCCGACTAGTTTCTTGTCTGAGGGTGGCTTTGGGAAGAGCTATCCGGGCCACAAGCTCCGGCGGGTGTTTCAAGCATCGGTGCCAAGGCCTAGTTCCCACAACGCAGTAGCCAGAAGTTTTTTGCAATGGCCGTGCGGAAAGTTAAAGCCAAGGAGCTTTGACCGTACTGGGAAAAATATCCGACAACAGAAACGTCAACTTTGAGGCCGATGCCAACTGGCTGAAGTCCACTATGAAAATACAGGTATCATGAAACATGTAACCAATCCAAGACGTGGGCGCAGCCGCGGCGGCAAGCGTCCGCAATCGTCGAAGGGCCGCAATTTTGAAAGCAGTGGCGGCGATAACAAGGTTCGCGGCTCCGCTCAACAGGTCCTCGATAAGTATCTCACCTTGGCCCGCGATGCCACATCAGCGGGCGACAGGATCGCCGCGGAAGGTTATTTCCAGCACGCCGAGCACTACCAGCGTATTTTGAACGCCGATAGTAGCGGTGCGGATTCCCAACCCAGGAAACACGAAGACGACCGTAATGAGAATACCAATCAGCCGCAGCAGGAAGCCGCCGCGCCCGATAGCGATGAACAATCAACGAATGTTGAAAGCCAGGCCCCGAGGGCTATCGTTGAAAACGTTGAAAACGCTGAAAACGATGATAACGGTGGCACGGAAACACCTGCACCCAAACCTCGCCGCCGTGGCCGTCCCAAAAAATCTGCCGACGATGGCGAAAACAAGTCGGAAACTGCCGCCTGACAATCAATCAGTCGATGACGCCGATGGTGTCGCCGACAGAAATGCTTCCGCCTTCTTCGACAACGGCGTAAACACCCATATCAATGTGACCGAAGCCTCGTTTCAGGTCCTTTAGCAGATTTATGCCGCGGGCCCCTGTGGCCGGGTCCACATTGATGGCGGCGCAGCGGTCGATGCGCTTTGTAACTTTGAGGATCGCATCCCCGGCCCCGATTTTTTTGCCGAGCCATTGAAATTCGGCCCACGGCTCCAATCCTTCAATATAGATGTTGCCGCGAAAGCGGATCGGGTCCAGTTCGATTCCGGCGACACGTTCCAGATCGTGAACCGAAGCCAGGTTGATGATCGAAAGCACCTTGCTATTAACATCTGAAAAAGTCACATCGCCCTTTGCCTCGACAACATGGGGTTGGCCGCGAGTTTCTTCCTTCATGTAGGCGGAAAAGAAATCCTCGATCAGGGCCCGGCCCATGGGGTCGGTCAACTTGCCGCGCTTGACCTGTTTACCGTCCCTGAAAATAACCAATTCATCGGTTGCATCGTCATAGCGGGTGTCCAGGGTCGCCAGTTTTTCATTCTTCATCAACTCCAGGAAGCTGCTTTTGGGTAGCCAGTGTGGACTGCCGCCATCGAAACGGGTCGAGCCCAGGGCCAGCGCAAAGCGCCGATCGTTGGCCAGCGCCTCAGCGGGCACAAGGCTTGCCGCCGTCATGTCGTCGGGGCTTAATCCCTTGACCGGATATCGGCAAATTCTTGAAATTGTCGCTTTCATAGACCAACCATCGGCGTAAGTCGTTGAAGTGTCAAGAAAGGTAGTTTTTCATAAACCCTTGCGAAGCCAGATGAATAGGCCATATTAGTCCCTATGGACGTTGAAAAATACACCGAGCGCTCGCGCGGATTCATTCAATCGGCGCAGACGCTGGCCACGCGATCCGGCCACCAGCAGTTGACCCCGCTTCACCTGCTGAAGGTGCTGCTCGACGACAAGGAAGGCCTGGCCGCCAACCTGATCGGCGCCGCCGCCGGCGATGCCCCGAGGGCCTTGAAAGCCACTGAGGCCGAATTGGCCAAGCTGCCCAAGGTCGAAGGTGCCGGCGCCGGACAGGTCTACCTGTCAGCAGAAACGGCCAAGGTGCTGGAACAGGCCGAGCAGGTCGCGGACAAAGCGGGCGATAGCTTCGTCACCGCCGAACGATTGTTGCTGGCATTGGTCCTGGCCGTTGGCACCCCGGCGGCCAAGGTGCTGGCCGATGCCGGGATTACGGCCCAGGCCCTTAACAAGGCCATCGAAGATGTGCGCAAGGGCCGCACCGCCGACAGTGCCAGCGCCGAAGATTCTTATGACGCCCTGAAAAAATACGCCCGCGACCTGACCGCGGCAGCCGCCGACGGCAAGATCGATCCGGTCATCGGCCGTGACGAGGAAATCCGCCGCACCATCCAGGTGCTGTCCCGGCGCACTAAAAATAACCCGGTGCTGATTGGCGAACCCGGCGTCGGCAAGACGGCCATCGTCGAGGGCCTGGCCCAGCGCATCATCAGCGGGGATGTGCCTGAAAACCTGAAAGACAAAAAACTCATGGTGCTCGATCTGGGCGCCCTTATTGCCGGGGCCAAGTTCCGCGGCGAATTCGAGGAGCGGCTCAAAGCCGTCCTCAATGAGGTAACGGCATCGGCTGGTGAAGTCGTTCTATTCATTGACGAAATGCACACCCTGGTCGGGGCGGGTGCGTCCGAAGGCTCCATGGATGCCTCAAACCTGATCAAGCCGGCACTGGCCCGCGGCGAGTTGCACTGTGTCGGGGCGACGACCCTCAACGAATACCGCAAATACGTGGAAAAAGATGCCGCCCTGGCCCGGCGCTTTCAGCCGGTGTTCGTTTCCGAGCCGACAGTCGAAGATACCATTTCCATCCTGCGCGGCATTAAAGAGAAATACGAGCTGCACCACGGGGTGCGCATCGCCGACGCGGCCCTGGTTTCGGCGGCGACATTATCCAACCGCTACATCGCCGATCGCTTCCTGCCCGACAAGGCCATCGATCTGGTTGACGAGGCGGCGTCCCGGCTGCGCATGGAGGTCGATTCCAAGCCCGAGGAAATCGATGAGCTGGACCGCCGCATCGTGCAATTGAAAATCGAGCGCGAGGCCCTGAAGAAAGAGGGCGACGAAGCATCGCGAGAACGCCTGAGCAAGCTGGAAGGCGAACTGGTCGATCTTGAAATACGCTCCGCAGATCTGACCGCCGACTGGACGTCTGAAAAAGACGCCCTGGCCGGCGCCACCAAGCTGAAAGAGCAGTTGGACCAGGCCCGCAACGCCTATGACCGGGCTTTGCGGGAAGGCGAACATACCAAGGCCGGCGAGTTGCAGTACGACCTGATCCCGCGCTTGGAGCAACAAATCGCCGATGCCGAAAGCGGCGATCATCACACCATGCTGGAAGAGGCGGTCACCGCCGAGCATGTGGCCTCCATCGTGTCGCGCTGGACCGGCATCCCCGTCGACAAGATGATGCAGGGCGAACGGGACAAGCTGCTCGGCATGGAAGACGGCCTTCGTAACCGGGTCATCGGCCAGGAAGAGGCCCTGACCGCCGTCGCCAACGCCGTCCGCCGGGCCCGCGCCGGCTTACAGGACGCCAGCCGCCCCATCGGCTCGTTTTTGTTCCTGGGGCCGACCGGCGTCGGTAAAACCGAACTGACCAAGGCGCTGGCCGAATTCATGTTCGATGACGAGTCCGCCCTGATTCGCATCGACATGTCCGAATACATGGAAAAACACGCCGTGGCGCGGTTGATTGGCGCGCCGCCGGGCTATGTGGGCTATGACGAAGGCGGCGCCTTGACCGAAGCCGTGCGCCGCCGACCCTATCAGGTGGTGCTGTTCGACGAGGTCGAAAAGGCCCACCCGGATGTCTTTAACGTATTACTGCAAGTGCTCGATGACGGCCGCCTGACCGATGGCCAGGGCCGCACCGTGGATTTTACCAACACGGTCATTATCCTGACCTCGAATCTGGGTGGCGATATTCTGGCAGGCCAGGACGAAGGCCACGATTCGGGCGAAGTGCGGGGCCTGGTGATGGAGGTGGTGCGGGCCTCCTTCCGGCCGGAATTTCTCAACCGGCTCGATGAAATCATCCTGTTCCACCGGTTGTTCCGCAGCCACATGGACGGCATCGTCGATATTCAACTGCAACGGCTTTTCAAACTGCTGGAAGACCGCGGCATCACTCTGGACCTGGACAGTGCCGCCAAGGCCTGGCTGGCCGAAGCCGGTTACGATCCAGTTTATGGGGCCCGGCCCCTCAGGCGGGTGATCCAGCGGTCCTTGCAGGACAGCCTGGCATCGATGATTCTGGAAGGCCGGGTCAGCGACGGCGATACGGTGCGGATTTCGGCCGGGGCCGACGGCCTGACTATCAACGGCGAGAAAGCGGTCGCCGCCTGACATTCCTTCGTAAAAAAAAAGTGAAGGAACGAAAGCCAATTAATTCAACGAAATCAATCCTCCGGTTTTTCGGGGGCCGCCTGAGGCAGGCAGAATTTTTCCCAAAAAAAAATGAAAAAACAAAGCCATTTTTCCCAATAGAATCAATGCCCCGATTTTTCTGCGGGGCCATGATTCGTCGATTCCTATTCACCATGTCCAAGAGCAAGTTAAGATAATATACCTAAAATGGGTGTTTGTCAAGGAGACTCACGGCCCTATATGGAAATGCCCCGGCTGAAAGGCCATCAGAGAAAGAACGGCAACGCTTAAGAATAATGGACGGCTCTGTCTGGAAAAATGGTTCCTGAAATGGTATTTGTGAAGAACAGATTCCGGTCTATGGGGCTAAGGGCTCGGGAGTTAAGTAATGTCAATCGTTGCGTGGTCGGACACCTTTAAAACGGGCAACGACGAAATCGATAAGGAGCACTGGGGCCTGTTCGCCCTGATTCATGACCTTGATCGAAAACTGACGCAAAAAGAAACCGTAACGTCCGTCATATCCACGTTCAAGGCGCTGGTCGCGTATGTTGATATCCACTTCCAGCACGAAGAGCGCATAATGGAAGAGGCCGGATATCCGGAACTTGATGCCCACAAAAGAATTCACAAGGCGCTGGGCCGACGGGTCGGTGAATTCCGGGCAGACTTCCTGAAAAACCCTAAAACCTTCGACTACGATGAACTGATGGCGTTCCTGTCTAACTGGCTAAGGCAGCACATTTTGCAAGTCGACATGGCATTCGCCGCCACCCTGAAAAACCATCAGGACCAGCCCTGAGCCCTTTCAGGGCTTCGATCTTTCTATGTCCAGGGGCCATCTGGAGCTATGCGCGTTTTCAAGATTAAGAAAATGATGCCCGAAAATTCCGGTAAAGAATTTTCGCATTGATGTTGAAATCATCCATGTTGGCCGCCGCCGCATTTTCCAATCGGTCGAGGGCGTCGGAGCCAAGGGTTGATTCCAGGGCATTTTTATAGGTCGGAACGAGAGCCCAGTTGGTGACCGTGTCGGCTTCAATTTCAATGTGATATTGCATGGACCATGCGTGTTTTCCTATGCCCATGGCCTGCACCCGGCAGACGTCCGACGAGGCAAGAACCACCGCTTGCCGAGGTGGCTCGGCGACGCAGACCGAATGCCATTGAAGGCATTTTTGGCGTCTCGGCATTCCGGAAAATATGGGATCGTTGACGCCCTCAGCCGTTAAGTCGACTTCCAGAATGCCAATTTCCGGTGGGTTTTGGGGCTTACACGTACCGCCTAATGCATCGGCCAACAGTTGGTGTCCAAGGCACAGGCCAAGAAATGGCCGGTCGAGCTCTTGCACCCAACGCCGGATCGCCTGTTTTTCCGGCACCAGCCAGGGATACTCCTTGACGTCCCAAACATCCATGGGGCCGCCCATGACCCAAAGAGCATCATAGCCCTCCAGTGGCGGAATAGGCTCTCCGGCATCCAGCTCAACAGGGTCCCATTGGATGCCGTCATCGGCAAGGAACTGCCTTAAAATGCCGGGGTGCTCACAGTCCATGTGTTGAAAGACAAGCAATCGCATGGGGAATATTTATATCCTCAATATTGGCGCCGCCCCTATTATGCCGTGAATTTCATTCTTCACGCCACCAAAACGCATGACAAAAAAACGGCATATTCCAGCCGGTTACGTCCATTTATGTCCGCCTCACACAGCTTTGATTTGAGCTCGCCATATTATATTGCTAGCGTCCAAGGCATCGACGGCTGAACATTCATGGAAGGGGAAGATCATGGAACGCAAAACGGCGGGTGAGTTTGATCAGGAACTGCTGGATATTTATGACCGCTATGCCCACGGGCTGATTGACCGTCGGGGTTTTCTTGACCGGGCGGCGAAGTTTGCCGTCGGCGGTATGACGGCGGCGGGGCTGCTGGAAATACTGTCACCCAACTATGCCCTGGCCAACCAGGTTGAAGAAAAAGATCCCCGCATCGAGGCCAGCACCATCACTTACACATCGCCCAAAGGCCACGGCAAGATCAGCGGCTATCACGTCCACCCTACCGGTGACGGCAAACGGGGCTCGGTGGTGGTGGTTCACGAAAACCGCGGCCTAAACCCCTATATCGCCGATGTGGCGCGGCGCCTTGCGGCCGCCGGCTTCATCGCCCTGGCCCCGGACGGGTTGTCGCCGCTTGGCGGATACCCGGGCACCGACGACGAAGGCAAAGTCATGCAAAAGACCCTGGACAAGGACAAGCTGCTGGAAGATTTCATCGCCGCTTTCCAATGGCTTAAACTTGGCGACAGGTCAAACGGCAAAATCGGCGTGGTCGGGTTCTGCTACGGCGGCGGCGTCGCCAATGCCATGGCCGTGCGCCTGCCCGACCTGGCCGCCTCGGTGCCGTTCTATGGCAGCCAGCCGACCGGCGATGATGTGGCCAAAATCAAGGCCCCCCTGTTGCTGCATTATGCGGAACTGGACAAGCGCATCAACGGCGGCTGGCCCGATTACGAGGCGGCCCTGAAAGCCGCCGGCAAGGACTACACCGCCCACATCTATCCGGGCGTTAACCACGGCTTCCACAACGACACCACGCCCCGCTACGACAAGGCATCGGCGGAACTGGCGTGGGGCCGGAGTATCGACTTTTTCAAGCAGAAGCTTGCGTAGCGGGGGCCGTCCCAGAATATACTGGTAACCAGTATGGTTTTTTTGATACAGAAGCATGGCGTTGCCGCCGTGGCCGACGCCGCGTTGCCGTCTTTTTTGGCCAACCTGTTGTTTTTCTGAGGATTTAGCCCCCCGTGGACCGCCTGCTGAAAGCCACCAAGTATTCCCTGATGGGACTGAAAGCCGCCTGGGAAACGGAAGCCGCTTTCCGCCAGGAAGTGTTCCTGTTCATCATTCTGGCCCCCCTCGGGATGTGGCTCGGGGAGAGCGGCCTTGAACGGGCGGCGCTGGTTGGCGCGTTGTTTATTGTGCTGATCGCCGAATTGCTCAACAGCGGCCTCGAGGCAGCCATCGACCGCATTGGCGAAGATATCCATCCGTTGTCGAAAAAAGCCAAGGATGTTGGCTCGGCGGCCGTTTTTATCGCCCTGGTCAATGTGGTGGTCACGTGGGGACTTATTCTTGTTTAGGCCAAAGACCCGGGGCAGCAAAAGATTATTCTGGATCGGCTCATGTTTCCTTGTGGTTTCCATGGCCACGCGGATCGGTCTGGCGCTGTTTACAGGGGATGCGTTCACCCTTGGTGAATGGAGCCGCTTCATGGCCGTCGGGCTGATGTTCGATTTGGTGGTGGTGCCTTGTTTCCTGCTGCCATGGGCGTTGTATGATGCGGTTCTGCCAAAGTTCGTCACCGACCATCCGGCATTGAGCAAATGGGAAGATCGTTGGGCGGCCCTGTGGGCGGTTTTGTTCCTGACAATGTTTGCGGTCATGGCAGCATCGGAATTTACCTTCTGGGCGGAATTTAACAGCCGCTTTGATTTCGTCGCCGTCGATTACCTCATCTACACCACCGAAGTGCTCGGCAACATATGGCAAAGCTACCCCATCGTTTTATGGATGAGCGCCATCATCGGCGCCTGTCTCGTCGTTGCATGGATTTCATGGCCGCGCGGCGGGCATGACACCAGGTCGGGCTGGGCCATGCGCTGGCTTCGCGCCGGCGGGGTGGCGGCGGTCCTGGCCCTCGGCATGGGTATGATAGATCAGGATATGGCAGAAGCCGACGCCAACAAGTTCGTTCAGCAGCTGTCGACCAATGGCCCCTTCGCCTTTGGCCATGCCTTCTGGCACAACGAACTGGATTACGGCCGTTATTACCCGACCATGGAGAAAGACGCCCTGAACACCGGGATCAGGGCGCTGACCCGCCAGTCCAATTCCCAATTCACATCCGCCGATGGTATCGAGCGCCAAATCACCGCCCATATGCCGCCTAAAAAGGTCAACATCGTCCTTATTTCCATGGAAAGCTTTTCCGCCGATTACATGGGCCTGTTCGGCAATAACCAGAATCTTTCACCGGAGCTGGACAAGCTGGCCGGTCAGGGACTTTTGTTCACCCAGCTTTATGCGACCGGCACCCGGACGGTTCGCGGGCTTGAGGCCTTATCGGTCGGCACGCCGCCGACCCCAGGCCAAAGCATCGTCCGCCGCCCCAATAACGGCGGCCTTGAAAACCTCGGCGCGGAATTGAAAGAAGCCGGCTGGAAACCCTACTGGATCTACGGCGGCTATGGTTTCTTCGATAACATGAACGCCTATTTCGATGCCAACGGTTACACTGTCGTTGACCGGGCCGACATGGAATCGGAATCAATTGAAATTCATCATGAAAATATCTGGGGAGTCGCCGACGAAGACCTGTATTCCCTGGCCATGGCGAAGATGGACCGGGAATACGCCGCTGGAAATCTGTTCTTCACCCACATCATGACCACATCCAACCACCGCCCTTATACGTTCCCCGAGGGCCGCATCGATTTGCGCCAGAAGTACCGGGAAGGGGCGGTTAAATACACCGACTGGGCGGTCGGCGATTTCATCCGGCGCAGCGCCGAAAAGCCGTGGTTTAAAAATACCCTGTTCATTATCACCACCGACCATACGGCCAAGGCGGCGGGCAAGACGGATTTGCCCACATGGCGCTATCTTATCCCGATGATCTGGTACGCCCCGGACCTGATAGAGCCCGCCGTCATGGACCGGCTGATGAGCCAGATTGATATTCCCACGACCCTGATGGGATGGCTGGGACTCGACTATCGCAGCCGGTTTTTCGGCTATGACATGTTCAACCTGGAAGCCGGCCGGGAACGCGCCTTTATCAGCACCTATCAAAAGCTTGGGCTGCTGAAGGCGGACCGGTTGGTGGTACTGGATTTAAAAAGCCAGGCCCAGGTGCTGGAAGGCCTGCCAGTGAAAACCGGCGGCACGCCAGCGGTCGCCGACGCAGATTTGATTGCCGAGGCCATATCCTGGTATCAGGCGGCCAGCCTTTATTTCAACTCTGGCCAGTTGAAAAACAGCACGCCTAGCCCCTGAGCCGTAGGCTTTTCGGATCCCAGACCGGCTCGGCCAGCACGGTGGCGGCGCAGCGGGTGCCCAGAATCTCGATCTCAAGCTTGCTGCCCGGTTCGCCATGGGCGGCATCCACGTAGGCGAAGGCCAGGCTTTTTTGGGTGACATGGCCATAGCCGCCGGAGGTGGTGACGCCGATAACTTTACCGCCGGCAAACACCGGCTCGCCGCCGAGGACATCCGCATCCACGGCGGCGACCTCGGCGTAGATGCATTTTTGGGCGATGCCATCCTGCTTGCGCTGGACCAGCGCCGCTCGGCCCGTGAAGTCGCCTTTATTCATATCAACGAAGCGTTCCATATCGGCCTCGATGGGGGTGACCTCGGCGGTCAGGTCGGCGCCAAAGCCCTTGTAGGCCTTTTCCATGCGTAAGGAGTTGACCGCATGAACGCCAAAATCGGCGATGCCGAATTCGGCGCCGGCTTCCATGATGGCATCATAGAGATCTTCCATGCCCGAAAACGGGCAGTGCAATTCCCAGCCCAGCTCGCCCACATAGTTGATGCGCAGCGCCTTGAGCAGCACGTTGGCCATGGCCGACTGGCGACCGGTGAACCACGGGAAAGCCTCGTTGCTGAGGTCGGTGATGGTCAACTTGGACAAAACATCGCGGGCGTGGGGCCCGGCGACCACCAGCACCCCCCAATAATCGGTGGTGTTGGTCAGGGTGACGCTTTCGCCGTCTTCTATGGCGTTGGTCAAAAGGTCGAGATCGCGGAGCTCGCAAGCGGCGCCGGAAAGCAGGTAAAATTCGTTTTCGTCCCACCGGGTCATGGTGAATTCCGCCTGTATGCGGCCATTCTCGCCAAGGGCATGGGTAAGCACGATGCCGCGTTCTTTCCTGGGGATTCGGCCCGAGGTAATGCGGGCGAGGAAGCTTGCCGCATCGGCACCGGTGACCGAGAACTTGGCGAAACTGGAAAGATCGAGCACGCCGACCCGTTCCCGAACGGCCCGGCATTCTTCGGCGACCACCTCAAAAATATTATTGCGGCGGTAGCTGTAGTCTTCCGTGCGCCCGTCCACGGAGAACCATTTCGGCCGTTCCCAGCCGAAGGCGCGGGTATGGACGCAGCCCTTGGCGTTTAATTTTTCATATAGGGGCGTCGTATGTTTCGGCCTTGCGGTGGCAAGCTCCAGCCCCGGCGCCGTCACCGCGTACATGCGGTTATATTCCTCGAACGAGGTTTCGCGCACGTACGCTTCATCGGTCCAGGGGCCGAAGCGGCGCGGGTCGAACTCGGCCATATTGATATCAGCATCGCCGTGGACCATCCACTGGGCCAGGTATTTGCCGCAGCCGCCGCCCTGGGCGATACCGACGGACGCGCCGGTGCACATCCAGAAGTTTTTAAGGCCAGCCGCCGGGCCAAGCAGGGGGTTGCTGTCGGGGGTGTGCGAGATGGCGCCGTGGACGACCCGCTTGATGCCGGCATCGGCCCAGATGGGGACCCGCGCCAGCACCGATTCCAGATGCGGCATGGAGCGCTCATAGTTGGCCTCGAACAATTCGCTTTCCGATTCCCAGGCCGGAAACCCATCCGGTGCCCAGGCTTCCTCGGCCGTGCCTTCGGCGGTCTCGTAGACCCCGATCAGGCCGGATTTCTGCTCCTGTCGGTAATAGCAGGACGCCGACGGATCGCGGATGACCGGCATTTCCACGTCGCTTTCGATAAATTCCTTGATCGGCTCGGTGACGAAATACTGGTGTAGCATGTTGACAAACGGGGCGCTGCCACCGACCCATTCCATGACCTTGCCGGCATAACAGCCGGCGGCGTTGACCACGTGTTCACAGGTGATGCTGCCCTCTTCGGTGATGACTTCCCATTCGCCGCCGGGGGTCGGCCTGATGTTGGTGACCCGGTTGCGAAGAATAACCTCGGCACCCATCTGGCGGGCGCCCGCGGCCAGCGCATTGCAGGCCCCGGCCGGGTCGATGTGGCCATCCATGGTGGTGTGGGCCCCGGCCAGTACCCCGTCGACACTTAGATATGGCACGATTTTTTTTATTTCTTGCGCGTCGATGACGTTCAGATCGAAGCCCACGTTGGCGGCGATTCCGGCGACCCGGTGAAACCAGTCGACCTCGGTTTGGGTAAAGGCCAGGCGGATGCCGCCGCAGCCGTGCCAGCTTACATAAACGCCGGTTTTTTCCTCAAGGGTCGGATAGAGCGTGTTGGAGTAATGGTGGATTTTGGCCATGTTGTAGCTGCCGATGAAGCTCGGACACTGGCCGGCGGCGTGCCAGGTGGAGCCTGACGTCAATTCCGCCTTCTCGATCAGCACGGAGTCCGTCCAGCCTTCCTCGGCCAGGTGATAGAGCAGCCCGCAGCCCATCATGCCGCCGCCGACGATGACCACACGCGCATGACTTTTCATGAATTTCCCCCGCTGAATATTGCTGTTGGTGCTTTAGGAGAAAGCTATGTGCTTAGCCGTTTTCGGGCAAGGGTATTTTTCAGCGGGTATTTTCGGCGAGGTCGAGGGGGCCAGCCAGTGCGGCGAACTGGCGCTCAATGAGGGTCCGGGTTTTCTGGAAGGCGGTCAACTCGGCGCCTTTCAGTTTGCGCCCCGACGGCATTTTGACGCGCATGGGGTTGACCTGACGGCCAGAAAGCAGGATTTCATAATGCAGATGCGGCCCGGTCGAACGCCCGGTGGTCCCCACATAGCCGATGACCTGGCCTTGGGTGACCCGGCGGCCCTTCTTCGTCTTGACCGACTTCATGTGGGCATAGGCGGTGGAATATTCGGAATTGTGGCGGATACGCACGTAATTGCCATAGGCGCCGTTACGTCCGGCCGCCTCCACGGTGCCGTTGCCGGCGGCATAAATAGGGGTGCCGCGGGGGGCGGCGAAATCCAGGCCCTTATGCATTTTCGTGTAGCCCAGGACCGGGTGCTTGCGCTTGCCGAAGCCGGACGACAGGCGGGCGCCGTCGATGGGGGTGCGCATCAGGGCTTTTTTGGTGCTGTGGCCCTTTTCATCAAAATACTCAGCGGTTCCATCGCCAAGGGTGTGCCGATAGACGGCATAGCGTTTGTCGCTGAGGGTCAGGGACGCAAAAACGATATCGCCGCTTTTCACCAGATCGCCCTGTTGGTTGTAAATTTTCTCGTACATGACCTCGAAGGCGTCGCCGACACGGATATCGCGCTGGAAGTCCACATCCCAGGAATAAAGCCGGATCAATTCACCGAGAACCGGATTGGGAACATCGACCTTGCGCCCGGCCACAAACAGGCTTTGTTCGATGGTGTTATTGGCACGCGCCATGCGCCGTGTCAGGGTCAATTTTTCCTTCGTTGAGTCGAACCCGCCGGCGCTGTTCCTGGAGACGATAACCCGGCTTTTGAAGTCAGGGGAAATTTGCAGGCCAGAAAAAACACCGGGGTCCGTGGTGCCGTCATCGCCCAGCAGTTTCGGGTCGGCGCGGAAGCGGATAACGATATTTTCACCCTGCCGGATGCGGGTCGGGTTGTAGTCTTTCTTCAAGGCGCGGATCGCGGCATCGGCCTCGGCGCCGGGGACGCCGGCATTTAAAAGCATGCGGCCAAGGGTGTCGCCACGGTCGACGGTCAAAATTTGTGAATAATTGGTGGCCGCCATTTTTGCCGTGAATTTGCGCGGATATTCCGTACGGCGCAGGGTTAGGGTGGCAGCGGCGGCCGGATTGCCGATCGATATGGGCGCCATGGAGAGCGTTACCGTAGTATCAGCGCTGGCCTGCCGGTCGGTCTCGAAGACAAACTTGGCCGACAACAGCACGCTGATGGCGAGCACAATGGCGACGAGGGATCCCTTTAGGAACATGGTTCCGGCAATTCGTTCTCTGACACTCATGAAAATATTTCCGCAACCGGGAACCCGGCGTAAGGACCTTCTTTATTGATTGATTCCGGAACGGAAATTGATGTTTCCCAGGGTGTAAGTCAAGTCTTAAGGTTGCTAATCAACCAACAGAATCAAGACTATCCGCACATTTATTAAGAAATCATTGTGGAGAGGATTTAAGCAACGCCCGACCGGCCATCCAGATAAACATAACACCGCCGATGACTGCGATCAGCGCGCCGATGCCGTTCATGTACATGCCGATGACGGCCCCCATGTCCTGCAGCCCTTGCGCGGCACCGGAGGCCTTGCGCGGTGTGCCATAGCCGCCGGCCCAAAACAGGCCGATGGCGGCAAACAACTGGCCACCGGCGAACATGTAGATTTGTGCCGTGATCGCCTTGCTGCGGTCCAGGGAGCGCCCCAGCAGCGGTAGAAACAGGCCGTAGAACAGGCCCATAAAAGACAAATTAATGCCGGCGATAATGGCGTGATAGTGGGCCGGGGTACGGGTATCGCCGCCATCGACAAACAACCCCAGGATTCCGCCGACGGCGAAAACCAGCGGCGCCAGCACCAGGCACTTATAGGCCGGATCCCGCCATGGCGTGGTTCCCTCGCGGCGATGTTTAAGCACGCTGAGCAGGGCAGGAACGCCAAACAGCAGGGCCGGGAAGGCCATGCCGTATTGCAAGGTGGTCAGCATGTCCCAGTATTTCATGGCGACGGGCGCATATTTCAGGGTCACAATGAGACCGAAGATGGGATAGAGGCCAAGGAAGGCGAACGCCGTCAGGGTCAGTTCCCGGTCGCCGAAATCACCTTTCAGGGTGATGTGGCCCAAGCTGTAAAGGGCCACCAGCAGCAGGGCTGTGTTGACGAATTGCAGCACATGGCCACCGCCCCAGAACAGGCTTTCATTAAATTCAAAGGACAGTTCCTCGCCGGCCAGGGAATTCGCGGCGACGGCAAAGCATATCAATGCGATGCTAAAGCCGAACCCGGCGGTGATGACGCCGAAGGGCAGGGGCTCTTTCCAGCGTTTGTCGCTGCCCGGAATACGGATCAGCAGGCGCAGCACCATCATCCCGATGGCGGCGCCGAGCAGGGCCAGTCCGGCGTAATAAACCGGGTCGGTGATGGCCGGGACATAGTTGTTAAGGGTCGCCTGACCGCGATTCATCAGGGCCGGCACGAACAGCGGCACGGTGCTTATATAGCCGGCAACGATGGCGATCTTGCCGAGCCAGCCGAGGTGCGGCCTGCCATCGGTCAGGCGATTGGTGGCGATGGCGAGAAGCCCGCCGAAGACGGCCAGGAACCAGACGACAAACGAAAAAACCACATGAATGACCAGACCTTTTTGGAAAAATCCCTCGGGCCATGAAACAAGAGTCTCGACGCCGGGTGTGCGCGACAACGCCAGCAACAATGCAAACACCCCGGCAATGGCCATCGAAATAATGGCGAGGCCGGCCCATCCCCGCAGTTCGGATTTCAGTTGAGGCCCGACTGGACCGGTCAGTTGTTCCAGAGTCATGATTTTCTCAGGCTCCCAGGGTGGGATAAAGGTGAATGGCCATCACGTAGACAACGATGCCGGAAACCGACACATACATCCACAGCGGCCATGTCCACCGGGCCAGGCGCTTGTGGGCGTCAAAACGTTCCCGAAGCGCCCTGAACAGGGTCATGGGCACCATGGGCACCAGCGCCACGGCACCGACGATGTGGGCGATCAGGATGGTGAAGTAGATCGGGCGAATAACGCCTTCGCCGCCGAACTTGGCCAGCCCGGCATTGGCGTGGTAGATGACGTAAATAATCAGGAACAGCACCGCCAGGGCGACGGCGCCCAGCATACAGGCCCTGTGGCGTGCCCGATTCCCTGCACGGATGAAGAAGTATCCGGCAAGCAGCACCAGGGTGGTCGCCGAATTGATGCCGGCAAGGATGTGGGGAAACGTGGTGATTTCAATCATTTGGATTTCCGGCAGGGGGTCACGGGCCGTAGTTGACGATCTTGTACATGATGCTGCCGTACATGAATGCGGCGATGGCCATGAAAATGGCGAAAGCCCCCCACTTGTTGATCTTTGGTTTCCGGCTGTCGGGCATGAATAGAGGCTCCACCTGATTGAATTTTAATGGTGTCAGAGGGGGGAATATAGGTGGCATGCGGACAAAAGAAAAGGCGGGAAACGCCGAAGCGCTCCCCGCCTTCTTTTTTAAGCCCTAAAACGCCTTAGTGGTAGTTGTAGGGTGTCCAGTCTTTGTCGACGGTGACCGGCGACGGGAAGTTACCCGGACCCGGCGGGTTCGGCGCATGGGTCCATTCGAGGGATTTGGAGTGCCACGGGTTGGCCGGCGAAATCGGCCCGTTGATGGCACATTTGATCCAGTTGATGACCATCAATGCGACACCGGCGGCGGTCAGGAAGGCGCCGTAGGTGGCGATTTCATGATAACCCTCGAACTGCGGGAACATCTCGTAGTTCCAGTAGCGACGCGGCATGCCCTGCGGCCCGATGATGAACAGCGGGATGAAGGTCATGTTGATGCCGATGAAGTTGAGCCAGAAGGCAATCGTTGCCAACGGCCCGTCGGCCAGACGGCCGGTCATCTTCGGGAACCAGTAGTAAACGGCGGCGAACACCCCGTAAGTCGAGAACATACCCATGATGAAGTGGAAGTGGGCATGAATGAACGAGGTTTCCGACAGGTGAACCGTCAACGAGGTCATGGCCAGCGGAATGCCGGTCAGGCCACCAACCAGCAGCAGATACAGCATGGCGACGGCGTACATCATGGCCGTGTTGTAGGTAATGGCCCCCTTGTAGAGGGTCCCCCACAAGGACATGATCATCAGTCCCAAAGGCACCGAGATCAGCAACGTCGAGATCATCATGCCGACGCGCAGCCAGTCGGGCATACCGGCAACATACAGGTGATGGATCCAGACCTCGCCGGCGATGAGGACAACGCCGCCGATGCCGCCGTAGACACAGACCTTGTAGTTGAACACCGGATTTTTGGCCATGGTCGCAATAATTTCAAACAAAATGCCGATGGCCGGGATCAGGATGACGTAAACCGCCGGGTGCGAATAAAACCAGAACAGGTTTTCATAGAGCAGCACATCACCGCCAGCAGCCGGATCGAAGAAGTGGGTGCCCAGGTACTTATCGAACAGCAGCAGGGTCACGGCGGTGGCCAGCACCGGGATGAACACCAGCTGCAGTATGAAAGCGGCCAGGGTGGTCCAGACGAAAATATTAAGCTGGTTCCAGCCCATGCCCGGGGCCCGCATGTAGATCACGGTAACCAGGAAGTTGACGGCGCCCAGGATCGACGAGAAGCCGAGCAGGTGCACCGTAAACACATAGAACGACGTATTGCCGTCTGTGGTTACCGAATAAGGCGGATAGCCGGTCCACATGATGTCCGGGCTGTCGGGGATAATGACACCGATCAGCGCCAGGATGATGGCGAAATAGAACAGCCAGATGCTGAAAGCGTTAATACGCGGAAACGCCACATCGGCGGCGCCGATCATCAGCGGCAGGAAGTAGTTGGCGGCGAAACCGGTTAGTCCCGGAATCAGGAACGCCAGGATCATGGCCGCACCGTGGAAGTAAAGCCATTCGTTATAGGTGGTGCCGGATTCGATGTACTGGGCACCGATGTTATACTGTTCCAGACGGATCATCAGGGCCATGGACCCGGCGACGGCGAAGGCCGCGATAGATCCGATCAGGTACATGACGCCGATGCGCTTGTGATCGGTGGTGAAAATCCACCCCATCAGATCGAAGCCCTCTTTGGCTTCTGCTGTTGTAGCTGTATTCATTTTCTAAACTCCTTCTGGCCTGTGGCCTTAGCCTTCGGCTGCTTTGGCCAACCAGGCCTCGAATTCGGCGGGCGGAACCGCGCTGACGGTGGTGAACATTTCGGAATGGGACACTCCGCAGAATTCACGGCAGGTAACGACGGTTTCTACTTCCCTCACCGGATTGAACCAGATGTAGGTGATGCGGCCCGGCATGACGTCTTCGGTCAGCCGGTAGTTGGGAAGGCCGAACGAATGGATCACGTCTTCCGAGGTCATCCTGAGGACGATCGGCGTTCCGACGGGAACCTTCAGTTCTTCGGTCACGGTGCCGTCTTCGTATTCAAATTCCCAGTACCACTGGTAGCCGGTGACTTTAACTTCCATGGCGTCTTCGGGAACGTTGCGCTGGTGTTCCCAAAGGGTCCAGCCCTTGGCGGCAAGGTAGAAATCGTCGGCCATGAAGATGGCTGCCGGGATCAGGGCCCAGCCGATGGCATTGGCCATGGAAAGCTTGGGCGCGGTGCCAACCTGTTCGGGGCTGGTGGCCCTGTACTTGATCAGCATGTAAATGGCGGCAACGCCGAAAATGATGCCAATGACATAGAGGTCAATCAGGACTTCGTTCCATAAATGATCCCATCCCAAGGCCGTGTCGGGGGCATCCCCCGGCCCCGGCTGCTTGGACGACTGCGCAAAAGCGGATGTGGCGAACAGCACGGCTGCCCCAAACCCGCTGAGTGCTGATAGAATTCGCGTTTTAAACAAGTCTTTTCTCCCTCTCTCTCCGCCGGCGGCGGTAAACGAATACCGAACCGGAAAAAGCCGTCACGCCCACGGTAAGCGAGCCAACGGCGATAAATAATGGAATGTTGTACGTGTAGCGACCTTCTTTGTAATTGTAGCTGTAGCAAAGGCTGGTCGCGAAGTTGACGATTTCGCTGGGGCGGAATTTGCCCTGCTTGGCGTCGAGGACGGCGAGTTCAACGTCGCGGCCCTCGATGTTCAATGAATAAAGGACACGGATCAGGCGGCCTTCTGCCGACAGGAACAGGAAGGCGCCGGGATGGAAAAACGTCCGGTCGGCGGGCGACCAGAAGTATTTGAAGCCCAGCTTGCCGGTAAAGGCTTCGATGCCGGCCGGGTCCTTGGCGGTGGCGAAGGTCCAGCCGTCGCCTGTTCCCTTCAGGGTTTCCCTGAACTTGGCCAGGGTTGCCGAGGTGTCGTCCTTGTCGAAGGAAAGGGTCAGGACCTCGAAGTCCTTGCCCTTCTGGACTTTGGAAACGTCGGCCAGGCGGTCGCGCAGGTCGGCGTTGATGACCGAGCAACTGCCGTCACAGGTGTAATAGGACAGCACCAGAATCAGTGGTTTGCCGAGCTTGTCGGCCAGGGTGAACTGGTTGCCGTCTTCATCAATCATGGCAAACGAACGGTCCATCCTGGCGCCCAGGTATTTGGATTCGTCAATCTGGAAGACAGCCGGGTCCATGTAGGATTCAGGCACACGGGCATACTGGGCCGCCGCCGGGGAAACGGTGGCGGCGGCGTACAGTATGATACCGAATATGATGCCTGCTATCTTGAACATGTCTTTAATGGGCTCCCCCAAGCCTTCCGATTACCAGAAATAAATCTGGGAAACGACAAAGAACCAGACGACATCGACGAAGTGCCAGTAAATGGAGGCGCAGGCGACGAAGGAATCATTCGTCCGTCCCTTCAGCGACGGTATCAGCACGGCGATGAAGATGGCCAGGCCAAGGAACACGTGCGAGCCGTGGAAGCCGGTGATCGAGTAGAACGCCGAGCTGAAGGCGTTGGTGCTGGGGCCGAAGCCCAGGCTGAGCAGGTGCTCATATTCATAAACCGTGCAGCCTAAGAAGATCGCACCGAGCAAGATGGTGATGATCAGCCATTTGTTAAAGCCGCTTCTATCGCCCTTGTCGAGCTTCGTTTCGGCGTGGTGCATGGTGAAACTGGATGACACCAGGATTACGGTCATGATCATCGGGATCGTCGTGCTGATCTCGGGCGTGCCTTCCGGCGGCCAGTAGACGCCAGCCTTGATGCGCAACATCCAGTAGCTGGTGAACAGGGCCAGGAAGATGAAAACTTCCGAAATGATGAAGATCGGAAGTCCGGTGACGGAAACACCTTCGACCAGGTTCGGCGTGCTCAGGCCTTCATCGACCCATTTGGCGCAGCCGATAATGATCAGCGGCACGCCGAGGCCGGCGCCGATGGCAAACATCATGGTGTTTTCATAAACAAAATGGGCTGAAAAGCCGATCGGGACCAGGAAGAAAATGCCGGCAACCAGCACCAGCGGCGCCCAGCTGGTTTCCCAGTGATGTACGTGTTCGTGGTGGTCGTGGGTAATGTCGTGAATTTGACCGGCAGTGGATTCGGTGGTCATAGAGTGTTCCCCCTACATGCGTTTCCTCCCGGATTGCCGAACAATAAAAGCACATTGTTCCTCAGCACGTATTCGGCCCGGAAGAGTGAAGCCAAATCCCCAGAAAAATGGGGATTCTGATTTGTTAAAGCCAACTTTTAATGGCTCACACCCATATCGTCAAACATTCTGTGCGTACGCCGGTATGGCCGAATTTCTAATATAAGAGCCATGGGGCACACATATTATATGTTCGGGCGCTCAAATCTGATTGCTACCCGCATTCCAAGAATCTATGCAGACTCATGACATAAAAGGCTATTTTGAGTAAAATCAAAATACTAGATATTGCTTCGTCGCTGTAAAGCGGGATTGAAAAAAGGGCCATCGGCGCGCATTTTGGTTGATGAAATGTCCGGTTTATTTTTAATGAATCGGCTGTCCAGCATGTAATTGATGGCAAAAATCGTCCCAAAACCAGAATCCGAGGCCCTGAGTTAAGGCCCTGCGGAGGCTTGAGTGGCGGAAAGATTCCTTTTTTTCCAATCGTTTGCCCGGAAAGCCAAATAAATGCATAGTATCGCCATGAATAATGCAAGGACCCAAATCGACCAGTCGAAAGATGTGATGTCGAGAATTTCCGGCCATCTGGAGCTGCTGTCCGACATGGGGCAGGATTTCGCCACGTCGTTCGATATCGATGTGACATTGAGCCACGGTCTGGAACGCATCACCAATTATGTCGGTGCCGAAGGCGGGGCCCTGTTCCTGCTGAATGACGAAGGCAGGAAACTGACGTGTACGGCCAGTGTCGGGCCCATCGAAATCATCGGCCTGACCCTGGGCAGCGACGAGGGCATCGTCGGGCGCTGCGTCCAGGACGATACCGGCGAAATCGTCCGCGACGCCGCCAAGGACCCCAAATTCAAGAATGCCGTCGATGCCGAGACCGGCTTTTCCACGCGCTCCATCCTGTGCGCGCCGATGAGCGTCAAGGGCGAGAAAATCGGCGCCATCGAGCTGGTCAACAAAAAGGGCGGCGATGGCCTGTTCGATAACAATGACCTGTTTTTGTTGCAATCGTTGAGTTCGTCGGCGGCGCTGGCGATCATTAACGCGCGTATGGCCGAAGCCCTGGTCGAACAGGAACGGGTGCGCCGGGAACTGGAACTGGCGGCTGAAATTCAGCGTAGCCTGCTTCCCGCCGCCGGCGATGATGACTTCCCCATTCATGGCGTAAACTGTCCGGCGCGCACCGTGTCCGGCGATTTTTACGATTTTTTCCCGCTTGCGGATGGCCGCATCTGTTTCAATCTGGGCGATGTTTCGGGCAAGGGCATGAATGCGGCGTTGCTGATGGCAAAAACCGCCAGCCTGTACAGGTGCCTGGGCAAGACCATCCATGAGCCGGGAAAGCTGCTGGCGAAGATCAATGATGAAGTCTGCGAAACCGTTACCCGGGGTATGTTCGTGACCATGGTCGGGGGTATCTATGACCCGGCGACGGGCAAGGTCAGGCTCGCAAATGCCGGGCATGAACCGCCGCTTTTCCTGTCCACGGACGGCAGCTATACGGCCATACCGGCGGAAGCGCCGCCGATCGGCATATCGCCCATATTATCTTCCGGCGGCGGCATCCCCGAGATCGAATTGGATCTCGCCGGTGGCACGCTTTATGTCTTTACCGACGGCGTCACGGAAGGCTACCTGGAAGACGGCAGCGAGATGGAGGTCGACGGCCTCAAAAAACTGCTCATCGACAATGCTTCTTTATCCGCGGCTGAACGGTTGCAGGCGGTCATCGCCTGTATAAGCAGGGAAGGGATTGCGTTGCGTGATGACCTGACCCTGCTTGCCATTGACGACGCATTGCAAAGTGCCGGACGTGATAAAGCGCCACCTGCAACAGGTGGCGACGGTGATGCTGAAAAAACCATGTTGCACCTGAAGTTTCCGTCCCAACCGGATCGGCTGAAGCTTGTCCGCAACGCTGTTTACGATACGGCCCTTTTGTGTGGATGCAGTGAGGCCGTTGCCCGTGACATCGTGATCGCCATTGACGAGGCCTGCCAGAATGTTATCCGTCATGCCTACAAGGGTTCGCCGGACGGGGAGGTCGTCCTGGATATCAACCGCGAGGGCGAGAGCATCGTGCTTATGCTGCAGGATTATGCCGATTCCGTCGATGTTTCCACAATCAAGCCGCGGGCCCTGGATGATGTGCGTCCGGGGGGGTTGGGCACACATTTCATCCGTGAAATCATGGATGAGGTGGACTTTGTTCCGCCGCCTGGCGGCACGGGTAATTTATTGAGAATGGCAAAAAAAATAAGCTAATGACATAATTGAAGTTCAGGGTGTGAATGATGAAGCATGAAGTAACGGAACAAGGCACCGTCATTATCGTCGGTTTAGAGGGTGATGTCGATCTCCAGTCATCGGGCGAGGCCAGGAAAATTCTGCTCGAATGTGCCAAGCAAAAAAAGCCCATACTGGTCGACCTGTCGAAGGTGGACTATATTGACAGTTCGGGCATCGCATCTTTGGTTGAAGCCTTGCAGACAACCCGCAAGGGGGGGTCGGATCTGGCGCTGGTATCGGTCAGTGAAGCAGCGCTCAGGGTGCTTGAGCTGGCGCGCCTGGACAAGGTGTTCATCATTTGCGCCAGCATCGACGAAGGCGTCCAGAAAATCGGCTGAGGGACATGGCATGAACATCAGCAAAGCTAGGGAATCGGCGACGGATTTTGTCGAAAAAGTCGGCCGCATGACGGTTGTCGGGGTCGAGGAAATCGGCAACGGCGGGTTTCTTGTTATCGAGAGTATTTACTGGATTTTCTTCGGTCCGGGCTTGAAGCAGCCGGTGCGCCTTAGCCATGTGGTTGTGCAAATGGTGGAAATCGGCGTCAAGGCGATTCCGATCATCACCATATTGTCGGGCACCATCGGTGCCATGCTGGCGATTCAGAGTATTTACATGCTGCGAATATTTGGCGCCGAAAGTCAGGTGACTTACGGCGTCGCCTTCTCTGTGGTACGGGAGTTCGCGCCACTGATCACGGGTATTCTGGTCGCCGGACGTTCAGGCTCGGCACTGGCGGCGCGGCTTGGAACCATGAAGATCAGTCAGGAAATCGATGCCCTCAAGGTGATGGGCATTAACCCGGTGCGCTATCTTGTGGTGCCGGCACTGCTGGCCATGGTGGTGATGGTGCCATGCCTGACCATGTTTAACATGTTGGTCGGTCTGTATTGCGCCGGTCTTTATATCAATCTTGATCTGGGCATCAGCATGGCGGCCTATGTAGAGCAGACCATCGATATTCTTTCCGTCGGCGATTTGATGCACGGCATTGGCAAAAGCGCCATTTTTGCTATCTTGATCGGCGTTATCGGGGTCGTAAACGGGGCTTCCGTCACCGGCGGCGCAGAAGGTGTGGGCAAGGTAACAACGCGTTCCGTCGTGCAAGCCATTTCGGCGATCATCTTCACCGATATGATCTTCGCTTTCATTGCGACGCAAAGTTAGAAATGCCATGACGGACGAGCCGAATACAGTGATTGAAGTTGAAAATCTGGTGACCCATTACGGGTCTCGGAAGATTCTCGATGATGTCAGCATGAGCGTCAAAGAAGGCGAGATCATGATCATCATGGGCGGCAGTGGCTCCGGTAAGAGCACCTTGCTGCGTTACATGATGGCCCTGGAACAACAGACATCCGGCACCATCAAGCTGCTTGGCAATGATATCGCCAAGCTGAACCAGCAGGAAATGTTCAACTTGCGCAAAAAGCTGGGGGTTGCTTTTCAGGGCGGCGCCCTGTTCAGCTCCATGACGGTTGGCGAAAATATCATGCTGCCGCTTTACGAGCACGCCAAGCTCGACATGATGACCATGGAGATCATGGCCCGCATGAAGCTTGAGGTTGTCGACCTGGCCGGCTTCGAGGACTTGATGCCGTCAGAACTATCGGGCGGCATGATCAAACGCGCGGCATTCGCCCGGGCCGTTGTCATGGACCCGAAAATCCTGTTCTGCGATGAGCCTTCGGCCGGGCTAGATCCTGTGGTCTCATCCGCCATTGATGACCTGATCCTGAAGTTGCGCGACGCCATGAACATGACGGTCGTCGTCGTCACCCATGAACTTGAAAGCGTGTTCAAGATCGCAGACAGGGTTACGGTTCTGGACCGCGGGCACATTCTTTTTATTGGCACGGTGGCCGAATTGCGTAACCATAAGAGCGAGCGCATACAAAATCTTCTGAACCGTCGGCCGGAAGAAAATACTGTTGATCCGGATGAGTATCTGCGTCGGCTCACCGGCGATGAAATTAGGGGGGACGCGATACTATGAGAAACAGCAAAATTAATTATCTGATCGCCGGTGGTTTTGTGCTCGCCATGCTGGTCGGGCTTGTCGTCTCTGCGGCCATGCTGACCGGGCGGACGGGCGCCACGGATGAATACTATGCCATTTACAAAAACGTGACCGGCGTGAAATTTGGCACTCAGGTGCTTTACGAAGGCTATCCCATCGGTCAGGTCGATGAAGTCACCCCGGTCCCCGAAGGCTCTAAAATGAGCTTTAAGGTTAATTTCTCCATTTCCAAGGATTGGCGACTGCCAGAAGACAGCATCGCCAACATCGCAGCCCCCGGATTGCTGTCGGCGATCACGCTTTCCGTTACGGCGGGGACCAGCGAAAATATCCTGAAACCCGGATCGCAAGTGCGGGGCCGGGAAAATTCTGACATGTTCGCCTTGATGTCGACGGTCGCCGACGACATCAGCGATTTGACCGAGAAGGAAATCCGGCCCCTGCTCCATACCATAAACCGCACCGTCGGCACCTTCGGCGATATGATTGAAGGCAGCGGCGAGGAAATGGTTGGCGACCTGGCGGGCATGGTGCGCGATATCTCCACCCGGACGCCCCGGATCATCGACAATATCGAGCAGATTACCAACAAGGTTAACCGCAGCAGCGACGAGTTGAATGCCCTGCTGACTACCGAAAACCGCGAGAAAATAGAAAGCCTGATTGCCAACATGGATAAAGCGGCGACCAACTTCACGCAGCTTTCGGGAAATCTGGACAGCATGATCACTGATCTGAGCGGTGTCGTAACCGACAATAAATCGAGTATTGAAAAATCCGTGGTGGACCTGCGTTATGTCGCCGATTCGGTGGCCCGACATATTGATTCACTGAACCAGAACATGGATGCGGCATCTCGCAACATGTATGAATTCAGCCGCCAGATCAGACAGAATCCGGGTCTGCTTCTGGGCGGTACACCGCCAAAGGATAACGCGCCGCGTTAGGAACAGGGGATACATGGTGAATATCAGAAAATTATTTATGCCGGCAGCGGTGTTTGTCGCCCTTAGCCTTGCTGCCTGTTCGCAGCCACAGATACCGAAGGATAAGTATTACCGCCTGCAAGTGACGAAGCCGGAAAACGTGACATCAAAACCGGTGTTCACGGGAACGATTGAAGTCGAGCGTTTTATCGCCGATGGACTGACTGCCGGCCGGCCGATCGTTTATTCAGACACGAGCAGCCCGCACGAGCTGCAAGAATATCATTATCAATTTTGGACCGAACCGCCGGTCGTCATGCTACGTGACCAGTTGATTGATTATCTTCGGTCCGCCAACATTGCCGATCTGGTGGTGTCGCCGGAATCCCGGGCCAGGGCCGAGCACCTGATTACGGCCCGCATCAAGCGTCTGGAAAACGTCGGCAATGCCAATAGCGCAATCGTCGAGGTGGAATTGAGAATCCACGATTTGAAAGACAGTAAAATCCTGTTTCTCAAAAACTATATGATTAACGAGCCAGCCAAGTCGCGTTCGGTCAGTGATGCGGTGCTGGCGTTGAACACGGCACTATCCAAAGTTTACGCAAGCTTTGTCGACGACTTAAGGAAAATGTAGGTCCGAAGGGCTCGGTTATTTGTCGCCCCGTTGGTGGAAGATAAAGCCCAGGAAATTCATCAATAGTTGCGCCGCCAGGATCGGTGTGATCCCGGCCGGGTCGTAGGCCGGGGCGACCTCGACCAGGTCAATGCCGACAACGTCCCCCTGACCCGCCAGCCCCTGCAATATTTCCAACACTTCATAATACTGAAACCCGCCGTGGCTGGGGGTACCGGTGCCGGGCGCGATGGACGGATCGAAACCGTCGATATCGATGGTCACATAATAGCGTTTGCCTGCAGGGATGCGCGCCAGGGTGCCGCCGGCGCCCAATCGCCTGACGTCGCGCACAGACAGGATATCCGAACCGGCCGCCCGGGCGTCGTCATAATCGCTTTTATTGGAAGACGAAACATTACGGATGCCCATCTGCGTCATGCCGGTCACCCAGTCCATTTCCGATGCCCGGCGGAGCGGGTTGCCGTGGCCGTAACGCACGCCGTGGCGTTCGTCGACGAAATCCAGGTGGGCGTCAAAATGGATGATGTGGACGGGTTCCTGATCGGAGTATGCGGCGATGCAGGGGGCATGCACGGCATGGTCACCGCCAAGCATGACCGGTAGGGCGCCGGATTTCAGGATCGCGCGCACGGCGGTTTCGGTGTTGGCGTGGCTTTTTTCCGTGTTGGTGTGAACAATATCGGCGTCACCGATATCGACAATCCGCACCTGACCGGCCGGCATATAGGTAATGTCGTCCTCGAAATCATAGGCGCCGGCATGACCGAACGAAAAAAGCGTCGATGCCTCGCGGATGGCCCGTGGCCCGAAACGCGCCCCCGGTCGGTACTGGGTGCCCATGTCGAAAGGCACCCCCAGCACGGCCACATCGGCATCGATGGCATCCCAATCCAGGCAGGGGGGTGATTTGGCGAAGGTACAGTGGCCGACAAACGGTAGATTCAGGCGTCCCTTATTATATGTATCATCGACCATCGGCAGAGGTTCCTTGCCCAACGTGAAACAGGCTTGAAAGTTAACGCCCTTCACCTGTTGATACGCAAGTATAAAGGCCGTAGAAAACAGGATCAGCCAATTCCTGCGGGATAAGAAATGACCGTTAAATCGAGCAATATCACAGCCGTTCCCCACCGGGTTGAAAGGGAAGAACGTTGGCGCGCCAACGGCCACAAAGGCGGAGTCCTGTGGTTTACCGGACTTTCCGGGTCCGGCAAGACAACGCTGGCATTCGAGCTGGAGCAGAAATTGTTCGCCAAAGGCTATCAGGTCTATGTGCTGGACGGCGACAACGTCCGCCATGGCCTGAGCGGGGATCTGGGATTTTCACCTGAAGACAGAATCGAAAACATCCGCCGCATCGGTGAGGTCGCTGCCCTGTTTGCCGAGGCCGGTTATCTTGTCATTTCGGCCTTTATCTCGCCTTACCGCGACGATCGCAGGCTGGCCCGCCAGGCCACAGACGAAGGCTTTCACGAGGTCTACCTGTCGGCAAATCTTGCAACCTGTGAAGGCAGAGACGCCAAGGGTCTTTACGCCAAGGCCCATGCGGGTGAAATTCCCGATTTCACGGGCGTATCGGCACCCTATGAAGCGCCGGAACAGGCCGATCTGGAAATTGATACAGGGAAGCTCTCGGTGGATGAAAGCATGGCGCTGTTACACGACTACGTGGCCAAGGCATTCCACCTGTCAGGCGATGGCTAGGTAATATCAAGGGCGCGTTTGTAAAGGTCCAGCAGCTCTTCCTGCTCGTGGCGGTCGGACTGGTCCATCTTGCGAAGGCGCACCACCTGGCGCAGGATCTTGACGTCGAAACCGGAACCCTTGGCCTCGGAATAGACTTCCTTGATATCGGCGGCGAGGGCCGCTTTTTCTTCTTCAAGCCGCTCGATGCGTTCCACGAAAGACCGCAGGCGATCCCCAGCTACGCCACCAACATCCGACATTTTATGCTCCTGTTCTTTAATTATTGGGGAATCACCCCTTGCGTTAAGGCCCGGAACATAATCTCGGGAGGGCACGGAAAGCAAGGGCGGGTTGCCCACAAGATGCGGATATTTTGGGATCAACCGAGATATGCTAGGTTCTGCCGGCGGGGCAAGGAGAATCAGGGAACTGACAACAGGGAGGCGACTTACGTGGCCGTCTATAATTTTGAACGCTGCAATCTGCTTCTGGTAGAGGACAATGCCTATATCCGGAACATTCTGGATGTCCTGCTGCGCAAGCTGAGCTTCAGCAACATCACCGCTGTCAGCGACGGCGCCGAGGCTATCAAAAGGCTGGAAACCGGCAGCCAGCCCATTGATCTGGTCATTTCCGACCTTGTCATGTCGCCAGTCAACGGCTTGCTGTTGCTGCGTTGGATAAGGACGGCCAAGGAATCACCCAATCGCTTTTTGCCCTTTATTATGCTGTCGGGGGCGGCCGACGCGGAATATGTGGAAGCGGCCCGTGAGTTGGGCGCGACGGAATTCCTGGCCAAGCCGTTTTCCGCCGATAGCGTTTCCAAGCGTATTCTCAGGGTCATCGACTACCCGCGCCAGTTCGTCACCACGGAAACTTATTTTGGTCCCGAACGCCGCCGTCACAAGGTCGTCACGGCCAAGGAAAGGCGGGTCAAGGATGAAAAAGAAATCGCCATCGTATATTCAGCCGACAAGGTGGTAAAACCGAAAGGCCCAACCGATGTCTGGTACTTCCGGCTTGGCAACGCCATCAAGGACAAGGTCGGCGGCTTGGGGGTCAGCGGTCCCGGCGAGCTGCCCATGGCATTTCTGGAGGAAGCCGAGGAGCAGTTGCAGCGGGCCGCCCTTGACTTCACCGAATGGGCGAAGGATTACCTGGATCAGTTGGCCGAACATTGCCGGGCTGCCTTGCAGTGCTCGGCAGGCGGCGAGCGGCGCGATCATTTCGATCAAATCAACCTGCTGTCCCACGAATTACGCGGCCAGGGGGGCACCTTTGGCTATCCGTTGATCAGCCTTTTCGCCAAGACACTTTATGATACGACGGGGAAAAACTGCCGCGATGACGACGATGCTGTTGAAATCGTCAAGGCTCATATCGATGCCATGCGCGCCGTTCTGCGTGAAAAAGTTTCCGGTGACGGCGGTGATGTCGGGCGTGCCTTGCTGGCCTCGTTGCAGGCGGCGATCAAGAAACGTTCCTTTGTTCGTTGATCTATTAAAGACCCTTCACGGTTTCTTCAATCAGCCAGTCGACAACATGGTTCAAGGCCTCGCGCCGGTCTTTTCCAGCAGCCATGGCTTTGTTGAAAGTGGCCAGTTGCATATGGGCGCTGGTGCCGTATGTGATGATGTCTTTCAGGCGGCTAACTTCTTCAACACAGTTCAGGGCCACGGCGTCCTCGGCAATCAGGCCGAGCAATTCATCCATTAGCTCGGCACTTGGCACGACCTCTCCTTTGCCGAAATCCAGCAGGCCTTCGTCAAGGCCATAACGTTGCGCCCGCCAGCGGTTCTCGTTGATCAGCAGGGCGGCATACATGCGCCAACGTTGATTGTTGCGGCGCAGCCGGTACAGCATACGGATCACGCAGGCGTACAAGGCGGCAATGGAAACGGCATCCCCTATGCGGGTGCAGACGTCGGCTATGCGCATTTCAAGGGTTGGAAAGCGTTCCGAAGGCCGCACATCCCACCACAGCATGGTCGCGTCCTTGATGGTGCCGGCGTTGACCAGCACATCCACATGGCGGCGGTATTCGGTATAGGAATCGAAGCGTTCGGGCAGGCCGGTGCGCGGTAGTTCGTTGAAAACGCTGACCCGGTATGACTTCAGGCCGGTATCCTCGCCGCGCCAGAAAGGCGATGATGTGCTGAGCGCCAGCATGTGGGGCAGGAAATAGCTGACCTGGTTCATCAGGTCGATGCGCAGGTCGTCATCTTCAATTCCTATGTGCACATGCATGCCGCCAATCAGCAATCGGCGCGCCACCCCTTGCATATCATGGGCCAGAGCATTGTAACGTTCCTTATCGGTGTGTTGCTGCTGCTGCCATTCGGAAAACGGGTGCGTAGATGCGGCGATGGGGGCCAGATTGTATTTGTCGGCGATCTCGGCGACAGTGCGCCGCAGATGCGCCAGATTTTCCGATGCTTCTTCGATGGAGTGGCAGACGTCGGTGGCCACCTCTATCTGGGAGCGCATGAATTCCGGTTTGACCAGATCGGCCAGACGCTCGACGCATTCGGAAAGCAGGGCGGCTGGCGGGTCGATGGCAAGTTCACGGCTCGCCTTGTCGACAAGCAGGTATTCTTCTTCGATTCCCAGGGTGAAAGAAGGTTCCTTGTCGCTCATGGTTAGCCTCCTTATGCTTTTGCCGGGAAGAGTCTAGTGGTGTTCGACCTGGTGCAGGTTTTCGATGGTCAGCAGATCGGTGAAGATGGTCGCCAGGATATCGGCCCATCTTTCCGTTCCTGCGTCATCTTCAAGTAAATCCTGGCGAATTTCCACGGCGCAGTTGGCCAATCCGGCGGCCCCGCCGTGAAGGTCTATGGTATACCCCACATCGAGGCCCGAATAGGGCTCGTTGTCGCCCACATGAAGGCCCTCAAGGCTGCGCAATTTATCCAACAGGGGCACGGCGAGGCGGGGGTCGCGGCCCCACAGGACACCAATATTCCAGAAGCGATCCTCGCCGCCCAGGGACGGTGTGAAACTGTGAACGGAAAACAGCGCCGGCGCGGGCCGCCGCCGCCACAGATGGGTCAGGGTATCGGTGATGGCCTGATGATAGGGGTGGAAAAAACTCTCCACTCTTTGCTTCTGTTCTGCCTCGGTCAGGCCGACATTGCCGGGGATGATCGTGTTGTCGCTGATATCGCGGATGGAATGGGGGTCGCCGGGCTGGCGGTTGAGATCGATCAGCAGGCGCGAATACCCGGCCAGGATGGCCGCCGCATCCAGTTTATGGGACAGCTTGCGCGTTACTTCGGCGGCGCCAATATCCCAGGCGATATGACGCTCCAGCGCCGCCTCGTCCAAACCCAGAATTCCGGTGGCGGCCGGGAACGCCCGGCTGGCGTGATCGCAGACCAGTAACAACGAAGCCTTGCCTTCCGGGTTGATAACCTGAAAGGGCGGCGCCTCGTCGGGTCCGATCAGGGAGGGCGCGTCCGGGGTTTCGGCTTTGATGTCCATGGTCCTATATATAACGCAGCAGGAGGGGCCTCGGCGACACGAATTTGACTGGCAGGCCCCAACAAATCCCGTTAAGAGCGTGCATGGCTGAAGTATCGAAAAATGAAACGGCCGGTGACGGTGGGCCACTGGAAGCGGCAGGTGGCGCACAAGGGGCCGCCCTAACGGCGCTGGTCATTGGGGCCCTCACCCTGGGGCTGTCGCCTATATTCGTCCGGCTCAGTGAACTGGGGCCGACGGCGACGGCCTTTCACCGGGTTTTCCTGGCCCTGCCGCTGTTGTGGCTGTGGCAGGCCGTGGACGCCCGGCGGTCGCTGGCTGTGCCAAAAAAGAAGCTATCGCGCCGTGATTACGCGATCATGGCCCTGGGCGGGTTTTTCTTTGCCGGCGATCTTGCCTTCTGGCACTGGTCACTGCAATTCACCGCCGTCGCCAATGCTACCTTGCTGGCAACCATGGCGCCGATCTGGGTGACCCTCGGGGCATTTTTCCTATTCGGCGAAAGATTTTCCCGGACGTATCTTATCGGACTCATCGTCGCCATCATCGGCGCCGGGGTGCTGATGGGGGGCAGCTTCCGTCTGGGACTGGACAATGTGCTGGGTGATTTTTTAGGGCTGGTGACGGGCATTTTTTTCGGTGCCTACATGCTGACCATCGGACGCTTGCGGGCACATTTTTCGACCGCCTCGATTATGTTCCTGACGACGGTGGTAACGGCTGTGATCCTGTTGCCGGTGACATTGGTTTCAGGTGAGAGCCTGATCGCAACCACATACTATGGTTGGGCCGTACTGCTGGCCCTGGCCCTGCTCACCCATGTGGGCGGGCAGGGCGCGGTTGCTTATGCGCTGGCCCATCTGCCGACCCCGTTTTCTTCGGTTGGTATGTTACTGGAGGCACTGGGGGCGGCGTTCCTGGCCTGGGTTATTCTTGGCGAGGCCCTGGACAGATGGCAGATACTGGGCGCCGTGGTGGTCATCATCGGCATTCTTTTGGCCCGCCGTGGCAGTCGCCGGAATAAGCCAGCATGAGCAACGGGACTGTTCCGGCCAAAGGGTTATACCCGTGGATCGTCTGGAGCGTGGCGGCGGTGTTTTACTGCTACGGCTTTTTCCAGAGGGTCGCGCCCAGCGTCATGGTCACGGAACTGATGACCGATTTCGCTGTAAATGCCGCGGTTCTCGGCAATTTGTCGGCATTCTATTTTTATGCCTATGCCGGGCTGCAACTGCCCGTCGGGGTCTTCGTCGATCGCTGGGGCGCCCGCCGGATGCTGGCTTGTGCGGCCCTGCTGTGCGGTTCGGGCAGCGCCCTGTTTGCCATTGCCGATAGCATAACCATGGCCTATGCCGGGCGCCTTATGATTGGCGCCGGGGCCGCATTTACATGGGTCGGGGCGTTGAAGTTGGCGGTCGAGTGGCTCCCGCCCAGACGCTTTGCGATGATTACGGGAATGACCCTGATGCTGGGAATGGCCGGGGCCGTCGGCGGGCAGGCGCCATTGGCGCTGGCCGTGGCCGCCGTTGGTTGGCGTGCAACCCTGATGATGGCGGCGGTATTTGCCGCCGGTCTGGCAGGGGTGATCTGGTTTGTGGTCAGGGACAGGCCACAGTCAGGCAGCCCCCATGCAGAAGAAACCGATATGGGCAATCAGGCGTCTGGCCTGCTGCGTGGCCTTAAATTGACGCTGGCGACACCGCAAAGCTGGATCATCGCTGTTTTCGGGGCCGCCATTACGGCGCCGTTGCTGTCCTTCGCCGGGCTTTGGGGGGTTCCTTATCTGATGCAGGCCTATGGCATTGATCGGACGGCAGCGGCGGCAACCACGTCGATGATGCTCATCGGGTGGGGGATCGGGGCGCCGCTGGCCGGTTGGGCGTCAGATCATATCCACCGCCGCAGGCTTCCAATGCTGATCGGGTCGGTGGCCGCCTTATTGATATTCTCGGTCGTTATATACGTGCCGGATCTGCCCTTGCTGACGGTGCGGATTCTGTTTTTTGCTCACGGCCTGGCTTCCGGCGTCATGATCATTGTTTTTGCCGTCGGGCGGGAACACAACCGGCCGGGGGCGGCGGGCGCGACCCTTGGCTTCATCAACGCCTTTGTCATGGCTTCCGGCGCATTCTTCCAGCCGTTTATCGGATGGCTGCTGGACGCCAACTGGGACGGCACGACCGTAGCGGGTGGGCGGGTCTATTCGACGGCGGCCTATGAAACGGCGTTACTGGCCCTTGTCGGATGTTCCATCGTCACTGTGTTGGCGGCGATCATGACCCGCGAAACCCGCTGTCAGAACGTTTCCGATTCCGGCGTGGGAAGCTGAACATGGCCGGACACCAGGGCCCGGATGATTGACGGAAGCCCGTCCCAGCGACCCTGTTGCTCGTCCGTCTGGGTATAGCTTTCCAGGGTCGGGCTGATGTCGGCCAATTCAATGTATTCTTCTTTGTTGACCGGCTGCCGAGGTTCGGAAACCGCTTCCTTGTTTTCGGCAGTTTTGACGTCGCTGTCGTTGCCGATATCCAGCTTGACGATCGGCTTAAAGGTGATCATCGGTCCGGTGTCGTTGTCTGCGCAAATGTGCCTGTTTTTGATGAGAGCCCGGCCAAGGGCGCAATCTTGCTGCACCATTACGGACAAGGCGTGATCGCTGACAGATTTGCCTGTCGATATATAGGAAATGCCATCCAGGGCGAAACTGGCGATGGTAAAAGGCGGGATCGGTGCACAGGCCGACAAGAGCAGGGCGCTGGCGCCAACCGTTGCTAATAAGCGGGAAGAACATTTCTTGTTTTTCATGATGACCTCCTAGGTCCATGCTTGTTCTAAGCATCCCAAAATCAACGCTAGTATAGTAGTGACTAAATATTGAGTAAATACATTGTATTACAATAATATATAAGTATTAATTGAACAAATTTACTTAAAATTTTAAGTAAATTTTACTTAGGTATTATTGAATACGGCCAAGAGGGCGCCCGATTTCTATCGGCAAGGCGCATCTCCTATAATCCGCCGAACAGGGACTCGCGCCCCATGGCCACAAAAGAAGATACCCAGACAGGAAACGATTCGCCCGGCCCCGGCCGGGCATTTACCGATCATCGCCCTGACCGCCGCCGCCATGAAAGGGGACCGGGAATATTGCCGAGGCGTTGGCGGCCAGTAATTGGCAAGGTATTTTTCGCGGCGCCCATAGCCTGAAATCCAACAGCGCCACCGTCGGTGCGCTGGCCTTGGCGGAACATTGCCGCCGCCTCGAAATTGCCGGCCGGGAACAGGATATGGACAGCTGCCGGGAACTTTTTTCAGAAGTCATGGCGGCTTGTGCCGTCGTTCGTCCGGATATCGAGACGCTCATGGGCTAATAGGGTAGTGCTTTCTATGGCTTCATATTAGGTGTAAATGCTTCAATAGAAATTGGAAACGGATGAATGGCGGAACACGATTATTCCAGAATGGCAGTCCTCGTCGTCGATGACGAGCCGATGATGCGTCAGCTGATAGGCCGGCTGCTTCACGATATCGGCTTCGGAACGATTGATGCTGTTGAGGACGGGGCAGAGGCAATGAAGCGCCTCGAGGTATCTTCCAGCCAATATAGTGTCGTCCTCTGCGATCTTGAAATGCCGATCATCAGCGGCCTTGAATTCCTGCAAATGCTGCGCTCCAGCAAAACCGTATCCAATCCCAATGTTCCGGTTGTCGTGGTCACCGGTTACGGCGAGGAAAAGAACGTCTGGGATGCCGTGAAATACGGTATTCATGGCTTTTTAATCAAGCCGATTTCCAGAAAAGCGGTGGAAGGCCGGATCGAGTACGCGCTGTCACGCCCAACGATCGAGCTGGAAGCCCTGAAGCGCAAACCGGTGCGTCACGCAGAAGTCCCGGTTATGGATTTCAACGCCTAGAAAAAATAGGGGTGGAGGAACTGGTGCCGCCGGACAGAATTGAACTGTCGACCTCGCCATTACCAATGGCGCGCTCTACCCCTGAGCTACGGCGGCACAGATGCTGGGGTCTTTCAGAAGGCGCGCACATTGCCATAGCGGTTGCTTCCATGCAAGCTTCCCATAAGGAGCCCAGCAAGCCATGAAAAACAAGCCCTCAACCGGCGACCGGGAAGGCAAGAACGGTCAGCGCCGCCAGCGCCAGGCCACGGCGCTGCGCGATAATCTGAAAAAGCGTAAACAACAGATTCGCGACCGCGGCGATGGCAAGAATGACGGCAAGGAAACAGGCGAGAGCCCGGGCTAAAGATTCCACGCCTTGCTTTTGACATTCTTTTATCTTAGGCAACCATATGGACAGAATCATCATTCACGGCGGCAATCGGCTGCAAGGCACGATTCATATCGGCGGTGCCAAGAATGCCGCCTTGCCGCTGCTCGCCGCCTGCCTGCTGTCCGACGAAACGCTGGTGCTCTCGAACCTGCCCCATTTGGCTGATATTTCGACCATGGCGCACCTGTTGGCCGACTTTGGCGTCGATATATCCATGAACGGGGATGCCGGTAACGGCGGCAACATCGGCCGCACGTTCGAGCTCAATGCCGGCGCCGTCGTTGAAACCACGGCACCCTATGATCTGGTGCGCAAGATGCGGGCCTCGATTCTGGTTCTTGGGCCGTTGCTGGCACGTTTCGGCAAGGCCCGGGTATCGCTGCCCGGCGGTTGCGCCATCGGCACCCGCCCGGTCGACCTTCATCTCGAGGCGCTGGCCCAGCTGGGCGCTGAAATAGAGCTGGATGACGGTTATATCAATGCCAAGGTGAACGGCAGGCTGCAGGGGGCACATATCATTTTCCCCATGGTCACCGTAGGGGGCACGGAAAACCTGTTGATGGCCGCCACCCTTGCCGATGGCGAAACGGTGCTGGCCAACGCCGCCCGCGAACCGGAAGTATCAGACCTTGCCCGCTGTCTTGTCGCCATGGGCGCGGATATCGAGGGCATCGGTACGGATACCTTACGCATTCGCGGTTGTGATCACCTGCATGGAGCCGAATACTCGGTGGTCCCTGATCGCATCGAAACCGGGACTTATGCGGTGGCGGCGGCGGTCACGGACGGCGATCTGCTGCTCAAAGGGACGCGTCTGGACCTGATCGAGTCGGTCGCCGATATTCTGCGCAAGGCTGGGGTTGAAATAACCGATACGGGTGATGGACTCAGGGTCCGGCGGGCGTCCGGCGGGATTAGGGGGATTGATGTCACGACCGAGCCGTTTCCCGGATTCCCGACAGATATGCAGGCGCAACTGATGGTGCTGGCGGCGGTCGCCGATGGCGCCTCGACAATCACCGAAACCATTTTCGAAAATCGCTACATGCACGTTCCCGAGCTGACGCGCATGGGCGCCGACATCCATGTTCACGGATCAACCGCCACGGTGCGGGGTGGTGGTGGCCTGAAGGGCGCGCCGGTCATGGCCACGGACCTCAGGGCATCGGTGTCCCTGGTGCTGGCAGGACTCGCCGCCGATGGCGAAACGTCGGTCAGCCGGGTCTATCATCTGGATCGGGGGTACGAGCGTCTGGAAGAAAAACTTTCCGCCTGCGGTGCCGTGATCGAAAGAATTAAGTCTTAAACAATTGATAAAGTTGAATTATTTAGCTTCCGGGTGTCCCGGGGGGCGCATCTTGCCATCCCCTGCCGTGACCCTGGAAAGTGTCTGAACGGGCTGGTTAAGCCGGAAAAAACCCTTTATCAATGCGCCATTAAGCTTAAGGCCTGGAAATTATGACGCGTAAACGAGAAAAAATAGTCATTGCCCTGCCCAAGGGACGCATCCTCAAGGAAGTGATGCCCGTGGTGCGGCGCGCCGGAATCGAGCCGGAACCGGCATTCGATGATGAGGGCGCGCGCCAGTTGCGTTTCAGCACCAATCATCCCGGTATCGACATCATTCGTGTGCGCAGCTTCGATGCGGCGACGTTCGTCGCCTTCGGGGCGGCCCACATCGGCGTCGTTGGCGCCGATGTGCTGATGGAATTTGATTACCCGGAAATCTATGCGCCGCTCGACCTCAAGATCGGATATTGCCGTATGGCGGTTGCCGAACCTGAGGAAATGGTCGGCAATGACGACCCCGAGCGGTGGAGCCACGTGCGTGTTGCTACCAAGTACCCCAACATCACGCAGCGCCACTTTGCCCGCCGCGGCGTGCAGGCCGAATGCATCAAGCTGAGCGGTGCCATGGAACTGGCGCCGAATCTGGGCTTGTGCCGGCGTATTGTCGATCTGGTTTCCAGCGGCAAGACGCTGCGGGCCAACGGCCTGGTTGAAATAGAGCAGATCGCCGAGATTACCTCGCGGTTGGCCGTCAACCGTGCCGCCTGGAAGACCCGTCCCGATGAAATCGGTGAACTGATCCAGAATTTCCGTGACGCCATGCTTTCTAAGCAGGCCGGCCCGCCGGCCCGCGAGCCCGTTTCATGACTGCCCGCCTGAATGTCAGGGATGCCGGGTTTGAAGCCGCCTTCGCCGCGCTGCTGTCGGCCAAACGCGAAACAGAGGCAGATGTTGGCGAAACAGTCCGTGATATTATCGCCGATGTGCGCGCCCGCGGCGACGATGCGCTTCTTGCCCTGACCCGCAAATTCGACCGTTTCGATGTGGCCGCCGATGCCATGCGATTCAGTATCCGTGAAATAGATGAAGCCACCGGCCAATGCGACCGGGCGCTGCTGGATGATCTTGAACTGGCAGCCACCCGTATCCGGGATTTCCATGCCCGCCAGTTGCCCGCCGACCTGGACTACACCGATGATGCCGGAATTCGCCTTGGCCTTAAATGGACGGCGGTATCGGCGGCCGGGCTTTATGTTCCCGGCGGCACCGCGTCCTATCCGTCATCGGTTCTGATGAATGCGCTGCCGGCCCGCGTCGCCGGGGTCGAGCGGCTGGTCATGGTGGTGCCGACGCCGGATGGCGAGATCAATCCGCTGGTGTTGGCGGCGGCGAAAATCGCAGGAATTGACGAAATCTATCGCATCGGTGGGGCCCAGGCCATCGCCGCCCTGGCTTTTGGCACGGCAACCATCAAGCCGGTCGACAAGATCGTCGGCCCCGGCAATGCCTATGTGGCCGAGGCCAAGCGCCAGGTTTTCGGAACCGTCGGCATCGACATGATCGCCGGGCCTTCGGAGATACTGGTGGTCGCCGACAAAAACAACGATCCGGCCTGGATCGCCACCGATCTGCTGAGCCAGGCCGAGCACGACACCGCCGCCCAGTCGATCCTGATTACCGATGATGGGGATTTTGCCGACGCCGTCGTCGGGGCGCTTGAGGCCGCGTTGAAGACCCTGCCGCGGGCCGATATTGCGGCTGCCAGCTGGCGCGATTTTGGCGCCGTGATCGTTGTTAACGCCATCGCAGGTGCCATTCCCCTGATTGACCGGATCGCCCCTGAACACCTGGAGCTGGCGCTGGAAAATGCCGATGAAATGGCGGCCCGGGTACGCAATGCCGGGGCTATTTTCCTGGGTCGCTATGCGCCCGAAGCCCTTGGCGATTATCTGGCCGGCCCCAACCATGTTCTGCCGACGAATCGAAGCGCCCGTTTCTCGTCCGGCCTTGGGGTGCTTGATTTCATGAAAAGAAGCTCGCTGATCGGGGCGACGGCTGAAAGCCTCGCCGTCCTTGGCCCGGCTACCGCCAACCTGGCCCGCGCCGAGGGACTGGACGCCCACGCCAGATCCATTACCATAAGGCTGAACAGGCAATCCTGAGGAGTATCCCCCGGTGGACCATACGCAAAGGATTGCCGGGCTGTTTCTTGACGAGAAAAGTGTCGTCAGCCGTTCGGCGCAGATCGAGCACGAACGCAAGGTTGCCATCTATGACCTGCTGGAAGAAAACAGCTTCGATCCTGCGGGCGGCCTCAAGGGGCCCTTCAACCTGCATCTCGCGATCGCCGAAAAAAGACTGATTTTCGATGTCTGCGACGAGGCCGACAATAAGCTGGCACAGTTTACCCAGCCGCTCAGCCCGTTACGCTCGATCGTCAAAGATTACTTCATGATCTGTGACAGCTACTTCAAGGCCATCAAGACGTCGTCGCCATCACAGATCGAAGCCATCGACATGGGTCGCCGGGGCCTGCACAACGAAGGCGCCGACATTCTAAAGGAGCGACTGTCGGGCAAGGTGGATATCGACATCGACACAGCGCGCCGCCTGTTTACCCTCATCTGCGTTCTTCATATAAGGACCTGAGCAGATGCCCGATCTTCCCGCCGCCGTATTGTTTTCCTGCACCATGAATTCGGTGCGCTCGCCCATGGCCGAAGCTATCCTCAAGCATCTGCACGGGCAGCGCATTTACGTCGATTCGGCGGGCGTTCGCGCCGCCGAGATTGATGGTTTTGCTATCGAAGTGATGGACGAAATCGGCATCGAACTCAGCCGCCACCGGTCCAAGACGTTTGACGACCTGGAAGACAGCTCTTTCGACGTGGTCATTTCCCTGTCACCGGAGGCCCAGCACAAGGCGGTTGAAATGACCCGTGTCATGGCCTGCGAGGTGGAATTTTGGAACACCTTCGACCCGACCGTTGTCGAAGGCAGCCGCGAGGTTCGGCTTGAAGCCTATCGACAAGTGCGCGACCAGTTGCTGGCCCGGATCAAGGAAAGGTTCCCGATCAGCGGCGCCGTGGATGTGTAAAAACACGGTTTTGGGGCTAAAAAGCCGGGATTTTGGGGAAAACACTTGACCCGGTGGCCTGCTGGCGTCACTTATGTGGCCCTTCGAAAGGCAATTTGAGAGCAAAATGGCGAAAGAAGAGTTACTAGAATTTCCAGGCGTCGTTAAAGAGCTGCTGCCCAACGCAATGTTTCGGGTAGAGCTGGACAACGGCCACGAGGTCCTGGCCCACACGGCGGGCAAGATGCGCAAGTTTCGTATCCGCGTGCTGGCTGGCGACAAGGTGACCGTCGAGATGACGCCTTATGATCTGAGCAAGGGCCGGATCACTTTCCGTTACAAATAATTTTCCGGGGGACATCCGCATGGCGGATACGGCCAAGGAAACACCCCGCATAATACTCGCTTCGGCATCGCCGAGAAGGGTTGACCTGCTGGCCCAGATCGGCATTTTTCCACATAAGATTATCCCGACCGATATCGACGAGCGCGCTTGTAAGGGCGAATTGCCGGTCGAGCTGGCAAAACGGCTAGCCGGTGAAAAGGCTGCTTTCGTGGCAAAAAATCACCCCGGCTCACTGATCATTGCCGCCGATACGGTGGTCGCTCTTGGCCGCCGTATGCTGCCAAAGGCCGAAACGGAAGAACAGGCGCGCCAGTGTCTGGCCAAGTTGTCGGGGCGCCGCCACCGGGTCATCGGCGGTGTTTCTGTCATCGACGCGGACGGGATCGCCCACGGGCGCCTGGTGACGACGACGGTTTCCTTCAAGCGCCTCGAGGCAGCAGAAATCGAACTTTATGTGGCATCCGGTGAATGGCATGGCAAGGCCGGTGGCTATGCGGTGCAGGGGCGGGCGGCGGCATTCGTGAAAAAAATCAACGGATCATATTCCAATGTTGTCGGCCTGCCGCTGTTCGAGGTTTCATCCCTGCTGGCGGGGCTTGGTTTCAAACCGCAAACGGGCGACTAGGGGATGGCAGGCGCGGGCAAACTTCTGATCGACATAGATGGCGACCTGACCCGTATTGCAGAGATCACGGACGGGCGCCTGATCGGGTTGACCGTCGTCACCACGAAAAGCGCCAGCATCGCCGGCAACATCTATCTTGGCCGGGTCGAGCGGGCGGCCGAACAGCTGGCCGCCGCCTTTATCGACATTGGCCAGCAGCGTTCCGGGTTTCTGGCCTTGTCCGAGACCAGGCCGCTTGGCAGGAACCCTGAAAAATCTGAAAAAATTTCCAATTATCTGGCCGAGGGCGACAAGGTGCTCGTTCAGGTTCAGCGCGATGGGTTCGAGGGTAAGGGGCCAAAGTTGACGACGCGCCTGGCGTTGACCGGGCGCACCCTGGTGATGACACCGGGGGACGGGGAAATCAGGATATCCCGGCGCATAGACGACGGCGCCGCGCGGGCCCGTCTGGCGGCCTTGCTTGAAGGCCTGGTGGAGCCCGGCGAAGGCTTCATCGTGCGCACCGCCGCCGCAGGCGTGGCGGAACAGTATATCCGCCAGGACATAGACTCCTTGCGCGAAGAATGGGCGGCCATCGAGGCCGGGCGCGATTTGGGGCGTCCACCATCGCTGCTGCTGGCCGGCGCCGACCCGGTGCTGGCGTGCCTGCGTGATTTGGACTGCCCGGCGTTTGGCGAAATTGTCATCAACGATCCCGCAGCCTTCACCCGCGCCCGCACCTATTGCCAGAAATTGATTCCCGAATTGCACGAACGGCTTCACCATTACCAGAATATAAAACCGTTGTTTGAATCCTTTCAAAGCGGCAGCGACAGCGTCGAGGCCGACGTCGAGGCGGCTCTGGCCGAACAAGTATCTTTGCCCTCGGGCGGCCGGGTTCATTTCAGCGAAACCCCGGCTCTCATCGCCATTGATGTGGATGCCGGCGGCACAGTCCGTGGCGGGGCCGAGGAAACTGCCCTGCAAACCAACCTGGATGCGGCCGATGAAATCGCCCGCCAGATCCGCCTCAGGAATCTTGGCGGGCTTCTGGTTATCGACTTTGTTTCCATGAAGCGCCCGGCCAACCAGCCGAAATTGCTCGATCGGTTGAAATCAGCCGTTTCCGGCGATCCGGTCCCGGTATTTGTCGGCGGCTTCACCCGCTTTGGCCTGGTCGAGTTGACGCGAAAGCGGCAAAGGGCGACCCTGGCGGAGGTTATGGCCAGTCACATTCAGGGAGAGGGCATCGATGGCTGATAAGAAGGCCAATACGGGCAAGGTGGTGCCGCTCAGGCGCATCGGCGGCAAGTCGTGCCCCAAGTGCGGCAAGCCGTCTGTCGAAGATTATCGGCCCTTTTGCTCCAAACGGTGCGCCGATCTCGATCTTGGCGGCTGGCTCAATGAAAGCTACCGCATCGCTTCCGACGAGGAAGCGGGTTTCGACGATGAAGCACCCGAGGACTAGGCTTTTCGGGGATGCTGGACAGGGTAGGGGTTTTCTTTTATAAGCGCCTTCTCTTCCCGTTCAGGGACGATGCCCGGGTAGCTCAGTTGGTAGAGCAGCGGATTGAAAATCCGCGTGTCGGTGGTTCAAATCCGCCCCCGGGCACCATTTTCCCCGTTAAAGACAATCGGTTAGCTTCAGTTCCACGCCTTTGTTCGTGCTTGAGCGACGGCCTGCTGGGGTCCCCCCCCTGCACCCCTTGAAAGAGATGCTTAGTATCGGCTTCGATGGGATGGGGGCTGTTTGATATTTTGCGATCAGTTCGGCTTTGGGGTCTGCATAGGCTCCTCAGCGATATCTTCCCAGATACTTAAGGACGCCGCGACCTGTCCCATGAACCACGGGAAGTGGATTTGTTTAAACAGACCTTTTCAATCACAGGGATTTTGCTCTCAGAGCGGGGGGTATGGTTCGATGAAGAATATCCCCGATTTGGATAGAATATGTATGTGCCCTCACATTCATTAGAACAGCTTGCTTTCCAATGAAATTTGATTCCGTGTGCAGTACCATAATCAATATCAAGAATGGTGATTTGAGTTTCAAATTGTTCACCACAGTGTTGTCTCTATTCTCCGGGTTTCCACCAACCGAAGGGAAACTTGCTATCCGTCGGCGAGCCAGTGATATTCCCCCTTCTGTTTTGATAGGTCATTTTTAAACCATCGCCATCCTCATTGATGTCAAATTCCTGATAAACCTTCCCCCTGGAATTACTTCAGTTTCTAGTAATGACCATGCCTCCGTAAACGCCTTCAACGGGGGTCTTCACTCTCATAGTGTCTTGCAAAATACTCACTTGTGTATTGATCGAAAGTTCATGAACGCCGTTCCAATTTGCACCTGTGAATAGTTCTACTGGTATGAAACGCCTGATGATTTTACCTTTAGCGTCTCTTTCGATGGAAGCTTCCCAGACGCTTTCAGTCTTTCCGGTGTTAGGGTTTGTGACAGTTTTTGACGTTTGGCAGGCTGACAGCCATAGTGCCGCCATGACCAATACAATTGAATATTTCATTTCCCCCAACCCCGTAAAATCGTAATGTCGCCTCCTGTCTATTGGCGGACGTGCCGGAAACCACCAAATTATGTCTGCTTTACCCTCCAAAAGCAGAGATTTGCAATGGGCCTTGAGTTGTTTTGCTTTTAGCCGAGGCTGTTGAAAAACTCTGTTGTCATCGCCGTGTGGACGTGATTCACTTTTTCCAGTGATTATGGAGAAGGAGAACGGCGATGATGGGCCCAGCGGTCGGACAACAAGACCGACTTTTCTATGAGTTCAACCTTGAAGACCGCGTTCCCGCCAACCACCTTCTGCGCCGGATTGACGCTGTCCTTGATTTGAGCTGGTTGCGCAACGAGATAGCCCCTTTTTACAGTCATACAGGATGCCCTTCGATTGATCCGGAACTGATGATCAGGATGCTGTTGGTCGGTTACTGCTATTCGATCCGTTCCGAACGTCGGTTGTGTCAGGAGGTCGAGATGAACCTTGCCTATCGCTGGTTCTGCCGCCTCGGCCTTGAAGACAAGGTTCCCAACCATTCGACCTTCTCGGTCAACCGGCACGGTCGTTTCCAGGACGGCGACGTGTTCCGCCAGATATTTGATCGCATTGTCCGCCAGTGCATGGACGCGGGGCTGGTTAAGGGCGAGGGTTTTGCCGTCGATGCCAGCGTCATTGAAGCGGATGCCAGCCGCTTCCAGCGCGTTGAGGGATCGGAAGTTGAGTGGTCGGATGAGCAACGGGCCAGCCGGGCTGTTCAGGAATATATCGTGGCTCTGGAAAGTGAAAACTCGCCAATCAATCCTCATCAAAAGCCAAAGGCCATGTCGCCGGTTGATCCCTCTGCCGCCTGGACCTCGCGTGGTCGCAACAAGGTCATGTTTGGCTACAGCCTGAACTATTTGATCGATATGGAAAACGCCGTCATCGTTGATGTTGAAGCGACTCCAACAAGAATATCAAAAGAGGTCGAGGCGACCGAGACCATGATTGAGCGGACGGAAGAACGCTTCGATTTAAAGCCGGACCATCTTGCCGGTGATGTCGCCTACGGCACGGGCAAGATGCTTGGCTGGCTGGTCGAGCGTGGGATCGAACCTCATGTTCCCGTCTGGGACAAGGGCAAACGTGACGACGGGAGCCTCTCTCGTGACGACTTCTCGTTCGATAAAAACGACGATGTCTATATCTGTCCCAAAGGCAAAACACTCAAGACCACTGGCACGGTCCACGACGGCAAGACGCTCTTGTACAGGTCATCAAAGCGCGACTGTGATCCATGTCCGTTGAAACCTAAATGCTGTCCGCGCAGCCCATCGCGAAAAATTCCACGCGACATCAACGAGGCCGCTCGCGATCACGCTCGGTCCCTCAACGGCAGTGAAGCCTATAACCAGTCCGCCCGTGACCGCAAAAAGATCGAGCGGCTGTTTGGAGAAGCAAAACGGAACATGGCGATGACGCGGCTGAGATTGCGCGGATTGAGTGGGGCGAAGGATGAGTTCCTGCTCACCGCAACGGTGCAGAACCTGAAGCGGCTGATCAAACACGCATCAAGGCCACCGCCGAGAACGATCATGGCCTGATAAATGCAAAAAACGACAACAAAACGAGCCATAAATAGAAAACCCGCCCCGGCATTAGTCGGAGGCGGGAACACAAAGGCCGCTTTTAATAAAAGCGGCCATCAAGTACGGTTGGTTGGCTGAGTTTTTCAACAGCCTCAGCCAATTGCAGACAAGTAGCAATTTACAAATCCATACCTCAGATACAGTATGAATTCTCATAAATCACCATAGGAACAGGTATTTGTCTTCATCCGATAAACCCAAACAATCTTCCTTGGAATTTAGTATGGGACTGTTTGAGCGCTGGCTATCGATATGGGTTGGCACAGCGATTGTTTTGGGAATTGGATTGGGCAGGTGGCTGCCTGATTTGTTCCAGTTACTGGCGACCCTTGAATATGCAAACGTAAACTTTATCGTCGCTATTCTTATCTGGGTAATGATCTATCCAATGATGGTGAATGTTGACTTTGCCAGCCTTACCCATATCGGTGAGCGGCCTAAAGGGCTTGTCATCACATTAACCGTAAACTGGCTAATCAAACCCTTCACCATGGCAGCATTAGCTGTATTGTTCTTTGACTTCGTGTTCAGAGATTTGATTAATCCTGAGGATGCTAAACAATATATTGCGGGATTGATCTTGCTTGGTGCTGCGCCCTGTACTGCGATGGTGTTCGTATGGAGCCAACTCACAAAAGGCGATGCAACATATACGTTGGTTCAAGTATCAATGAACGATGTCATTATGATATTCGCTTTCGCCCCAATTGTTGCATTTCTGCTGGGCGTTACTGACATTTCCGTTCCTTGGGAAACGCTTCTGACTTCCGTTTCTATGTATGTCGTCGTTCCGCTCATCGCGGGTGTTGTAACACGGAAGGTTGTTAATCAAAGTTCGGCTCTTAGCATCGAAAATTTCACCGCGAAACTGAAACCATTTTCTATCCTTGGGTTGTTAACGACAGTCATTATTCTATTTGGGTTTCAAGGTGGTGTGATTATCGACAAGCCGCTCCTTATACTTCTGATTGCTATCCCGCTCATCATTCAGAGTTACGGAATATTTATCGGGACTTATTTTGCTGCTTGGATATGGAAAGTCCCTTACAACGTCGCAGCGCCCTGTGCATTGATTGGAACCTCAAATTTCTTTGAATTAGCGGTTGCGGTTGCTATTAGCTTATTCGGACTACATTCCGGGGCGGCCTTGGCTACTGTAGTAGGTGTGCTTGTGGAGGTGCCTGTGATGCTATCGTTAGTTGGGTTTGCCAACAAAACTCAAAAATATTTTGATACATAAGCGATGTCGGCTCAACAGCCTCAGCCAGAAGTGGACATCAACATGACCAAGGACCTGAGGGAAGTTGGCGACATACTGGGCATCCAGATCCACGACCACATCGTGGCGAGCAAAAGCGCAAACATCTCGTTTAACACGTTGGGGGTGTTGTAGGATATTACGGCTAAAAATATTGAAGTAAGTAGGTGTTTTTGCCATAATTAGGCAATGTAATCGTGAGTAACTGAAAGGGTAATTTGTGATTGTCGTTGTACCCCAGTTGGCTGGTGAAGCCCGCTTAGCAGCATAACTATATTCGTCGATCAATAATATTGATTGACCGTTTCCCACCAGCCGAATGCTAGATCCTGCTGTCGCAAGCGATAGAGGGCTGGCGCGTTTATTGTTTCCTGTGCACACGCCTATGGCGTCGCGCAAAGCTGGTGTATGACCAATGACATTTAATATTTCCGAACTCACCGATTTTGGCTGGAATGCCTTTTTCACCTCTCAACTTGAAGCCGACGATTTCGCCCTAACGATCCCTGCAAGGGTGATGGCGGTCCATCGTGGTGCCATACAGATCGCTGGCCCCAACATCGACACATCGATTCCCACATACATTGCCAACGATGAAGATGAAGAATCCTTCGCCACTGTGGGCGATTGGCTGTTGCTTGAACGTGAGACGTTTCGACCTCAGCGGCTTTTAAGGCGCAAGTGCCTGTTCAAGCGCAGGGCAGCAGGAACTGGGCGAAAATTGCAGCTCATCGCGGCAAACATCGACACTCTATTTATCGTCACGTCTTGCAATCAAGACTTCAACATCGCAAGGCTTGAACGCTATTTAGCACTGTCGCAGGAGGCTTGCGTCACGCCCGTGATCGTCCTTACCAAAGCCGATTTGACACTTAAAACAGATGAATATGTCAGAGCAGCCGCCAAGCTTCTGCCAAACCTGATGATTGAGGCACTGGATGCACGCAGTGAAAACAGCGCCGCCCATCTCGCCCCCCGGCATGCGTGAATTACAACTGACCGACGTACGTTCTGGCCTTGATGAAGTGTTTGCCGACATTGTCACCCTGGCAGAGTCTTGCCGCTTTAACAGCTGTCAACACGAAACCGAACCTGACTGCGCAGTTCAAGAGGCTATTTTATTGGGGAACCTTGACGCAGACCGCTTAAAACGATGGCGTAAACTCGTCGCAGAAGAAGCTTACAACACCGAAAGTCTCGCAGAACGCAGGTCACGGGATAAGGCTTTTGGAAAAATGGTCAAGCGCGTCATGAAAGACAAAAAGCAATGGCAAAAAGACTGAGGATGCGGTTTCGTCAAAAGCATGGCCCGCTGCTTCCCATGACAACCTATCTTTTGACCGACACCCCACAAACCTATGAGGTCCGCTCAGGGCGGTGGTCTCAATTGATCGACGCAACACTTTAATCTTTGATGTTAAAAAGATGGAGTGTTGGAATGGTTTACAGACGACGCATTTATTTTACGAGTGAGCAGAAGTCAGAGATATGGGATCGCTGGCAACGCGGTGAGTCGATGAGCTCTATCGGTCGTTCGTTTGATCGAGATTCATCCTCAATTTACCCCTTATTGTCACGCACAGGGGGCATACGCCCCCCAGATCGAAGGCGATCACGGTTGGCGCTGACGCTTGGTGAACGTGAGATAATCTCACGTGGCACAGCGGCCACGCGTTCCATTCGTTCCATTGCACGGGAGCTTTGCCGATCTACGTCGACCGTCAGTCGTGAGGTCAACAGGAATGGTGGCTACGATTACTATCGTGCTGCTGATGCGGATCACCAAGCCTGGGTTCGGGCAAGGCGTCCCAAACTGTGCAAACTTGCATTCAACAAACCTTTGCAACGTGTGATATCCAACAAGCTTACAATACACTGGTCACCGGAGCAGATTGCCGGTTGGCTGAAGCGAAAGCATCCAAATAAAGAGCATAATCAGGTGTCACACGAGACGATCTATCGAAGCCTGTTTGTTCAGGCGCGCGGCGTGCTGAAGAAGGAATTGATGCAATATCTTCGCTCAAAACGCACAATCCGCCGCTCCATACACGCGACGCAGAAAGGCAGTGACCATGGACAAATTAAGGATATGATCTCGATCCGTGAGCGTCCGGCGTCAGTTGAAGATCGAGCGGTGCCAGGACATTGGGAAGGCGATTTAATTTCAGGATCTGAGAATAGTCATATAGCGACCTTGGTGGAGCGTCATACACGGTACGTAATATTGGTAAAGGTCGCCAACAAAGAAACCCAGACGGTTGTCTCCGCGCTCATCAAGCAGGCCAAGAAGCTCCCAACTGAGCTATACAGATCGCTGACGTGGGATCGCGGTAAGGAGCTCGCGGCTCATCAGCAGTTTACACTGGCAACCGACATTGATGTTTACTTCTGTGATCCACAAAGCCCATGGCAACGTGGATCAAATGAGAATACAAATGGATTGCTCCGGCAATACTTCCCCAAGGGAACGGACCTGTCGGTGCACTCTCAGGCTGAACTGAACAAGGTAGCCCGGCAGCTAAATGAACGGCCCCGCAAAACGCTGGAGTTTGAAACGCCAGCTGAGAGATTTAATGCATGTGTTGCGTCGACCGGTTGAGGTGGCAGGCTAAAAGCAGACCTAATCTAAAAATAGTTGCTAACCAAATTGCTAACGAACTGAACAGCACTAACCCGGATAGAATGGTATCAAGAGGGATTCCGACTTTCCAAAATCCGCACTAAACGGTATGTTGCGGGACAGAATGGCATTAACAGGAACGGCAATCATCAATCTCGAAAACCGTTGTGGCAGCAATCTTACCGAGGGTTCGAATCCCTGCCTCTCCGCCAGTTTTTTCAATGGGTTCGGCCATTACCTGTCAGGAGTGCACAAAAATGACGGCGACAATGCGCGAACAATTTATCGCCTGGCAATGCCGGATTCGGCAAATGTCGATTCGCGACCATGAAGGTGAGCCGCTTGAGGGCATGAAGGCCCGCATCGAAGATACGGGCGGCAGGCTGATTGGCGAAGCCGTAACCGTCGTCATCGTCCACAAAGACCCGGCCGAAGCGACCGATGCCTTTCGTCATATTGTCAAAAAAACCCACGATCCAAAATCACGGCGCGATGACGCCCTGAAGCTTCTGAGCTCAACCCATTATCAGTATCCGGATGAATTCTCGGACTGCTTTACGGCCCTTTTTTCAGAGGGCTCAGGAATCGCCAAGGCGCTGTCGAAAGATGGTCGCTGCCGGCTTTCTTTCAGCCAGTTCGGCCAGTCGTTCACGTTCCTATCCGGTGTTTCCCGGCTGAACAAGGATGATGCCGCTTGGGCTGCGACGTTCTGGCACAACCATATGTTCAACCCAGGACTTTCCGAAACGGTGTCGATCCTGCAATTCAGCCCCGACTGGCTGGACTCATGAATGTCGAGCGGATTCACAAGGTAGGGTCAACCCGTTAGCCGGGTTTTCCCTATCCTGATCCGATCTAGAACTTCTTGTAGGCCTTTTTCAACTGAATCAGCGGATGACGTTCCGACATCTGGAACTTGAGCAGCAATTCCCGCGCGATCATGTCCCGGTCCTGCTGGTTATCGGGCAGGGCGATGCTGTCTGGAACCTGAACCCACCCGTTGATGTTGCGATCGAAGACGGCGGCCCTGCCCTCTTCGTAACCAAGGTGGACGTCTTCCAGCCAGTTCAAATCCTGCCAGCCCATCACCGTCATGTATTCTTTCAAATACGGGGTCAGGCGATCCAGATCGGGCACCAGATTCACATCATAGCGGTAGCCAATATGTTGGCCGATTTCCTGTTCGCGAGCGGTATCAAGACCGTCGGAATTAAGAAACTGATCGATGTCGTTTTTATCGCTCATTTTCTGTTCCCTCCTAGTAACGCGTCATGTCGGGACGCCCGACGGTGTGTTGAGAGCCGGCCAGAGGAACCTGGGCCAGGGCCGAGGCTTCCATGGTCAGAGCGGCCAAGTCTTCCGGTTCCAGCGAATGGATGTTGGTCTTGCCGCAAGCGCGGGCAAACATCTGGGCCTCGATGGTCAGGCAATGCAGGAAGTTATAAACCCTTTCTGCGGCCTCATCCGGGTTCAATCGCTTGCGCAATTCCGGATCCTGGGTGGCTACCCCGACCGGGCAACGGCCCGTGTGGCAGTGATAGCATTCACCGGCTTCGACGCCGATTTCTTTTTCGTAATCGGCTTCCGGAATGTCCTTGTTACAGTTCAGCGCCATCATGGCTGAATGGCCGATGGCGATGGCATCGGCGCCGAGGGCAATGGCCTTGGCCACGTCGGCACCGTTACGGATGCCGCCGGCATAAACCAGCGAAATCTTGCCCGACATGCCAAGATCGTCCAGCGCCTTGCGGGCCTGACGGATGGCAGCGATCCCGGGCACGCCGGTTTCTTCCGTCGCCAGGTGCGGCCCGGCCCCGGTGGAGCCTTCCATACCATCGATATAGATGCTGTCCGGGTTGGTCTTGATGGCCATACGCACATCGTCGTAAACCCGCGCCGCCCCCAGTTTCAACTGAATGGGGATCTGGCCGTCGGTGGCTTCGCGAATTTCGTTGATCTTCAATGACAGATCATCCGGTCCCAGCCAGTCCGGGTGACGGGCCGGGGATCGCTGATCAATACCGGCCGGAAGCGAGCGCATTTCGGCGACCTGATCGGTGACCTTCTGGCCCATCAGGTGGCCGCCCAGGCCAACCTTGCAGCCCTGCCCGATGAAGAATTCACAGCCATCGGCCAGTTGCAGATGGTGCGGGTTAAAGCCGTAGCGCGACTGGATGCACTGATAAAACCACTTTTCAGAAAACCGCCGTTCATCAGGAATCATGCCGCCTTCGCCGGAGCACGTGGCCGTGCCGGCCATGGTGGCGCCACGGGCCAGGGCGGTCTTCGCCTCAAACGACAGCGCGCCAAAGCTCATGCCGGTAATGTAGATGGGAATATCGAGGACCAGCGGCCGCTTGGCACGCGGCCCGATCACCGTTTTGGTTTCGCATTTTTCCCGGTAACCCTCGATAACGAAGCGGGTCAGCGTGCCGGGCATGAATGTCAGGTCGTCCCACGACGGGATTTTCTTGAACAGTGACATGCCGCGCATGCGGTAACGGCCCAATTCGGCCTTGATGTGAATGTCGTCGATAACTTCCGGTTTGAAAATGAAGCTCTTGCCGAGAAGCGACTTGTTGCGTTTTTTTGCCATGATCTTTTTACGCCTCCCTTACAGGACTATTTTCTTTTCGTGGGGTTCAAGATTGTCGTAATTCCAGAGCTGCTTGCCGGCGACAATCTTCTGCATTTTAGAAACGCCGTTCGGCGCCTTCATGCCATAGAGCGCAAGTTTGCGTTCCATCCATTGGGCCTCGATGTCGGTCATTTCGCCGGGCACCGCATCGACGCCACAAGATGCGATCTTGCCGCCAATGAAAATGGTGCCGTCATACATGGAATCGCCCAAGTTGATGCCGGCGTCTCCCAACACGATCATGCGGCCACGTTGCATCATGAAACCGGAAAACGCCCCGGTATTGCCGCCGACGATAATGGTGCCGCCCTTCTGATCGATACCGGTGCGTGAACCGACATCGCCCTTGCAGACCAGGTCGCCACCGCGAATGGCGGCGCCAAAAGTGGAGCCCGCATTCTTTTCGACGACCAGTGTTCCAGACATCATGTTTTCGGCGCACGACCAACCGACCCGGCCCTTGACCGTAATATTGGGCCCGTCAATCAGACCGCAGCCGAAGTAACCGAGGCTGCCTTCAAATTCCAGCTTCAGGCGGTTGAGTATCCCAACGCACAGGGAATGTTTGGCCAGCGGATTTTTAATAACGATGTGGCCATAGCCTTCCTTCATCAAGGCGCGGACTTTCAGGTTGATCTCGGTCGCTTCCATGTCCTTGACGTCAAGTTCGGTTTTTTTGTCGATATCGACCTGGAAAGCATCCGGATAGGTGAAATTGCTTGATTCTTCATCTACCGAGAAGAACGTCGACAGGCTACGGCCCTTCAACTGCTCGGTGTGCATACCCATGCCATAGCTTTTGTGTTTATCGTCTAGAGTTGCCATACCCGGACCTCCCCTTCATACGGATCGAACGTATCAATTTCATGTGGAAAAATGCTGCGGATGGCGGCTTCTTCGGAAGCCAGGACAACCGTCTCATCATCTTCGTAAAGAACCATCGGCTTGGCGGCCATGGTGTCCTTGGCCATGCCGAGTTTGTCGGCCGTGGTCACCACATAGGTGAAAACCCCGTCAAGTTCGGTAAGTGAATCGGTCATGGCCTGCTTCAGGTCTATGCCCTGGTCCATTTTATCGGCCAGATATACGGCAATCAGTTCGGAATCGCAGTTTGACATGAAGCGATGGCCGCGATGTTCAAGCGCCCGGCGACCGTTCCAGTAATTGGTCAACTGGCCGTTATGAACAACCGCCACATCCTTGAACGGGTACGCCCAGTAGGGGTGGGCCGAACGAATATCCACATCGGATTCGGTGGCCATGCGGGTATGGCCGATGCCGTGGGTGCCGATAAAACCGCCCAAGTCATACTGCTGCGACACCACATCGGCATCGCCCAGATCCTTGACCAGTTCCAGGGCCTCGCCGATGGACAGGATTTCCGCCCCTTCCACGTCCTCGATAAAGTCGGCCAAGCGGCGCATGTCGCCATCGTATTTAACGCGATAGCGAAAGGCGTATTCGGTGACCGCTTCTTCCGCCAGAATATCGACGCCAAGGCCACGCATCCTTTCATCGACGGTGGCCTTGCGGTCCTCGATATCTTTGTGAATGTGGAATCCCTTGGCCAGGTCTTCCTGTTCGGCGACCTTGAAGCGGATAATGTGCTCCTTTGCCACCGGGGTGCCATACAACGCGAACCCCGTCGAATCGGGCCCCCGGTGTTTCAGTGCCTTGAGCATGGAGGTCATCTCCCTGCCCACATCTCCGCTTTTGCCGCGGTGAATGATTCCTGCGATTCCACACATGTGCGTGAATTCTCCTTAGTTATTAAAAAGATTACTACGGCAGAGCGTCCCAATAAGTTTCCAGGTCCCAGTCGGTGACCGTGGAATTGAAACTTTCCCACTCGTTACGTTTGTAGTGTTCGAACACCCTGTACATCTCGTCGGGCATGGCCGACTTGATGACCTTGTCGTTGGCCAGTTCCGTGAGCGCTTCGCCAAGGGACATGGGCAATTTTTTAACTTTCTTACCGGCATCGATGGCTTCGTAAATGTTGCGCTCTTCCGCCTCGCCGGGATCAAGGTTATCGCTGATGCCATGATCGAACGCCTTCAACAGACCGGAAGACATCAAGTATGGGTTAACCATGGAATCGACCGAGCGATATTCGAAGCGACCCGGCGCCGAAATACGCAGCGCGCAGGTGCGGTTCTGGTAGCCCCAATCGGCAAAGACGGGCGCCCAGAAACCGGTGTCCCATAAACGCCGGTAGGAGTTGACGGTCGACGATCCGATGGACGTCAACGCGCCCAGATGCTTGATCACCCCGCCGATGGATTGCAGTCCGACCGGCCCCGGTTTCTTTTTGTCGATCTTGGGATCGGGCATGAACAGGTTTTTGCCGCCCTTGCGGTAGTGATAAGCACCATCCATTCCCGGCAGGCTGTCCAAATGGGGCGTGTTGACCAGTTCATCCTTGCCGCCTGTCCACAGCGACATGTTGTGATGACAGCCGGATGCCGAAACACCCATGAACGGCTTGGTCATGAAGCAGGCTATCAGGTTCATCTCGCGCGCGACCTGCGCACAAATCTGACGATAGGTGGTCAGGCGGTCGGCATTTCGCAGGCAATCATCATACATCCAGTTCAGCTCAAGCTGTCCCGGCGCGTCTTCGTGATCACCCTGGATCATATCAAGGCCCATGGCCGCCGAATACTCGATAACCTTCATAAAGGCCGGGCGCAGGCTTTCAAACTGATCGATATGGTAGCAGTTGGGCTTCGAGAAACCGCCGTCCGGCATGCCGTTCTCGCCTTTCTTCAACCACATCATTTCCGGCTCGGTGCCAAGGCGCATGTGCATGCCGTGCTTGGCTTCGAATTCATTATGGTGAATGCGCAAATTGCCCCGGCAATCGGAGGTCAGGTGGCCGCCCGGATTGACGGCTTCCTCGCGGTTGCGGAAACAGGTGCAATAAACCCGGGCGATGCGTTTGTCCCAGGGCAGTTGTACGAAAGTTTCCGGATCGGGAATACCGACCAGTTCGGAGGCTTCCGGGCCATAGCCGATGTATTGTCCGTGACGATCCGTATAGAGGTTGGCGGTGGAGCCATAAACCAGCTGAAAACCCTTGCCGGCAACGGTTTCCCAGTGATCGGCGGGGATGCCCTTGCCGACGACGCGCCCGGTGACCGAGATAAACTGGAAATAGATATAAGTGATTCCCAGTTCATTGATTTTTTCGCGCACCTGCTTGACCAGCTTGTCACGGCCATCGGCGTTTACGTGCAGTTCAAGATCAGTCGACATAGTAACCTCCCCTTTAGTTATGTTTAATGTCCGCTCAACTCCATGGGAACGGACTATTGCTGACCGGGTGAAGCTCTCCGGCTTCGTACCTGGCAAAACGGAATGGCTTTAGAAGCGCGCTCTGCTCGCCCAACAATTCTTCCGCAACCAGTTTGCCGACGCCAATCATTTTATAGCCGTGATTGGAATCTGCGATGACGTACACATTGTCCCGGAAATTATCGAAAACCGGGAACGAGTCGGGCGTGAAACAACCGATGCCGCCCGACGGCTCGTTCTTGTAATACTTGATCTGCCCTTCGAATCGTTTCTGGCAAAACGCCAGCGCCGAACACCACATGTGGGCGAAGTTATCGTCGACGATGAATTCCGGCGACTCGACGCCATAAGGATCGACCTGAACCTCGTCGGCATCCTTTTTTACCGGGTACGGCATGGCGCCGCCCTGAATGCCGCCGAAATTAAAGTCGGGCTTGTAATAGATTCCCCAAAGCTTGTCGGTAATCAACGAGCCGTCTACATCGGAAAGCAGCGGCGCCGAGGAATCAATATGGATAACCGGCGGCATTTTACCGTCATTGGTTTTCTGGATTTCCGGATCGATGCCCAGCGTGCCTTCTTCAAGGGCCCAGTAGCGCCACATGGGAACATCTTTATGCATGGCCCCGTCGGCGCCCTTGATATTCACTACTTTCGGCAGATCCAGCATGTCCCAGATGCTTTTAACCCAGGGCCCCAGGGCGACCACAACATGATCGCAAGCAATGTTGCCGCGGTCAGTCTCGACCGCCTTGACGGCTTTTGAGCCATCGTCGGTGACAAACCCGGTGACGGTGACGCCGGTTAAGATTCTGACGCCGAGCGCCTCGGCCTTGTCGGCCAATCCATACATGGCGGCCGTGTTGTTGGCGTAGCCGCCACGTTTTTCATGCAGTACCGAGGTCACCCCGGTGGCCTGCCAGTCATGGAATATATCTTTCATGTAGCGGTCGGTTTTGTCGGCACCTTCGACGAAAACCGATTCGTAGCCGATGGCCTTTTGCTGTTCATATATAGTGGTGATGTTTTCGCGCATACTTTCGGCGCTGATCTGCATATAGCCGACAGCGTGATAGCTGAATGCCTTCGGATCCGATTCCCAGACATCGACGGAATGGGCCATCAGTTCGCGCATGGCGGGTTGAAAATAATTGTTGCGGATCACGCCGCAGGCGATGCCGCTGGCGCCGGCGGCGATGCCTGTCTTATCGACGATCAAGATATCTTCGCCGCTGCCCTTGCCCGATGCCTTTAACCCTTCGGCCAGATGCCAAGCGGTGCTCAGGCCATGAATGCCGGCACCGATAATGACGTATTTAGCTTGGCTTGGAAAAGCCATCGATGTTCTCCCTGTGAACCCCATCCTTTAAGGACCTTTTTGTTACCACCAACCTTACAGAAATTCCACGCCAATTTTAAACCATTTCTTCACATTGGTATTAATTGGTTCTATAATAGTATTTATGGAACGAACAGCACCCGCCATGAAAAAGCCGCGCGCCGGATCGGCAAGCATCACGGAACACCTGCGCCGCGCCATTTTAGAAGGTGAATTCACTTATCTGTCAAGACTGCCCGGCGAGCGGGACCTGGCAGAATCCTTTGCCGCATCGCGGGGAACCGTGCGTACCGCCCTGAACCAACTTGAGGAAATGGGCCTGGTATCGCGGCGCATCGGCAGCGGCACCTATGTCACCCACGAGGCCAGCACCAACCTTCTCGACAGTTCGGGATTAAGCATTATCGAAGTCACCAGTCCCGTCGAGCTGATCGAATGTCGGCTCGCCATCGAGCCGAAAATGGTCAAACTGGCGGTTCTCAATGCATCGAATCGGGATCTGGAGAATCTACGGCAGATACTGGACCAGATCGAAGCCTGTGGTGATGATCCGGAATGCTTCTCCCGGGCCGACGAGCTGTTTCATCTTGGCCTCGCCACGGCATCTCATAACCGCTTGATATACTGGCTTTATATGAAGCTGAACGAGGTCCGCACCCACGCCCAGTGGGACCATATGAAGAAGTCTATCCTCAGCCCCCCGACCATCAAAGAATATAACCGCCAGCATCGGGCCCTTTACGGGGCGCTGGTCGAGCGCAATATCGACGTGGCAGAAACCATAATGACCGGCCATCTTGAGAAGGCGCGCCAGGACCTGTTAAGCGCCAGTCCGGGATAAGCCAGACCTTAAAACAAAATGCGTCAAAACAAAAAAAGGCGCGACGACTGCCGCTGAACGGGCGCCGTCGCACCTTCTTGAAAAAAAGCACAGGGACCTAAAACCACCGTCCCTGGAAATTCTGGTTCTAAAGAACCTTTATACTTTGCCGAGGGTCGCCAGAATGCCGACACCGAGTGTGCCAATTACCAGCAACATGGCCCAAGCCTCAAAAAATCCACCAATTGCTCCCATTTGTTCGTCTCCCCTTATGTTTTCAGCCGAAAAATGATTGCCGGACGGCTTCCATATGCCCCTCCGACACTGGTAAGCGTAGCCCAAAGGCAATAACCGGGCAACTGCCTTCTAAAATAATTTTTTACTAATATGAATAAAATTATCTTGAGAAGGGGTGCCCGAATCGCCTTTACTGTCTGCATGCGCGTTGTTTGTGATTCGCTGTATTCGCAAACAAGGCAACCGGGATCGGTGATTGAGACACCCGATCAATAATAAAATCACCCGGCCCGGCATCAGGGAGGAGCACACGCTTTAAGTTTTTTTTATTGCCGTTGTTCAGGTTTTCGTTTGGCACATGCCAACCGGAGCCGGAAAGCGACATCACTAGAGGGAGGGGAATTAATGGACGACCAACTTGGCGCACTGACAGTCATCTTTACCGAATTTTATTATTGGGTGACGGTGGTTTTCATGTTCCTGATTCACGTCGGCTTCTGCATGTACGAAGTCGGCGCGACCAGACGCAAAAACATGATGCACACACTCATGAAGAACACCATGGTGATCCCGCTGGTCACCGTAACGTTCTTCTATTTCGGCTGGTGGATATATTTCGGCTGGACCAACGGCCCATTCATCACCGGTGGCGTCAACGATGCCCCGTGGGCAACGCCGTGGTCTGAACTGATGGGCACCCACATGGGCGGTAAACCCATGCAAGGCACCCTGACCGCCGACGACACCATGGGCTGGGCCCGTATTAACGGCGTCTTCTGGGCAGCCTTCCTGCTGTTCTCGTGGACGGCGGCTTCCATCGTTTCGGGCGCCGTGATCGAACGCATCCGTTCCGGCGCCTTCTGGCTGCTGGCGGTTTTGATCGGCTCGTTCACCTGGATCATCGATGCCGCCTGGGGCTGGTCCCCCGATGGCTGGATGGTGCAGTTGCTTGGCTACCATGATGCCTATGCATCCGGGGTTATCCATGCCATCGCCGGTGGTTTCGCCCTCGGCGTACTGGTTGTCCTGGGGCCACGCATCGGCAAGTTCCGCGCCGACGGCACCCCCCGCGACATCGTGCCGCACAATCCGTGGCTGGTGACCATTGGCCTGTTCCTGATCTATACGGGCTTCTGGGGCTTCTACGTGGCGTGTAATATTCCCATATTCGATGTTGGCGCAGCCGCCGGCATGGAGGGATCTTTCTTCACGACCACCAACATCTATCTGGCCCCGACAACCACGTCGGCCATCACACTTAACTTCCTGATGTCATTATCGGGCGGTTTGATGATGGGTTACGTGATCTCCAAGGGGGATGCGTTCTGGACCTATTCGCTGGGTCTGGCCGGTATCATCGCGGCTTCGTCTGGTAACGATTTGTACCACCCGATCCAGGCGATGATTATCGCCGGTGTCGGTGCCGTCGTTGTGTACAAGATGCACTTCTGGGTCGAGCGCACCTTCAAGATCGATGACGCCGTCGGCGCCGTCGCCGTGCATGGCTATGGCGGATTCTTTGGTGTCGTCATCGCCGGTTTCGTGTTGTGGGGATATCCCGCATCCATGAACCCCGATTACGCCCTGATCAATCCGATGGGCCAGTTCCTCGGCGCTATCATCATGTTCTTCGTGTTGGGCTTCGTGCCGGGTTATCTCGGTGCTTATGTGCTGAACAAAATGGGTGTACTTCGTATTCCGGTGCATGTGGAACTGGCGGGTCTTGACCTTGCTGAATTCCACGGTCGTTATATGGATGAAGCCGATGTCTTCGAGGCTGAGCTTGCAGAAGCCAAGTCTCGCGGTCTGATTGATTAAGGAAAGGGAGATAATATAATGAGTACCGGTGTATCAACATGGAATATGAATCTGCTTGATATCGGGCCTATGTACCCCTTTCCGGGGACCGAGATGCTGTTGGCTATTATCGGCATCGCAACATGGGTTATCTGGCATATCATCCAGATGAAAGCCGAGAACAGGCAACTGATCGAGGAAGAAAATCGTTTCTCGGACAAGGCAGAACTTGCCAGAGCCATGCGGATTTCCAACGCGGAAACCCTGAATGAAGCCCTGAAAGAGCACAAACAGGGCAGCTAGGCGCGGCACGAACTGACGAAGCAAACGGCGGTCGAAGCATCTCGCTTCGACCGTCGAAGCTTCGATAGCGCAGGGCCAAATGGAATTTTCCTGATCGCCCTCTTGCAAAATGGCGATCACCGGCGGATGGTTTCATCCGCCGTTTTTTTTGAGTGGACTGGCTTTGATGAATCCTGAACTGCTGAACCTTGAGCCCTATCTGCTGCTGCCGCTGGCGCTGGTGGTGTTAATGATGGCCCTGCCGATTTTGTCGCGGAAATTTTATGGTAATGTGCCGGGCATTCTTCCCGGCGAACTGGCGCGCCGGCTCGGCACCGGAGAAGACATCGCCATCCTCGATCTGCGCCCCAAAAAACAATTTGATTTTAAACATATAGAAGGCGCCGTGAATGTCAGCGCCCAGGACGTCGAACAAAAATTGGACGGGGACGCGGCGGCACTTGCTGAGTTTAAGGCGCAGCCCCTGGTGTTCGTTTGCGCCAGCGATCTACACTCGACCCGGATGGCCAGCAAACTGGTGAAAAAAGGTTTTGCCAACGCCATGGTCCTGACCGGCGGCATCAATAAATGGAAACGCGATCACCTGCCCGTCGTGGCCACAGGCGCGACCCCGGCGGAAGCCCCCTGAAAAGGACGGGCCGATGAATCCTGCTTTATTAGGCCTCGCCGTGGCATTGAGTTGGGGCAGCGCCGATTTCATCGCCCGCTTTACCGGGCGCGGAATCGGTCATCATCTGGCGTTGTTCGGCATGCTGGCGATCAGCACCGCCGCCTTCAGCCTGATCCTGTGGTTCGGCGATGCGCCGCTGATCTGGAACCCGGCGGGACTGTGGTCCATCGCCGTGATGGGCATCGGCATGATGACGGCGACACTGCTTCTTTACTGGGGGCTGGCCCGCGGCCCGATCAGCATCGTCGCCCCCATTGCCGGCAGCTATCCGGTCATTAACATCGTGTTTGCCGTTTTCACCGGCACCTTGCCGACCCTGGTGCAATGGGCGGCCATTGCCGTTGTCATGGTCGGGGTCATTGTCGTCGCCAAGTGCGCCGGCAACTTTGCCGACGGCCAAGAACACACCGCCGAATCGCTCCGCAAAACGATCATCATTTCCCTTGGCGCGGCGTTTATTTTGGGCTTCACGGTGATCGGCGCACAGGAAGCGGGAAGCATCTACGGCGAGCTGGCCGCCGTCTGTTTCGCCCGCTGGGTCAGCCTGGTCGCGATCATTGTGGTCATCGCCTGGCGCCGTCAATCGTGGAAAATTCCGATGCGCTGGTGGCCACTGATCGCCCTGCAGGGCCTTCTCGATGGCGGTGCCTTCATAGGCCTGGCGTCAAGTGGCGGCCCCGGGGCCGAAATCGCCGCCGTCGTCGCCTCCGCCTTCAGCGCCGTCACCATCGTGCTGGCGCGCCTGTTCCTGAAAGAGACCATATCCCTGCCCCAGGGCGGCGGCATCGCCATGATCGTTATCGGGGTCGCCACATTGATGGCCCCTTAATTTTAATAAAGGCTGAAGGCTCCATTTGCCTTTATGCCTATTTCCAATACACTTAGGCAGGTCCATACGGTGCAGAGATAAAGGGTTAAGTCCATGCCACAAAATCCCCATAGCAACGGGGTTTCCCTTGATAACAGTCTGGAAGTCGCCATCGGCCGGCAGGCCCGCGCCTTTCGAAAAAATCTGGGCATGACGGTCGTCGAGGTCGCCCGCCTGGCCAACCTGTCGCCGGGCATGCTGTCAAAAATTGAACACGGGCAGACCTCGCCCTCCCTGTCGACCATACAGAACCTGGCCAGGGCCCTGAACATCCCGGTCACGGCGCTGTTTCGGCAGTTCGAGGAGGAGCGCGATGCCAGCTTCGTCAAGGCCGGAGAAGGCATTGAGATCGAGCGCCGCGGCACCCGCGCCGGCCACCAGTACCGCTTGCTCGGCCACACCGTCGGCGGCAGCGTCACCGTCGAGCCGTATCTGATAACCCTGACCGAAAAATCCGATGTTTTCCCTATTTTTCAGCACCACGGCGTTGAATTCATTCATTTACTTGAAGGTGCGCTTGAATATCGCCACGGCGATCAGGTCTATGCCATGGCCCCGGGAGATTCGCTGTTTTTCGATGCGGACGCCCCGCATGGCCCTGAAACCCTTAAAAAACTGCCGATTCGGTTCCTGTCGATCATCAGTTACCCAAATGGCGAAGACACCAAGTAATCCTCTCGAAAAAAATTTCTAAACGGGGTAGAATTTTCATCTCAAGAATATTATTTTCTTCCTATTGCTTTATCTGTGGCGTTTCGGTTAAACAAATGACCCCCTGAACGAGGATGGACATATGTGCGGTATCGCAGGCATTCTGTACAAAAACGACCCGACGGATTCTTCTGTCGGCAAGGCCCTGATCTCCATGCTCGACGGCTGTCAGCACCGGGGGCCGGATTCCACCGGATTCGCCCTCTACCACAGCCCCAAGGCAGATCTTCTGCGCCTGCGCTTCTTCGTCGAGAACGGCGCCGAAGGCGAAAAAACCATTACCCGCATCAAGGACAAGCTGGCCGAATTTCAGGCCGAAGTGGTCGAGGAAGAACGCATCGGCTCGACGGCCCGCTTCACTGTCCACTTTAAGGGCGACCTGCAAAAGCTGGCCTATGCCTTGGAACACGTGGCCAAGGTGGTTTCCATCGGCGAAAGCCTGGATATCATCAAGGATGTCGGCAGCGCCCACGATGTGGATGACGTCTATGCGGTCGATGATTTTCACGGCACCCACGGGATCGGCCATGTCCGCCTGGCCACCGAATCAGATGTCGCGCCGGAAGCGTCCCATCCGTTCTGGGCCACCGGTTTTGCCGATATCGCCATCGTCCACAACGGCCAGATCACCAATTACTGGAAGATGCGCCGACGGCTTGAAAAACGCGGCTTCGAATTCAACACCGACAACGACAGCGAACTGATCGCCGTTTATCTGGCCGATAAGCTATCGCTAGGTGAAAAGCTGACCGATGCGCTGAAAACGTCGATCGACGACATGGACGGCACATTCTCGTTCCTGGTATCGACCAAGGATGAAATCGGTTTCGCCAAGGATCACCTTGCCGCCAAACCCATGGTCAAGTTCGAAAACGACGAACTGATCGCCATCGCCTCGGAAGAGGTTTCACTGAACAAACTGTTTCCGGGCGAGGCATTGATCACGTCGGAACCACCCCCAGGGTCCTATGGTACATGGCAACGATCGATTTAGCGGCGACCTCCGTCCGCGAAGCTAACGAGCTTATCCGCAATTATGGTGCCAAAGGTGAGGATGTTGACGTCATCAACCCCGACGCGCGCCACCACATCGGCGTCGGGCTTGTCCATGACATCAAGGTTCACGTGCAGGGCTCGGCCGGGTATTTCTGTGCCGGACTGACCGACGGCGGCCGTTTTGAAATAGACAACAACGTCGGCTGGGGACTGGCCGACAACATGCTTGGCGGTTCCGTTATTGTCCGCGGCAATGCCGGCGCCATCGCCGCCGTCGCCATTCGGGGCGCCGATGTTATCGTCCACGGCAACATCGGCTCCAGGGCCGGACAGGTGATGAAGGAAGGCACCTTGCTGGCCGCCGGAAGCGCCAATTTCATGGCCGGGTATATGATGTACGGCGGACGCATTATTATTCTGGGTGAGTCCGGCGAAAAGCTGGGCCAGGATATGACCGGCGGCAATATTTATGTGGGCGGCAAGATCAATTCCCTTGGCACCGACGCCCACCAGATAGATTTGCCCGGCGATGAAGAAACCTCGATCCGTGAATTCCTCGACCGCTACCAGGTGCCCTTCACGGGCAGCTTTCAAAAGGTCGTCAACGCCGGCAAGAAGTTGCGCTATGACAAGATCGAGCCCCGCGTCCGCAACGTGCCGTTTTTCGTCGCTTCGGGAAATTCCGATTACTGGAACGAAAAAGTCCAGGAAGACATTCATGTAAAGTCGGTGATCGGGCGCTACCGTATCCGCGGCTATGGTGCGACCCGGCCATTGCCGCACCTGTCCGATATCGCCTTCAAAAAAGATATCTCGACCATTAGTGCCGACACCAATGTGGTCGATAAAATCGGCCTTGCCACCGAAATCGGCGGGCGCAACGGCGGCAAGCCCATATCTTTAAGCATGCCCGTGATGATCGCCCCCATGAGCTACGGGGCGCTTTCAAAATCTACCAAGATCGCCCTCGCCATGGCGTCCAAGATGTCCGGCATTTCAGAGAACACCGGCGAAGGCGGCATGATGGACAAGCAGCGCGAAGTGGCCGGTCAGCTGATCTACCAGTGCCTGTCAGGAAGGCTGGGCTGGAATATTCATGACATGCAGCGCGCCGACGGGCTCGAAATTTATATCTCCCAAGGGGCCAAGCCGGGCCTTGGTGGCCAGTTGATGGCCAAGAAAGTGACCAAGGAAATTGCCCGCATCCGTGGCATTCCGGAAGGCATCGACCTGCGCTCGCCATCGCGCCACCCGGACGTTCTGGGCGCCGATGATCTGGTCATCAAGATCGAGGAATTCCGCGAAGCCACCGGTTACCGGGTGCCCGTCTCGGTCAAGCTGGGGGCCGGACGCATTCGCGACGACATCAAGATCGCCTGGAAAGACGGCTTCGACTTTGTCGAACTGGACGGCCTGCAAGGCTCCACCGGCGCCGCCGGTAACGAAGTTCTGGAATTTGTCGGCATCCCGACCCTTTCGGCCATTCAGGAATCCATGGATTCCCTGGACGAAGTCGGCGGCCGGGGCGACATGCCGATCGTGCTGATGGGCGGCATCAAGGATGGCGTCGATGCGGCCAAGGCCATTGCGCTGGGTGCCCATGCGGTGGCGGTCGGAACGTCGGCGATTATCGCCGGCGGCTGTATCGCCTGCCTGCAATGCCATGTCGGGCAATGCGTGGTCGGCATCGCGACCCAGGACCCGGAGCATGAAAAACGCTACGACACCCCCGCCGAAGCCCTGCACATTCACAAGTATCTGGAATCCATGCGCTGGCAAATAGCCGCCATCACCGATGCCCTTGGCCACAAGAATGTTCATGAACTGGGCCGCGATGATCTTGTTGCGTTAACCCCGGAGGCTGCCGAAATCACCCGCCTTCCCTACGCCCCGGAATATCGGCAAAGCGCCCAGCCGCGCATTAGGGAGGCCGGTTAGATGGACGACGTCTATAACATCGACCGCATCGCCCCGCCTTGTGCGCCGTCCGGCTCTGAAGACGATACCGGCGATGCCCACTTCGTAGCGGCGCCGTGCCAGGTCGCGTGCCCGGTCGGTACCGATGCGCCGTCCTATATCGCCCACATCTGGGATGGCGAGCTTGAAAAAGCTTTCGAGGCCATCACCGCGACAAACCCGTTCAGCTCTATCTGTGGAAGGGTCTGCGATGCGCCGTGCGAGCCGGCTTGTCGCCGCGCCGACAGTGACGGGCCCATCGCCATCCGCAACCTGAAACGCTATGTCATGGAAAAACTCGGCAAGGATCATTCCTTGCCGCCGGTAAAAGTCAGCCGCAGCGAGACCGTCGCCATCGTCGGCGGCGGCCCGGCCGGATTGACGGCGGCCCAAGATCTGGCCGAAGCCGGGTTCGAAGTTCATATTTATGAAATGACCGACCGCCTTGGCGGCATGATGGTCTGGGGAATTCCGGCGTTCCGCCTGCCCCCCGGCACCATTGAAGAAGACCTAGGCCGGATGCTCGCCCGGTGCCCGGGCATCAAGGTTCACCTGAATACGAGCCTTGGGACAAACGGCATCACCCTGGACGAATTAAAAGACAAACACGATGCGGTGCTGCTGACCATCGGCGCCTGGTGGGGCAAGTCCATGGACATTCCCGGCGCCGACGACGACCGGGTCATCGACGGTGTCGAATTCCTGCGCCGCATCAACGGCGGCGACCGTCCGGAATTGCCCGATACGGTGCTGGTGATTGGTGGCGGCGATGTCGCCATGGACGCCTGCCGGGCCGCCAAACGCCTGAACGGTGGCAAGACGGTCAAGGTTCTCTACCGCCGTGGCCCGGACGAAATCCCGGCCCGCAAGGAAGAGCTTGAAGACGCCATCAAGGAAGATATCCAAATCATCTACAACATGCAGCCGGTCGGCGTCACCGATAGCGATGGCGGGTTTTCGCTCCGCTGTGTGGAAACCAGCCTTGGTGCGCCCGGCGAAGATGGCCGCCGGCGCCCTGAAAATATTCCCGGCAGCGAGATCGACGTTCCGTGCGGACTGGTCGTGCTTGCCGTCGGCCAGGCGGCAGCCAGTGACGAGTTGGAAAGCCACGGCCTGATGAACCGCGACCGGGTCAAAACCGACTGGAGCACCATGGCCACCGATGATGCCAAGGTGTTCGCCGCCGGCGATGGCGCCTTCGGGGGATCGACCATCGTCATGGCCATGCAGCACGGCCACCGGGCCGCTTATTATATGTTGGCGGCCCTGAATGGCATCGACAAGCCGCTGCCCTACCGGACCCCGTTTAAAACCCGGCGCGTGCCAGTCGCCCAGGACGTCAACTGGGAAGTCCTCCCACGCCAGGAACAGACCTTCCATGGCCTTGGTGATGCGCCGCAATTATTTCCGGAAATCATGACCACCTATACGGATCAACAGGCCAAAGACGAAGCCGCCAGGTGCTATCGCTGCGACGCCGAAACCGGCTCGGCCGATTACACGGTCAAGACCCGCGAAGATATCTTCGTCATGGCCCGTACCGAGCCCGAAGATGTGATCACCCAGCGGGCGATACTGGAAAAAAGACTGATTCTCAGGGATGACCCATACGGCGAAGACGTTCGCGCCTCACTCGATGACCTGGTTTTCCTGCCGGCCAACCTGTCGCGGCTTGTCATTGATCCCTACCGGGATGCCTGCAATGTGGCGACCAGCCTTTGTGACGTCCTCAACCTGGATTCGCCCTTTATGGTTACTGGATTTGACAACGCCCCGGACGAGGTTAAAGCCGCCCTGGCCGAAGGAATACGTCAGGGCGGGTCGGCCTATGTGGGGCGCCGTCCGTTAGCCGATAATGTGCCGTGGGTACAGTTGATCGAGGTCGGCGACACGCCCGCCAGCGACGCCGCCATCCATGTTCACTGCCCGGCACCGGGATCGCTGATCAGAATCAGCAAAACCCCCGGTGTTCCGCAAGGATTGGCGGTAACGGCGGCCGATCTGGAAACCGCCATTCCCTATGCGCTTAACAACCAATTCGATTTGCTGGTGCTTCTCGGCAACGGGCCCATAGGCGCCCCGTGGCCGGAACTCGCCGGTGAGCCGGATCTGACGGCGATCCGCGACGCCATCGCCATCATGCGCCGCATGAACCGGGAAGAAGACTTGGGCATCGCCTTTTTTGGCGGTATCCGCACCGGAACCGACGGTGCCAAGCTGATCAGTCTCGGCGCCAACGTGATGATCGTCGGCGCCGCCATGGGCTTCGCCTTAGGGGGCCGCATCGAGGGTTCAGGCCTGGCCTTCCATGCCGATTATTCCGGCGATGACCGGTCCGAGGCGGCGGCGATGTTGCTCCAGGCGCTTTCCGGCGAAGCCGCGATCATGGCGCGCTGCACCGGCAAGACCAACGTCCACAACCTGGAACCGGAAGATTTGCGGTCGATCACCCTGAAGACAGCCCGCGCCGCCGGTATCCCGCTGGCCGGGGCCAGGGTGGCTGCAAAGGCAAAGGCGGCGGCCGAATAATTAAAGACAACATAACTTTCACAAAGGGAATTTCTGCTATAAAAACGGCAGAATAATTTAAGTCTTAGGGAGGCTAAAATGGCTAAAAATCTGGCAGAAATCGCCAAAAAGCGAAAAATCAAATATTTTCTGATCAGCTTCGTCGATCTGTTCGGCGTGCTTCGGGCCAAACTGGTGCCGGCCCGTGCCATCGCCGGCATGCAAAAGAATGGCGCCGGTTTCGCCGGTTTTGCAGCCTGGCTCGATATGACCCCGGCGCACCCTGACCTGTTCGCCATTCCCGATCCGGACAGCCTGATCCAATTGCCCTGGAAGCCCGAGGTCGCGTGGCTGGCCAGTGATTTATGGATGGACGGCAAGCCGGTCGCGGCATCGCCGCGCGTTATGCTGAAAAACCAGCTGGCCAAGGCCAGCAAGAAAGGCTGGCGCATGAAGGCCGGTGTGGAATGCGAATATTTCCTGACCAACGCCGACGGCTCGGCCATTGCCGATACCATGGATACCCAGGAAAAACCTTGCTACGACCAAAGTGCCCTGATGCGCCGCTATGATGTGGTTTCCGAAATTTGCGACTGCATGCTGGAGCTCGGCTGGAACCCCTATCAGAACGATCACGAAGACGGCAACGGCCAGTTTGAAATGAACTGGGATTACGATGACGCCCTGCAAACGGCCGACAAGCATACCTTCTTCAAGTACATGACCCGCACCATCGCCGAAAACCACGGTCTGCGCGCCACCTTCATGCCGAAGCCGTTTACCAACCTGACCGGCAATGGTTGCCACAGCCATGTGTCTGTGTGGGACAAGACGGGCAAGAAGAACCTGTTCCTCGACACGAAAGACGAAAACGGCCTGTCCAAGCTGTCCTACAACTTCCTCGGCGGCATTATCCACAGCGCCACCGCCCTATGCTCGGTCTTCAACCCGACGGTCAACAGCTACAAACGCATCAACGCGCCGCGCACCATGTCGGGGGCCACGTGGGCACCGAACACGGTGACCTGGACCGGCAACAACCGCACCCACATGATCCGGGTGCCGGAAGCCGGCCGGTTTGAGCTGCGCCTTATGGACGGCGCCACCAACCCCTACATGGCGCAGGCCTTCATCCTGGCCGCCGGCCTTGACGGCATCGCCAACAAGCGTGACCATGGCACCCGTAGCGATCACAACATGTATATCGAGGGCTTCAAGGTCAAAAACGCCGCAAAGCTGCCGTTGAACCTGCTTGATGCGTTGCGCCTGACGGAAAAGAACAAGGTCCTGAGGGACGCTTTTGGCGGCGATGTTATCGACAGTTACGTCAAGCTGAAGATGGGAGAATGGCTGAATTACTGCAGCTACCTGACGCAATGGGAACGCGAGTACACCCTTGATTGCTAGGTTTCTTTCCTGGTAACGGGCGGCGGGCGATGACTCCTTTAATATTGCCCGCCGTTCCTGCCGTCTTTATATGTTGCTGAACAACCCCTTTTTTTAAGCGAACTAGCGCCCATGCCCTTTACCCTGATTAAAAACGGCCTGAAGAACAATGCGTCAGACATTGTTGACTTCCCGCGCCAGCCGGACCTGAAATCATCCTATGACGTCATCATCGTCGGGGCCGGCGGTCATGGCTGTGCGGCGGCCTATTATCTGGCCCGCGACTGGGGCATCAAGAACGTCTGCGTTATCGACAAAGGCTACCTGGGCGGCGGCAACACGGCCCGTAACACGGCCATCATCCGTTCCAACTACCTGACCGCCGAAGGTGTCGCCTTCTATAAGGAGTCCATGGACCTGTTCAAGGAACTGGACCGGGAACTCGACATCAACCTGATGTATTCGGAACGCGGCCACCTGACCCTGGCCCATAACGATGCCTCGATCAGAACATCGCGCTGGCGGGCCGAGGTTAACAAACAGCTCGGCGTCGATTCGGAACTTCTCTACACCGACGACGTGGCCAGGGTATGCCCGCAACTGAACGTATCCCAGGACGTGCGTTATCCCATCCTGGGGGCGCTTTACCACCCGCCCGGCGCCATCGCCCGCCATGATGCCGTCGCCTGGGGCTACGCCCGCGACGCCATCCGCATGGGCGCCGAGGTTCACCAGAAAACACCGGTCACCGATGTCATCGTCGAAGGGGGCCGGGTCAAAGGCATCCAGACAGACAAGGGCCCGGTATACGCAGACAAGGTCCTGCAAGCCGTCGCCGGTTCGTCGAGCCTGCTGGCCGGCATGGCCGGGCTGGAATTGCCGATCCGCACGATCCCGTTGCAGGCGTGTGTCTCGCAGCCCTACAAGCCGATCCTCGACACCATCATCGTTTCCGGGTCCCTGCACATTTATGTGTCGCAAAGTTCCCGCGGCGAATTCGTCATGGGCGGTTCCACCGACCCCTATCCGCTGTATTCGACCCGCTCGACTCTGGATTTTAAAGAAGGCCTGATGTCCCATATGCTGGAACTGTTCCCGTTTCTGTCGGAAGCCCGGATCATGCGCCAGTGGGCTGGCATGGCCGATATGTCGCCCGACTTCTCGCCGATCATGGGGCTGACGCCGATTGAAAACTATTACATCGATGCCGGTTGGGGCACCTGGGGCTTCAAGGCAACGCCCGTATCGGGCAAGCGCATGGCCGAATGTGTGGCCACCAATAAACAACCCGCATTGCTCGAGCCTTTCCGGCTGTCGCGTTTTGACAACTTCACGCTGACCGCCGAAAAAGGCGCGGCTTCGGTCGGGCATTGAGGGAAACAGATCAATGAAAATCATGCCCTGCCCCCTGAATGGCCCGCGCAACATTTCGGAATTCGTCTGCGGCGGTGACGTCAAGGAAATGCCGAACCCGGAGTCCTGCTCCGATCTGGAATGGGCTAATTATGTGTTCATTCATAAAAACCCGGCCGGTGTTGTCGATGAATGGTGGTGCCATACGCCAACCGCGTACTGGTTCGTCGCCCGGCGTAACACCGTGACCGAAGAAATTCTGGAAACCTTCACCGCCCAACAATACTTCGGCGCAAGCCAGGGAGAGCCGGCATGAGCCATCCCGTAACCCCCCGGCTTGGCGACGGCTTCGGCCTGTTCATCGACCGTAACAAGCCGGTCAGCTTCCGCTTCGACGGCAAAACGTTTACCGGCCTTGACGGCGACGTTATCACCAGCGCCCTGGCCGGGGTTGGCACCACCATGATTTCCCGGTCGTTCAAATATCACCGGCCCCGTGGCCTGTTGTCGTTGGCCGGACACGATGCCAATTCCATCGTCAAGGTCGGGAAAGAGCCCAATGTATTCGCCGACCTGACGCCGATCAGCGAAGGGCTCGATGTGCACTCGGTCAACACCGCCGGGTCCCTGAACAATGACCGCATGGCGATCCTCGACCTGTTCGGGCGTTTTCTTCCCGTCGGTTTTTATTACCGCAGCTTTTTCAAACCCGGCAAGGCCTGGAAGTTCTGGGAGCCGCTGATCCGCCGCATGGCCGGGCTTGGCGTCATTGATCCCGATACCCCCCATGGCTATTTTGACAAGGCCTACGGTTTTTACGATGTGGTCGTCGTCGGTGGCGGCCATGGCGGAATGAATGCCGCGATCGAGGCCGCCAGGGATGGCGCCTCGGTGCTGATTATCGAAGAAGCCCCCCTGCTGGGCGGGGCGCTCAACTACATGCGCCTGGATGCCGATGGCACGCAAGGCATGGCGATCTGCCGGGAATTGCTGTCGGAAATTGAAAGCTCTGCCAACATTGAAATCATGACCAATACAACCGCCACCGGCCTGTTCACCGACGGCTGGGTGGCGGCGGTCAGGGGCAACCGGCTTTACAAGATCCGCGCTGGTGCCGTCGTCGTCGCCGCCGGTGCCGTCGAACAACCGGCGGTGTTCCGCAACAACGACCGCCCCGGCATCATGCTGGCCTCGGCGGCATCCCGGCTGATGCGTCTTTACGGCGTTACGCCCGGAAGCAACGGCATCATCCTGACTGCCAACGATGATGGCTACGGCCTGGCCCTCGATTGCCTGGACGCCGGAGTAGCCGTCACCGCCATTCTCGACCTCAGGACATCGCCGCCCGACACACCCATGCGCCTGAAAGCCAAGTCGGCGCACATTACCATTCACGATGCCGCCGGTATCGCCAAGGCGTTGGGGAAATGTCGTGTCAACGGCGTCGTCATCTCCAACATCGACGAAGATGGGGCGTGGACCACCGTGGGTAAAACCCTGCCGTGTGATTTCGTCGCCATGGCCGTCGGGTATACCCCCAATGGGGCACTGATCTGGCAGGGCGGCGGCTGGTTTAACTACGATTCGGACGCCGCCTATCACATGGTTTCCAGTCTGCCGACGGGCGTTCACGCGGCGGGCATGGTCAACGGCGTGTTCGAACCGGGCCTTTGTGCCGCCGACGGCAGGCGCGCCGGCGCCAGCGCCGGGGCGGGCAACCCATCGACCGTAGAACGGCTCGACGATTCGTCCCTGGGCCGGGTCAACCATCCATACCCGGTGTTTTCTCATCCGAAGGCCAAGGACTTTGTCGATTTCGATGAAGACCTGCAAACCAAGGACCTGATCAATGGCCTGAGCCAGGGCTATCGCGATGTCCAGTTGCTGAAACGTTTTTCGACCCTGGGCATGGGGCCAAGCCAGGGCCGCCATTCCAACGTCAACGCCATTCGCCTGATCGCCCGCATCGAAGGAAAGGCCGAAGATGAGGTCGGCGCGACGACCACCCGGCCGCCCTACCGGACCGAGAAAATGGGCGTGCTGGCCGGTCGGTCGTTCGAGCCGATTCGCCGCACCGCCATGCACCACCGCCATATTGAAGCTGGCGCCCAGATGATGCCGGCCGGGGCCTGGATGCGCCCGGCCTATTACGGCCCGAAAGAAAATGCCAAGGCGCTGATCGCCGAAGAAGTCATGGGCTGCCGGGGCAACCTGGGCCTGATCGACGTTTCGACCCTGGGCGGCCTCGATGTGCGCGGACCCGACGCCGCCGAGCTGGTCAACCGCATGTACACCTGGGCCTATGCCAATCAGGACGTCGGTCGCGGCCGCTATCTGCTGATGACGGAGGAAGCCGGTGTCGTCATCGATGACGGCGTCGCCTGCCGTTTCGCCGACGACCACTTTTACCTGACGGCGACGACCAGCGGCGTCGATGGCGTCTATCGCCAGATGCTGCTGTGGAATGCCCAGTGGCGCCTGAATGTGGACATCACCAACGTCACCGGGGCCTATGCCGGCGTCAATATCGCCGGACCCAATGCCCGCAAGGCGCTGGCCAAGGTCTGCGACGACGTCGACATCAGCGCCGACGGGTTCCCCTATATGGGGGTCCGACAGGGTACCGTCGCCGGCATCCCCGCCCGCCTGCTGCGCGTCGGCTTCGTCGGCGAGCTGGGCTATGAAATCCATGTCCCCGCCCATCATGGCGAGGCCCTGTGGGATGCCCTGATGCAAGCCGGGGCGGAATTTTCGATTCGCCCCTTCGGGGTCGAGGCACAGCGCGTCATGCGCCTTGAAAAGGGCCATATCATCATCGGCCAGGACACCGACGGCCTGACCACGCCCTTTGAGGCCGACATGGGCTGGGCGGTGGCCAAGAAAAAGCCCTTCTACATCGGCAAACGATCGGTCGATATCCAGAACGCCAGCCCAGCCCATCGCCGGTTGATCGGCTTCAGGCTGACCGACAAATCGGCGCCGTGCCCGGAGGAATGCCATCTGGTCATGGACGGCGAGACCATTACCGGGCGAGTCACATCGGCGGTGCGCTCGCCGAGCCTGGATGAAGTCGTCGGCCTGGCCTACGTTCCCGTTGCCATCGCCGAAGCGGGCGGCACCTTTACCATCAAGCTTGGCGACGGGCAGAGGGTCGAAGCACAAGTTTCACCGATTCCTTTCTACGATCCCGACAACAAGCGCCAGGAGCTTTGATCATGACCCTAGCCCCCGACAGCCAAACCCGGCGCAGCTTCATCTACAGGAAACTACTGGAGGCCAATGCCAGCTTCGCCGAAGTTAACGGCGGCGCCGTGGCCATGTCCCTGGCCGGTGAAAGTCCTGACCGCGCCGCCTCCCTGGGGCTGTGCGACATTTCCGTTTTCCCGCGCACCGGATTCAAGGGCGCCGATGCGCTGGCCTGGATGGCGGGCCGGGGCGTTACCCTGGAGCCGCGACCGAATACCACATTCCAGCAACCGGGCGGCGGCCTTGCTGCGGTGCTGGCCCCCGGCGAAGCGGTGCTGCTGGCGCCCCTTTCCGGCGACGGGGCACAAATCGATACCCTGGATGGGGCCTGGAGCCTGGACATTGCCGACCGCGCCTACCGGGTGCCCCGGGCCAACACCAATTTTGAATTCATCATCAGCGGCAACCATGCGGCAAAAATGTTTGCCAAAATCTGCGGCGTCGATTTAAGGGGGCAATCCTTCGCCAACCTGGCCATTGCCCAGACATCCATTGCGCGCACCAACAGCATCGTTATTCGCAATGATCTTGGCACCACCCCGGCTTTCAGAATGCTCGGTGACAGCGCCTCGGCCGAATACATGTGGGAGTGCCTGCTGGACGCCATGGACGAATTCGGCGGCGCCCCGGTCGGCCTTGATGCGGTCCGCAATCTGGCGGCTTAAATCCAAAAAAAAAATGAAAAAACAAAGCCATTTTCTTTAATGAAATCAAGGGCCGCATTTTTGTCTTGCCCTGCCCAAACCGGTTTCTCCTTTTCCCTGACCAAAATAGAAATATGATAATATTCCTTTTTTAGGTGTATGTCAAGGTAGCAATCCACGTCCTGCCACCTGCACATTAGAATATAAATAAGTTTGACAGCTTTCCGGTTGTGCGGGATTCTTTGTTTGTCTCGTGGAATCCCCACCGGGCAGGGGATGTAAAATTTTTGTTTTGCCTTTTCAGGGTGGCATTTCAAGCAACGTGACCCAACAGGCTGGCAATGCCGTCGGTCTGAAAATTTATGTGTGTGAGTGGACACACGAAAACCTGTTTTGATCGAACAGGATGGGGTTTTTCAGAAATGTAGGCCGGCAATAGAGTCATGAAGCAATTTTCCGTTCAAACCATTGACGACCGGTTCAGGCATTCCGAGCGGATATCCCATATCTGCAACTGGGAATCCGATCTGGAATTTAATTTCTGGTATTATGCGTCTTCCAATACGGAGAATCTTCTTGGCATCCCGGTCGACCAGTTGCTTGGGGAATTTCCAATTTATCTGAATTATATTCATCCCGATGACCGTGACCGGGTGACCGGGGTCTACGATTCCGTTACCGTCTCGCAGCAAAAATACGAAGTCGAGTACCGGTTCCAGCGGCCCGATGGCCGGACCATCATTTTGCACGAATATGGCGAGCCGATCCTCAATAGCGCTGGTACGGTCCTTGGTTTTCGGGGCACATCTCAGGATATTACCCAGCTTCGCCATGCCCAGGAAGAAGCCCAGCGAAACCTGGAGCGATTCAACTTCGCCGAAAAAATTGCCGCCATGTCCCATTGGGAAACCGACGCCGATTTTCTGCAGCAGACATACGTTTCCGACAACACGGAATCCCTTTATGGCGTTTCCACGGAAGACATGTGTGGCCCCTTTTCTACTTTCACCAGTGCCATCCACCCGGATGACCAGGGCCGGGTGTTGGCATTGTACGATTCCGTGCGCGCCGAGCCTCGGCCCTACCACCATGAATTTCGCTACTACCCGGCCAATGGGCCGATGATTTACGTCAGCGAATCGGGGACCCCCATATGGGACGATGATGACGTGGTGATCGGCTACCGGGGAACGACCCAGGATATTTCCGACTTGACGCTGGCGACCCTTAAGCTGGAAAAAAGTGACGCCTACGCCAAGGTCATCATCGAGACGGCCATCGACGGCATCATCACCATTAACGACAAGGGTTTGGTGGAAACGGTCAATTCAGCTGCGGTTAAAATGTTTGGCTACGGCGCCGATGAGATCATTGGCAGCAACATCAATTTGTTGATGCCGCCCCAGGATGCCGAACGCCATGACGGCTACATCGCCAATTACCTGCGCACCGGGGAAGCCAAGATCATCGGCCTTGGCAGAGATGTGGTGGGCCAGCGAAAGAACGGCGAAGAATTCCCCATGCATTTATCGATCAGCCAAGTACTGTTTGGCGACAAGCGGTTGTTTGCCGGCATTGTCCGCGACATTAGCGAACGCATTACCCGGGAACAGGAATTGAGTGAGGCTTTGATTCAGGCCACGGAATCCAGCCGCGCCAAGTCCGAATTCCTGTCATCCATGAGCCATGAATTGCGGACGCCGTTAAATGCCATCATCGGGTTTTCTTCCGCCATTACGGCGGAATTATTCGGCCCCATCGGCAACATCAAGTACACGGAATACACCGCCGACATCAACGCATCGGGCAGCCACCTGCTAAAATTAATTAACGATATTCTGGATGTTTCAGCCATTGAGTCCGGCCTGCAGAAAACCAACGAAGAAAAGATCGATGTTTACCTGACGACCGAATCCATCCTGCGCCTGGTCCAGCCCCGTGCCGATGATGGCAGAATCACCCTGTCCAGCAAGATCGATGAAAATTTCCCGTGCCTGTTCGCCGATGAGCGGCGGTTCAAGCAGATATTGCTGAACCTGCTTTCCAATGCGGTCAAATTCACCCCCGAAGGGGGCGCTGTAGATCTTTCGGGCGAACAGGAAGAGGACGGCGCCATCACGCTGCGGATCAGCGACACCGGTATCGGCATGGACAGCAAAGAAATCGCCAAGGCCATGCTGATGTTCGGACAGGTCGACAGTGGCCTGAACAGGAAGCACGAAGGCACCGGCCTGGGCCTGCCCCTGACCAAAGGGCTGATCGAGATGCATGGCGGACACCTGGAAATTGACAGCACACCCGGCAAAGGAACCACTGCCATTGTCCGTTTTCCGACCACACGCACCTGTTGATCCCTGAAAACAATCGCTCGCCCCGCCTGCCCCTTTCCATCCATTTCCTTGACAGAAAGCCCCCCGCCGCCTTGACTGTATCCATGGACATTGCCCCGCCCGCCCTTGACGTCGAAGATATTCACAAAAGCTTTGGTTCCGCCGAGGTCCTGAAAGGCGTTTCCATGACGGCCCAGAAGGGCGATGTAATTTCCATGCTGGGCTCGTCCGGGTCAGGCAAAAGCACCTTTCTGCGCTGTATCAACCTGCTGGAAATTCCCAACGCCGGAACCGTCTCGGTCAATGGCGAAACCATCGCCATGAGCACCGGCAAGGATGGCCTGCCCGTCCCCGCCGACATGAAACAGGTGGCCCGCATCCGCACACGCTTAGGGATGGTGTTCCAGAATTTTAATCTGTGGTCCCATATGACGGTTCTGGAAAACGTTATCGAGGCGCCGGTGCATGTGCTGGGCGTGCCCAGGCCTGAGGCCATTGAACGGGCCGATGCCATTTTGCACAAGGTCGGCATGTACCAGCACCGCGACTATTACCCGTCCCATACGTCCGGCGGCCAGCAGCAGCGCACCGCCATCGCACGGGCCCTGGCCATGGAGCCGGACGTCATGCTGTTCGATGAGCCGACATCATCCCTGGACCCGGAACTGGTCGGCGAGGTGCTGAAGGTTATCCAGGGCTTGGCCGAAGAAGGGGCGACCATGATCGTCGTCACCCACGAAGTCGGCTTCGCCCGCGAACTGTCGTCGATGACGGTTTTCCTGCATGAGGGCCGCATCGAGGAACAGGGGCCGCCGAAAGAAATTTTCAACAACCCCAAATCCGAACGCTTCCGTCAGTTCCTGTCGAGCAACCTTTAATCCAGACGCTTTATTCTAAACGCCGGTTTCCGGATGCAACCGGCTGCCATCGGTAAACCGCGAAAAACGGAACGGCGTGGGATCGACGCAGGTCGGCGCGCCGCTAACAATTTCAGCCGCCAGTTTTCCAGCGCCCGGGCCGATGCCGAAACCATGACCGCTGAACCCGGAGGCGATAAACAGGCCGGGAGTCGAATCGATGGGCGAAATGGCCGGTACCGCGTCCGGGGTGGCGTCGATATACCCGGCCCAGCTTTCAACCACGTTCACATTGGAAAATTCCGGATAGGCCTCGCGCAGGGCGGCCATGGCTTGGTCAAGGAAACCCTTAGCCGGGGCAGGATCGAGGACCCGCAACCGCTCGAACGGGCTTTGCCGATCCAGGGACCACCTGCCGGGCATCATCAACTCGTTCCAGAACTGCCGCCCAAACCTGAGCCGTATGGACTCGCCCTCCATTCTCAGGGCCGGCAGGAAGGTCCGGAACAAACGGAAGCTGTCGGGAACGATGTCGGCAATCGACATGCTGCCGTTGGCCACCGTATAGCCGCCATCATCGCGGCGGCGCAGGGCGAACTCTGGCGTCCATAACCCGCCGTCGGTGATCATCGGGGCTGGCCCCGTCCGCAACACGGAATTCAGGACCTTGAGTTGCGGGAAGCCGATGTCGGCGTTGCCCAGGAACAGCCGCGACCAGGCTCCGCCGGCCAGTAAAACCGCGTTGGTGCGGATGGACCCAGCCTCGGTTACCGCCGCCGAGATCCGGCCCGCCTGGGTTTCAAAACCGCGCACCGCACACCCGGTGTGCACCGTTGCGCCCTTTGCCATGGCTGCCGTGGCAAGGGCCGGGGCGGCCTTTGCCGGTTCGGCCCGCCCGTCGCTCGGCGTCAGCAGGCCGCCGAGCCAGGAATCCCCATGGGCGGACACCATATTTTTTGCCTCGTCCCGTGTAATAAGGCGCGTATCCAGGCCGTGCTCCTTGGCCAGGGAAAGCCAGGCCTCATATTTGGCCATTTCTTCCGGTTTTTTCGTCAGATAGGCTATGCCTGTTGCGCGGAACCCCACATCGGCACCCATTTCGGCTTCCATTCGGCGCCAGATGGCGAGGCTTTCCTTGATCAGGGGAACTTCCCGGGAATCGCGTCCCTGCTGTCGGCAGAAGCCCCAATTGCGGCTCGACTGCTCGGCCCCGATGCGCCCCTTTTCGCACAGCGCCACCGATATTCCGGCCTTGGCCAGAAACCAGGCCGCAGCACAGCCGATAATGCCGCCGCCGACGATGACCACATCGGCGCTTTTGGGCAGGGCCGGGCTGGGAACGACGTTATCCACATGGGGGGACAATGGCAGTATCTCCTTATCTGGGTTAAACACCTTTAAAATAGATGCTTAAATGCGTGACTCTTCAGTTTACGTTGCCGTAAACTTTCGCCAACGATAACCAAAAAACCACAGGGAGGATATTAATATGAATAAGCTTATTTCTGCTGTCGTCGGACTTGCCTTCGCCAGTGTTGCCTTTGGTAACGCCGAAGCGGGCATGAAGGTGCGTATGGGTACCGAGGGTGCCTACCCGCCATTCAACAGCGTCGATGAATCGGGCAAGCTGGTCGGCTTCGATGTGGATATCGGCAACGCCATCTGCGACGCCGCCGGCTTCGAATGCACCTGGGTCATTCAGGACTGGGACGGTATTATCCCCGGCCTGCTGGCCAAGAAGTTCGACACCATCATCGCGTCCATGTCGATCACCGAAGAACGCAAGGAGAAGGTCGATTTTACCGACATGTATTATTCGACCCCGGCCAAGTTCTTCGCCAAGAAGGGCGCCGGCATCACCATTTCCAAGGCCGGCCTGACCGGCAAGACCATCGGCGTGCAACGAGCCACCATTCATGAAAACTTCGCCCGCGATAATTATGGTGACGTTGCCACCATCAAATCCTATGCGACCCAGGACGAGGTCTATCTGGATATGGACTCTGGCCGTCTTGACACCGGCATCGCCGATTCGGTTGCCGTCGACGAAGGCTTCATTCAGACCGATGCCGGCAAGGGCTTCGAGCTAATCGGCCCGGGTTTCAACGATCCCAAGTGGTTCGGCGACGGCGCTGGCATCGCCGTTCGCAAGGGCGAAGGCGAGCTGCGCAACGCGATTAACGAGGCGCTGAAGAAGATTCTTGCCGACGGCACCTACAAGAAGATCAACGCCAAATACTTCTCCTTCGACGTTTACGGCAAATAAAAGACAGTCCGTAAAGACATGAACAAAACCGGCCACGCCCGCAAAACCTTTGCGGGCGTGGTTGCGTTTCAAGGCGGGGGGGAAAGCTAGCGTGTTCGACCTGAAGGGATATGGCTGGATGCTGTGGGACGGCCTGCAACTGACGCTGACCGTCGGCGTTATGGCGCTTGGCGTCGCCTTCGTCATGGGTATGCTGGGGGCCTGGGGCAAGTTGTCGAAATCGCCCTTGGCCCGGGGTGCCGCCGCCACCTACACCACGGTTATCCGCGGCGTTCCGGAATTGCTGCTGATCTTGATCATCTATTACGGCACCCCGACCCTGATCCAGGACACCCTGGAATCATTCGGCTACGACATCATCCTTGACATCAATCCGTTCGTCGCCGGGGTTATCACCATCGGTTTCATCTACGGAGCCTTCACCACCGAAGTTATGCGCGGCGCCATTCTGGCGGTGCCCCACGGCCAGCTCGAGGCCGCCCATGCCATTGGCATGTCCCGCGCCATGGTCGTACGCCGGGTGCTGCTGCCCCAGGTCTGGCGCTTCGCCCTGCCCGGCCTTGGCAACGTGTGGATGGTTTTAATCAAGGCGACGGCCCTGATCTCGGTCATCCAGTTGCCGGAACTGTTGCGTAATACGGACATCGGGGCGCGCGCCACCAAGCTGCCGTTTACGTTCTTTTTTGCCGCAGCGCTGATTTACCTGGGCATCACCATCGTTTCCATGCTCGCCCAGCAACGGGCCGAAATCTGGGCCAACCGTGGCATCCGGAGGACCTGAGGCGATGGACGTTCAGATCATCATCGACAGCCTGCCGGCTTTGCTAAAAGGAATGGGCCTGACCCTGCAACTCACGGGCCTGAGCCTGGTCATCGGGCTGGCCTCGGCGATACCGCTGGCGCTCATGCGGGTATCGAAGAACCCACTGCTGTGGATGCCCGCCTATGGCTATATTTTATTCTTTCGCGGCACCCCGTTGCTGGTGCAGTTGTTCCTGATCTATTACGGATCGGGTCAGTTCCACGACGAACTTGAGGCGGCCGGCCTGTGGGTGTTTTTCCGCGAGGCCTATTTCTGCGCCGTCCTTAGCCTGGCCCTGAATACGGCCGGGTATACGGCGGAAATTTTGCGCGGCGCCATTCGCGGCGTGCCCCACGGCGAGGTCGAGGCGGCCCTGGCGTGCGGGATGCGGGGCTCCCTTCTTTACCGGCGCATCATCCTGCCGAAAGCCTTCCGGCTCGCCTTGCAGGCCTATTCCAACGAGGTGGTGTTCCTGTTCCAGGCGACGTCGCTGGTGTCCATCATCACCCTGATGGACCTGACCGGCATTGCCCGGGTGATCGCGGCGCGCACCTTCGATATTTATGAACTCTACATCACCGCCGGGGCCATTTATTTATGCGTGACCTACGGCATTCTTTACGTGTTCAAAATAGTCGAGCACCGCTGGTCAGGCCATCTTCGGGCCCATGACGATGACGCCATCAACGAAGCGACGATTATCGCCGGCATGCATTAATTTTCGAGCAGCTTTCCGGCCTTGCGGTGGACCAGCGGCTCTGCCCCTGCGACCTTGGCGATGGGGGCTCCCGGACGCACCAGCTTTTCAACCGCCATTGAAAACAGCAAGCCACTGGCGTGGCTGATGACCGGCGTGCGGGCTGCCCCTGGGTCCTCGGCCATCAGGTCGATCAGCTCGGCGATGGTCTCGCCGGCCTTGATCTGCTCGCCGATGGTCTTTTTGTAAGCCACCAGCCCGGCCGCCGGTGCATTGATGACATCGGTGCCTTCCAGCGGCGTCGGCTGGCCGAGGGCCGGCGGCAGCGGCCCCGGATCGCCGGCAATGACGCCGCGCCGTTGCAGAAACCGAAACAGGGCGGCGGCATCGGCCTGGCCATGATGGTCATAGACATCGGCCCGGCCGCGCAGCTCGACGGTGGTCGCGAAGCAGGCGTCGGGAAACGGGGCATCCTCGCCTAAGGCTTCGCGCAGCCGCCACCAGGCCCCGGCGTTGGTCTCGTCGAAAGGATTGCCGCCCGGCTCGGTCTCGAGCAGGATCACCGGGGCGCCCAGATCCGCGGCCAGTTCGGCGGCCAGATCCCGGTGCCGGGCCGATGCATAAAGATGCAGCAGGGCCTCGTTATCGCAGTGCAGGTCGAACACCATATCGGCATCGATGGACAGCCCGAGCAGGACTTTGCGCAAGCCATCGAATTCGCAAGTCACCTCAAATTCCGCCACGGCGTCGCGCAAGGCGGCGCGGATCATCGCCACGTTGGCGGCGGCGTCCGCCCCCAGTTTGCCTTTCAGCTTTCCGGCGACGGCGTCGGTGAAATCGGGCCAGCCACGGTTGAAATTGCCGCCGCCGGAAAATTCATAGCGTCCCACATGATAGCCGTTCAGCTGCTGGCCGAGGCCGATCGGGTTGGCGACCGGCACAACGACAATCTCGCCGATAATATGTCCCGCTTTTTCCGCCTTATCGAGCAACCCAACCAGATGGTTGGCGGCCATCAGGCCGGGGTATTCGTCGGAATGCAGGGCCGCCTGAAAATAGGCCTTGGCCCCGGCGCCGGCGGTTCCGTAGCGGTGAACTTTCAAAAAGCGGGTCGTGCCGGGGCTCGGCTGGACCAATTCGATGGTTTCTATGGTTTTGCTCATGGGGACCCAGATTAAGAACAAATGCCGTTTTTGGAAATGGTTAATTCCATGAACCGAACATGAACACCCGATTCAGGATCGTTTCAGGAGGGTTCTGGCATATTCAGATCAACAATAGGCACGCTGGTCGAAAGGAGCCCTGAAATGTACTCGGTAGATGTTATTTATCTGACTTCATATGCCGTCATACTGACCATGACGGCGCTGACAATTTATTTCGCCCGCCGGGCCCGTAGCCGCGCCTAGCCCTCTGCGGCCCGCCTGAAAATTGACCCAGGTCAATTCTCAGCCAATACCCCTGTGCCTGTAAGGCTATTTGATCTTAATCAATACGGCTTTCTCCTCCTTGTGCGATGGTTCCGTCTGTACAGGAGGGAACGGTCATGAAATGGCCCAAGCGCTCCTTTTCCCAACGTTTTTTTATGAGGTACTGGAGATGCAAAATCTAACAAGACGGCAAGTATTGAAAAGTAGCGGTGCCGTGGTGGCTGCCCCGATCATGGCCCAGGCAGGCATTCAACTGGCCGATGCCGCAACCCCCGACATCAGCAAACTGAAACGCGTCAAGCAGACAATGGTTGTGCCGCCAGCCGCCCCCAAACACGACCGGGTAGCCAAAGGCGACCCGGTCATCGTCGAAGTCCGCCTGGTCGTCGAGGAAAAAGAGATCACCATCGACGGTGACGGCACCAAGATGCACGCCATGACCTTTAACGGCTCGGTTCCAGGCCCGATGATTATTTGTCATCAGGACGACTATGTGGAGCTGACCCTGGTCAACCCGGAAAGCAACACCCTGGAGCACAATATTGACCTTCACGCCTCGACAGGATCATTGGGCGGTGGCGGATTGACCCATGTTCTGCCGGGTGAAGAGGCGGTGCTACGCTTCAAGGCGACGAAAGCCGGTGTGTTCTGTTACCATTGCGCCCCCGGCGGCGCCATGATCCCGCTGCACGTTGTTTCGGGCATGGCCGGCACCATCATGGTGCTGCCGCGCAAGGGCCTGAGCGACAAGAACGGCAAACAGATCAAGTACGATAAAGTCTGGCATATCGGCGAGTTTGACTACTACATCCCGAAAGACAAGGACGGCAAATTCAAGAACTTTGAAAGCCTCGCCGATTCCATGTCCGAAACCCTTGAGGTCATGCGGGGCTTTGTTCCCAGCCATGTGGTCATCGGCGGCGCCGCCTTCGCCTATACCGGCGATAACGCGCTGAAAGCAAAAGTCGGGGAAACGGTCCTGATCGTCCATATGCAGCCCAACAACCCGAGCCAGCCCCACCTGATCGGTGGTCATGGCGATTATGTCTGGGCCGATGGTTCTTTCCAGGATGATCCGAAAACTGGGCTTGAAACCTATTGGGTCGCCGGTGGTTCGGCCGGTGCCATGGTCTATACCTTCATGCAGCCGGGACTTTACGTCTATCTCAACCACAACCTGATCAAGGCCATTCTGGGGGGCGCTGCCGCCCACGTTAAGGTCGAAGGGACGTGGGACGACAACCTGATGAAACAGGTCAAGAAGCCTGGTCCTATTTCTTAAGGGTCAAAGACTGCTAAAGCATATCGAGCCATCACCCCCCGGCCGCGGCTTAAAAGCCCTGACCGGGGGGTGTTTCGAGGAGACACCCCCATGGCAATGAAAGTGAAATTACACCGCCTTATATTGGCGGCGCTTGTCAGCTTGGCCCTGAGCGCGCCGGCGGCAGCGGAACTGGCCGAGTCCGGCGTCGGCTCGGGCGGCACCATTGGTGGGCCCATAGAGGGGGAAATCGGTGGCCCCTTCACCCTTGTCGATCACCACGGAAACACCGTTACCGACGCCGATTTCCGGGGTCATTTCATGTTTATTTATTTCGGCTACACCTACTGCCCCGACGTTTGCCCGACGTCGGCGGTCATGATGGCGCAAACCATGGATCAGCTGGATAAGGAAGGGGAAAATGTAATCCCCATTATCATCACCATCGACCCGGAGCGCGATACCCCCGAGATCATGAAGGGATACGTTGCCCATTTCCATCCCCGCATTGTCGGGCTGTCAGGCACCCTGGCCCAGGTCGAAGTGGCGGCGAAAGCCTACAAAGTCTATGCCGAGAAGGTGTTTGAACAAGGATGGGGCGTTGATGACTATTTCATCTATCATTCAGATGTTATTTACTTCATGGGGCCCGACGGAAAGTATCTTGACCACTTCCGCAGCGGCTCGACGCCCAAGGTCATGGCCGCGCGTATGCGGGTGCATATGACGGCAGCCCACCAATAGGTTTGGAGCCCCACCATGGCACTGCTTGAATGGAAAGACAGCTACAGGACCGGGATCGGGTCTATCGACTACGAACACGAAAATCTGATTTCCGCCATCAACGCCCTGTATGGCGAGGCCGAAGGCAGTGCCGATGACCAGAAATTATCCCGCGCCATCGGCGAAATCCATGCCCTGATCGAGGCCCATTTTGCGCTGGAGGAAAAAATCATGCGGGACCAAAAATACCCCGCCTATACAGAGCACAAGCGCGACCACGACCGATTGCTCGATGAAATTCTGGATATCATGGATGTCGTCGAGACCGATAAGGGCGCGGCCGCCAGCCTCGGCGACAACCTGCACACCTGGTTCGGGACTCACTTCTCGACCCTTGACCGGGATTTGCACAAGCTTATGTAAGCTACTCGGCGCCCCCGGTGAAGGTGATCCGGGCACTGGCATTGCTGAAGCCGATAACCAGAATTTCTGCCGCCTTCAAATCGACGCTTCTTTCCTCGGTATAGTCGTACTCGGCCCGGGTTTCACCGCCCCGGTCCCTTAACCGGACGACAACCCGGTGACGGCCGGCGGATACCTGGAACTTTTCGTAGAAGCTGGAATGGCCATCCCTGGCCTGTCCTGCGGGCACGGAGGCCCCGTGAAATACTTGGGCTCCATCGATGCTCAGGTCGACCACCAGCGGCCAGCGTTCGCGGGAACAGTCCATGGGCGCCCGCATGTTGGGCGCCAGTTTTTGCAGTTCTGCCCAGGTCCGCTTGTGGCATTCCTCCTTGCGCTGGGGCGGGTGGGTGAAGCTCAGCCTGACGGCCGCCATATCAGAGGGGTGCGCCTGATAGGCAGGAGAATTTGAGAAGTAGGCGATGCCGACGGCAAAGACGACATAGGTTGCCGCCTGACCCAGCCACTGCAAGGGCGCATGGCGGTAACCCGATTTGTCGAGCCCGGCCTTCGACATCTTGTTCTGGTGATCTTCGGCCTGGCGCTTTTCTTCCTCCTTTCGGAGTTCAATATTGGCCCGGGTTTCCGGCGACGGATTGATGATTTCCTTGAGCCCCAGATGATATAGGACGAGCAAAAATATCGGCCCGAACACGGCCAGCGGAATTATGTACAAAATCGGAAAATTGGGGCTAAGGCCAAGAAACGCGTTCATTGCGGTCATGTCCCTGCCTCCGACCCCGGAAGGGCTTTTATCTGGGCCCTGAAACGCTCGATTTCAGCCTTCAAGGCCCTCTGTTCGACACGCGAAGCCCAGAACACGCCAAGACGGCGGCGGTCGACCCGGGCACGTAAATATGGGTCACGGACGCCGGCGATGCGCTCTTCGATCCAGCGGTTACCAAGGCGGGCGAAACAGTCGCATTCCTGGCAGCCGGTGATCAGCACCCCGGCAACGCCGCCGCGGCTCATGGCAAAGTCGATAAACGACGGCGGCAACATACCGATACACGGCAAGCTGAGTCCGGCAACGCCGGTGCCGGTGATCGACTTGATGTCGACCCCGTGATCGCAGCCGACCACCAGAACGCCATCCGGCCCAACCTTCTCGGCCAGCTTGATGGCTTTTCCGCGCATCGCCTTGAACCCGAAATCCGGCATATCGATGCCGGTAACCAGTTCCTCGTCATTACGGAACGGCGTCGATACCGGGCACGAGCCGACACAGATTCCGCAGCTTGTACAATGGGAGGCATCGACCACGGCCTCGCGCTCGAAGGGCAGGCCATCGCTGCGCGGCTCCATGCTGATCGCCCCGAACGGACAATCGGCATAACATCTGGAACAGCCGTTGCATTTTTCAAGATGGACCTCGGCCGGTTTGGGCCGCTTTAGCGGTGGCAGCCACGGCATGGCAGCGACGATGATCGAAAGGCCGACGCCCAGTATCCACAATGGCCCCGCCCCCCATACGTCGAACACCGGATAGAGCATCATGTAGAACCAGTCGAGATTAAGCTCCGTCGGCATGACCGCCAGATCGGCCGGCGCGTGGCTGGTCGCCGGCCAGGCAATCGCCAGCACCACAAACATGGCCAGCGAGCCCAGCGCCAGTCCGCGCGGCGGATTGAGTTTTGGCTGACTGACCCGCATCACATGGATCCACATGACGAACAGCAAAAACAGCGGCCCGAAGATGTGCATGAACACCAGCAACGTGAAGAAGCGGTCGGTCAGACTTTCCGGGGTCACGAAGTTGCTGGCCACCGGCTCGCCGAAAATACCCAGCCAGTCGATCCATTCCATGGAACCGATGGCCACGTATTGGGCCAACATGTCCCACACCAGCCAGTAACCGCTGATGCCGGAAATAAACAGCAGCCAGATGATCGGAACCCCGGTAAACCAGGTGAACCAGCGCACATCCCGGTAACGGTCCATGATGAACTCGCGGCTTAAATGCAGGGCCATGGTGACGACCATGGCATCGGATGCATAACGGTGCAGGCTGCGGATGATGCCGTTCAGGTGCCATGGGCTGTGGGTCATGGCCTCAACCGATTGATAGGCACTGCCGACGGTGGTGTCGAACAGGATATAGACGTAGATCCCCGTGGCGGCGACGATCCAGAAATAAAAGAACGACAGCGTTCCCATCTGCCTGAGCGGATTCCAGGCGGACCCGAACGGTCGGTCGAATGCCGATTCTATATGCAAAAGCCCATTCTGAAGTTTATGCCGCACGGAGAGTTGCAAGTGGATGCTCCCAAGAAAAACCGATGATGACACCTTAATGGCGGCACCTGCGCCGGTCCACCTTGACGGGGATTAAGGGTTGTTAAGTCGTCGGATGACGGGTCTGCTGTTTAACGACCCGGCGCCGTCGGCGGAAGATGCGCCACCACTCGCGAACAACGAAAACCCCCATACTGCCGACGACTAGGGTGCCGACAATCAGCTGGATGAAGATCGAATAGTCGAACCGGTAACGGTCGGCGGCAGGATCATAGATGGTGCAGAACAGACGCACTTTCTTGATCAGGTCGCCGATGCTGGCGAACGGCGCCGAGGTGCCGAATACCAGTTCCTTCAACGGCTCGACCAGCAGCGGGGTTTCGAAGGTCTGTCCGTAAATCTGCCGGTACACGGTGCCCTTGGCGTCGACAACCGTAACCTGGGACAGGTGGTCAAAACCCTTGGGCGAACGATAAAAAATGAACCCCAGGTTGTCGGAAAAGGCCAGCGTCGTCGCCAAATCGCCGCTCAGGAATTTCCATCCGGAAACGTCGATGTCGTTCTGGCTGGCGAAATAGCGCAAGCGATCGGGGTTATCGGAACCGGCATCGAAGCCCATGGAAATGACGTTGAAGCTGTCGGCCCCCAGGGCATCACGGGCGACCGAGACCGCATCGGCCAGGGTCTGGGTGATTACCGGGCAACTGTCCTGGCAACTGGTATATATGTAACTGATGACCAGCGGCTTACCCAGAAAGTCCGTCATGTGGACCGTTTCGCCCTGGCTGTCGGTGAAGGTAAAATCGCCGACATGTCGCCCGACCGCTGCCTGGCTGAATTCCAGTGCCTGTTCGGGGGTGTAGTCGGATTTCTCGGTTTTGGCCGCCACATCCGTAACAGACGCCAGCGCCACAACCCAAACGGCGATAAAAATGGAAAGACGGTTAATCATTTAAAAAATATATCAGCCTGAGAAAAAAATGGGCGGGCGGCCCGAAAGCCACCCGCCCTTGGTTTTACCGTTAGCTGAGTCCCCACACGCCAGACAGATACTTCCAGTTCACGAAGTAATACAGAATGAACGCGGTCAGGAAGATCAACGCCAGCACGAAGGTTCCGGGAACCTCCATGGTGCCGGCACTGCCGTAAGAAGTGGCGGCACCCGTAACCGAGGGAGCAGCCGGAGCTTCGGCGGCAGCTGCCGGTGCAGGCACCTTGGCCTTACCCCACAGAATCGTGCCGACCATGTTGAGGATGAAGATCGCAGCACCAATGCTGCCGATCACCGCAGCGACACCGTTCAACCCCATCATCAGGTTGGCGGCGGCCGGGAAGTCATAGCCCAGCGTCGCGTCGGCAAAGGTCATGTCCCAATGACGACGCGGCACGCCGAGGGTTCCGGCCCCCATCATGAACGTCGAAACCAGCCCCATGCCGAGGCCGAACAGATACGGCTGCCATTTGGCCAGGCCCGGGAACACCAGTTCCTTTTGCCACAACGTCGGCACCAGCCAGTAGGACATGGCCATGAAGGCGAGTGTCGTTCCGACCACCACCGTGCCATGGAAATGACCCGGCACGTACAGGGTGTTGTGGATGATGATGTTGAGCTGTTCGGTGCCCATCATGACGCCGGTAATGCCGCCCAGGAACCCGAACAGGATCAACGACAGGAACATCCCCGAAAATACCGGGTTGCCCCATGGCGCTTTCCTGAGCCACTCGAACAGGCCCTTGTTGAAGCCCTTCTTGCGTTGCGCCGCTTCGATGGCACCCGGAACCGTCAGGCCATGGATCATGGAAGCCAACACCGCCAGATACAGCGCATAGGAGGTGTTGAAGATTTTCCATTCCGAGCTAATGCCCGGATCGACCAGAAGGTGGTGGGCACTGGCCAGTTGCAGGAACAGGATATACAGCAGGAATGCCCCGCGACTGACCTTTTCACTGAGCGGTTTGGCCCCGAACAGGATAGCGGCGATGGCGTACCAGATGGATATCTGGGCAACCACATTGATCTGCTGCGATGAGTGACCAAAGCCCCACCAGATGACCCTGTACATCAGGGTGTCAATATTGGCCAGAAGGTCAAGCGACCACAGCCATGTGGGCACCAGAATCACGGCCCCCGAAAGGATCGTGAACACGGCGATAATGGTCGCCGTCATGGCCCCGAAAACGACCAAAGGAAGCGAGCCTTCGTAAGTTCTTTCCTTTTTGGCGGTGATAATGGTGGCAAAGAACACCAGGCACGCCAGCAACGCGCCGACGGCAAACAGGATGATGCCCAGATAGAATTCCTGGGCCGCCATCATCGGCGGATAGGATGTGAACATCACCGATGATTCGCCGCTTAATACGGCAACATTGGTAATGGCTGCACCGCCCAGCATCAGTATGTAGCCCAGCCAGGCCACCTTGGGCAGTACCATGCGGGCGTTAAGAAGCACGCACGCACAGAAATATATCAACGCCACTTCGAAGAAGACAATCCACACGATCAGCACGTCCAGCCCGTGCGCGGTTAGCGCCAGATAGAACAGATCGGCGGGAAGCAGGTGAACGGCGGGCCAGCGGGTCAATGCGACCATAAGGCCAAACAGGCCGCCAACCAGCAAGAAGACAACGGCGGTCACCGCGTTCCACTTGATCAGTTTGTCGGCGGCAAGATCGATTTTAAAGCCCGTATCCGGGCATGTTCTGAACTCTGCCATGATCGCCTCCTATTTATCCGTTACGTAGATCTTGCCAACCATGGTGTGGTGGCCGATCCCGCAGAATTCATTACAAATCACGCCGAACTCGCCGGAGCTTGTTGGCTTGACGGTGAAAATCATCTCGTAGTTCGGATGAACCTGGATGTTTATGTTTTCCGGCAATAAGGACCAACCGTGCATCCAGTCCATAGACGACAGATGGAAGCGGTAGGACTGGCCTTTTTGCAGTTCGACGATCGGCCACCATTCCCAGGTCCGGCCCAGCATGTAGACATCGCCGCCAGCGGGTGGGCGGACAACCGGAATGCCGGTGTCACCTTCCTCGCGGATGGTGTACTTCTCGGCCCAGGCTTCGACTTTTTCGCCATAGACTTCCGGATTGACCTTGTAGGCTTCGTTCGACAGGTTCTGTTCGCCGGAGATGTGCCAGTAAGGCATCATAAAAAACATCACCAAGGCCCAGACAAAGGCGATGGTGACCCACATAACTTCGGTTTTTTCGATGGGCTGGTTCCACCAGACCCGCTCAGTGGGCGGAAAAATAGACATAATTCAGGTCCCCTCTTTTATTTTGTGGTTCTAAGGAGCCAGCGGGATGGAGATAATTTCCATCACCCCCCAAAGCGTGTAAAAAATTGCCGGGCTCGCGACCCCGATAATGAGCAGTAAAATCGGACTATCGAGTAATTGCTGCATTAACGGAATGGATCCGTCCCCTCTTGATTCGTCTGACATAGCGCGCCTCCTCCTAAAGCCAGTCATGCCGCCAGCAAGGCGGCTTTCCGGAATTTGACTGGTCGTATTCGGCCATATCGGCGAACGGTGCGCCTTGACATCAATCAAGTGAGCCCACTTCTCAGCCCTGCCCACTTCCCAGCCCTTCAATTGTGCGCTATGACGGCGGGGATGAATGATAAACCCCAGAATTCAGGCGATTTGGCGCTGGCCCTCATGTCCCCCGTGGGAGTTATCCTGGCCGGTGGACAGGCCCGGCGCATGGGCGGCGGCGATAAATGCCTGATGGAATTGGATCATCGGCCCTTGCTGGCCCATGTAATCGACCGTATATCGCCCCAGGTTTCGACCCTGATAATCAATGCCAACGGCGATTCGGCGCGATTCGGTGATTTTGGCTGCCCCGTGGCGGCCGACGTCATCGACGGCTTTGCCGGCCCCCTGGCCGGGGTGCTGACCGGCCTTGAGTGGATGGCCGTCCACCGGCCTGATAGCCCCTGGTTGCTGTCGGTTCCCGGCGATACGCCGTTTCTGCCCGCCGACCTGGTGACAAAAATGGCCGATGCCTTGAAAAGTGCCGGCACCGACCTTGCCTGCGCGCGCTCGGGCGGCCGGGCCCATCCGGTCGTCGGCCTGTGGCCGGTCAGCCTGAAAGAAGACCTGCGCCACGCCATGACCAGCGAAGACATACGCAAGATTGATCGCTGGACGGCACGCCACAAGATTGTCGAAGTTGATTTCGACATCGGCGCCGGCGATCCGTTCTTCAACGTCAACAAACCGGAAGATTTCGGGGCCGCCGAGGCAATTTTAAAAGCCCACGAGTGATCAGTCGTTGCCGCCGCCGGGGGGTCAGGCGGGAAAGGCGGAATGGAAAACGGTGAACAGGCCGATGCCGACCGAAAATGCCCCCAGAATGCCGGTCAGGGTGCCATAGGCCCAGGTCATGGAGGTGGCGGCAAACTTCAGCGGCACGACGATGACGGCGGTCAGCATCCCCATGCCGATGATCGAGCCGGCCCCGAACAATCCGATATAGGCGAGCCCGCCGGTCACGGAATCGACCGTGTGGGCGGTCAGCAGGACCAGCGCCGAAGAACCGGCCATGCCGTGCATCATGCCGACCAGCAGGGCGCGCCGGGGCAACCGGGCCGGGTGTTGGTGTTGGTGCTTTGAGACTTCATGCGCCCCGTCGCCGCTATGGGAATGGGCATGCAGGTGAACGGCGTTATCATCATGACGGTGGGTGTGAAAATGGATGCGCTGGCGGATCAGGCGGACAATAACATCGCCGCCGAGGCCGATCAGCATGACGCCGACGGCGGCTTCCAGGAACCGGGCGAGGCCGTCCGACAGGGCCGCATTCAGGAACAAAACCGCCGAGCCAAAGGCGAACAGGGTCAGGGTATGGCCAACCCCCCACATCATGCCCATGGGCAATGCCTGACGCAGTGTTTTGGCCCGTGTGGTCAGCACCGCGACGGCGGCCACGTGGTCCGTTTCCAGCGCGTGGCGCATACCAATCAGGAAGCCGAGGAACAGGATGCCAGTCACGAAGGGGTTCCCTTGGAGAGGATGAAAGAAGACGCTGTCGATAGCATGGATGAAACCCTTCTCCAAGCGGCCAAACCCGGAACATTTGTCCTTTGCCGTAGTTTTCGCTAGGTTGCCCGCCGTCCTTCAACTTTATGACCGGAATGACCCCCATGAGGGTTGATGATTTCGACTTTGACCTGCCGACCGGGCTGATTGCCCAGCGCCCCGCCGTGCCCCGGGATTCGGCCCGGTTGCTGTCGGTCAGCCATATGGGCGATCATACCGCCGCCGATCTTCCCGGCCTGTTGCAACCGGGCGATATTCTGGTTTTCAACGACAGCCGCGTCATTCCGGCGCGTCTGGCCGGAACAAAAGAAGGCACGGAAACAAAAATCCAGGTCACCCTGCACAAGCGCATCGCCAACGACACCTGGGCGGTGTTCGCCAAGCCCGCGAAAAAGCTGCAGGTCGATGACCGGGTTTATTTTGCCCGTGGCTTTACCGCCACCGCCCTGGCCAAGGGGCTGGGCGGCGAGGTCACCCTGAAATTCAGTGTGGCCGGGCCGGATCTTCTGGCCGCCCTGGAAATGCACGGGGCCATGCCGCTGCCGCCCTATATCAAGCGCGACACGCTGGCCGACGCCCGCGACAAATCCGATTACCAGACCCTGTTTGCTGCCTGTGATGGCGCCGTCGCCGCGCCCACCGCCGGGCTTCATTTCACGCCGGACCTGTTAAAGGCCCTGGATGCCCATGGCGTCAAGCACACCAAGGTAACCCTGCATGTGGGCGCCGGAACGTTCCTGCCGGTCAAGGCCGATGACACCGACGATCATGTCATGCACGCCGAATGGGGCGAGATCACTGATGACGCCGCCGACGCCATCAACGCCACCCACGATCTTGGCCACCGGGTTGTTGCCGTCGGCACCACCTCATTGCGGTTGCTGGAATCGGCGGCCGATGAAGGCGGACGCGTGCGGCCATTTGCCGCCGAGACCGCCATTTTTATTACCCCCGGTTATCGCTTTAAAATCGTCGATTTATTGTTGACCAATTTTCATCTGCCGCGCTCGACCCTGTTCATGCTGGTTGCCGCCTTCGCCGGGCTGGAAAAAATGAAAAAGGCCTATCAAACGGCCATCGCCCGGGGCTACCGTTTCTATTCCTATGGGGATGCCTGCCTGCTGGAAAAGGATGACGGAAGTTGAGCAAATTCGGTTTCACCCTATCGGCAACGGACGGCAAGGCGCGGCGGGGCGTGGTGACCACGGCCCACGGGGATTTTGATACCCCGGCCTTCATGCCGGTGGGCACGGCGGCGACGGTCAAGGCCATGCTGCCCGGCTCGGTCGCAGGCACCGGGGCGCAAATTATTTTGGGCAACACCTATCACCTGATGCTCAGGCCCGGGGCGGAACGCATCGAAAAACTGGGCGGGCTTCATAAATTCATGAACTGGCCGGGGCCGATCCTGACCGATTCAGGCGGCTTCCAGGTAATGAGCCTGTCCGAGCTGCGAAAAATGAATGAAAACGGCGTCACCTTCCGCTCTCACCTGGACGGGACCATGGTCGAGCTGACGCCGGAACGTTCCATGGAAATCCAGAATATGCTGGACGCCGACATCACCATGGCCTTCGACGAATGCACCCCGTTCCCGGCGACCGAGGACGAGGCGGCGACGTCCATGCGCCTGTCCATGCGCTGGGCCGAGCGTTCCCGCCAGGCCTTCAAGGAGCGCCCCGGCTATGGCCTGTTCGGCATTGTCCAGGGCGGCGTTTTTGAATCCTTGCGCGAAGAATCAGCCAAGGCGCTAACCAACACCGGATTTGACGGCTATGCCATCGGTGGCCTGGCCGTCGGCGAAGGACAAGACGAGATGTTCCGGGTTCTGGGACTGACCACGCCGATGCTGCCCGACGATCGGCCGCGCTACCTGATGGGGGTCGGCAAGCCCGACGACATCGTCGGTGCGGTACTCCGGGGCGTCGATATGTTTGACTGCGTGCTGCCGACCCGGTCGGGACGGACGGGGCAGGCATTCACCCGGCGCGGACCCCTGAACCTTCGCAACGCCCGCCATGCGGACGACCCCCGGCCGCTGGATGAAGACTGTGCGTGCCCGGCCTGCGGCGGCCATAGCCGGGCCTATCTGCATCATCTGGTCAAATCCGGGGAAATTCTCGCCGCCATGCTGTTGACATGGCACAATCTGCACTATTATCAGGACCTGATGCGGGGCTTAAGGGCGGCCATCGGCGAAGGGCGGCTGGAGGCTTTCACCACCGGCTTCGCCGCCGCGCAAGATGCGGGCGATATAGAGGAACTGTAGGCCATGACCGACAATATATATGAAAACCTGAGCCAACTGGGCGGCGACGGCGTGGCCCCGGCCAACCCCGACGCGGCGGTGCTGGAAACCGTCCCCAACCCGCAGGCCGGCAAGGATTATCTGGTGCGCTTCACCTGTCCGGAATTTACCTCGTTGTGTCCGGTTACCGGCCAACCGGATTTTGCGCATTTTGTCATCGACTATGTGCCCGGCGGCAAGCTGGTCGAAAGCAAGTCGCTGAAGCTTTACCTGACGTCGTTTCGCAACCACGGTGCCTTCCACGAAGATTGCACCGTCGCCATCGCCACTAAAATATGTGAGGCGGCACAACCAACGTGGCTTCGCATCGGCGGCTACTGGTTCCCCCGGGGCGGCATCCCCATCGACGTTTTCTATTCAACCGGCGTTGCGCCAAAAGACATGTGGATACCCGATCAGGGCGTCGAGCCCTATCGCGGCAGAGGATAAAAATACATGACCGACTACACCCTGATTATCGGCAACAAGAATTATTCGTCCTGGTCATTGCGTCCATGGCTGGCCATGAAGGTTGGCGGCATTGCCTTCACGGAACAACTGATCCCGTTGTTCGACGATAACTGGGGCGATGACATTGCCAAGGTATCGCCGTCTTTACGCGTGCCGGTGTTGCAGCACGGCGACCTTACAATCTGGGAAACCTTGGCGATTATGGAATACATCGCCGAGCGCCACCCGGATGCCGGGCTGTGGCCGAAAGATCAGGCGGCCCGCGCCATCGCCCGCGCCGTGTCATGTGAAATGCATTCGGGCTTTACGGCCTTGCGCGGCAACATGCCCATGAATATCCGCAAATCCCTGCCCGGCAAGGGCATGGGCGACGGCGTCGCCGCCGACATCGCCCGGGTTTGCGCGATCTGGCGCGACTGCCGGGAACGTTTCGGCAATGGCGGGCCATTCCTGTTCGGAACCTTCACCAACGCCGATGCCATGTTCGCCCCCGTGGTCAGCCGCCTGACCACCTTTTGCGTCGAACTGGATGAGCCATCGCAAGCCTACGTGGACGCCGTGCAGGCGCTGCCGGCCATGGTCGAATGGTCGGAAGCGTCCCGGGCCGAAAAATGGGTGGTCGAGGAAGACGAGGTCGACTAGGAAGCGGTGGCGGTCTCGCGGCTGCGCAGCATCCACCAGACAATCAGCGCCCCGACCAGCTTGGAGGCGGTCATGGCGATGACACCGACCGGGCTTAACAATCCGATGCCGCCCAGGAATACCGCGCTGTCGATGGGGGCGCCGGCGATGCTGGAGTAGAGCACCCGCTCGGACAGCGTTTTGCCGGTGAAGCTGTAAACCGCCCAGTCAACCAGTTCGCTGATCAGGAACGCCGCCGCCGATGCCATGGCGATGAACGGGTCGGCCATCACATAGCTGATGGCGACACCGACCAGCATGGCCAGCAGGACCCGGTGGCCGATCTCGCGCTGGGCGAAATCGCGGACCACGAAAACGAAGCCGACCAGCAAGGACACCGGCGGCCACATGGTGCCGTCGGGCAGCTTGACCAGGGGCACCACCGAGAAGGCGTAGTTGACGGCAACGATCAGGGCGATATAGAGGCCAGTGTACTTAAATTTCATAAACGTGGTTTTCCGTGTGACGTTCGGGTTTCGGGCCGCTATCTATCATATATGGACGCCCCTATGGAACTGAAAAAGGCAATCCGGGAGAAAGCGCTGGCCGAGGGCTTTTCCGCCGTCGGCTTCACCGACGCCGGCATGGATCCTGGGGCCAAGGCTGGCCTGGATGCCTATCTGGCCGCCGGGTTGCATGGGGATATGGGCTGGATGGCCGAAAAGGTCGACCGCCGGGGCGATCCGCAGGTTTTGTGGCCGGGGGCGCGCTCGATCATCGTGCTGGCCATGAATTACGGGCCGCCCGATGACCCATTGGCCGTCCATGACCACAAGGGGCGGGGCGCCATCAGCGTATACGCCCGTGGCCGCGATTATCACGATGTGGTCAAGAAACGGCTAAAAAAAATCGCCCGCTGGCTGGTTGAAACGCAAAGCTGTGAGGTCAAGGTTTTCGTCGACACCGCCCCGGTCATGGAAAAGCCGCTGGCCCAGCGTGCAGGCCTTGGCTGGCAAGGGAAACACACCAATATTGTTTCACGTGAAACAGGCTCGTGGCTTTTCCTCGGTGAAATATTCACCTCCCTGGAACTGCCCCCCGACCCACCGGAAACCGACCATTGCGGCGACTGTACCCGGTGCATGGACGCCTGCCCGACCGGCGCCATTACCGCGCCTTACCGGATCGACCCCCGGCGCTGCATTTCGTACCTGACCATCGAGCACCGGGGCGACATCGCCAAGGAACTCGCCGATCAAATGGGCAACCGCATTTATGGCTGCGATGACTGTCTGGCCGCTTGCCCGTTCAACAAGTTTGCGACGCCGACCCTTGAGGCCGCCCTGTTGCCGAAGCCTGAGTTGATGGCGCCGCGCCTGAAGGATTTGCAAGCCTTGAGCGAGGCGGAGTTCCGGCTGTTTTTCTCGGGCTCGCCGGTCAAACGCACGGGACACGCGCGGTTCGGGCGCAATGTCCGCATAGCGATCGCCAATAGCGGCAAAAAATCGGGCTGAATACCTCGCTAAATCAACGGCGACACGATATGCTGACGAATGGGGAAATAATGGGGAAGAACTTAGCGTCATGACTGCTCTTCTGCCCAAGGACACGGACCTGATCCAGCGTGCGCCGCTGTTGATGGACCTGCCGGAAAAGGAACTCGGGAAACTTCTCGACGACTCTCATGTGGTCAAGCATCCGCGCGGCAAGCTTTTGTTCCTGCGCGGTGAGCCGTCCGATCACATTTATCTGTTGCTTGAAGGCTGGGTAAAGGTATTCCGCGACACCCATGACGGCGAACAGACCGTCATCGGCATTTTAAAGCCCGGCGAAACCATCGCCGAAGCCGCCATATTCCTGGGCCGGGATTATCCGGCCAGTGCCGAGGCCGTCAGCGATTGCCGGCTGCTGGAAATTCCGTCTGATTCCCTGCTGTCGCTGCTGCGCGATGACAGCGAATTGGCAATCCGCATGCTCGGTACCCTGTCGCAACGTATGCGCGGGCTGGTTTTACACATTGAACAGATTCAGGCGCGCTCGACGCCGCAGCGCCTCGGGGAATTTCTGCTCGGCCTTTGCGATACCGGCGATGCCGGCGACACATCGGCAATCATCGAGCTGCCTTACGACAAGTCCCTGGTCGCCGCCCGCCTGGGCATGAAGCCGGAAAGCCTGTCACGGGCGCTGGTCAAGCTGCGCGATTTCGGCGTCACCACCAGCGGCCATCAGGTCACCCTGGACGACATCCCCCAGCTACGGAAATTCTGCATCGCCGATCATCAGAAAGATTCTGGCTCATCTCCCTGCTAGCTATTGTCTGGGCCCGGTCAGGATCGGCCAGAACACAATTGTAAAAATGGCGAACGCCAGCATCCACAGGATGCCACCGGCGGCGATCATCAGCCCCGGGCCTGACGGCCCGATCAAGGCTTCACCAACGGTTGCCAGTACCCGCAGAATGGCCCCCAGCGAGGCCATGGCGTAGGACACGACGATGGGCGCGGACGCGATGACCTGGCGCCCCGTATGGCCGAGGGCGGCGCGGGTCATCATGGCCAGTATCATGGTGCCCATGGCGCCTGCCGTCAGGGCATGAATGGCGGCACTTTCACCCACCGGCCCGCCGAGCGCCGCCAGACCCATCAGCGCAAAACCGATGACCAGCCATATATGGCCCAGATGCAGCACCCACAGGATCGGCTGGTGTCTTGTCTGAAGCGTCTGCCAGTGGCGCATTCGAAAGGCCAGCAGGGCGGCGGCGGTAAGCGCCGTGGCCCCGATTATAAAATTCGGGGACTCTAAGGTAATCCCGGCGATGGTCGCCGTCAGCACCCCGATAACAACCAGTTTTTCGACCGTCGGGTGGCTCGCCACCGGAGCCGTGTTGCCGGCCGCCTTCAGGGCGTTGGCGGTGAAATTGGGAATCACCCGTCCGCCAATCAGGGTGATCAGCAGGGCAAAGCCATAAACGCCTATGCGCAGTCCCGTCGCCGCCGTATTTTCAGCAAGGCCCGCCGCTTCCAGATGCATCAACAGGTTGCCGGCGAACAGGATTGCCAGCAGACCTAAAAAAACATAGTTGCGCCCGGCGCCGGTACTGGCGATGCGTCGTCCGGCGACAATGGCGACGGCCGGAATCAGGGCGAGATCCAGGGCCGCGACAAAAAACCCACCGAGCGGCCACCCGACCCACATGACGGCGCGCCCGGCCAGCCACAAGGCCGCAAGTCCGGCCAGCACCGGCCCCTGCACCGGCGGTGTGCCCGTCCAGTTGGGAACCGCCGTCAGCAGGAACCCGGTGGCCGCGGCGACGCCGAAACCGAAAATCATTTCGTGGCCGTGCCAGAGCATCGGGGCCAACGGGCCGGGAAGGTCCATGACGCCGCCATATGTCAGCAGCCAAACGATAACCGGGATGACCCCGTAAATCCCGGCGAACAGGAAGAATGGCCTGAAGCCGATGCTCAGGAACGCCGCTGGATGAGTGTCTGATTTTTCCGCCGCCAACATCTGGTTGCTACGCCTCCGGAATACTTTTTATTGCATCCAAGGCTTAAGGGGTGGCGCCCGAACCGGCCTTGATGATGGTCAATCAGGTGCTTTCCTTGACGCAGGCGGGTGTCCTGTGTTGACTCCTTCTGTGGCTGTATTTTGAAGGATGCAATATGAAATTTCGGCGATTGCTTTTTATCTTTTCAATCATCCTTTTCGGCTGCGCTTCCCTTGCGGCCAGCGCCGAGGAGACCCCCCAACTTGTGCCCGGCCAGGTGTTTCGCGATTGCGAAACCTGCCCGGAGCTGGCCGTCATTCCGGCCGGGACTTTCATCATGGGCAGCACCTGGCGCCATAAAAATGAAAAGCCCGCCCACCAAGTCACCATCGCCAAGCCCTTCGCCATGGGCGTCTATGAAGTGACCTTCGACGAATGGCAGACCTGTTTCGACGGCGGCGGCTGCGAGATCATGCCTGACGATCACAAATGGGGCAAAGGCCGCAGGCCGGTTATGAACATTACGTGGTTTGAGACCAAGCAGTTCCTGAAATGGCTGAGCGAAATAACCGGGCACACGTACCGCCTGCCGACGGACGCCGAGTGGGAATATGCGGCCCGTGGCGGGACCACCACCAATTACTGGTGGGGTGACGAGATTGGCGAGAACCTGGGCAACTGCCGTGATTGCAAAAGCCAGTGGAGCAAGAAAGGCTCGGCCCCCGTCGGCTCCTTCGCCCCTAACCCATACGGCCTGTACGATGTGCATGGCAACGAATGGGAATGGATCGAAGATTGCTGGAACCCGACCCACGTTGGCGCACCGGGCGATGGCTCTGCCCGCCTTGACGGCGATTGCAAGAGCCGCGTTATGCGTTCCGGATCGTGGTATTATTTTTCCAAGAACCTGCGCTCGGCGTGGCGTTGGAAAAACGACGCCCGGGTTAAAAGCTACGGCATCGGTTTTCGGGTGCTGCGCGAAATTCCCTGACCGCTAGAGCTAGGCCTCAATATTTACGAAACCACCGCGTCCGGTCGTAGCCGGTTTGCCTGACGACTGGTAGGTCGGGATAGTGGTCGCCGCCGCGACTTCGACAGGATTGCCTTGTGGAACGGCGGTTTTTGCCTGCGCGGTCTTGGGTGGGGTGACATCCGTTAGCCTTCTTCCCGCCGTATCGCTGCGTCGCTGGGAAGGCGATTCATATGTGGGTGACAGTGCCTGTGTGAAACTAATGGAACCAATCTCGGCCAATATTTTCTCCTATCGTCGTTGATTACGTGGGAGTCATTTGGGAGGTTCAGAATATATTTCAACAATTAATTTTTGAAATATCCCCTAGAAGATTCAGGCCCTTAAATCGATCAATCCGCCGCGCTTTGCTATCGCCTGTTCTTCTGCCGGGTCGCTGGAAGGGACGGGACGGGCATTAATTTCCGTGTGGTTTTCGCCTTCTTCCGGCGCCTTTTCCACGGCACGGATGGTCGGTTCCCGCTCGCTCACAGCTTTCGCTGGTGCAATAGCCTGTATGGAACCAACCAAACTAATATCAGCCACGATTATCTCCTGTTACTGCCAGAGGCGCCTGAGCCATCCGGGAACTTCAGCCATATTTAACATATAGCACTAACATAGCGGATCGACACGTTCTTAAGAGTCACCCTTGCTGTTTTTTATGTCGTCAAGCTGGCGCTGCATGGCCTCCAGCTTGGCCCGCATGTCGTCTATGCCCTCGTCCGGTTTCGGCGCGCCACCCCCAGCCCTCTTTTTTTTAGGGGTATTACCTGCATCGTGGTCGGCACCTTCGGCGTCATAGAACGGGGTGAACATCTTCATGGCGCTTTCAAACAGGGCCATGTTCTGTTTGCCCATATCTTCAAATTGTTGAAACGGCGCCAGCCCGTCGAGGGCATCGCGCATGTAGTGACGCATCTGGTCTTGATTGCGCGCAAATGACCCCATGGAATGATCCAGATACCGCGGCACCAGCGATTGCAGGCTGTCGCCGTAAAAGCTGATCAGGTGCCTGAGGAATTTGATCGGCAGCAGGTTCTGGCCCTTTGATTCTTCTTCGACAATAATATGGGTCAGCACCTGACGGGTGATGTCTTCGCCGGACTTGGCGTCAAAAACAACAAAATCGGCACCGTCCTTGACCATCTGCGACAGGTGATCAAGGGTCACGTAACTGCTGGTCGAGGTGTTATAGAGCCGCCGGTTGGCGTACTTCTTGATCGTGATCGGTGCTTCCTTGGTGGCGGTGGTATCGGCCATATTCCGGTCGTCCAGTATTATTAAAGAACTATTTTTCCGCACCTGCGATGCGGCGCGGCAATACGACTATTGCCGTCGCATCATATAACCATTTCAAGGGAAATGCTGCAATGCAAAGTAAATAGGGGGGGCGCGTAGCGGGGTTTCCCGGCGAAGGTTGTCGGGCTATAGTTTCAGGGGCTTATAAGAGTTTTTAGGACGACCAATGACCAAGCAGGCGGATATGGAAGATCTGGCCAAAAAGTATATGGATCTTTGGCAGGAGCATCTTGTCGACATGGCCGCCGACGGCGAGGTCGCCGAGGCCGTGGCAAAATCCGTCGAACTGATGAACGGCTCATCCGCCGCCTTCGCCGCCATCGGCCAGCAGATGGCGGAAGCTTACAAAATTAATGCAGGGGAACAATTCCATGCCGGTTCCACAAACAACCACGCGGCGAAACCGACAGGGGCCACGTCCGCTGGCCCTTCACATGGCCATACAGAACCTGACCTGGATCAGCTCCTTGGCCGCATTGCCGAGCTTGAACAACGGATCGCTAAACTGGAGTCCGCGTCTGGCGGAAAGAGCAAGCGAGCTGCAAAAAAAGCTACAGCAAAGCGACCCTGAAATTTTTGCAAGCGCCGTCCAGGCGGAAGCCAATAACCGCCTGGCCGCCTTCGCCGATGGCATCAAAGCCTACCGCGCCATGCCCGGCCCCTCACGGCCACCCGAACCGCCCGTCATCTGGACTGAAGGAACGAGCCGCATTCTCGATTACGGGGCCTTTTCGAGCCGCCCGGACGGGCCCATCGTGCTGTTCGTGCCTGCCCTGGTTAACCGTGGCTATGTCCTTGATATATCGGAGAAACGCAGCTTGTTGCGGGACCTGGCGGGGCGCGGATTTCGGCCCCTGCTTGTTGACTGGGGGGCCCCGGGCGATGAAGAAAAAACATTCGATCTCGACGCCTACATCGGCCAGCGCCTGACCGCCGCCCTGAAAGCCGTCAATGAACTGGCCCGTGGGCCGGTTCCGGTGGTCGGTTACTGCATGGGGGGCCTGCTGTCGATGGCCTTGGCCGGAGCCAACCCGGACAGGGTTTCAAGTCTGGTATTGATGGCGACGCCGTGGAATTTTCACAGCCTGGACCCCGGCAAGACAAGAATGTTGAAAGCCATGGCACCGGTTATTGAACAGATGCTGGAAACCGTCGGCTACCTGCCCGTCGATATGTTGCAGACCATGTTCACCGGCCTCGACCCCAATCTGGCATCGAAAAAATTCCGCGCCTTTTCGAGCCTCAACAAAAAATCGGCGCGGGCACTTGAATTTACGGCACTGGAAGACTGGCTCAACGACGGGGTCGCGTTGGCCGGGCCGACGGCCCGGGAATGTCTGATCGGCTGGTACGTGGAAAACCGGCCCGATCGTGGTGACTGGATTATCGGCGGTGCGCCGGTGCGCCCGGAGGACATCCATATGCCGTCCCTGGTGATCGTGCCGGAGAACGACTATATCGTGCCGCCAGAATCAAGCGCGCCGGTGGCTGACCTTCTGCCCGACGCCTCGGTGCTTCGATTGCAGGCCGGGCACATCGGCATGGTCGTCGGCTCCAAGGCCAAAAAGCAACTGTTCGAGCCACTGGCCAAATGGCTGGAGAAGGCTTGCCGCTAATCTTGGGATGGTGCCAGTCAACAGGAATTGTGCGGTGCAGCATTATTTGCCTTGCCGCCTATTTGGGCCAGTTCTATAACTGATGAAAGCCCCAATTTCATCAGGAGGATTTCACCATGACAGATGTCGTCATCGCCAGCGCCGCCCGCACCCCGGTCGGTGCTTTCCTCGGCTCTTTAAGCTCGCTGCCCGCCCATGATCTGGGCTCCATTGCCATTGCCGAAGCATTGAGCCGGGCCAAGGTCTCGCCTGAGGATGTCTCGGAAGTCATCATGGGGCAGATCCTTGCCGCCGGTGCCGGCCAGAACCCGGCCCGTCAGGCCGCCGTCAATGCCGGCGTGCCGGTGACAAGCACGGCCTACGGCATTAATCAGCTGTGCGGTTCGGGCCTGCGCTCGGTGGCGCTGGGCAGTCAGGCAATTCAACTTGGCGATGCCTCAATCGTGGTCGCCGGCGGCCAGGAAAGCATGAGCCAGTCGGTGCATGCCATGAATTTGCGTAACGGCATCAAGATGGGCAACGGTGAACTGGTGGATACCATGATCAGCGATGGCCTGTGGGATGCCTTTAACGGCTATCACATGGGCACCACGGCAGAAAACATCGCCGAGAAATGGCATCTGAGCCGCGAGGAACAGGACGCCTTCGCCGCAGGCTCCCAGAACAAGGCGGAAGCGGCCATGAACGAGGGCCGCTTCAAAGACGAAATCGTGCCGGTCACCATCAAGTCCCGCAAGGGCGAAACCGTTGTCGATACGGACGAATACCCGAAGCCGGGGGTTACGGCAGAGGGTCTCGGCAGTTTGCGTCCGGCCTTCGCCAAGGACGGCACGGTAACTGCGGGCAATGCGTCGGGCATCAATGACGGTGCCGCCGCCGTCGTACTGATGAGCGCCGACGAAGCCGACAAGCGCGGCATCAAGCCCTTGGCCCGCATCGTTTCGTGGGCCACCGCCGGCGTCGATCCGGCGATCATGGGCACCGGGCCGATCCCGGCCAGCCGCGCCGCCCTGGAAAAAGCCGGGTGGACCGTCGATGATCTGGACCTGATCGAGGCCAATGAAGCCTTCGCCGCCCAGGCCTGTGCCGTGAATGCGGACATGGGCTGGGACACCGGCAAGGTCAACGTCAATGGCGGCGCCATCGCCATTGGCCACCCCATCGGCGCCAGCGGCGCCCGGGTTCTGGTGACGCTGCTTTATGAAATGCAGCGCCGCGACGCCAAGAAAGGCCTTGCGACCTTGTGCATCGGCGGCGGCATGGGAATAGCCATGTGCGTGGAAAGGGGATAGCATAGCCCCTTAAATAATATTCGGGGCAGCCAAGCCCCTGCGTGACAGAGAGGTTATTATGAGTCGTATCGCGCTGGTTACCGGGGGAACGCGTGGCATTGGCGCGGCCATCTGCAATGCCCTGAACGAAGAAGGCTATACCGTCGCCGCCAATTACGCCGGCAACGACGAGGCGGCTAATGCCTTTAATGAAGAAACCGGCATTCCCGTTTACAAGTTCGACGTCGGCGACTTTGACGCCTGCGCCGCCGCCATTACGCAGATTGAAAAAGACCTGGGCCCGGTCGAGGTGCTGGTCAACAACGCCGGCATCGTCCGCGACGCGATGCTGCATAAAATGTCCCCCGAACAATGGTCGGCGGTTATTGGCACCAACCTGAACGGCCTGTTCAACATGACCCGTAACGTTATCGAGGGCATGCGCGGCCGCGGTTTCGGCCGCATCATCAACATCAGTTCAATCAACGGTCTGAAAGGCCAATTCGGGCAGGCCAACTATTCCGCCGCCAAGGCCGGCGACATCGGCTTCACCAAGGCGGTGGCCCAGGAAAATGCCGCCAAGGGCATCACCGTCAACGCCATCGCGCCCGGCTATATCGGCACCGAAATGGTGCGCGCCGTCCCTGAAGAGGTGGTGAACACCAAGATTATTCCATTGATCCCGGTCGGGCGTCTGGGCGAGCCCGACGAAGTGGCCCGTTGCGTGGTGTTCCTGGCCGCCGACAAGGCCGGCTACATCACCGGATCGACCCTGAGCGTCAACGGCGGCCAATATATGGCCTGATCAGGCTTCAGGTCCCTGTCATATAAACGGTCTATTAACAAAATTATTATAAGAATCAATGGCGAAGGCGATATGCTGTCGCCTCGCTGATTCTTTATGCCGGTTGTCAGGTTATGATGTCGAAGCGCCTTTTCAAAAACTGGTTTTATGCGTCGGCCCTTGCCGCCACGGCGGTTTTTTCCACCTGCCTGCTGGCGCCGTCCCAGGCGAGCGCGGATGCGGGCACCTCCAATGTCAGAAAGGTCGCCTTTTACGGAAATGTTGGCGATGCAGGCGACAAGATAAAACCGGCCCAGGAGCGGTCGCAGGCGCGCTATCCGAAGCCGGGTTTCGCCGGGCAATCGGGATCGCTGCCACGGATTTCCTACAAGGGCATGACGCTTGTCGGTTCCGGTGTATCGACTGCGGGATTTCTTTCCGATAAGGCTTTTTTCGCCAAAATCCGCGACGCCATCGACCTGATCGAGGGCAAGGCGCCGGCGATTTTCTCGTTGATGCGCGCCGTCAACTCAAGCGGCCACCGGGTGATCTATTACACCGGTAAGATTGGCCCGGCCTCATTTACCTACTGGGATGGGGATTACGTGGTCAACATTTCGGCGACCAGCATTGACGAAGACCCGGCGTTCGAGAACACGATCTATTCCCTGGCTGCCACCCTGGTCCATGAAATGGCCGGACACGGTCGGCAGGAAGCCGATGGCCGCCTGTGGCCCATGTATGACTGGTGCGGCCGCGATAGCGTCGATGTGGAGGGCGTCGTCTGGCAGGCCAATCACAAGGGATCAAGCAGCGGTTTTGTCGAGTATGAGGCCAATCTGTTTGCCAGATGGTTTCTTGAATCCGTGCGCGGCACTTACCCTGACTTGAACGAGCCGGCGGTGCGCCGCTATGTAAAAACTGTTCGGCTGATCAAGGGCCGCTTCCCTGGCTGGTATGACGAACGTAAAACCGCTGTGACCCTGTTGAAGGAATTTGAAGGCCACTTCAAAAACGTTTGCCCCGGCCTGCCTTTCACGCCCCACCCTGCCGCCGGCAGTTGAACGGCGCCGTCCTATCTTCGCGGCCGACCCTGATCGGCGCCACTGCGATTCTCATGTGGTCGACCCTCGCCCTGCTAACCACGTTGACCGGGCAAGTGCCGCCGTTCCAGCTTATCGCCATGGCTTTCTCCATCGCCTTCGTCGTCGCCCTATGCACGTGGACGCTGGCGGGGGGCAGTATCATCCGACACCTGAAGTGGCCGCTGCCGGTGTGGGCCCTCGGGGTTGGCGGGTTGTTCGGTTATCACTTTTTTTATTTTCTGGCCCTGCGTAATGCGCCGCCCATCGAGGCCGGGTTGATCGCCTATCTGTGGCCCTTGCTGATCGTCGTTTTTTCGGGCCTGCTGCCCGGCGAACGGTTGCGCTGGTGGCATGTGGCCGGGGCCTTCGCCGGTCTCGCCGGATCGGTGGTGCTGGTCACCGGGATGGATGGCGGCAGTATCGGCTTTCGCAGCCAATATGTGTTCGGCTATGCCATGGCGGCGGTGTGCGCCGTGACCTGGTCGGCCTATTCGGTGCTCAGCCGCCGTTTCGCCCATATCCCGACCGACGCCATCGGCGGCTTTTGCGGCGTGACCGCGGTGCTTGCCATGCTCGCCCATCAGGCTTTCGAAACAACCATATGGCCAGAGGGCGGCCAGTGGCTGGCGGTGCTGGGACTCGGCCTGGGCCCTGTCGGGGCCGCTTTCTTCGCCTGGGATTACGGGGTCAAGCGCGGCAACATTCAGGCCCTCGGCGCCATGTCCTACGCTGCCCCGTTGCTCTCGACGGTGCTGCTGATTGTCTTTGGATTGGGTGAGGCTTCCCCAGCCATCGCCATCGCCTGCGCATTGATCGTCGGCGGCGCGGTGCTGGCGTCGAAAGATATGATCTTCAGGAAGGCCCCTTAGGGGCCGTCGCGGTCATCGATTTGCGCTCGCCGAAGACGTCCAGCCAATCGGCCAGGGCCGGGTGGTCGGACCGCCAGCTGTCATCGGCGTAGCGAAGGTCGAGATAGCCAAGGGCACAGCCAATCGTTAACAGGCCGATGTCGACGCCATTGCCAAAATCGTCGGCTTCTTCTTCCAGAACATCGAGGGCGGCGGCGATTTTACCTTTTTGCCTGGCGATCCAGTCTGCCGAGCGTTCGCCTTCGGGACGCAAGTTTTCATAAACCCCGAGCAACGCGGCATCCATGATGCCGTCGGCCAGAGCCTGACGCCGCAGCGCCGTCCAGCGCGCCCCGCCAGCAGGGGGAAACAACTTGGCCCCGTCGTGCAGGCTGTCCAGGTATTCACAAATAACCCGGGAATCGTACAGCATTTCGCCGCCGTCCGTTGTCAACGTCGGCACCTTGCTCAGGGGGTTTTCCTTGGCCAGTTCGGGATCGCCCTTGCGGCTGTCGGTGGGGATTATCTGTATCTTGCCTTCGAGGCCGGTTTCCATGGCGACGGCCATGACCTTGCGAACGTAGGGCGAGAACGGGGAATAGCGCAGCTTCATTTGTCGGCTCCTAAAAATTATCCTTGCGGCGGCGAATTTCGGCGAACGCCGAGACCGGGTCCTGGCCGGAAAGTCCGGTGGCCGCGAGCAGGTCACTTGAGTCGGCGCGCAGGAACGGGTTGCAGGCTTTCTCCTCGCCCATCAGCGCCGGCAGTGTTGGTTTGCCGGCTTGGCGCAATTTCACAACTTCATCGGCGCGGCGCTTTAAGGCCGGGTTGGCAGCATCGATGCTAAGGGCAAAATCGGCGTTGGCATTGGTGTATTCGTGGGCCGGATAGATGCGGGTGTCATCGGGCAAGGCGCGCAACTTCAACAGGGAGCGCCACATTTGTTCGGCGGAACCTTCGAACAGTCGCCCGCAGCCCAGGGAAAACAGGCAATCGCCGGGGAATAACGCGGATGCGCCTTCGAACCAGTAAGCAATATGGCCGCTTGTGTGGCCGGGCACATCAAACACCACCGCCCGGTGATCGCCAATTTGAACGCCGTCCCCATCAGCCACTTGCACATCGATACCGGGGATGCGCGCCGCATCGGCAGCGGCCCCGATAATGGTGCAACCACTGGCGTTTTTAAGCTCCATGTTGCCGCCGGTGTGGTCACCATGATGGTGGGTGTTGAGGATATGGGTGAGCGTCCAGCCCTTCCGGGCAAGGGCGTCCAGTACCGGCGCCGCCTCCGCCGGATCGACGGCCGCCGTCTCGCCGCTATCTGAATCGTGGGCCAGATAGATATAATTGTCGCTCATCACCGGAATCAGGAGAATTTCGAGATCGGACATTTTTAAGGCCTCTGGAAATCGAGTATGGGGCGGTAAGCCTATCACCCCTATCTGCCGATAAATATGCTAAAGTCATCTGGATATGTGGACTGATGTTGTCGATCTCAGGGATTTTTACAATACCACGCTTGGCGCCGTCGCCCAGCGCATGATCAGGCGTGCCATTCGCCAGACCTGGCCAGACGTGCGCGCCATGAATGTTCTGGGCATCGGTTTTACGACGCCCTACCTGGGCCCGTTCCGTCCCGAGGCGAGTCGGGTTATGGCGGCCATGCCGGCGGCCCAGGGGGTGCTGCACTGGCCCGGCGAAACCGACGGCCTGACCACCCTGGTCGAGGAATTCGAGCTGCCTTTCGCCGACATGTCCGTTGACCGGGTGCTGCTGGTTCATGCGCTGGAGTGCACCGAGAATGTTCGCCCGATGATGCGCGAGGTGTGGCGGGTGCTGTCGGGCGGTGGCCGATTGATAGTGGTGGTGCCGAACCGGCGCGGCGTCTGGACGCGTTTCGAGCGCACGCCGTTCGGGCGCGGCAGGCCCTATTCACCGCGCCAGCTATCCCAGGTGTTGCGTGAAAACATGTTCACCCCGGTGCAGACCCGGGGCGCCCTGTTCACACCGCCGACCGCATCCCGGTTGGCGCTGACGTCGGCGGCGGCGATTGAAGAGATTGGCGAGCGCTGGTTCAATGGTTTTTCCGGTGTGGTCATCACCGAGGCGACCAAGCAGATCTACGCCGGCCACACCGAGGCCAAAAAGCGGGCCCGGTTTGTCCGTGTACCCCAGCACAGCCCGGATATATCGACGCGCGGTTAAAGCATGGGATAAAAAAACCCCGGAACAAAACATTCCGGGGCTTTCCTTTAACGGTTTGCTTCAGGGTCAGGCTTTGCGAACCTGATCCATAAACTTGTTCACTTCAACCTTCAGGGTTTCTGACTGCCGCGACAGCTCACTTGCCGCATCAAGCACCTGGGCTGCGGCCTGGCCGGATTCACCGGCTGCTTGCGTGACACCGGCAATGTTCGACGAAACCTCGCCGGTACCGGCGGCGGCCTGTTCCACATTGCGGGCGATTTCCTGGGTCGCCGCCCCTTGCTCTTCAACGGCGGCAGCAATGGCCGACGCGATCTCGTTGATCTCGCCGATGGTCTTGGAGATGCCCTGAATGGCATCCGCCGAGTCCTTGGTGGCACCCTGGATGCCGCCGATTTGGGCACTGATTTCCTCGGTCGCCTTGGCGGTCTGATTGGCCAGGTTTTTAACCTCGGAGGCGACGACCGCGAAGCCCTTGCCGGCATCGCCGGCGCGGGCCGCTTCGATGGTCGCGTTCAACGCCAGCAGGTTGGTCTGATCGGCGATGTCGGTAATCAAAGCCACGACCTCGCCAATCTTGCTGGCCGCATCGGCCAGGCCATTGACCATTTTATTGGCGCGTTCCGCTTCGGTCACCGCACTTCCGGCGATCTTGCTGGATTGTTGCACCTGACGGCTGATCTCGCCGATCGACGATGACAGTTCCTCGGCCGCCGAGGCCACCGTTTGCACATTGGTCGAGGCTTCTTCAGAAGCCGCCGCCACAGTGGTTGCCTGGCTGTTGGTTTCGGTGGCGATGGCGGAAAGCGATTCCGCCGACGACTGAAGTTCCGTCGCCGATGACGACACCGATTGAACAACCCCGCCGACGCTGGCCTGGAAATCGTCGGCCATCTTGTTCATCATTGCCGTCTTTTCCTCGACGGCGCGCTTTGCCTGCACCTTGGCTTCGGCTTCCATTTGTTTGACGCGGATGGCGTTCTCCTTGAACACCTGCACGGCCTTCGCCATGTGGCCGATTTCGTCGGTGGCCTCCAGGGAGGGAACAGCCGTTTCCAGGTTGCCTTCGGCGAGACTGCCCATGGCGGCGGTCATGCCGTTGATCGGGCCAACAATGGATCGAACGATAAAGAATGCAACGGTACCGGCGACGACTAGGCCGATGGCCAGCACGGCCCATGAAATTGTCAGCAGATCGCTGACTAAACTGTGGTTTGCGTCAGAATCATTATCGAGAAGGCGCTGCTGGTTGCGTTGCATACCGCCTTCGCGCACGCCTTCTTCGTTCTTTTCACCCAACAGGGTGTTCAGAAGCTTGCTGGCGCGGGGGGCCGCCTCGGTGACCAGCGTATAGTTGGCCATGTTCCATTTTTTGGAGCCGCGAATGCTGAACATCTTCGGCGGCAATGGCGCGAAGTCCTTGCGATTGGCGGCGAAGTCATTAAAGGCGGCCTGTTGATCGGCCGACAGGTTTGCCACCTGCCCGGAAAGATCGCCGAAGCGCTTGGTATTTTTCTCCCACAAGCTATCGAAATTCTTGGCGAACTTGTCGTCGCCGGTCAAAAGATAGGCGCGGATGTTGGCAAGGCCGAGGCCGAACGAGCCGCGGGTATCGGCCATCATGCCCAGGATTTGCAGCCGGTCGCCGCCGGTGCCACCCTGGCCCTGCAATTCCAGATCGATCATCTTCGAGATGCTTTTGATCATCACCCCGGCCAGCGGGGCCGCGTCACGGGTCAGGATCAAGGTTGCCGGCTGTTCTTCCGGCGTCTTGGCAATATCTTCAACTTGCTGCTGGGCGATGCGGAATTCCTCGATCACGCCCTTGAACACTTGCAGGTTCTCGACGTTTTTCGGATTGGTCCAGCTTTTCGACAACTCGTCCATGTCGGCGACAGTCTTGTCGATATCGGCCCACACTTCGGCGCGCTGGCTCTTGAATCCCTCTGCACCGGTCAGCATGTAGCCACGCAAGGCGGCCAGCGATGCCTGAATATTCTTGACCATGTTGGAACTGGCCGCCGCCGTCGGCATGCGCAGCTCAACAATACGGGTCGCCGTCTTGTCAATGGCCGAGACCTCGAAGATGGTCGTGCCAACGGCAATTGCCAGAATAAGGCCCATTGCGGCGAAGCCGCCGATCAGGCGACCGCTGATGTTAAGGTTCATTCTTGTATCCTCTCTTAAGCGTTCCCAGGCGTTCCGGCTTCTTGTTTGTTCCAGGCCATTGTTCCGTCACGCCAGTAAATACTGAATTACCGGCCAATTTACAAGTTATAGGACAGGCCGGGCTATTTCTTAATGTGTCAAGAAATATATAGAGACCTATACCTAGGTATAATAAGGCTTATTTTCTAAGCAGGAAAACCGCCTGTTCGCCCAGCAGATTGGACAGGAATGGCGCCAGATCGACACGCCGGACCGAGGCGCCGGACGGATCAAGCGCCATCGACCGCTCGACCGTAATCCCCAGGTCACGGCACAGCATGGTGAAGTCCTTGATCGTGCAAAAATGAATATTCGGCGTTTCGTACCATTCAAAGGGCAACGTATCGCTGACCGGCATGCGCCCCTTTAAAACCAGATGGGCCCGCACCCGCCAGTGGGCGAAGTTGGGAAACGAGACAATGGCGTGCTTGCCGATGCGCAACATCTGTTCGAGCACATTTTTCGGCGCGGTCATGGCCTGCAAGGTCTGGCTGAGCACCACGTAGTCGAAGGCCTGATCTGGGTAGTCTTTAAGGTCCCGGTCGGCATCGCCCTGAATCACCGAAAGCCCGTTGGAAACGCAGGCGTTGACGCCTGCGGTGCTGAGCTCGATGCCGCGCCCGTCGACCTGTTTGAAACGGGACAGGTATTCAAGCAGCATGCCGGTGCCGCAGCCAACGTCGAGCACGCGGGTGTTGGGCGCGATCATGTCGGCGATAACCTGCAGATCGACACGTATGGATTTGCGCTGGTTTTCCGTCATCATCGTCTTATTTCCCCCGCCGGGGCAGGCCCCGGTGTTCGGCGGCCCCGTCCAGGAACCCCGATAGCACCCGGAAGAATTCCGGTTCATCCAGCAAAAATGCGTCATGGCCCTTGTCGGACGGGATTTCGGCAAAACTGACGTTGGCGGCGGCGGCGTTCAGGGCGTGCACGATCTCGCGGTTGCCCTCGGTCGGGAACAGCCAGTCGTCGGAAAACGAGAACACGCAAAACCGGGTTTTCGTATTCTTGAAGGCATTGGCCAGCACGCCACCGAAATCGCCGGCCAGATCAAAATAATCCATGGCCCGGGTCGTATACAGGTACGAGTTGGCATCGAACCGGTCGACGAAGGTAATGCCCTGATGGCGCAGGTAGCTTTCAACCTGAAAGTCGGCATCGAAGCCATAGCTGATGGCGTTGCGGTCCTGCAGGCGGCGGCCGAACTTGCGATGCAGGGCGGCTTCCGAGAGATACGTGATGTGGGCAGCCATGCGCGCAACCGCCAGGCCCCGATGGGGCCGGGTGTCATGGGACAGGTAATCGCCGCCGTGCCAGTCGGGATCGGCCATGATCGCCTGACGGCCAACCTCGTGGAAAGCAATATTCTGTGACGAATGGCGCGCCGCCGTGGCGATCGGCACCGCAGCAAACACCCGTTCGGGGAAGCTGGCCGCCCATTGCAGCACCTGCATGCCGCCCATGGAACCACCCAGCACGGCGAAAATTTGCTCGATACCAAGATGATCGAGCAGCATGGCCTGGGCCCGCACCATGTCGGCGATGGTGATGACGGGAAATTCCAGGCCCCAGGGCTTGCCGGTTTCCGGGTTGATGTCTTTCGGCCCCGTGGTTCCCATGCAGCCACCCAGAATGTTGGCGCAGATGACATGAAAGCGCCCGGTGTCGATGGTTTTTCCGGGGCCGACGACAATATCCCACCAGCCCGGCTTGCCGCTGACCGGGTGGGTATCGGCGACGAAATGATCGCCGGTCAGGGCATGGCAAATCAGCACCACGTTGGATTTATCGGCGTTAATCTCGCCATAGGTCTGGTAGGCGACGTCGAAAGCCTTAAGTTCCGCCCCGCAATCAAGGCTGAGCGGTGCATCGGTGCCCAATGTCACCTTAAGGTCCGCCGCCCGGCTGTGTTCGCCTGATTTGCCGTTCATTATTGTCATCTTGTTTTCGGGGTCAAATCCCCATACTGCTGTGCTAGATGTTCCATTGTTAAGGGAATAGCTATGATCCATGCCCCTGGCAGTCAATGTTTTCTTTGATTTTGGCGGTTCATGCGACTATCAATTATCGGCTCTCAGGGGTGTACTTTATCACCTATAATGGCACTTTCGGGCAACCCGGCGGGAACTCTGTAATGGACGACAAAACGACACTCGACGCGCTGCGCCGGGAAATCGATGCCATAGACGACGAAATTCACGACCTGCTTATGCGCCGCACCGAGGTGGTTAAAAAAGTTCGTGAAAGCAAGCGTGACGAGAAGGTGAAAATCCGTCCGGCCCGCGAGGCACGTATCGTTGCGCGCCTGCTCGAACGCCACCGGGGACCGTTTCCAAAGCGCGAACTGATCCGTATCTGGCGTGAAATAATTGTCGCCACCCTGTCATTTGAAGGCCCGTTTTCGGCCGCCGTTTACATGCCCGATACGGAGTCTTCCAGTGGCAATTCAGGCGGGCGGCGCACCAATCGCTGGAACTTGGCCCGCGATCAGTACGGATCGTTTACGCCGATGACCAGCCATGTCAGCGTGAACCGGGTAATCGAGGCGGTGCGGACCCAGGAAACAACCGTCGGAATCCTGCCGGTGCCGGAACGTAGCGACGAAGATCCGTGGTGGACCTACCTGATACCACGGGGCAAAGACATGCCACGAATCATCGCCCGCTTGCCGATCACCGGTGCCGGTGACAATCGAAGTGGCAAAATGGAAACCCTTGTCATTTGTCCGGTCGCGCCGGAAGCATCGGGCCGCGACCGCACCTATCTTGCCATCGAGGCGACGGAAGAACTCGGCCTCAACCTCCTGTCCAAGGCGCTGATGACGGTCGGGCTGGAGCCCATATTCATGGCCGTTCACCGGGACCAGACCCCGCCTAACTGGCTGCATCTGGCCGAGGTTGACGGCTTTGTCAGCGATGACGACCCGCGCACCGAGCGCCTGATCGAAAATCTGGGCAAGCGTGTCGCCCGGGTGGTTTCCCTGGGCGGCTACGCGATCCCGTTTTCCGATGCCGAGTTGCAAAGCAGCGAGGACTGATCCGGTGACGACGATCCAACCAAAATCTGGGATTCTGGATATTTCGCCGTATGTGGGCGGCCAGTCAACCATCGACGGCACGGCCCAGGTGATCAAGCTGGCCTCCAACGAAGGGGCGCTGGGGCCCAGCCCGAAGGCGGTCGAGGCCTGCAGCCTGGCGGCCAAATCCCTGCATCGATATCCCGATGGCGCTTGCGCGGAATTACGCGCCGCCCTGGCCCACATGTACAAACTTGATGGCGCGCGTATCGTTTGCGGGGCCGGGTCCGATGAATTGCTCGACCTGCTGGCCCGCGCCTATGCCGGACCGGGTGACGAAGTCATGTTCACCGAGCACGGCTTCCTGATGTATCCGATCGCCGCCAAGGGTGTCGGGGCGATGCCGGTATCGGTTGCCGAAAAAAATCTGACCGCCCATGTGGATGGATTGCTGGAACGGGCCACCGACAAGACAAAGATCGTTTTCCTGGCCAACCCCAACAACCCGACCGGTACCTATCTGCCCGATACCGAGGTCCGGCGCCTGCGGGATGGCCTGCCCGATGGGGCCCTGCTGGTTATCGACGCGGCCTATGCGGAATATGTGGTGCGCGAGGATTACCAATCCGGCATCCAGCTTGTGGAAGATTACGACAACGTGGTGATGACGCGGACATTTTCAAAAATTCATGCCCTTGGCGGGGTGCGGCTCGGCTGGGCCTACTGTCCGGCAGCCATCGCCGACGTCCTCAACCGCCTGCGTGGGCCGTTCAACGTATCTGCACCGGCGCAAGCGGCGGGGCTGGCGGCGCTGGCTGACGAAGAATTTACCGAACAGGTACGTGAACACACCCTGGCCTGGCACGACTGGCTTAAGGGCAAGCTGATCGGGCTCGGCCTTGAGGTACCTTCGGAAGTCGGAAACTTCGTGCTTGTCCGCTTCCCGTCGCCGCAAGCCGGTGACACCGATTTTAGCAATGGCGGCCGCACCGCCGAGGCCGCCGATGGGTTCCTGAAAAGCCGCGCCATCATCGTTCGCCGCATGGATTCCTACGGCCTGCCCGATTGCCTGCGCATTACCATCGGCACGGAAAAGGAAATGCGGGCTGTATTCAATGCTTTGGCAGAGTTTCTGGGTTAAGTTGACGCCATGACAACAGATAACAACACATTTTCCCGCGTCGCCCTGATTGGCATCGGCCTGATCGGATCGTCCCTGGCCCGCGCCTTGCGCAAACATGGCCTGGCCGATCACATTGCCATCTGCACCCGCAGTGCCGAAACCCTGGAGGCCGCGCGCGCCTGCGACCTTGGCGACAGCTATGGCCAGGATGCGGCCACCGCCGCCCAAGGCGCCGACCTTGTGGTCATCTGTGTCCCCATGGGCGCCTACGCCGCCGTTGCCGAAGCCATGGCCCCCGGCCTGAAAGCCGGTGCTATCGTCACCGATGTCGGCTCGACCAAGCAAGCGGCCATCGATGACATCAAACCGCATCTGCCGGGCGGCGTGCATCTGGTGCCGGGCCACCCGGTTGCCGGCACCGAGCATTCCGGTCCCGAAGCCGGGTTTGCCGATCTGTTTGAAAACCACTGGGCCATCCTGACCCCGGAGCCGGGCACCGATGCGGATGCCATTGGCAAGGTAAAGGCCATGTGGGAAGCCTGCGGCTCGACCGTGGAAATTATGAATGCCGCCCATCACGACCAGGTGTTGGCGATCACCTCGCACCTGCCGCACCTGATTGCCTATACCATCGTCGGCACGGCGACGGATCTGGAAGATCATCTGAAAAAAGAAGTGGTCAAGTTTTCGGCCAGTGGTTTCCGGGACTTCACCCGCATCGCCGCTTCCGATCCGGTGATGTGGCGCGATATCTTTTTGAAGAACAAGGAGTCGGTGCTCGACGTGCTGGGCCGCTTCATAGAGGACCTGACCGCCCTGCAACGGGCCATCCGCCGCGATGAAGGCCAGGTGCTGGAAGACAGCTTTACCCGCACCCGGGAAATCCGTCGCGGCGTCGTCGAAGCCAAGCAAGACTTTATCGACGTCAAGAAGGATTAGTCGATAGAGCCGAACTGGTGCCAGTCGATGGGAGACAATTCCAGCAATGCCACCGGTCCGGCATAGAGTTTTTGGCCTTGCACCGTCAATGCCATGTTAAGGACCGCCGGGCCGCCATCATCGGGCTGGCGGGCCATCACACCGAGAAGCATTTTCGCGGCGACCGCATCGCGCGGCTTGACCAGCCCCATCTTTTGAAGCGCTTCGACGGTTTCGAAGAAGCCCTCCAGGCGCGCCGTGAAAGCGCCGATCGGTTGCAACGCACCATCGAGGGCCAGCGTTCCGTCGGCCTTCAACAGTGCCGGGCCGTGACGGATCAGCAGGCGTTTCATTTCGAGCGTGCCGCCGGCATCGCGCCAGGTTTCAAGCGCCTCGGTCATCGGCCCTGCTGGCAGGGCGCCCATCATTCGTGCCTGCAATTCCACATTGCGGAACCGGTCGCCGAGGGGCGAGGCCCAGACGTGTGGCAAGATCAGGCCCGACGCGGCGATGTCTATCTCTGCCGTTACGGTCTTGAAATCAGCGCCGCCGCCGTCATTGTGGGACAGGTGAAGGGCAAGGTTGCCAACCGCCAGGTTGCCGGTATCCGCCCCTTTGCCCCTGAGGACCAGGCCATCGACGGTTGCATCGAGCCGGTTTACCTGAGCCTTGGCCAAGCCAATTTCAGCCTCGATCATGGCGGCGCTGCCGGTGAAGGTATCGAGACCATCAGCGGCGCTGAAAGCCACCATCTGGGTGCCCCACGTGCGGGCCCGGATGGCTTTCCAGTTCCACGGCCGGACGCTTAAGCTTAGCCGCTCGCCTTCCCAGCCCCACGGCGCCGGGCCGCTCGGTGCGCCGAAGCCGGGATTGTCAATATCAAGGGTGATGCTGAGCGGAAAGCCTGATCGGGATATGTCATCATAGCGCACGGAAAAACCTTCGGCGCGGCGCTCCCCGGCCCATTGGGCTACGCTGCCTTGGGCGACATCGGCCACATAGATCCAGCCGATGGCGTAAACGACGACGGCCAGCCCCAGCCCGATGGCCGCCTTGGCGAGCAGCGGCAAGCGGAAGCGTTCCCCTGAATGGTTAATCTGATCGGCCATGTTGCCATTTATAGGGCGTTGCGCTGCCCGTTGCGAGAAGTTAGCCTGCGCCCAACATGGCAAACACCCCGGCCAAAAAAGATACCTGGATATTCGGTTACGGCTCGCTGATGTGGCGACCCGGGTTTTCGTACCTTGAAGTACAGCCGGCTTTGCTCAAGGGCTATCACCGCGCCCTATGCGTATCGTCGACCGAATACCGGGGAACCATTGAGAAACCCGGACTGGTGCTCGGCCTCGACCGTGGCGGCTCATGCAAGGGCCGCGCCTTCCTGGTCGCCGCAGCAGACATCAAGAAGGTCATGGAATACCTGCACGACCGCGAGATGGTCACCAACGTCTATAAGCCGAAATTCCTGAACGTGCGCTTCGATGATGGCCGCACCGTTGCGGCCTATAATTACATCGTCAGGCGTGATCATCGGCAGTACACCGGCAAGCTGTCGGTCACCGAAGCGGTGCGGCTGGTCAGGCAAGGCATCGGGCCGAACGGGACGGCGCTGGAATATTTAAGCAATACCCTGGAACACCTGGACGAGATGGGCATCGCCGAGGGCCGCCTGCACGAAATTTATGCGGCGGCGAAAGGGGGAACTTAATTTAGCCCCTCACCCGCACTTGGAATAATCGCACGACATGCAACTGTCGCAGCCTTCCTGGCGCAAAAGGCTTGGTTGGCCGCATTTCGGACACTGGCGCAGGCGACTGGCGCTGGCGTTTTTTCCACCGCCGTTGCCGCCATCATCGGCGCGTCCGCCGCCGGCCGCCATTACCTGCACCTGGGTCTGGTGGCCGCCGTCACTTAAATCGTCGGATTTTTTCAGGAACCCGATGGCGAACATGTGGCGTTCGATGACATCGCCGATGGCCGCCAGCAACGATGGCACATAGCGGCCGCCCATCCAGTGGCCGCCGCGCGGATCGAACACCGCCTTCAATTCCTCGACCACGAAGGAAACGTCGCCGCCGCGCCGGAACACCGCCGAGATCATGCGGGTCAAGGCCACCGTCCAGGCGTAATGCTCCATGTTCTTGGAGTTGATGAATATTTCGAACGGGCGGGTGCGGCCATTGTCGTCGATGATGTCGCTCATGGTGATGTAGATGGCGTGATCACTTTCCGGCCAGCGCACTTTATAGGTGGCGCCGGGCAGTTCATCGGGCCGGTCGAGGGGCTGGAACAGGCGGGTCACCGGTCCGGCGTCGCCGAGGTCTTCCGGGGTAATCGTCTGCAACGGTTTTTCCAGGGGCAGTTCGGGCTCGTCGCCTTCCTTTTTCAGTTCCAGCACCGAGCCGGTGACGTCGTTGGGGCGATAGGTGGTGCAGCCCTTGCAGCCAAGATCGAAGGCCTGCATGTAGATTTCCTTGAAATCGTCAAAGGAAATGCTTTCCGGGCAGTTGATGGTTTTTGAAATGGAGCTGTCGATGAATTCCTGCACCGCCGCCTGCATGACCAGATGATCGTTGGGGCTTAAGGATTGGGCGTCGACGAAGGCCTTGGGCAGCGCCGTCTGGTCGCCGCGCAACAGCTTGAACTGGCGATAGGCGTAGTCGCTGACTTCTTCCTCGCGGCGGCTGCCGTCGGGCATCAGGATGTGGCGGTTGTACTTAAAGCTGAACACCGGCTCCAGGCCCGACGAAACGTTGTCGGCGAACAGTGAAATGGTGCCGGTGGGGGCGACGGACGTCAGCAGCGCGTTGCGGATTCCGCGATCGGCGATGGCCTGACGGACATCCTCATCAAGACCCCGAATGGCTTGCGTGGCCAAATATTTTTCTTTGTCGAACAGCGGGAAGCTGCCTTTCTCGGTGGCCAGCGCTGTCGATGCCAGATAGGCGGCGCGCTGTATTGCTTTCATCCAGGTCCGGGTCAAGGCGACCGCGTCCGATCCGCCGTAACGGGCCCCGCACATGATCAGCGCATCGGCCAACCCGGTAATGCCAAGGCCGATACGGCGCTTGGCTTTGGCCTCGTGCTCCTGTTCGGGCAAGGGGAAGTTGGAGACATCGATGACGTTGTCCATCATCCGGACCGCCGTGGTCACCAGTTTGATGAGGCCGTCCATGTCCATGGTGGCGGCATCGGTGAACGGCTCGGTCACCAACCGCGCCAGATTGACGGATCCCAGCAGGCAGGCCCCATAGGGCGGCAGCGGCTGTTCGCCACACGGGTTGGTGGCGTGGATGGTTTCGCAGTAATTGAGCGGGTTGAGGCGATTGATGCGGTCGATAAAAATAACGCCGGGCTCGGCGAAGGCATAGGTGGCGCGCATGATTTTGTTCCACAACTCGCGCGCCGCGATACTTTTGTAGACTTCGCCGTCGAACGACAACTCCCACGAAGCGTCTTCCTTGACGGCGCGCATGAAATCGTCGGTTATCAGCACCGACAGATTGAACATGCGCAAGCGTCCCGGGGCGCGCTTGGCGTCGATGAAATCTTCGATATCCGGATGGTCGCAACGCATCACCGCCATCATGGCGCCACGCCGGGAACCGGCGCTCATGATGGTGCGGCACATGGCGTCCCAGACATCCATGAACGGCAGCGGGCCGGAAGATTCCGCGCCGACACTTTTGACCACCGCCCCCTTGGGGCGCAGGGTGGAAAAATCGTAACCGATGCCCCCGCCCTGCTGCATGGTCAGGGCCGCTTCTTTAAGGCTTTCGAAAATGCCGGATATGTCATCGGGAACATCGCCCATGACAAAACAATTGAACAGGGTGACCCGGCGCTGCGCCCCGGCCCCCGATACGATGCGGCCGGCCGGCAGAAACTTGAAATCATCCATGGCCTCGGCGAAACGCCGGGTCCAGGTTTCCGTGTCGGCTTCCGGTTCGGCCAAGGCGCGGGCGATGCGAATTTGGGTATCGGTGATGGTTTTGTCCACAGGACGGCCATCGGCGCCCTTGAGCCGGTATTTCATGTCCCAGATTTGCTGTGATATCGAGGTTACTTGCGCCATTCGCGCCTTTCCGTTGATGCCGAAGCCCTAGGGGCATGCCCGTAAGGGGGTAGGCCCAGAATTAAAATGGAACATTTCGTGACCCCTCGTGACCCCAAGGGTTCACCGAGATACACGCTTCTAAATCTAGGGCCGGGCTCGGGGCCGGTCAAGGATTTGTTCCTGTTATGTTTCCACAGGATTGTCCCGCTAACGGCCCCTCACAAGGCCTTGCCAAAGGCCAAGTCCTTCAAGTTATACACAAAATCCACAGGGCCGGAGATTGCACATATCCACATATTTATCCACAGGCCGCCAGCCATGCATTCCCAGTTATGACGGACTTTGCCGCGCCTCGGCGACCAGCCGCTGGGTCGCCGTTTCGATGCGGCTTTCCAGTTCGGCCATGAAGGCCTTGCGATCAAGCCCCTGGGGCATGGGATCCAGAAATTCTATGACGATCCGGCCCGGCTTCTTCAGGAACTGCCGCCGCGGCCAGAAGACCCCGGAATTAAGTGCCACCGGGACCACCGGGGCATCGATCTGTTTATAAACGGCGGCGATGCCCGGATGATAGGGATTGGCCCCATCGACCGGGGCGCGTGTGCCCTCCGGAAAAATCACCACCTGCAGATCTTGGCCGAGGGCGTGATGGCAATCGCGGATCATCTGTTTCAACGCCGCGCCGCCACCGTCCCGGTCGATGGGGATCATGCCCGATTTTTTCAGCAGCCAGCCGTATATGGGGATCATCTGTAATTCTTTTTTAAGCACGTAGACGGCATCGGGGCAGATGGAGAAATAGATTCCGGTTTCCCATGCCGATTGGTGTTTTGATGCGATAACCGCCGCCCCCAACGGCAAGTTTTCCTTGCCGCGCACCTCGTATTCAATACCCACCACGACTTTCATGGTGGCCATCAGAAGGTCTATCCAGGTGGCAAATCCCCGGGCGATGAAACGGCGCGAAAGAACCAGCCCCGGCAGCAGGATGATGGAAAAGAATGCCCCGTAGGCGAAAAACAGGATGTTGAAAACAGCTGACCGCAGAAAAATCATATGGACGGCCCCCGCCCCAGCAGCCGCTCCGTGAAATGGCGGAGTTTCGCCAGAAGGTATTTGTTGTATTCACCGGCCACCAAAACCATCGTCCCGGGCCATGCCCACCAACGTTCTACTTTCACGTGCTCGGGGAAAACCGGGTGCGCCAGTATTTGTACGCCCGGCATGGTGTGACGGAATTCCAGCAGGCTGCGTGGCATGTGATAGCCAGCCGTGACCAGTCTGATCGACGTATAATTCATGTTGGTTAACCATTCGGCCGTCTCGGCAGCATTGCCCGTTGTATTGGTTGCGTTACCAATTCCAATCAGGTTTTCCAATCCGCTTGGATCGCGCTTCATTATTTGCAGCAGCATCCTGACATCCATGCCCCGATAAACGCCCGAAACGAACATTCTTTCGGCCTTGCCTTCCGACAACAGACGCAAGCCCTCGTCAAGGCGGCCACTGCCTCCGGTCAACACGACGATGGCATCGGTTTTGCGGGACTCATCGGCAGGCTTGTCCGCAAGGCCGCCGGCAAACCCGATCAATCCCGCGGCCCAGACGGCGACGGCCACGAAAATGCCAGCAACCAGACGCTTGATAAATTGACTATCGCTGCGGCGGGGGCCAAAGGTTTTCATAACATGGCCGCCAGTGTCTTCATTACCGTGCGCCGTGCCGTCACAAACGCGATCAGGGCGACGACGACCGGCAGCATCACCAGAGCCGCCCAGTGCTGTACCTGCAACGACAGGTCGGGCAGCAGGCCGCCCTGCATGGAATGCGCCAGATAGCCAATGCCCCATAGGGTCGGCAACGCCAGCCCCAACCCGAGGGCGCCGCCTTTCAGCCCAAGCATCAAGGCGCGGCTTGCAAACTGTCGGGCGATATAGGAATCCTGAGCGCCGATCAGGTGCAGCACCTCGATCGCATCTTGATGAATGGCCAACCCGGTACGGGTCGTGAATATGACCGTGCCGATGGTCGCCAACCCAATGAATACAAGCACCGCAAGCGCCAGTACCTCGGCCGAACGAATCAGCCGGATCAGGTGCTTGAGCCAGATTCCGTGATCGTCAATCTGGGCTCCGGGGGCCACCGCCTGCAGACGGTTTTCCAAGGTGGCCATATCAATGGCCGCCCCCGGTTCAATTTCAACGTCGATCAGGTAGGGCAGCGGCAAGTCCCCCGCCGCAATACCGCCGCCAAGCCACGGCTCAAGCAACGCCAGCAATTTCTCTTCACCCATCGGCTCGGCTGTCGCGATTCCAGACGTTGTTTTCAACACCGTCACGGCGGCGCGGCGGCTTTTGTCATCTTTCTTTTTGGCTGCCTGGAGGGACAGTTCCGTATCGCCATGGGTTGTCGGCGAAATTTGCACCGTCATGGTCGCACTCATGCCCCGGTCCCACCGTCCGGCCAGATCGCCAAGCACCAGCATGCCTGCCAGCGCCAACACCGACAGAAAAACCATGAAGGAAATCAGCCACGGCAGAAAACGCCCAAGGGTATCCTTTTCAAGTTGCAGGTCGGATCGCCTGGTAAACATCAGGCCGCGTCCGTCCGTCCATCGCCGGGGTGGACATGCAAATGCCCCCCATCAAGCCGCAGGCGAGGGTGGCCGAGGCGATCGACCAGAGTTTCGTTGTGGGTGGCGATAACCACCGTTGTGCCCAGTTTGTTCAACTCGTCGAACAAATGCATCAGCCGCATGGCCATGCGATCATCGACGTTTCCGGTCGGCTCATCAGCGAGCAGCAGTCGGGGCCGGGCGATCACGGCACGGGCAATGGCCAGGCGTTGTTGCTGGCCCCCCGACATGGTTGGCGGGCGCGCCTTCATGTGGTCCTTCAGGCCGACCCATTCGAGCAGTTCCTTGACGTTTTTCTGGATTTCCGACTCGCGCGTCCTGGCAACCCTGAGGGGCAGGGCCACATTATCAAAAGCCGACAAGTGACGAAGCATCCTGAATTCCTGGAAAACAACGCCAACCCGGCGACGCAGTGCCGGCAAGTCATCGCGAGTCGTCGTCGCGATATCGCGCCCGAACAACGAGATCAGGCCTCGCGTTGGCTTCAGCGCAAGGTACATGAGTCTCAGCAGAGACGACTTGCCAGCGCCACTGGCGCCGACAAGAAAGTGAAACGATCCCGGGGCCAGCGAGTACGATATGTCCTGTAGAACCTCCGGCCCCAGGCCATATCGCAGGCCGACATTTTCGAATCGGACGACGCAGTCTGTTCCATCCATACGCTTGTATCTGTCTTCATGCCTGCTTAAATGCCGAATCCCGGCAACAATGACATGGCGGCGACGCCCCGTCCAGAACTCCCAAAAAGCCTTGTAATCAGGCTTCCTGCGGATGGCGCGGGGGGGGGAACAGCCATTGTCAGATGTCTTGTCATCATTGCTGCCAATTGTTGCGTTCGACTCTTATTGATCTTATAAACAACTGTAGATTAACAGAATTTGT